>Ga0299906_10003920_pt1 | contig 12223 bp, 7 predicted proteins | sample RVTome_14_FD_200259 | JGI IMG/M metagenome (GOLD analysis project Ga0299906, IMG submission 200259) | Soil microbial communities from uranium-contaminated site in the Upper Colorado River Basin, Wyoming, United States - RVT145D125 (version 2) ...
CCTCGGCATCGCCGCCGGCACCGACAACCGGCGCGCCGTCGCCGGCTCCGACGTGGTGCTGCTGGCGACCAAGCCTCAGCTCGCGTCTCGCGTCCTCGGCGAGGTCGGGCCGCTGCTCACCGGCGACCAGTTGCTCGTCTCGATCCTCGCCGGCGTCTCGCTGGCCGCACTCCAACGCCAGCTGCCGGCACCCGTGCCGGTGGTGCGCGCGATGCCCAACACCCCGGCGCTGGTCGGCGCCGGGATGACGGCGCTGACCGCCGGCGCCCACGCCGGCGACACGCACCTGGCGGTCGCCGAGGGGATCTTCCGCCACGTCGGCCGCACGCTGGTGCTCGACGAGGCGCACTTCGACGCCGTTACCGGTCTCTCGGCTTCCGGGCCGGCCTTCCTCTACATCGTCATCGAAGCGCTCGCCGAGGGCGGCGTCAAGGTCGGGCTGCCGCGCAGGGTGGCGATCGAGCTCGCCGCCCAGACCTGCCTCGGCGCCGGCCGCATGGTGATCGAGACCGGCGAGCACCCGGCGCTGCTCAAAGACGCGGTGACGACGCCGGCCGGTTGCACCGTCGACGGCATCCTGCGCCTCGAAGAGGGCGGCCTGCGGGTGACCTTGATCAAGGCGGTGGTCGAGGCGGCGGCGCGCGCCGGTGGGCTCGGCGACGACGGCTGTGGAGGTGGAGCGGCGTGAACGGGGTGCCGCCGATCCTGCTGCTCCAGATCCGCGGCCGGGAGCACGAGGCGGCGATGCTCCAGGAGCGGCTCTGCTTCTGCGAGCTGGGCGGCTTCGAGCGTCAGCGAATGCACTCGATCAACGTCGTCGAGACGCCGCAGCTCGCCTGGGAGGACGTCGAACTCTTCGAGGTGATGCTGGTCGGCGGCGCCGGCACCCACTCGGTGACCCGCGACTACGACTTCACCCGCCCGCTGGCCGAGATCGTACGCCGCTGGGTCGGCGAGGAGCGCCCCTTCCTCGGCTCCTGCTGGGGGCACCAGTTCCTGGCCCGCATCCTCGGCGGCGAGGTGGTGACCGACGTCGAGCGCGGCGAGGTCGGGACCCTCGACGTCGAGCTCACCGCGGCGGGCCGCCGCGACCCCCTCTTCGGCGGCATGCGGCGCCGCTTCGCCGCCCACTTCGGCCACCACGACCTGGTGACCGAGCTGCCGGCCGGCATGGTGGAGCTGGCGCGCACCGAGCTGTGCCCCAACCAGGCGGTGCGCCTCGACGGGTTGCCGATCTACGGCACGCAGTTCCACTGCGAGATCTCGACGCGGCGGATGCACGAGCGGTTGCTGATGTACCGCGACGAGTACCTCGACGGCGCCGAGCGGAGCGACGAGGAGGTGTTGGCGAGCCTCGGCGGTCTGCTGCGGCCGACGCCGCAGGCCGAGCGTCTGGTGGCCTCGTTCCTCTCGTTGTATGCACCGAGCGTGTTAGGCTCCCAAAGAGAACAAACACCGACGCCGCGCTACCATCTGCCGGCGGATCCAGCTTTTGCCGACCCTTCGAGCGATTCGATGAGCGATCCCGGCCAGCAGGGACAAGACAGCAGCGGCTTCTACACGAGCGACCCGTCGACCGACGACCTGGAGCTGGCGGCGATCCAGGAGAGCGGCCTGACGCAGACCTATGACACCGCCGAGCGGGCGGGTTTGCTCGAGGATCCCAACGACGCCGAGCTGCTCGACGCCGACGTCATCCTGATCGCCCACCCGGAGAACCGCCGCCTCGGCACCCGCTTCCGGCTGTCGCCCGGCGGCCGCATGGACCTCGGTCGCTCGATGTCGGTCGAGATCCCGTTGCCCGAGGTGCTGTCGATCTCGCGCCAGCACGCCCGCCTCGAGTACCGTGGCCGGCAGGTCACCATCCGCGACCTAGGTTCGACCAACGGCACCTACGTCAACGGCGAGCTGACCGAGGGCGCGACGGTGCTGCACAGCGGCGACCGCTTCCAGGTCGCCGGCGTCCACTTCAAGTTCCTGCACGAGCGCGACCCCGAGCACGCCTACTACGAGACGATCTACGACCTGGTGACCCGCGACGGGTTGACCGAGATCTACAACAAGCGCAAGTACGAGGAAGAGGTGCAGCGCGAGTTCGCCCGCGCCCGGCGCCACAAGCGGCCGTTGTCGCTGGTCATGTTCGACATCGACGACTTCAAGCAGATCAACGACAGCTACGGCCATCTGTGCGGCGACTTCATCCTGAAGCAGGTCAGCAGCCTGGCCCGCGAGATGCTGCGCCCCGAGCAGGTGTTCGCCCGCGTCGGCGGCGACGAGTTCGTGATCCTCACCCCGGAGACCGACGTCCAGGGCGGCGTCGAGCTGGCGAAGAAGCTGTGCAACCGGGTGTCGTCGCTCGACTACACCTACTGCGACTTCGTCGTCCGCGTCACCTGCTCCTTCGGCGTCGCCGCCCTCGACAAGTCGATGAAAGAGCCCACCGACCTCTACCACGCCGCCGATCAGGCGATGATGACGAGCAAACGCACCGGCCGAAACCGGGTGACGGTGCACGGGTTGGAAGGTGAGGAGGCGGTGGGGTAGGGGGCGTCCCGCCCCACCACACCACCTCGCCCCGCCGCACACCGCGGGCCGTGCAGCCGAACGTCAACGGCTGGCGGGCGCAAGGCCCGCCGCTGCACGGTGGTTATCCGCCCGACCCGGTCTCCATCTCCATCCCGTCCACCTTCGGCGCCAGCAGATGCGTCTTGATGAAGCGGATCCATACCGCCCGCAGGTAGTCCGCGTTCGTCTTCTTGGCGAAGCCGTGGCCTTCGTCCTCGGCCACCAGGTACCAGACCGGGGTGCCGTTGGCCTCCAGCGCCGCCACCACCTGGTCGGACTCCGAGAGCGGCACGCGCGGGTCGTTGGCGCCCTGGGCGACGAGCATCGGCTTGGTGATCTTGCCGATGTTGGTGAGCGGCGAGATCTTCTCCAGGAAGGCGCGCATCTCGGGGTCGCGTTCGTCGCCGTACTCGACGCGGCGCAGGTCCTGGCGGTAGCCCTGGGTGTTCTCGAGGAAGGTGACGAAGCTGCTGATGCCGACGTAGTCGAAGCCGCAGCACAGACGGTCGTCGTAGAAGGTCATCGCGGCGAGCGACATGTAGCCGCCGTAGGAGCCGCCGCCGACCATCACCCGCGTCTCGTCGAAGCGCGCGTCGGCGGCGAGCCAGTCGAGCAGGGCGCCGATGTCCTTGACCGAGTCCTCGCGCTTGGTGCCGTTGTCGAGCTGCAGGTAGCTCTTGCCGTAGCCCGAGGAGCCGCGTACGTTCGGGTAGATCACCGCCACGCCGAGGTGGGTCGTCAGGTAGCTGTCGGTGCCCTTGAAGGTCGGACGCTCCTGGCCCTCCGGGCCGCCGTGGATGTTGACGTAGACCGGCCAGGGCGGCGGGAAGCTCTCCGCGTCCGGGGCGTAGACGAAGGCCGGGATGGTGCGCTTCTCACCCGGCGCCACCTCGTCGAAGGTCGGGTAGCGCACCAACTCCGCCTCGACGAAGCTCTCCGGGTTCAGGCCGCCCATCTCGCTCTCGGTCCAGCGGGTGAGCTTGCCGGCGTCGACGTCCCAGCTGTAGACGTCGGAGGTCGAGCGCGCCCAGTTGAGGGTGAAGCCGACCTCGTGGCTGTCCCTGCGGAAGCTGGGGCCGAAGGCGGCGCCGAGCGGCAGCTCGGGGGCCGGCAACGCGGCGCCGGTCCGGGCGTCGCGCACGTGGGCGCGCGAGAAACCGTCCTCGTTGACGAAGAAGAAGATCAACCGTCCGTCGTCCGACAGGTCGAAGCCCTGGACGTCCCAGTCGACGTCGTCGGTGAGGCTCCTCACCTCGCCGCTCGCCAGGTCGATGCGCACCAGGCGCTGGAACTCGCTGCCGCGGTCGGTGGTGGTGTAGACGGACCTGCCGTCGGTCGCGAACTGGCCGCCGCCCCAGGAGATCAGCTCTTCGGTCTCGGGCGTCACCCGGGTGGCGGCGCCGGCGGCGACGTCGATCGAGTAGAGGTCGGTCTTGTTGGCCGAGATGTAGTGGGTGGCGAGAAGCTTCTTGCCGTCGTTCGACCAGTCGGTCGGGTACCAGGCGCCCGAGACCTCGGCCACCATGCGTTCGCTCGCCTGGTCGCTCGGATTCATCACGTAGACGTCGAAATCGCGGCCGTTGCGTTTGTTGACCGAGTAGGCGACCCACTTGCCGTCGTCGGAGAAACCGCCGGCCTGGTAGCGGTGGACGCCGTCGGTGACGCGCTCCACCGCGCCGCTTTCACGGTCCATCATGAAGAACTGGTAGTTCTCGGCGCCCCCTTCGTCCATCGCGAAGCCGATCTCCCGGCTGCCCGGCCGGTAGCCGCCGCCGAGCACGCGCTCCTCGTAGAAGGTGAGCTGGCGGCGCAGCCCGAGCGGCTGGTCGACCTCGTGGATCTGCGTCGTCTCACCGAAGCGGGTCGAGACCAGGATCTTGCGTTCGCTCGGGTGCCAGTCCTGCAGGCTGGCGCCGCGCAGGTTCTCGTACGGCAGCAGCGGGGCGACCTCGGAGGCCGGGATCTCCGGCACGTTCTGGCCCCGCATCTTGTCGGGGACCGGGATCGGTTCGGGGCCGCCGCCGATCTGCGCCGCCGCCGGCAGGGCGGCGACGGCGGCGGCGGCGAGGAGGCAGGCGAGGACGGTTCGCGAGGTGTGGCTCGGCATTGGGCTCTCCGCAGGTATCGAAGGGTTTCCCCGGCCGTTGGCGGCCGGGCGTACCGGTCTGGGCCGTCGATGTCGGCGCGGGCTCGGCTCTCATCTGACGGACCTACGCTGAACTACGTGGAGTGTATACAACGGGTTTCCGCTGACCGACGGCACGGCGCCTCGGCCGGCGGCGGCCGGACGGTGCGCCGTGGCGGCCGCCCGGCGTCGGTCGGCCGGTTCGCGGTCAACGAAGCGCGACGACCTGCGGTGCGCTGGGGGCGACGGTGAGCGGGCGGTCGCGGGCGACGCCGTCGATCCAGAGGCGCAGCAGGTACTCACCGGGGCTCACGCGGCCGAGGGTGAGGCGGCCGTTGGCGGAGAATCGCGCCGCGGGTGCGATACCCGAAAGGTAGGGGCCGATCTCGACGCCGCCGTGGGCGAACAGCGCCAGGTGGTCGATCGACGCCCCGGCGCAGCGGCTCGGGTCGCAGGCCACCTCGATCGCCGCACCGGCCGGCAGGACGTCGGTGAAGACGGTGGTCTCGCCGGCGCTGACGGTGACCGGTGCCGAGACCCCGGTGCCGGCCACCGGGTCGGTCCACACCACCCGGTAGTCTCCCGAAGCCATTCCGTCGAACCGGCGGTCCCCTCGTTCGTCGGTCGGCAGAGCGGCGTACATCGAGCCGCCTGCGGCGAGCACGGCGAGCGGCGCGCCGGCGAGAGGGCTGCCGTCGGCACGCAGGAGCCGGACGGAGAGCACGCCGTCGCCCCCTGCTTCGAGCACCAGCTCGACGGACGGCTGAGGAGCACCAGCGACCACGTGCACGCTGGGCTCCACGACGGTCCGATAGCCCTCGGCCCGTGCCTCGATCGTATAGGTGGCGGGCTCGACGTCGCCGATCGAGAAGCTCCCATCGGGGCCCGACGACGCCTCGGCGAGGGTGCGGCCGGAATCCGAGATCAAGCGCAGCCGAACGCCGGCGAGGCCGAGGCCGGCGACGTCCAACGTGCGACCGGCGAGATCCCCTCCCCCGACCTCGACCGTCACCCGGGCGCGAGGCTGGTCCGGGACGAAGAGGCGACGCGTGATCGTCGTTCCTTCGGCACTGACAAAGGTCGCCCACAGAGTACCGGGGGCAGCGTCCTCGACTCGAAAGGTACCGTCGAGCCCGACCTCGGCATAGTTCGAGCTCTCCGGGAGCCCGTAGCCGATGCTGCCCGAGCCATTGCTGGTTTCGAGTACGATTTTCCCGCGTTGCTCGGCCGGATCGAGCGCCGAGGAGAGGGTCAGCAGCCCACCGGCGACCGCCTCGCCATCTCGCGTGACGGTGCCGCTCAGCTCGACGCCCCCGACGAGAAGGTCGAGCTCGCGCTCCTCCTCGCCGGCTGCGATCTCGATCTCCTGGTTGAGGAGCGTCCGCCGGCCGCTCACTTGAAGGCGGTAACGACCGGCTGCGAGCTGGATCTCGTCAAAGCGTCCATCCTCGCCGCTGGAGCGTTCGGCAATCGGCAGCAATGCCAGCAGCGCCGAGTCGAATAGCCGAATCGTGAGCCCGGGTCGTGGTTCTCCTTCACGGTCTCTGAGCTGGCCGTGCAGAAGCGTTCCGGCGTCGAGCCAGACGACGCCAAGATCGTGATAGTCGTCGCTTCCGAGATCGACCTGCGAGACGTCGACGGCATAGCCGTCGCGGCTCGATCGCAACTCCCAACCGCCTGCCGCGAGCCCGGAGATCTCGAAGCTTCCGTCGTCGCCGCTGACCGTCCGGAAGGCGCGTCGGCGGCGCAGTTCGGAGAGCAACCGGGTGCCTTGCGGTACCGCTTCCACGGCGACGCCAGCCAGCGGCTCACCGCTTCCGGCGTCGATCGTCACTCCGGCCAGAACGGCGCCGCGCGACAATGCGACCACACCCAAGTCGCGTTGCTCGCCGGCGGCCAGCTGGAGCTCCGCCAGGAGCGTCTCGCGAAAACCGTCCGAGGTGACGCGACCGTGGTACTCGCCCGGGTGATCGAGCTCGATGCGAAAGTCTCCATCGGCGTCGGTCGTGACGCGAAACCAACGGCCAAACTGTCGTGGGCCCTCGTGCCGTTCGAGCCACACACGACCGCTGAGCAGCGGGCGGTTCTCACCGTCGAGCAGTCTGCCGGTCAACACCTGGCCCGGTTCGAGGGTGACCTCGACGGTTCCGCGCGCCGCCTTTTCGTCGACGCGCACGCGAGCGGTACGGAACCCCGGGGCGACGACCTTCAGGGTGGCCGGCAGAATACGGGCAGCGGCAATGAAACGTCCCTCGCGATCGGCTTCGGCCAGCTCGCCGTTGGGGAGGGCCCGGACGACCGCACAGACAGTCCAAGTATGGTTGTCAAGGAAGCGGTGAAGTGAAGTGAGGTCTCCGCTCCCGCTCAGCTCTTCGCCGGGTTCGGCTTCTCGGGATCGATGCCGAGCTCGCCGACCGCCTGCGCCGGCAGTGAGCGGTCGACGACGCCGCGGTTGGCGAGCTCGACGAGGGCGGCGAGCGCCACGTTCTCGGCATCGACCTCGAAGAAGCGGCGCAACGCCGGCCGGGTGTCCGAGCGGCCGTAGCCGTCGGTGCCGAGCGGGGTGAGGTCGTTCGGCACCCAGCGGGCGATCTGGTCGGGGACCACCTTGAGGTAGTCGGTCACCGCGACCACCGGCCCGGCGGCGCCGTCGAGCACCCGGGTGACGTAGGGCACCCGCTGCTCGGCGCCGGGGTGGAGGCGGTTCCAGCGCTCGCACTCGAGCGCCTCGCGGCGCAGCTCCTTGTAGCTGGTGGCGCTCCACACGTCGGCGGCGACGCCGTAGCGCTCGGCGAGCAGGGCGCGTGCACCGAGCGCCGAGCGCAGGATGGTGCCGCTGCCGAAGAGCTGCACCCGCGGCGCGCCCTCGGGCAGCCCGAGATCGGCGAGCGGCAACCGGTAGAGGCCCTTGAGGATCCCCTCCTCGGCGCCCTCCGGTTTGGCCGGCATCTCGTAGTTCTCGTTGTAGAGCGTCAGGTAGTAGAAGACGTCCTCGCGTTCCTCGTACATGCGGCGCAGGCCGTCGCGGACGATGACCGCCAGCTCGTAGGCGTACGCCGGGTCGTAGGTCAGCAGGTTGGGGATGACGCTCGCCAGCACGTGGCTGTGGCCGTCCTCGTGCTGCAACCCTTCGCCGTTCAGCGTCGTGCGGCCGGCGGTGGCGCCGCACAGGAAGCCGCGGCCGCGCAGGTCGCCGAACGCCCAGGCGAGGTCGCCGACGCGCTGGAAGCCGAACATCGAGTAGAAGATGAAGAACGGGATCATGTCGACGCCGTGGGTGGCATAGGCGGTGCCGGCGGCGGTGAAGGAGGCGAACGAACCGGCCTCGGTGATCCCCTCCTCGAGGATCTGGCCGTCGGTCGCCTCTTTGTAGTAGAGCAGCATCCTGGCGTCGACCGGTTCGTAGAGCTGGCCGATCGACGAGTAGATCCCGAACTGCCGGAACATCGATTCCATGCCGAAGGTGCGCGCCTCGTCCGGCACGATGGGGACGATCTGCTTGCCGATCTCGCGGTGCTTGGCGAGCTGGGTGAGCAGGCGGACGAAAGCCATGGTGGTCGACACCTCGCGGTCGAAGCCGGCGTAGAGCTCGGCGAAGGTGTCGTCGCCGGGCACCGGCGTCGGGCCGGTGTAGACCCTGCGCTGCGGCACGAAGCCGCCGAGCGCCCGCCGTCGTTCGAGCAGGTACTGGATCTCCTCGCTCTCTTCGGGCGGGCGGTAGAACGGGGCGTCGGCGAGCTGGCCGTCGGGGATCGGGATGTCGAAGCGGTCGCGGAAGTCGCGCATCTCGTCTTCGTTGAGCTTCTTCTGCTGGTGGGTGACGTTCTTGCCCTCACCCGCCTCGCCGAGGCCGTAGCCCTTGATCGTCTTGGCGAGGATGACCGTCGGCTGTCCCTCGTGCTCGACGGCCGCCCGGTAGGCGGCGTAGACCTTGGACGGGTCGTGGCCGCCGCGGCGCAGCTTCTGGAGCTCCTCGTCGGAGAGGTGCTCGACCAGGGCGAGCAGCTCGGGATAGCGGCCGAAGAAGTGCTGGCGGATGTAGGCGCCGTCCTCGACGACATACTTCTGGAACTCGCCGTCCACCGCTTCGCTCATGCGGCGAATGAGCAGGCCGCGGTCGTCGGCCTCGATCAGCGGGTCCCAGTCGTCGCCCCACAGCACCTTGATGACGTTCCAGCCGGCGCCGCGGAAGGCGGTCTCCAGCTCCTGGATGATCTTGCCGTTGCCGCGTACCGGGCCGTCGAGCCGCTGCAGGTTGCAGTTGACGACGAAGATCAGGTTGTCGAGCCGCTCGCGGGCGGCCAGCGTGATGGCGCCGAGGGACTCCGGTTCGTCGGTCTCGCCGTCGCCGAGGAAGGCCCAGACGCGGCGGCCGCTGGTATCGACGATGCCGCGGTGGTGGAGGTAGCGGTTGAAACGCGCCTGGTAGATGGCGGAGATCGGCGCCAGCCCCATCGAGACGGTCGGGAACTCCCAGAACTCCGGCATCAGCCAAGGGTGCGGGTAGGACGACAACCCGCCGCCCTCGGCGAGGTCGCGGCGGAAGTTCTCGAGGTGGTGCTCGTCGAGGCGGCCTTCGAGGAAGGCCTGCGCGTAGATGCCGGGCGAGCCGTGGCCCTGAAAGTACACGGCGTCGCCGGCGAAGCCGCCCTCGCCGCGGCCGCGGAAGAAGTGGTTCATCCCCACCTGATAGAGGGTGGCCGAAGAGGCGAACGTCGAGATGTGGCCGCCGATGCCGTCGTGGAGGGTGTTGGCGCGTACCACCATCGCCATCGCGTTCCAGCGGATCAGGCTCTTGATGCGGCGTTCGAGCGCGCGGTCGCCCGGGTACTCCGGCTGCTCGGAGCGCGGGATGGTGTTGAGGTACGGCGTCGACGCGGAGAAGGGGAGCTTGACGCCCTTCTCGTGCCCCTTCTCGATCAGCTTGTGGAGGAGGTACCGGGCGCGCTCGTGGCCGACGGCGCGGACTACGTCCTCGAAGGCTTCGAGCCACTCGCGCGTCTCTTCGGCGTCGCTGTCGCTGTCGCGGCCTGCGGGCGAAGCCGCCAGCACGGACGGCGGTGCTTGGATGTCGACGGCCATGGCGTTCTCCCTCTCTCGGGTTCGGGCGTCTGGCGGTGGGTGGCGGCGTGCTTTCGCAGCGCGCCGCGAACGCCCATTGTTATCCGTCGTGGGGTCGCTCCGCAAGCGGCGGCGGGCCGTCGCGAGGACGACACGGCGAGCATACGTACGAGTCTTAGTTGACGGACGTACGTTTTTTCTCTAGACTGACGAGCGATGAGGCCAGGTAGTTCCGTTCCCCGTTCTGTAAGTCCCCGGTACGGGCCCGGCGCGAGCCGGCCGCGGCAACCCGGGGGTGACGGCCGGGAACGAGGCCCGAGAAGAACGTCGATGAAGGGAGGGTCCCCATGCGACTGACCGCCTCGAGTCTGCGAGCCGACGTCTACCGCATCCTCGACCAGGTTCTGGAGACGGGGGTGCCGGTGCTGATCGAGAGGAAGGGAAAGATGTTGAAGATCGTCGCCGTGGAAGCCGCCAGCAAGCTGGACAACCTCGAACCGCGGCCGTTCCTTGCCGTCGACCCGGAGGAGTTGGTGAGCCTCGACTGGTCCGCAGAATGGGAAGGCGAGACCGCCCTCGAAGCCGACGGCGGGGAGGGCGCATGACGGCCTATCTCGACACCCACGTCGCCGCCTGGCTCTACGCCGGGCGGCTCGACCTTTTTCCGCAACCGGTCCTCGACCGTCTCGACGAGGACGACCTGTTGGTCTCGCCGATGGTCGCCCTCGAGATCGAGTACCTGTTCGAGCGTGGCCGCGTGCGCGAGGGCTGGCCGCCGGTGTTCGGTGCGCTGCGCCGTGACCTCGGGGTGACGCCTTGCGACCTGCCGTTCGACCGCGTCGCCGAGAGGGCGTGTGTCCAGCGCTGGACGCGCGACCCGTTCGACCGCCTGATCGCCGCCCAGGCGGCGGTGCGCGGCGTAGAGCTGATCACCAAGGACCGCCGCATGCGCGAACACTGCAACTGGGCGGTGTGGTCCGACTGAGAGCTCGTGAAGAAATCCCCGCCCTGCTGCGCGACCGCGGCGGTTGCGGCCTACCGCGCGGCGGTGACCGCGGCCGGTTCGACCGGCGCGCCGAGCAGCTCGTCGCCGAGCTCGGCGAACTGGCTGCGGAAGCGCCCCTCGAGGTGGTCGTGCGCGTCGTCGGCGAGGAACGCCTGGTCGAGCGCCGCCAGCGACAGCCCGGCGAGGTCCTCGGCGCCGTAGCCGAAGGTCTCGGCGAGGGCGACGTACTCGCCGGTCAGCGTGGTGTTGAAGAACGGCGGGTCGTCCGAGTTGACCGACACCGGGACGCCGGCGCGGCGCAGGCGGTCGAAGGGGTGGTCGGCCATGGTGGGGTAGACGCCGAGGCGCAGGTTCGAGGTCGGGCAGACCTCGCACGGGATGCCGCGGCGCGCCAGCTCGGCGACCAGAGCCGGCTCCTCGATGGCGCGCACGCCGTGCCCGATGCGCTCGGCGCGGGCGACCTCGAGCGCCGAGCGCACCGACGCCGGCCCGGCGTGCTCGCCGGCGTGGGCGACGCGGTGCAGCCCGCGGCGCTCGGCCTCGGCGAAGTGCTCGCCGTAAGGCTCGTTGGGGAAGCGATCCTCGGAGCCGGAGAGACCGAGGGCGACGACGCCGTCGCCGCGGTGGGCGAGCGCCCATTCGAGGGTCAGCTCGGCGGCCTCCGGGCCGACGTTCCTGACCACGTCCGGGATCAGCCCCATGCGCACCCCGAAGCGCCTGCGCCCCTCGGCGATGGCGTCGGCCAGCGCCGCGGCCGTCTCGCCGGGGTCGACGCCGTGCGCGGCGTGGGTCGAGATGGTGAAGTGGGCCTCGGTGTAGACGATGTTCTGCCGCGCCTGCCCGGCGAGAAAGTCGAGGGCGAGGGTGTGGAAGTCGTCGCCGTCGCGCAAGCACCGCGAGACGGTGAGGTAGATCTCGACGAAGTGCTCGAAGTCGCGGAAGCGGAACCACTCGCGCAACCCGGCGACGTCGCTCGCCGGCAGCTCGACGCCGTGGCGGCGCGCCAGCCGCAGCAGCGTCGACGGCCGGATCGAGCCTTCGAGATGGACGTGCAGCTCGACTTTCGGCATGCGCAGCAGGAACGCTTCGAGGCTCAACGCTCCCCCTCGCCGGAGGCGACGCTCAGCCCCCCCGCCGGGCGGCCGGCCTTGCGGTGCATGCGGTCGAGGATCGCCGGCGGTACCAACCCGTCGAGATCGCCGCCGAGGTGGAAGACCTCTTTGACCAGGCGGCTGGAGAGGTAGCCGTAGTCCTCGCGCGGCGTGATGAAGAACGTCTCGACGTGCGGGTTCAGGCGCCGGTTCATCAGCGCCATCTGGAACTCGGCCTCGAAGTCGGAGACGGCGCGCAGACCGCGCACCACCATGCGGGAGCCGACCCCGTCCATGAAGTCGACGAGCAGGCCCGAGAAGCACTCCACCCGGCAGCTCGGGTGGCGCGCCACCTGCTCGCCGATCATCTCGACC
>Ga0299906_10003923_pt1 | contig 12214 bp, 8 predicted proteins | sample RVTome_14_FD_200259 | JGI IMG/M metagenome (GOLD analysis project Ga0299906, IMG submission 200259) | Soil microbial communities from uranium-contaminated site in the Upper Colorado River Basin, Wyoming, United States - RVT145D125 (version 2) ...
ACCCTTGAACAGCATCTCGCTCATCCCGTCGTTCCTCCGCCGCAAACGTACATCCCGGCAGGAACTACATCGGACGCGCTCGCGAGAAGCAGGACGATGTTCGTGGGGTTTTCCGACAGCCTCTCAGGCGGTCGGCGTTGAACGAGGCGTCCATGCTCGCCCCGTAGGAGCCGTAGCCGTAGAGCAGGAGGGGATTCCCGCCGTCGCGCTCGAGGCCCGCGTGGTAGACGATCGAGAGCGGCACGCGCACGCCGTCGCGCGCCGTCGCGTACGCCCGCTCGGCCACGTAGTCGTCCGGGTCGAAGCCGCCGAGGACCTCGTCGCGCTTGAGCAGCGTCCGCTCGCGCGTGCGCATGTCGTAGTCGTAGACGGAGTCCGGCGTCTTCATCGAGGAGTAGCCGAAGCGCAAGACGCTCGTGGCGAACTCGTGGTTGTCGGTGGGGCCGGCCTCGTAGGCCGGCTCGTCGAAGGCCACGTAGTGCTCGCCCTCGCCGCTCCAGGGGATCACGTGCAGCTGGAGGAGCCCTGCGCGGCGCTCGACGGCGACGAGGTGGTCCTGGAACGGGAGGAAGTCCTCGAGCAGCGTGTCCTCGCGGTGCGGCAGGACCTCCTCCCAGCTCTCGCGCGCCGGGGCCGCGACGGGCACGCGCGCGAGGCGGAAGTTTCGCGCCCCGTCGTTCGTGCGCACGTAGAAGTGGTCCGCGTAGTGGTCGAGGTCATACTCGTGGCCGCGCTCGCGCGCCAGGAACACCCGGAACTCCCCGGTCGGGTCGTCCGCGTCGAGGTAGCGGTACTCGCTGCTGAGCGTGTGGGTCGAGGCGATCATCAGGAAGCGCTTGGAGCGCGTTCGGAACACGGAGCAGTCGAACGTGTCGTCCTGCTCCTCGTACACGAGGACGTCCTGCGCGGGATCGGTGCCGAGCTCGTGGCGCCAGATCTGGTACGAGCGCAGCGTGACCGGGTCCTGCCGCGCGTAGAAGAGCGTCTTGCTGTCGTTCGCCCACGCGACGTTGCCCGTCACGTCCGGCACCGCGTCTGCCAACGTCTCGCCGCTCGCCAGGTCCTTCACCCGGATCGTGTAGATGCGCCGGCCCACGACGTCGACCGGGTAGGCGAGCAGCGTCTGGCTCGGGCTCACGGCGCGCCGGCCGACGGCGAAGTAGCCGTGGCCCGCGGCCATCGCGTTCACGTCGAGCATCACCTCCTCGGCGGCGTCGAGCGCGCCGCGCTTGCGGCAGTGCAGCGGGTAGTCCCCGCCCTCCACGAAGCGCGAGTAGTAGTAGTGATCGTCGAGCTTGTAGGGGACGGAGCTGTCGTCCTGCTTGAGGCGCCCCTTGATCTCCTCGAAGAGCGTCTCGCGCAGCTCCTGCGTGTGCGCCATGACCGCCTGCGTGTACGCGTTCTCCGCCTCGAGGTAGGCGATCACATCGGGGTTCTCGCGCTCGCGCAGCCAGTAGTAGTCGTCGACGCGCACGTCGCCGTGCGCCTCGAGGCGCGTCGGCCGCACGGCGGCGAGCGGCGGGCGGGCGTTCTCGGCCGCGAGGACGGCGGCGCCGCCGCGCGCCGACGAGGTCTCGCCGGCCGCGCAGCCGAGGGTGAGGAGGAACAGGCCGAGAGAGAGCTTGTGCATCGTTTCGTTCGCAGCGGGTCGGCGCTCGTGCGCGCGGGAAGGCGGGGAGAATACCCGACCGGAGGCTACCCCTCCGCCATCCGCGCGAGGAACGCCGCCAGGTCCTTGCCGGCTCGTCCTCGAACACTTCCTCGAGCCGCTCCAGGCGCGCGATCCGGTCCGGCCGGAAGCTGCGGAAGTCCGCGCGCAGCTCGCACCAGGCGAGCAGCGTCCACGCGTCACCACAGAAGTAGAGGCCGAGCGGCCGCGCCGCGCGCGCCAGGTCGCCGTCGGCGAACGCGCGCACCATGCTCGCGCCGAGGACGAGCGCCTGGATCTCGCCCGCGCTGAACATCAGCGGCGGCAAGTCGAAGCCGCGCGGCAGCGCGTAGCCGAAGCCGGCCTCGCCCTCGATCGGGACCCCGCACGCGACGAGGTCGCGGACGTCGCGGTAGGTCGTGCGCTCGGAGACCTCGAGCTCGCGCGCGATGGCGGCCGCCGTGGCCGTCTTGCGAGCCCTGAGCCACTGGACGATCTGGAACAGCCTGTCGGCGCGCCGCATGCGTACGCCGTACTCTTCCGCCCCCTCTTGACAGCGTCCTGTCAGGAGCCCGGCGGAACGTCGACGAACCCCGCGTCGATCGAGCGCAGGAGCTTGCGCAGCGCCTTGTCGACGGCCACCAGGACGAGGTCGTGGATCGTGCCCTCGGTGATCTCGGGCTTGGCGACGTCCGCGCGCTCCTCCAGCACCCCGGTCAGGCGCGCCGCGTCCTCGCGCGGCATGACGCTCTCGGCGCGCCCCGCGCGCGCGACGACCTCCGCGCCGTCGACGAGGATGCGCACGGTGACCGCGCACGTGAACGCCGTCTCGCCCGGGCTCGGGCGCAGCGCGTCCAGGCGCGCCTCGACGCGATGGGCGACGTCCTCGGCGGCCGCCGGCCGGCGGATCCGCCCCGTGCGCAGCGCGAGGCCGTCCAGGACCTCGCGCAGCACGGCCTTGAGCTGCAGGCCGGTGTTCCCGCTGTAGCCCAGATCGCCGAGCTCGACCTCGATCGCGACCGGCGTCGGCGGCGCGCCCGCGGGCGGGGGGTCGTCGGAGTAGTCGCCCGCGCGCGCGACGCCGTTCAGGAAGGCCTTGTTCTCCCAGTACTCCATCCCGGCGCCGAGGCCGTCGCCCGGCGCCTTGCAGCTCGAGGCGAGCGCGAGGGCTGCGGGCAGGAGGATCTGGACGCCGCGGTGCATCGATCGGAACGGCAACCTGGAAGGGGAGCGTATCATCGTGCGCCGCACGACGCACCGACGGGCACCGGACCATGCTGGGAACCCTGACCTTCCTCTTCTTGCAGGCGGCGGACGCCGACGCCGGCGCGCGCCTCTTCCGCCCCGCCGACGTCTTCGACCTCGAGTACGCCTCCGACCCAGAGGTCGCGCCCGACGGGCAGCACGTCGTCTACGTCCGCAACTCCATGGACGTGATGACCGACCGCCGCCGCTCCAACCTGTGGATGGTCGACTTCCACGGCGCGGACCACCGCCCGCTCACCACCGGCAACGCGAACGACGCCTCGCCGCGCTGGTCGCCGGACGGGACGCGCCTGGCGTACGTGTCGACGGTGGACGGCTCGGCGCAGCTCTACGTGCGCTGGATGGACACGGGCCAGACGGCGAAGGTCACGAACCTGACCGAATCGCCGCAGGGCCTGGTCTGGTCGCCCGACGGGCGCTGGCTCGCCTTCGCGATGCGCGTGCCCGAGACGCGCGAGCCCATGGCCAAGATGCCGCCCAAGCCCGAGGGCGCGACCTGGGCCGAGCCGCCGAAGGTGATCGAGAAGCTGCTCTACCGCGCCGACGGCGGCGGCTACCTCGAGGACGGCTTCGAGCAGGTCTTCGTCGTGCCCGCCGACGGCGGCGCTCCGCGGCAGGTGACGCGCGGCCCCTTCCCGCACGGTGGCGAGCTCGCGTGGTCGCCGGACGGCAAGACCCTCTACCTCTCCGCCAACGAGGACTGGGAGCACCAGCCGCGCGACTCGGAGATCTACGCAGTCGACGTCGCGAGCGGCGCGGCGACGCGGCTGACCGACCGGCGCGGCCCGGACTCGAGCCCCACCGTCTCGCCCGACGGCGGGCGCATCGCCTACCTCGGCTTCGACGATCGCTACCAGGGCTACCAGGTCACGCGGCTCTGCGTGATGCAGAGCGACGGGAGCGACCCGCGCGTGCTCACGGCGGGCTTCGACCGCGACGTCGAGAGCCCCGTCTGGGCCGCCGACGGCAGCGGCCTCTTCGCACAGGTCGACGACGAGGGCGACTCGCGCATCGTGTTCTTCCCGCTCGAGGGCGAGCCGCGCGTCGTGGCCGAGGACCTCGGCGGCGAGTCGCTCGGCCGGCCGTACTCCGGCGGCTCGTTCAGCGTCTCGCCCACGGGCCGCTACGCGTACACGTACACGACGCCGGAGCGCCCGGCGGACGTCGCCTTCGGGGGAAACGGCGAGCAGAGCGTCGTGACGCGGCTCAACGAGGACCTCCTCGGCCACAAGGAGCTCGCCCGAGTGGAGCAGATCCGGTTCGCCTCGAGCCACGACGGCCGCGAGATCCAGGGCTGGATCGCGAAGCCGCCGGGCTTCGAGGCGGGGCGCAAGTACCCGCTCGTGCTCGAGATCCACGGCGGTCCCTTCGCGAACTACGGCGAGCGCTTCGCCGCCGAGGTGCAGCTCTACGCCGCGGCCGGCTACGTCGTCCTCTACACGAACCCGCGCGGCAGCACGAGCTACGGCGAGGAGTTCGGGAACCTCATCCACCACGCCTACCCGGGGAACGACTACGACGACCTGATGTCCGGGGTCGACGCCGTGATCGCGCGCGGCTTCGTCGATCCCGAGCAGCTCTTCGTCACCGGCGGCAGCGGCGGCGGCGTCCTGACGGCCTGGATCGTCGGCAAGACGGACCGCTTCCGTGCGGCCGTCGTCGCCAAGCCGGTGATCAACTGGACCTCGTTCGCGCTGACGGCGGACATGTACAACTTCTTCTGGCGCTACTGGTTCCCCGGGTATCCCTGGGACGAGCCCCAGGCCTACTTCGAGCGCTCGCCGCTGTCGCTGGTCGGCAACGTCGTGACGCCCACGATGCTGCTCACGGGCGAGCTCGACTACCGCACGCCCATCGCCGAGTCGGAGCAGCTCTACCAGGCGCTCAAGCTGCGCGGCGTCGACGCGGCGATGGTGCGCATCCCGGGCGCGGGCCACGGGATCGCCGCGCGCCCCAGCCAGCTGATCGCCAAGGTCGCGCACGTGCTGGCCTGGTTCGAGAGGTACGGGGACGGCGCCGACTGAGGCCGACGAGGGAACGTGCGGCGGGCGGGGTTTCCCGAGGCTCCCTCGGGGACCCGGCCTTTTTTCCTGCGCTCGCTTGGCGCCCGCCGCTCGCACCTGCGCGAGACCGTCCCGCCATTCCTGGCCGCTCTCGCGAACCTGGGCTACGTTTGGGGGATAGGTCCCCGACCGACATTCCACCTGGACGCCTCAACATGAAGTACGGTTCCCGGCTCCCGGGCGCGCTCGCGTGCCTCCTCTTGGGCTCGCTCGCCGCCTGCGCGTCGGTGCGCAACGCGGCGCTCGCGCCCGCCCCGCGCGTCACGCCGCCCAGCGCGACGGAGAGGTTCTCCGCGTCGCGCAGCCAGGACGGCACCGACCAGGAGGGCTCCGCCGCGCAGGAGGACCCGTCCATCGGAACCGACATGCGCACCGGGGTGCTGCCGGCCCCCACGCCGCCGCCGCCGCCCCAGGAGGACGAGAAGTACCCGATCGAGATGGACGGCAACCGCCACCAGCACTTCCTCGTGATGTTCGGCCAGCGGACGCTCGAGGACGACGACTGGAGCGAGTCGCGGCTGGACGAGCAGCCGACCATCGGCTTCAGCTACGACCGCCAGATCAGCAAGAAGTACGGCCTCTCCTCCGACTTCGGCATCTATGGGAGCAGCGACAGCTCCGACATCCCCGTCGCCGGCGGGGACCAGCACGTGAACTCGACCACCGTCGAGGCCGACTTCGGGGTCCTCATGATGTGGCGTCCGGGCGTCCTGCGGCCCTACGTCGGCGCGGGGCTCGCGCTCGTCTGGTCCAACGCGCGGGTCGCCCAGGGCCCGACCCTGTTCGACGGCTCGGACTTCTCGCCGGCCGGCTACGCCCGCGCCGGGCTCGCCTACGAGCACGAGTCCGGCAGCATGGTCGGCCTCGACGTGCACTACCTGGGCGGGACCGACATGGACTTCGGCGGGCTGGACACCGACGTCGACGGGTACGTCGTCTCGCTGGTGCTGGGGTACGGGTTCTAGGGCCCTGGTCCGGGCTAGACGCCCATCGGCCGGCTGAGCGCCGGGCGGAACCGCGACAGGATCCAGCGCGCGCGCTGCCACGCCCACTCCAGGTCGAGGTCCGCGGGATCGAAGACGGGGGCCCGCAGCCGAGCCTCCTCGACGTGGAATCGAGCCCGTCGGCCGCGATGCGCGACCGTCAGGCAGCCGTATGCACCGTGGGGGCGGCCCAGGGTCCGGTCGGGGAGCTCGAGCAGCCCCGACTCCTCGAGCTCGCGCACGAGGAGAGCGACGTCCTGCGGCGCCACGCGTCCGATGCGCGCGCCCTTCTCCGGGCGATCGGCATCCGCGGCGAAGACGACGACGCCGTCGGACCACACGGCGAGCTCGAGGCCGTGCGGACCGAGTGGCGACCCTGGAGCGGGGTATAACGGCGAGAGGTCGAGTCGCACGACCGGAGGCTCCTCCTGCGCTGCCTCGGGCGGCGGCAGCGCGATCGGGGCGGCGCGCGCGGTTCCGGTGCCGCGCCGCAGGAAGGCCTCGAGCTCGGGCCGCTCGGCGTAGTCGGCCGGGACCCGGCCGTGCGCGTCGCGCTGGCCGCGGTCCGCGCCGCGGTCGACGAGGTACTCGGCGATGCCGAGCGCACCGACCTCCGCCGCGAGGTGCAGCGCCGTCTTGCCGACTCCGGTCGCGGCATCGAGCGCGGCCGGGTCGAGCGGGCCCAGCGCGCGGCCGACGTCGAGCCGGCCCGTCGTGGCCGCGGCGTGCAGCGGAGTCCAGCCGAAGCGGTCCGCCACGAGCGGGACCGACTCGCCGAGCTGGCTCGCCAGCCACTCGAGCGTCTCGACGCGCGCGTGCATCGCCGCGTGGTGCGCGGCGCTACGACCCCTGTCGTCCCCGCGCAGGAGCTCGCCGTACGAGGGAGCGATGCGGCGCAGGATCTCCGTGCGCCCAAAGGCCGCGGCATGGTGGACGCTCGTCCGCCCGCCGGCGTCGATCCGAAACGGATCCGCGCCGAGCTCGAGCAGGAGCTCGGCGATTTCGGCGCGGTCGCAGACGATGGCGATGGTCAGCGGTCGCAGCCCGATCCACGGGCTGCGCCGGTGTGCCGGGCGCTCGAGCTTGCCGGGCCAGCGGCGCAGCTCGCGGGCGACGCGCGCGACGTCGCCGCGACCGACCGCGTCGAAGAGGTCGCGCTGCGGTGGGATCGGCGGGCCGGGGAAGGCGGGCAGTGCCAGGGCCCCGACGGGGGAGCCTCCCAGGGACCGGCGAGCCTACCGGCGCCCGCGCGCTCGGCGAGCCGCGACGAGGATGCGGCCGCCGACGCGGCGATCGGCGCCCTGAACCGGGCTGACTCCCAAGCTGGAGGAGCAAGACGACCGCTGATGAAGCCATGATCACCGGCATGGACGTGACCGATTACCATGCGCGGTATCTCGCCCACGAGCTGACGCGCCGCTGCGCCTCTGACAGCGTCGAGAAGCTGGCCCCGGTGCTTGCCGATGCGCAGGTGGACCTGAACCCGCACCAGGTCGAAGCCGCGCTCTTCGCCTTCCAGAGCCCGTTCTCGAAGGGGGCGATCCTCGCCGACGAAGTCGGTCTCGGGAAGACGATCGAAGCCGGCTTGCTGCTGGCGCAGAGGTGGGCCGAGCGCAAGCGGCGCCTGCTCGTGATCCTTCCCGCCAACCTGCGCAAGCAGTGGAGCCAGGAGCTCGAGGACAAGTTCTACGTGCCGTCGGTCATCCTCGAGACGCGCAGCTTCAACGAGGCCATTCGCGCGGGCCACCTGAATCCGTTCGAGCAGGATGCGATCATCCTGTGCTCGTTCCAGTTCGCGCGATCCAAGGAGCCGTACGTGCGACAGACGGCCTGGGACCTCGTGGTGATCGACGAGGCGCACCGGCTGCGCAACGTCTACAAGAACACCAGCAAGATCGCGCAGTCGATCAAGCAGGCCGTGGCGCCGTTCCCCAAGGTGCTCCTCACCGCGACGCCTCTCCAGAACTCGCTCCTCGAGCTCTACGGGCTGGTCAGCATCATCGACGACTACGCGTTCGGCGACGTCCAGAGCTACCGCAGCCGCTACGCGCGCATCGCGAGCGACGCCGGCTTCGCCGAGCTGAAGGAGCGGCTCGCTCCGCTTTGCAAGCGGACGCTGCGCCGCCAGGTCCTCGAGTACGTCAAGTACACGAATCGCCACGCCTTGGTGCAGGAGTTCGTGCCGACGGCCGAGGAGCAGCACCTCTACGATCTCGTCTCGGGCTACCTGCAGCGGGAGACCCTCTACGCCCTGCCGGCGAGCCAGCGTCAGCTCGTGACGCTGATCCTGCGCAAGCTCCTCGCCTCCTCGACCTACGCGATCGCCGGGACGCTCGACGCGATGGTGCGGAGGCTCGAGGCGGCTGCCGAGACCGCGGCCACGGTCGAGAGCCCGCCCGAGGACCTCGCCGACGACTGGGAGCAGCTCGACGAACTCGCCGACGAGTGGGGCGACGACAGCGGAGACGCAGCGGCGAAGAAACCCGGCCCGACCGCCGGCGAAATCGCCGGGATCGAGCGAGAGCAGGCCGAGCTACGCGGTTTCCTCGCCCTCGCGCGGTCGATCGTCCGGAACTCGAAGGGGGAAGTGCTGCTCACCGCGCTGCGCCGAGGCTTCGGGGCCGCCGCCCGCGCCCGGAGCGGTCAGGCTGGCGGCGCCCTCCAGGAGAAGGCCGTGATCTTCACGGAGTCGCGGCGCACGCAGCAGTACCTGTTCGACCTACTCGAGGGCACCGAGTTCGCCGGCCGGGTGATGGTCTTCAACGGCACGAACAACGACCCCACGTCGAGGGCCATCTACCAGCGCTGGCTCGCCAAGCACACCGGAACCGATCGCATCAGCGGATCGCCGAGCGCGGACATGCGCGCCGCGCTGATCGAGCACTTCCGCGACGAGGCGGCGATCCTGATCGCCACCGAGGCGGCGGCGGAGGGCATCAACCTCCAGTTCTGCAACCTCGTCGTCAACTACGACTTGCCCTGGAACCCCCAGCGGATCGAGCAGCGCATCGGCCGCTGCCATCGCTACGGGCAGCAGTTCGACGTCGTGGTCGTGAACTTCCTGAACCGCGCCAACGCCGCCGACCAGCGCGTCTACCAGCTCCTCGACGAGAAGTTCCGGCTCTTCGACGGCGTGTTCGGCGCCAGCGACGAGGTGCTCGGCGCGGTCGAGTCCGGAGTGGACTTCGAGAAGCGCATCGCGGCGATCTACCAGCAGTGCCGCACCGCCGAGGAGATCCAGCGCGAGTTCGACCAGCTCCAGCGCGAGCTCGCCGACGAGATCGCCGCGGGCCAGCGGGACGCGCGCGAGAAGCTGCTCGACAACTTCGACCAGGAGGTCGTCGAGAAGGTGCGCATCCAGAGCCTCGGGGTGCTCGATCGCTTCAACGAGCGCCTGTGGCGCCTCACGCGCCACGTGCTGCGCGATCACGCGCGCTTCGACGACGCCGGCCACGGCTTCCTGCTGCTGCGGAATCCGTTCGCGGCCGAGGCGATCCATGCCGGCCCCTACCGCATGGGAAAGCGCGTGGAAGACGCCAACACCTATCGCGTCGGGCACCCGCTGGCGCAGCGCGTCCTGGCGCTCGGGGTCTCGCTCGCGACCCCACCCGCCGAGGTCGTCTTCCGCTACCGCGAGAGCGGCAAGCGGATCGCCGTCCTCGACCCGTTGGCGGGCGCGAGTGGCTGGCTCGCCTGTTCGCGCGTGACGGTGAGCGCGATGGAGACCGAGGACCACGTCTTCCTGACCGGGTCACCGACGGCAACGAGGTCCTCGACGACGCGCGCTGCTGCCGCTTCTTCGACGTGCCGGGCTCTGTCGAGCGGCTTTGCGTCGTTCCCGATGCGATCGCCGCGCAGCTCGCCGAGGCGCACGAGCGGCGCCAGCGCGAGCTGCTCGAAGAGCTCGCGACTCGCAACGGCCGCTGGTTCGACCAGGAGATGGACAAGCTCGACCGCTGGGCCGAGGACCGGCGCGGCTCGCTGCGCGCCACGCTGGAGGAGCTGGACGCGGCGCTCAAGGCCGCCAAGCGGGCGGCGCGCGTGGCGGCGACGCTGCCCGAGAAGCTCGAGCGCCAGCGCGAGGCGCGCGCGCTCGAAGGCCAGCGCGACGAGGCCTGGCGCGCCTTCGACCAGGCGAGCCGCGACCTCGACCGCAGGAAGGACGAGCTGCTCGACGAGATGGGGAGCCGGCTCACGCAGAGCGCGCGGATCGAGCCGCTCTTCACGCTGCGCTGGCGTCTCTCATGAGGCGTTCGGGCTCGGAAGCGCGGCCCGTCGCAGCACTTCCGAGTCCGGGTCCGGACAGCGCGGGCCGGCCGTTCGGCTGCCCGCCACTCCGCGGCGACTCCCGGAACTATCGAACAGCCGAAGTCCAAACTAGCATTCAGCCGCCGCCCGAACTTGCATTCAGCCGGCACATGAGCCTAGCATCCGCCATGCCCCGAGCCGCCAGGACCTTCCCGCGCTACCTTGCGCCTCGCCTGCGCGAAGCGCTCCGCGACAGTCCGGCCGTCCTGATCCACGGTCCGCGCCAGAGCGGCAAGACGACGCTCGCGCGTGCTGTTGGCGAGCCCCGCGGCTACCGCTACGTGTCCTTCGACGACGAGGCGGTCTGCGCCGCGGCTCGCGGCGATCCGATCGGCTTCGTGAGCGCGCTGCCGGCGAAGACCATCCTCGACGAGGTGCAGCGGGTCCCGGAGATCTTCACCTCGCTCAAGGCGACCATCGACCTGCGCAGGACCGCGGGGCGCTTCATCCTCACGGGCTCGGCGAACGTCCTCTTCGTGCCGGCGCTCGCCGACTCGCTCGCCGGCCGGATGGCGATCCTGCGGCTCCACCCGCTCGCGCAGTGCGAGATCGAAGGCGTGCGCCCGCGCTTCCTCGCGGCGCTGTTCCGCGGGGTCTTCAAGGCCGGGATGGCCGACCGTCTCGGTCCGGATCTCGCCCACCGCATCGCGGCCGGCGGGTATCCAGCGGCCCTGGCACGCCGGGCGCACGGCCGGCGCAGAGCCTGGTACCGCGACTACGTGGAGACCCAGATCCAGCGGGACGTCCGCGATCTGAGCCGCATCCGCTCGCTCGACACACTGCCGAAGCTGCTCGCCCTGGCAGCGGCGCAAACCGCGCGGCTCGTGAACGTCGCGGACCTCGCGGCGCCGTTCGAGCTCACGCGCCCGACCATCCAGGAGCACGTGACGCTGCTCGAGCGCGTGTTCCTGCTCGAGCGCCTGCCGGCGTGGCATTCGAACCGGCTCAAGCGGCTGGTCAAGCGGCCCAAGCTCCACGTGGGCGACACGGGGGTCGCCTGCGCGCTGCTCGGCGTCGATGCCGTGCGGCTGGACGCCGACCGGCCGGCGCTCGGCTCGATGCTCGAGAGCTTCGTGCTGCAGGAGCTGCGGCGCCAGGCGAGCTTCGGGCCGGAGCCGCTCGGCTTCTTCCACTTCCGCGATCGCGACGACTTCGAGGTGGACATCGTGCTCGAGCGGGGACACGCTACGGTCGCCGGGGTCGAGGTGAAGGCCGCCGCGACGGTGAACGAAGCCGACCTGCGGGGCCTGCGAAAGCTTCGCGACGCGGCCGGGACACGGTTCGTCGCGGGCGTCGTCCTGTACGACGGCAGCGCGACGATCCGCTTCCACGACGGCCTGTTCGCGGTCCCCGTGCGCAAGCTGTGGGAGACGACATGACCGGGAGCACGATGAAGGACGACCAACCCGAAAAGCTCGACCTGCGCTCCCTCGACGTCGCCGAGGACCGGCGCCGGGAGCTGCTGCGCCTCTTGCCCGAGATCGAGACCGAGGGCGGCAAGATCGACTTCGAGCGTCTGAAGCTCGCCCTCGGCGAGGCGGTCGACGCCGGCAAGGAGCGTTTCGGGCTCACCTGGCCCGGCAAGGCCGACTGCTTCCGCACGATCCAGGCCCCGAGCCTCGCCACCCTGCGCCCCTGCCGCGAGGAGAGCGTCGACTTCGACACCACCGAGAACCTCATCATCGAGGGCGACAACCTCGAGGTGCTGAAGCTCCTCCAGAAGGCCTACCTGGGCAAGGTGAAGATGATCTACATCGACCCGCCCTACAACACCGGCAAGGACTTCATCTACCCGGACAACTACACCGAGAGCTTGCAGACCTGGCCTTTCGCGGGTTTCGTGCAGCCCGCGTAGCGTGAGATCGTGAGCGTAATACGGGAAAGGGCACGGCCCGCTCCGCCGATTGAAGTGATATGGAACACACACTTCGTCGGCGAGAGGTCGG
>Ga0299906_10003924_pt1 | contig 12214 bp, 14 predicted proteins | sample RVTome_14_FD_200259 | JGI IMG/M metagenome (GOLD analysis project Ga0299906, IMG submission 200259) | Soil microbial communities from uranium-contaminated site in the Upper Colorado River Basin, Wyoming, United States - RVT145D125 (version 2) ...
ATCGCGTGGTGGCCGCGCTCGGTGCGCACGGTGACCGGCCCCGCGAACGGAGCGTACGAGACGATCTCGACGGTCGACCCGGGGACGAGGCCGAGCTCGGTGAGGTAGCGCAGCAGCTCGGGGTCTCCGTCGGGGACTCGCGCGACCGCCGCCGGCTCGCCCGGCGCGAGATCGGCCAGCGTCCGCCCGGCTCGGTGCTCCAGGCGCAGGTCGCGGTCGGGGATCGGGTCGCCGTGCGGGTCGTGCGTCGGGAACCCGAGCTCGGCGTCGATCTTCGCCTCGAGCTCCTCCGAGAGCGCGTGCTCGAGGAGCTCCGCCTCGGCGTGCACGTCGGCGAGGGAGAGGCCGAGGCGGTCGACGAGGTAGCGCTCGAGGAGACGATGGTGCCGCAGTACCTCGAGGGCGCCGCGCTGCCCTGCCTCCGTCAGAACGACGCCCCGGTAGGGAGCGCGCTCGACGAGCCCGAGGTCGGCCAGGCGCTTCGTCATCGCGGTCACCGACGGGGCGCGCACGCCCATGCGCTCCGCAAGGGCCGACGTCGTCACGCGCTCACCCTCGCTCTCGAGGGCGTAGATGGCCTTCAGGTAGTCCTGCACGGCGACGGTGAGATCGGCGGCCTGGGTTTCCATGGGAGTTGACTTAGGTTACACTCCGAGTCGGATTTAGCTATGTCTAAACTCTCGCGCCGTAAGCTTCTCGCCGCAGCCGCGCCGCTCGCGGCGGTACCTCTCGTGGGCAAGCTCGCGTTCGACGGCCAGGCCGAGGCCGGCGGCCACGACCACTCGAGCCACTCGCACCCGCGCACGCCCGCGAGCCACGTCCCCGGGGCGGAGGGCCACGCGGCGATGATCGGCGCCGAAGTGCCCGCGGTCGGCGAGGAGCACGACCTCGACGCCCTCCTCTACCCGCCGCCGGCGCTTCCGTACGGACGCGGACGGCTACGCAACTACGAGCTCACCGCGGTCGACAAGGACATCGAGATCGCTCCCGGCATCACCTTCCCCGCGTGGACGTACAACGGCACCGTTCCGGGCCCGGTGATCCGCGCGACGGAGGGCGACCGGCTGCGCGTGAAGCTCGCGAACGGCGGGTCGCACCCGCACACGATCCACTTCCACGGGATCCACCCCGCGAACATGGACGGCGTCTTCGAGGTCGTCGAGACCGGCGGGAGCTTCACGTACGAGTTCGAGGCGAGGCCGGCGGGCTTCCACCTCTACCACTGCCACGCCACTCCCCTGAAGAAGCACATCCACAAGGGCCTGTACGGCGCGTTCATCATCGACCCGAAGGAGCCCAGGCCACCTGCCAAGGAGCTCGTCATGGTGATGAACGGCTACGACACCGACGCCGACGGCGGGAACAACTTCTACACGGTCAACGGGCGCTCGTTCTTCTACGCGAAGTACCCGATCAAGGTCAGGCGCTCGCAGCTCGTCCGGATCTACCTCGCGAACCTCACCGAGTTCGACCTCGTCAACTCGTTCCACCTGCACGGCGACTTCTTCCGCTATCAGCCGACGGGAACGGGCGACAACTGGGAGTACACCGACACGGTGATGCAGTGCCAGGGCCAGCGCGGGGTGATCGAGATCCAGTTCGCGAACACCGGCCGGTTCATGTTCCACGCGCACCAGTCCGAGTTCGCCGAGCTCGGCTGGATGGGCTTCTTCGAGGTGGACGAATAGTGGAGGCCGGCTCGGCCACGGCTCGCCCGCGCGTGGGCTGGCGGCTGTGGGCGGTCGTGCCGGTGCTGCTGCTCGCGATCGCGGTCGGCGCGGTCGTCTCGAGCGGCTCCTCGCTCGCCGAGCTCATCGGCACGAACCCGCCGCCCGCCGACGAGTTCGACATCCGGCGCGTGGAGTTCGAGCCCGGCGAGATCCGGATCCTCGTCCGGAACCCGCAGCAGGACGATCTCACGATCGCGAACGTGAACGTGGACGACGCGATCGTCCCGTACACCGTCGACGGGCCGACGACTCTCGGGCGCCTGCGTTCGAGCACGATCGAGGTGCCGTTCGACTGGGTCGATGGTGACCCGATCACGGTCGGCGTGACCAGCTCCACCGGGATCGAGACGGTCGAGGAGGTCCCGGCCGCGATCGCGACCCCGACGCCGTCGGTCGAGGGCTTCTTCGGCTACGCCCTGATCGGCGTGCTCGTAGGCGTCCTCCCGGTCGCTCTCGGGCTCCTCTGGCTGCCCGCGCTCCGCCAGGCGAGCGCCGCCTGGCTCTCCGCGTTCATGGCGTTCACGGCCGGGCTGCTCACGTTTCTCGGCGTCGAGGCGCTGAGCGAGTCGTTCGAGCTGCAGGCGGCGCTGCCGGCGGGTCTCGGCGGGAGCGGCCTCGTCCTGCTCGGGGTCGCGCTCAGCTTTCTCGGGATGACGGCCCTCGCGAGCCGGCTCTCCGGCGGCGCGGGCGCGACCGGCTTCGCGCTCGCGCTCCTCGTCGCGATCGGCATCGGCGTGCACAACCTCGGCGAGGGGCTCGCGATCGGCGCCTCCTTCGCGATCGGGGAGCTCCAGCTGGGGACGTTCCTGATCGTCGGGTTCATGATCCACAACGTCACCGAGGGCCTCGGCATCGCCGCGGCAATCGCGAAGACGCGCGTGACACTGCTCGCGCTCGCCGGGCTCGCGCTCGTCGCCGGCGCGCCAACGATTCTCGGCGCCTGGATCGGCGGGTACGCGTCGAGCGACGTCCTCGCGGCGCTCTTCTTCGGGATCGCCGCGGGCGCGGCGTTCCAGGTCGTCGTCGAGGTCGGGCGCTACGTCGTCCGGCAGGCGCCCGGGGGGCTTCGGTCCGGATACGCGATCGGAGGCTTCCTGGCCGGCATCGCGGCGATGTACCTGACCGGAATCCTCGCCGGCTGAGCCCGCTTCGGGTCGCACAACGGGCACTTAACCCGCTCTTACCCGCCATTCATGCGCGCGGGTCTATAAGGGACGGGCATGCCGTTCGACGCCGCCCGGCCCTACGCAGCACTCGTCGCAGCCGCCGCCCTCGGCGGCGGGCTCGCGGTTGGGGCCGTCTCGCTCCTCGGCGGCTTCGACGGCGGCGAGACGACGGTGGTCACCGAGACCACGCCCGAGGAGACCGAGACGACGGCGGCGCCGGCGCGCAGCCTGACGACGGGCGAGGTCTACGACCGCACCGCCTCCGGCGTCGTGCAGATCACTTCGACGCGCCCGGGGCCGGTGTCGGACGCCGACACCGCGCTCGGCTCGGGCTTCGTCGTCGACAAGGCCGGCCACATCGTCACCAACTACCACGTCATCGAAGGCGCGGACCAGATCCGGGTGAGCTTCTCGAACCGCGACACCGTCCTCGCTCGGCTCGTCGGGACCGACGCCTCCACGGACCTCGCCGTCCTCGAGGTCGAGGCGAGCGCGAACGCGCTCACGCCGCTCCCGCTCGGCAACTCGGACAAGGTACGGGTCGGCGACCCGGTGGTCGCGATCGGGAACCCCTTCGGGCTCGACCGCACTGCGACCGCGGGCATCGTGAGCGCGCTCCAGCGCGGAATCACGTCGCCGGGCCCTGTCAACTTCACGATCGACCACGTGATCCAGACGGATGCTCCGATCAACCGCGGCAACTCCGGCGGGCCGCTCCTGAACATGCGCGGTCAGGTGATCGGCGTCAACACGCAGATCCAGACGGGCGGCGCGTCCGGGAACGTCGGCATCGGATTCGCCGTGCCGTCCAACACTGTCAAGGACGTCGTCGCGCAGCTCCTCCGGAAAGGCTGGGTCGCCCACGCGTACCTCGGGATCGGGGGCCAGGCGATCAACCCTGATCTCGCCCGCTCGTACAACCTGCCCGTGCGCGCAGGCGTCCTCGTCGAGACCGTGAAGGAAGACACGGGCGCCGCGAAGGCGGGGCTGCGGCCCGGTGACACGGATGTCGTCGTCGCGGGTGTGACGTACGTCCTGGGCGGCGACATCATCGTCGGTCTCGACGACACGAGCATCGTCACGCCGCTCGAGCTCGTGGACGCGATCTCCGACCACGAGCCCGGCGACGAGGTCGAGCTGACGATCTACCGCGACGCGGAAAGAACGAGCGTGACTGTCACGCTCGGGCGACGCCCCGCCTCCCCCAACGGGTGAGTCGCCACCGGCCCCGGTTATCCGGGGCCTCCTTCGGCAAGGGGCCCGTCCGCCTGCCCGGGCCCCTGCCGACCTCTCTGTATTGATGCGCAAGGCCGCGATCCGCGAGTGCGGATCGCGGCCGCGCGAACACCCCTAAAGGCGCCCGCTTCGTGGCCCGCTTCGCATCTACGAGCTCGGACTACGCGAACTCGGGCGTCGTCGCGAGGCTGGCGTCGGTGAGGCGGTAGCCGCGCTCGATCAGGGCCTGCTTGCGATCGTCCGGCCAGGGCTCGTCGCCCCGGAACGTCAGGTCGAGGCCCTCGTCCCCCGGGGTCGCGCGCACGACGAGGGTCGGGACGTGGCGGTCGTGCCGGAACGGGAAGCGGGCTGACGCGAAGATCTCGTCGAGCTCCGTGCGCAGACGCTCCCGCTGGCGACGCGGCGCCGCCGAAACGGCCGCGGAGATCACGTCCTCGCGCAGCCGGTGGAGCTCCGCGACCGACGTCTCCCGCTCGTCCGCGAGCCGTTCTTCGAGCACGGTGTTCCGGGCGATCGCGACGCGCATGAGCCGGACGATCAGCTCGCCGTAGTGCGCGGGCTCCCCGCGCGCGACGCGCTCCTCGGCGAGCCGGATCTCCGCGAGCAGCGCCCGCACCGGAGGCACGGCCCGGAAGCGCTCGAGCCGCTCGCGCATCCGCTGGAGGTACGCGCGGTCCGTCGGCCTGTAGCTCGCGACGAAGCGGAAGGCGGCGATCGCGGAGACGTCTGGGTTGCGGTACGCGTGCTCGAGCGGGAAGTTCCGGACCCAGCCGCCGTCCGTCGCGATCACGCCGTCGACGCTGACGGGGAGCACGAGCCCGCTGACCGCGGCCGACGCGAGGAGCGCACGCCCCATCGTCTCCGGCGCAGTCGACCGCGAGGAGTACGCGAGCTCGTAGTGACGCGTCTCCTCGCCCTCCTCGTGGATCGAGACGTCGGTCGCGAAGACGACGAGCTCGATGGGCGAGGAGGCGAGGGCGGAGCCGAGCTCGAGCGCCCCTCCGAGCCGCGCCTCGATCGTCGCGGGGAGGGTGTAGTCGTGCAGTCCCCCGGGGAACTGCCACATGCGCCGGGGCCGGAAGACGTCCGCCGGCTGGAGGTCGAACACGAACTTCTCGAGATCGTCCAGGCGGTCGAGCGCGGCCATCGTCCCCGAGAGCGCTCCCGCCGACGTCCCGTAGATCCACCCGATGCGCCTCCAGAGACTGCTCTCGTGCAGCCGCCGGAGGAACCCGAGCTCGAGTAGGACGCCGTTGATCCCTCCGCCCGAGAGCACCAGTGCGACATCGCGTGCATCCCCACCCACGTGGCTATTGTGCCCCTGTGGAACCGGAGCTTCGGCGCGGAACCGCGACTCTGTCCGACCTCGAGCTGGAGGTGGACGAGGAGCGCTGGCAGGACGACGACTCCGACCACAGCGGCTGGTTCTGCGTGAAGACCGATCCCTTCCCGTGCCCGGCCGAGAACTGCACGTTCGTCGCGCAGTACATGACCGCCGCGCATCTCGTCCTCGTCTGGGAGGGACGCGACGACCCGAATCTCCTCTGGCACGCGCAGCGCGCGAAGGAGGTCGGGCGGAACCCGCGGATCGTCGAGTACGCGTCGAGCTTCGGGCCGAGCGCGTCGTACTACGCGTGGGAGGCCGCCGGGCGCCCGGTCCACGGTGTGCATCGGAAGCCGAAGCGATAATCGGGCAGATGGCGACGATCACGGAGACGGTGAAGGTCGACGGGATCCGCTGTGAGCGGTGCGTCGGCCGGCTCGCTGTGGCGCTCCAGGGGCACGAGGGCCTCGAGGCGGCGAACGCGAACCTCGTCGGAGACGTGACCATCTCCTGGGACGACGCACTGACGACGCGGGCCGACATCCTCACGAAGCTCGCGCGGGCCGGGTTCCCCGAGGCGCCGGCCTGGCGGGAATAGGCCGTTTCGGAGCCACGTTGCAGCCTCCGGTAACACAACCCGAAACACAACGGTACGGTAGACCGGTGAGCGAGCCCGAGCTTGAGCCCGCGGCCGAGGCGCGCCGGATCGCGGCCGAGGCCCGCGACCGCGCCCGCTTCGAGGACGAAGCGCTTGCGCTCGCCGACCAGGTCTATCGCGTGGCGCGAAGGCTCGTCGGCTCGCGCGAGGAGGCGGAGGATCTGGTGCAAGAGACGTACGCGAGGGCATTTCGGAGCTGGCGCTCCTTCACTCCCGGCACGAACATGCGCGCCTGGCTGCTGCGAATCCTCACGAACCTGAACGTCGACCGCGGCCGACGAATCCAGCGCACCCCGCAGACCCAGCCGCTCGAGGAAGGCGACTACTACCTCGCGAACAAGGTCGCCTCAGCTGCGGGCGAGGAGGCCCTCGAGCAAGAGCAGGTCGTCGAGCGGATGTCGCAAGATTCGATCGTGCACGCACTCGCCGACATCTCGCCGCAGTTCCGGGAGGTCGTCGTGCTCGTCGACATCGGCGACTTCACGTACGCCGACGCGGCGCAGATCCTCGACGTGCCGATCGGGACCGTCATGTCGCGGCTCCATCGCGGTCGGCGCGCGCTCAAGCAGAAGCTCGCGGAGGATGCAGTGACATGACGATCGATCCGTGCGAGAAGTGCGAGGAGATCCTCCAGGACTTCCTCGACCGGACGCTGACGAACGAGGAGTGGGCCGAGGCCGAGCTGCACCTCGTCGGCTGCGACTACTGCCGGCGGCGGTACCGCTTCGAGGAGACGCTGCGACGATACGTGAAGACGAGCGCCGTCGAGCGGATGCCGGCGGGGCTCATGGCGAAGCTCGAGGAGCTTCGCGGGCTGAGTGCCTGACTGCGCTCGATCGACTCCGCGTCGCGGATTCGATCCACGCGAAACAGACCCCTTCATGGGGTGCCCGAGACTCGGTATCGCCGGGGTGTGAGGTCGTCAGGTAGTCGTGGACCACGGTCAGGTTGTCGTGGATCACGAACTACTGTCGTGTGGCATGGAACCGCTCGACATGCTTCGGGAGCGGCATCCCGAGCTGGACTTTCGCGATGTCCGCACGATCGAGGACGGCTGGGACAGCCTCGTCCTCGAGGTCGACGGCTACATCTTCCGCTCCCGACTCGGGACAGGAGTCCGTTCGCGTCTTCCCGGCTAGGGCAGGTCGTCCGGCGTGTCGACGTCGCCGGGGTGGCCGAGGTCGTCGCACGGGACGAGCAGGACGGGGTGGTCGCGGAGGCCTTCGTCGGGGACCTCGCGCCAGTCGGCCCGGCCGACGACGAGCGGATGCCCTCGCGCTCCGCCGTACGACGCCGCGACGAGCCCTCCGTGCTCGCGCCAGGCCGCGAGCACGCGCTCGACCGCCTCCGGCGCCAGGTCGGGGCCGTCGGCGAGGACGACCACGGCGGCCTCGACGTGGTCCCCGAGTGCCGCGAGCCCGCAGCGAAGCGACGCCCCGGGACCGCGCGTCCAGTCCTCGCACGGGACGACGCGGCCGCTCTGCGACTCCAGCGAGTGCGCGCCCTGCACGACGACGACCTCGTCGACCGAGGTGCGACCGAGCCGCTCGAGCACGGCGGGGAGCAGGATCCGCTGCTTCGGCGCGCCGAACCGCGTCGCCTCGCCGGCGGCGAGGACGACCGCGGCCACGCGCCTCATCAGGTCTCGGAGACCGTGACGGTCCGGACGAGCACGGGCATGCTCGGCGGCCCGTCGGTCACACCGAGGGCGCCGATCCTCTCGGCGGTGTCGAGCCCCTCCGTCACCTTGCCGACGATCGCGTAGAGCGGGGGCAAGCCGGCGTCGGCGCCGGTCACGACGAAGAACTGGCTGCCCGCCGCTCCCACCGGATCGGTCTCGGCCTTCGCCATCGCCACGACGCCTTTGACGTAGCTTGCGTCCCGTGGCGGCGGGTCGACGGTCTGGTATCCGGGGCCGCCACCACCGGTCTGCGTCGTGTCGCCGCCCTGGATGACGAAGTTCGGGACGACGCGATGGATGATCGTGTCGTCGTAGTACCCGTCCTCGGCGAGCGCGACCAGAGAGGCCGCCGTCTTGGGCGCCGACTCCAGGTCGAGGGCGACCGTCAACGTGCCGCAGCTCGTGTCGAACACGAGGCTGTAGCTCGTCCCGGCGGCGAGCGGCGTGGTGGGAGCTTCGCGTGTCTCCTCGCGCGGATCGGGCGCGTCCACGCTTTCGCACTCGCCGTCACCCGACGCGACCGGCTCACCGGTGTCGTCGTCGCCTCCGCAACCGGCGGCGAACGCGAGCAGGACGAGAGCGAGGAGAGCGGCACGCATGGCGTGCGATCCTACCGGCGCGTGGTTACCGTGACGCGGTGCGAGTGGGCGGAGGGCAGCTCCCCGGAGATGCTCGCGTACCACGACGAGGAGTGGGGGGTGCCGTCCCACGACGACCGGCACCTGTACGAGCTGCTCACCCTCGAAGGCGCGCAGGCTGGTCTCTCCTGGTCGACCATCCTCCACAAGCGCGAGGGGTACCGGAAGGCGTTCGCCGGCTTCGACCCCGCGAGGGTCGCCCGCTTCGGGCCAGACGACGTCGAGCGCCTGCTTGCGGATCCGGGCATCGTCCGCAACCGGCTCAAGGTCGAGTCCACGATCGCGAACGCCGCGCGGGTGCTCGAGGTGCAGCAGGGGCTCGGGAGCTTCGACGCATACCTGTGGGGCTTCGTCGACGGCGAGCCCGTCCTCGGCGGCTGGCGCTCGCTCGCGGAGCTTCCCGACGAGACGCCCCTGTCGAAGGCGATCTCGAAGGACCTGAAGAAGCGCGGCTTCCGCTTCGTCGGGCCGACGATCGTCTACGCGTTCATGCAGGCGGTCGGGATGGTCGACGACCACACGGTCGACTGCTTCCGTTACCGCAGCCCTCGGCGATGAGCGAGGCGATCCGGTACGCGAAGAGCGGCGACGTCAACATCGCGTACGAGGTGACGGGGCGCGGCCCGTTCGACGTCGTCTTCATCCCCGGCTTCTTCTCGCACCTCGAGATCGATCGGGAGCACCCCGCGAACGCCCACCTGCTCGACCGGCTCGAGTCGTTCTCGCGGCTCATCCGCTTCGACAAGCGCGGCACGGGGCTCTCGGACCGAGGGGTCGGGCTGCCCGACTTCGAGACGAGGATGGACGACATCCGCGCGGTCATGGACGCGGTCGGGAGCGAGAGCGCGGCGCTCTTCGGCTACTCCGAGGGCGGTCCGATGTCCGTGCTCTTCGCCGCGACGTTCCCGCAGCGCGTGCGTGCGCTCGTGCTGTACGGGACGTACGCGAAGCGCTCGCACCCGGACGAGGACTACCCGTGGGCGCCCACCTGGGAGAAGCGGGTCGAGGTCGCGCAGGAGCTCGAGCGGACGTGGGGCGAGAACGTCGACGTCGCGGCCATGGCGCCGAACGCCGACGCAGCGCTCGTGAGCTGGATGAGGCGGCGCGGGAGAGGCGGCCTCAGCCCCGCCGGCGCGCGCGACCTCATCCTCATGAACTCGCAGGCGGACGTCCGGGACGTGCTCGGGAGCGTCCAGTGCCCGACGCTCGTGCTCCACCGCACCGGCGATCTCGACGCGTCGGTCGAGGAGGGCCGCTACATCGCGCGCGGGATCCCGTCCGCGCGCTTCGTGGAGCTGAGCGGTGACGACCACGTCCCGTTCGTCGACCCCGACCAGGTCGTCGACGAGGTCGAGGAGTTCCTGACCGGTATCCGTCCTGTCGTCGCGACGGACCGCGTGCTCGCAACGATCCTCTTCACGGATCTCGTCGGCTCGACGAAGAAGGCGTCCGCGCTCGGCGACGCATCGTGGTCCTCGCTGCTCGCGCGGCATCACGACGCGGTGCGGCGGCAGCTCGCGCGATTTTCGGGAGACGAGATCGACACTGCCGGCGACGGCTTCCTCGCGCTCTTCGACGGCCCGGCGCGTGCGGTCCGCTGCGGGCTGGCCGTCTGCGACGCGGTGCGGGAGCTCGGGCTCGAGGTTCGCGCGGGCGTGCACACGGGCGAAGTCGAGCGGCCGGCGGGCGACAAGCCGCGCGGCATCGCCGTGCACGTCGGCGCCAGGGTCATGTCGCTCGCCGGCCCGGGCGAGGTTCTCGTCAGCGCGACGACCCGCGACCTCGTCGCGGGCTCCGGCCTCGAGTTCGAGGATCGCGGGGAGCACGTGCTGAAGGGCGTCGAAGAGCGCCGCCGCGTCTTCGCGGCGCGCGGCTGAGGTCGTGCGGGCGAGGCAAGCCTCGCCCCTACTACGCGCGGGTCGTGACGGCGATCATGTCGGCGAGGTTCACGAGCTGGATCGCCGTCCGCATCGTGGAGACGCGCTCCTCGTCGGTGGCCGTATCGCCGCCCTGGCGCCAGAGCTCGTCCGCCGTCCGGAGGAGCTCCTCGATCTGCCCGGAGGCTTCCTCGTGGCCGTCCCGCTCGCGCGCGGCGTTCACCGCCAGGCCGAGCGCGCCGATGGCGTCGCGCTGGCGCGTCCAGAGCATCGGCACCGACATCGAGATGTACTGGTGGATGCGGGCGAAGGTCAGCGGCTGCACGAGCGACGAGCCGCCTGTCGGCTCCGTCGGCGGCCGGGGCTCGGCGCCTGCGGCGATCTCGAGGGCGGTCTCGCCGAGCATCGCGCGCAGCTGAGCATCGTCGAAGCCCGCGAGCCTGGCCGCGCGCATGGAGGCGAGCAGCGAGTTGGGCTGGCGTCCGTACGGGTAGTCCGACGCGTACACGACCTGCTCGGGCGGCACCTGCCGGAACAGGTCGAGGAGATCGAGCGCGCTCCAGACCGACGTGTCGAAGAAGACGCCGCGGATGCCGCCGAGGCACCCGGCGAGCGCGGCCATGTCCGCGATGCCTGCGTGCGCGATGATCAGGCGCACGCCTTCGTTCCGCTTCACGAGCGTCTCGAGGTCGGCGGCGATGGGCGGCAGCCCGCGGCCGCCGTGGATGAGGATCGGGACGTTGCGCTCGTTCGCGAGCGCGAAGATGGGCTGCAGGCGCTCGTCGTCGAGCGCGAACGCCTGGGCGCGCGGGTGGAGCTTGATTCCTCTCGCCCCGAGGTCGAGCGCGCGCGTCGCCTCCTCGAGCGGGCTCGCCGTCAGGTCGAGACGCACGAACGGCAGGAGCTTTCCTCCGGAGCGCTCGGCGTGCGCGAGCGTGCGGTCGTTCGGCACGCAGAAGCCGGGCTCGCGGTCGGGCTCGTCGAGGCAGAACACGAACGCGCCCTCGAACCCGTAGCGATCGAGCACGCCCACGAGCTCCTCGTAGCGCCCGCGCATCCCGTCGATGTCGTCGCCGAGATGCGTGTGCGCGTCGAAGAGGCGCGCGCCCTCGGGCAGCTCGGCCCGCAGGTTGTCGCCGTACGTCTCGAGGAGCGCGCGGGCCTGCTCCGACGAGGTCATGCCCCGTCCCCGGCCGAAGAGCGGAGCGCCGCCCAGACGCGCGGTGCGGTCATCGGCAGCTCGCGGATCCGGACACCGGCCGCCGCTGCGACGGCGTTCGCGATCGCCGCCGGAGCCGCGACCACGGGCGCCTCGCCGATGCCCTTCGCGCCGTACGGCCCATGCGGCGCCGGCACCTCGACGATCAGCGTGTCGATCTCGGGCACGCGCTCCGCGATCGGGATCGCATAGTCGAGGAACGATCCCGTCACGAGGCGTCCGTCCTCGTCGTGTGCGAGCTCCTCGAAGAGCGCCCAGCCGATCCCCTGCGTCGCGCCGCCCCGCATCTGACCCTCGACGAGCGCGGGATTGAGCGCGCGGCCAACGTCCTGCGCGATCACGTGCCGAAGCAGCTCCACCTCGCCCGTCTCGCGGTCGACTCGCACGTGCGAGAGGTGCGCGGCCACGGAGGGCGCGCCGACGGTCTGCGCCGAGCCGCCGTGCCCCTCGATCGGCTCGTAGCGGCCGCCGAAGCGGAGCGTCTTGCGGGCGATCTCCTCGACCGTGATCGAGCGGTCGGGAGCGCCCACCGCCCGCACCTCGCCGTCCACGACCTCGAGGTCGTCGGGCGAGATCTCGAGCTCCTCGGAAGCGGCCGCGAGCAGCTTCGTGCGCGCGGACTCGGCCGCCTTGAGCACGGCCGGGCCGACGGTGTACGTGACCTTCGAGCCGCCGCTGGCTCCGG
>Ga0299906_10003925_pt1 | contig 12214 bp, 11 predicted proteins | sample RVTome_14_FD_200259 | JGI IMG/M metagenome (GOLD analysis project Ga0299906, IMG submission 200259) | Soil microbial communities from uranium-contaminated site in the Upper Colorado River Basin, Wyoming, United States - RVT145D125 (version 2) ...
GGGCCTCGCGCGGGCCGGTTGCGAACGGATGGCTGCTCGCCATGGCTATGCGGTGACGGCGAGGTGCCTCTGGGCGAGGATCTTGCCCATCTCGATGTTGTACTCGTACGCGACCATGACCTCTTCGATCAGCTCGAGCTTGCCGTCGACGTCGAGCGGGAGGTCGTTGAGCGCCTGACGGTACGCGTTCTTGAAGCCGACCGCGTCGCCGATTTCGGAGAAGTCGTAGTAGGCGAGCCCGTCGTCCGAGTCGCCCCACGCCTTCTTGAGCGCGGCGTAGATCATGAGCCCGCCGGACAGGTCGGCCATGTATCTGGTGTAGTGGTGCGCGACGAAGCCGACCGGTCCGACGGAGTTGATGCGGTCCACGTACTCGCGGGTGCTCGGGAGGCAGTTGGCGACCTTCTCCTCCCAATCCAAGCCGTAGAAGAAGGCGAGATCGCGCTCGAGGAAGCGCAGGCGCGCCAGCGCGGCGATGTGGAACTGCCCGACGATCGGATCGTCGGCGAGTGTCTCGAGCCGTGTCTCCAAGGCCTGATAGACCGGGTAGACGTTGGCGATCAACTCGGCGTAGCCCTGTTTGCTGATCGTGCCCTCGGCGAGCGAGAGCTCGAACGGAGAGAACTGCGCGCGCTCATGATCGGTCCAGGTCTCGCGGCGTAGCATGCCCGACAGCGGCTTGGTAGCCAGGTCCTCGGTGAGCTTTGGGCGCAAACGGTTCTTGTTCTCTTCGACGCGAGCCAGGATCTCCGACACGATCAGCCTCCTTGGTGCCGCCCGCACGTCGAGCCACGTCGACCCGACGCGCAGGCGGATGCTTTCACGACAGGTTGTCATCACGGTACTGGGATGACGACAGGTCGTCAAGAAGGATGCGACGAAACGTCGGAAAGAGCTGCCTGGGCAGATTCGTCCGGCTCGGCTACCGGCGCCGGACGGGATGCGGCGGGGCCCCGGGTGGGGCTGCGGCGACCTCTCGCCAGAAGGTCTCGCAGAGCTGCTCGTACCGGATCCCCAATCCCAGAGTCGAGAGCGGGAACACGAACTCCGGCACTCCCTCCAGGCTCGCGGCCAGCTGCTGGTATGCGCCGAGGCGAGCGGCGTGCGCGTCGGCTTGGCGAGCGGCCAGCGCCGAGAGGGCCTCGGGATCGGCCATCCAACCGAAGAACAGCCGCAGCAGGGCGGGGTTCCGCATCTCGGGCAGCTCGGCGGTCGGCTCGGCGACCCAGGTGGCCAGGGCCCCTCGGCCGGACGCGGTGATCGAGTACAGCTTGCGGCGCCGTCCGACCTCCTCCCGTCGAACCGTCAGCAAGCCGGCCTCGACGAGCCGGTCCGGCTCGGAGTACAGCTGTGCGTGCGGGAACGACCAGAAGAACCCGATCGAGGCGGCCACGTAGACCTTCAGGTCGTAGGGCGTGCTCGGGCCGCGATGCTCGATGATGCCGAGCACGACGTACGAGGTGGAGGTCAGGTGCAGATCGTCGGTTGACATCGGTCTGGAGCATATCATATTCTTTGGATGGTCTGAATCAGACTGTCAAGGAAGGGGAGGCGGGTCATGAGGGTCGACGCGAACGGACTGGGATTCGAGCTGCTCGACGAGGGGGAAGGACCGGCCGTCCTGTTGCTGCACGGCTTCCCCGACACGCACCGGGTCTGGCGCGAGCAGCTCCCTGCGCTGCTCGACGCGGGGTACCGCGTGATCGCGCCAGACCTCCGCGGGCGCGGCGCCTCCGACATGCCGGAAGCCGTCGAGGCCTACAACATCGCGACCATGCTCGGGGACGTGACGGGGATCATGGACGCGCGCGGCGTCGAGCGGGCCTTCGTGGTTGGGCACGACTTCGGCGCGGCGCTGGCGTGGGCGACCGCGATCCTGCTGCCCGATCGGGTCGAGAAGCTCGTTGCGATGTCGGTGGGCAACCCGGCCGGCTGGCGTGAGCCGCCGCTGCATCAGCGGATGCTGTCGTGGTACATGCTGTTCTTCCAGTTCGAGGGCATCGCCGAGGCGTGGCTGCAGCACGACGACTGGAAACTGCTGCGGGAGTGGCTCGCGGATGCACCCGATCGCGAAAGCTACGTTGAGGATCTCGCACGACCCGGCCGGTTGACCGCGGGCTTGAACTACTACCGTGCGAACCTCGCGCCCCGGATGCCCGACGAATGGCTCGAGCTTCCGCCGGTGCGCGTCCCGACGATGGGGATGTGGAGCACCCGCGATTTCGCGCTCGCCGAAGAGCAGATGACCGGCTCGGGCGCGATGGTCGAGGCGCCCTGGCGGTACGAGCGCGTCGAGGACGCCGGCCACTGGCTGCAGCTCGAGCAGCCCGGGCGGGTCAACCCGTTGCTACTCGACTTCCTGAAGGAGTGAACGCGATGGAACGCTACGACGTCGTCATCGTCGGTGGAGGGATCGCCGGGGGAGCGCTGGCGACGCGTCTCGCGCGCGCCGGGGTCGGTGTGCTGGTGCTCGAGAAGCAAGCCGCGTACCGCGACATGGTGCGCGGCGAGACGTTCCAGCCGTGGGGCGTGGGGGAGGTGCGCGCGCTCGGCCTCGACCAGCCGCTGCTCGATGCGGGTGGAGGATGGGCGCGCGTCACGGTGAACTACGACGAGGGGATGTCGCCGGAGGAGGCCGAGGCCGTCGCGCTCCCTTCGGCCGGATTGGTTCCGGGCGTCGAGGGCTCGCTGAACGTCGGCCATCCCGAGGCCTGCGAGGCGCTGACGTCCGCGGCGGCCGCGGCGGGGGCAACCGTCGTGCGTGGTGTCGGCGCCGTTGCGATCGAGCCGCGACGCGTGACGTACACCGATGCGGCCGGGGTTGACCACGTGGCCGATTGTCGCCTGATCGTCGGCGCCGACGGGCGGCGCTCGGTCGTGCGCAAGCGAGCGGGCTTCACCCTGACCGAGCGCGCGCCGACGCACTTCGGCGCCGGCTTGCTGGTCGAAGGGCTGCAAGATTGGCCGGAGGACCGTGACGCGATCGGCACGGGATCCGACGCGCTGTACCTGGTCTTCCCTCGGCCGGGTGGGCGCGCGCGCCTGTACCTGATGTGGGACATCGCCGACCAGCACCGCTTCACCGGCGCCGATCGGGAGCACGCGTTCCTGGATTCCTATCGGTTCGACGGCTGTCCGGGATCCGAGGAGCTGGCCAAGGCGACGCCGGCGGGCCCGTATGCGGGGTATCCGATGACCGACGGGATCGTCGATCGCTTCGTCGACGACGGCGTGGTGTTAGTGGGAGATGCGGCCGGGTGGAACGATCCCGTGATCGGGCAGGGGCTTTCGATCTCGATGCGCGACGTCCGATCGGTCGCCGACGTGCTGCTCGCGTCCGAGGACTGGTCGCCCTCCTCGTTCGGCGGCTACATCGAAGAACGCACCGAGCGGATGCGCCGGCTGGTGATCGAGGCGAAGGTCTTCACCCAGATCCGGGCCACCTTCGGTCCGGCCGCCGACCGCCGCCGTATGGCGTATCGAGAATCGATGATGACCGACCCGAGCGCGTTCGCCCTCGTCGCCGGCGTCGCGATGGGGCCGGAGACGATCCCGGCCGAGACCTTCGCCGACGCCGAGATCGAGCGGCTGTTGTCGCTCGGGGCCTGAAGCAGCGATCACGCGCCGAGCAACTCGTGCAGAGCTGGGCTGTCGATGTCCGCGCCTAACGACCGTGCCGCCTCTGTCGCCTGCGCGTCGCCGAGCCTGCCACGGTGGCACAGGGCGCGCGCAAGCAGATCCCGCATCCCATGGCGGCCGGCGGCTTCCTCCAGCGCCGAGATCCACGTGCTCGCTCCGGGCAGGTGGCGGCTCACGGCGAGATCGCACAGCGCTTCGAGCGCGTACGCGCGGAACCAGGCGAAGTAGTCGGACGTCCTCGATCCCCTCGTGCGCGCGACGTCGAACCAGTGCACCGCCGCGGGGATGTCGTCCTTCGCTGCACTGAGCGAGCCGAGCCCGCGCGCCGCCAGAGTCTGGCAGCGACCGTTCCCCTCGGCAAGGCACGCGAGCGCGTACGCGTGCTCGAGCAGCCGCGCGGCCTCGGCGATCTCTCCCCGCTTGAGCGCCACCTCGCCCAGGAAGGACTCGACCCACGGAACCAGCGTGGTCCAGTGCGAGCGCACCAGCACCGATGCGGACTCCAGCGTCGCCGCCGCGGCATCGAGCGATCCCCGGAGCAGATGGAGCCGTCCGAGCATCGTTAGCGCGAACGCCGTGTCTCCCGGCGTGCGTTGCTGATCGAGCAGCGACAGTGCTTCCTGCAGCAACGCGAGGGCCTCGGGGTAGTGCGCGGTTTCGGTCAGTATGGCTCCGCGGAGCGTGAGCGATCGCGCGGTCTCGAGCCGGTCGTCCTCCGTATGGGCTTCCACCTGATCGACCATCACGTGCGCGCGATCGTAGTGCGCGCGCCAGTACTCGCTGTAGGCGAGCTCGCGATGGGCGTGTGCCAGGAGCCGCGGAGATCCAAGGCGTTCGGCGAGCGCGATCGCCTCGTGCATGCTCGCGGCTTCGCCCTCGCCTCCGACCGACTCGGTGAAGCTGAGCGACGTCCCCAGGAGGAGCAAGGTCTTGAGCAACAGAGTCTCGTCGCCGAGCGCGCGCGCGTCCGACACTGCTCGCCGCAACGGTCGCAGCCCCGAAGTCTGGCCGGCGAGCACGGCGGCGTAGCCGGATTGCATCGCGGCGCGGATCGACGGAACGTTGGGCGCGCTGCTCGAATCGTCCGGAGGATCGCATGCACCGAGCAGCTCCTGACTCGGCTCGATGCCGAGCTCGTCGCGGAGCAACCTGATGGCTCGATCGAGATGTGCCCGCGCGTCCGCGTCGCGCCTGTCGGCCATCAGTGATCGGACCAGCAGCTCGTGGGACGCCTCATCGTAGGGGTCGATCGCGATGAGGCGAGCGGCGAGCTCGCAGGCTCCACCCCCGTCGTCGCCCGCGAGTCGCGCGAGCGCCGACCCGCGGAGCGCAACGCAGGAGTCCCCGGCGACCCGTCGCCGTTCGGCCGCCAGCCATGCATCGAACCCGGGGCTGCTGCTCACCGAGAGCCCATCGAGGAGCTCGAGGCCCAGCCCGGCGAGCTCGAGTGCGTCGGGCCACGACCCGGAGCGCAACATCAGGACATCGATGCGGGTGTTCGCGGGGAGGAGGGGATCCACGGGATCGCCGCGGAACGTGAGGGGATCGCCGACCAATCGTCGCAACGCGTTGAGGTTCCATCGCAGGGCCGCAAGCGGGTCCTCGGCGTCGCCGAACAGCAGCGACGCCAGCCGGACCCGGTTCCCGGCACCACGCTCGAGCAGGAGATACGCGAGCAGCGCCCAGGCCTTCGCGCCTCGCGGCGGAGGCTGGGCGACGCCATCCCGCAGGACCATCGGTGTGCCGAGCAGGCGGATCTCCAGCGTCATGGTGCCATCTTCGATGGTCGGTCCCCGATGTTCAAGGGCCCTGCGCGACATCAAACGCTCCGTCAAACGCGCGCATCGCATCCTGTCCACACGGCCCGGACGTCGGGCCGGGGGGCCTGGTCGGGCCGCCTGTGAACGAGGAGGGAGCGATGGGCATCAGCAGACCCTTGACCGGTTTGGCGATCGCGGTGCTGGCCGTCGCGGTGATCTTGATCGTGGGGCTGGTCGCGGTCACGGAAGGCCGCGCGGAGACGACCATGATCGATGAGCTCGGCAGGCACGTCGGTCCCTACGCGGGTTAGCGCCTGACATCATCGATCACCTGGAGGAACGATGCCTCGATATCTCGTAGAACGAACGTTCCCGGAAGGCCTCAACATCCCCGCCACGGACCGGGGAGCGTCGGCATGCCTGACGGTGGTCGCCAACAACGTGGAGGAAGGGGTGACGTGGCTGCACTCGTACGTCACCAGCGATCATCGGAAGACGTATTGCATCTATGACGCTCCGACGCCGGAGGCGATCCGCCGTTCCGCGGAACGCAACGGGCTCCCGGTGCGGGCGATCGTCCCGGTGAGCGTGCTCGATCCGTACTTCTACCACTGACCGATCCGTACGCCCTTCCGCCTCCGGGCGGGGAAGGGGAGGAGACCATGAGGCAGCAGCTTCGTGCATACCTGCGAGGGGGGGTCGCGATGCTGATCGCGACTGCGACCATCATCGTGCCGGTCACCGCAGCCAACAGCAACGAACACCCTGGTATCGCTCAGGTACGGCGCGCCACCGCCCCGTATCACGACCTCGCGGTCGCCGGGGACGACGAATACGTTGCGTTCCTGCCGTGTATCGACCACCCGGCTGCCGGCGGTATGGGACAGCACTACGTGAACTTCTCGATCCTCGATGGGGAAGTGGACGCGCTCGCGCCCGAAGCGTTGGTCTACGAAGTGCGGGGTGATCAGTACAAGCTCGTGGCCGTCGAGTACGTCGTGCCGCAGTCCGAGTGGTCGGATCCGAATCCTCCGGTGCTGTTCGGTAAGGAGTTCGGACGCAACGACGACCTCGGCATCTTTGCGTTGCACGCGTGGATCTGGCGGCCGAACCTAGTGGACATGTTCGAAGACTTCAACCTGGCCGTTCGAGCGTGCCCCTGAGCTGAGGAACGCCTAAACGCTGTCGCGCCAGCCCAGCTGGCGCGACAGCGTTCTCGTCGCATCCACGAGCAGCGTTGCGGCGTCGCCCGCCTCGCCGCGGAACCGCTCGACCGGACCGCAGACGCTGATCACCGCGAGCGGCCGGCCGTCGTGACCGAGGATCGGCGCGGCCACCGAGCCCGCCCCTTCCATGCGCTCGCCGAGGCTCATCGCCCAGCCGCGTTCGCGGATGTCGGACAGCTCCTTGCGCAGCGCTCGGATGCCGGTGATGGTCTTGCCGGTCAACTTCTCGAGCGGACGGGCCAGGTACTCCTCCCGCTCGTCGTCGGGCAGGAACGCGAGGAACGCTTTCGACGATCCGCCTGCGTGCAGCGGCACCTGCAGGCCGAGTTGCACGACCATCTTGATGTCGCGGTCCGGCGTGACCTGGTCCACGTACACACGCGTCGATCCGGTGCGCAGCGACAGCGTGGCGGTCTCATTGGTCTCGCGCGACAGCCGCTCGAGCACCGGTCGCGCCAGCTCGCGGATGTCCGCGCGGTTCAGATACGCGAGGCCCACGTGCAGCGCGCGCGGTCCGAGCGCGTAGCGACGCGAGGGCTCCTCCAGTTCGATGAAGCCTTTCGCGCGGAAGCTCGACAGGATCCGGTAGACGACCGCCTTGGACAGGCCGAGGGCCTGGGCGATCTCGGTGACCCCGAGGGTCGGCTCGTCCGCATCGGCGAACAGGCCGAGGACGTCGGCCGCGCGCTCGATCGCCACGATGGTCTGGCCCTGGGGTTCCGACGCCATGGGGGCGAGCGTACCGCAGAGCGGAACAGGAGTGAAACAGCGTTTCAGGGTGGCTCCCGGCGACGCTCGCGCATCGGTTGGTCAGCACGTGAGCCCGCGCCCAGCGAGATGCCGCAAACGTCTCGGGCGGCCGCCCTGTTCCGTGCTGCCTCAGTCATCACATCCGCCATCTGGCAGGTCACCGGCCGCTGCTTCGAACCGGTGGGCGATCTCCTCGCAGAGCAGAGCAGAGAAGACTCGTGTCAGATCGAGGGGTCGAGCATGTTCGCGATGACCGCCGGCCAGGGGACGCCAACGGTGTGAGGTAGGTCGCAGGAGTAGATCGTCTCCGCGATCGGTGGGTCGGCCGATGGCTCTGTCCCGTCGGGTCGTGCATTGCCCGCCAAGCACACGTCGGCGCCCAGACCGTCCCACGCGAGGTCGGCGATCGAGGAGTCGCCGATGGTGTTGCCGATGATGCGATCTGCTACCGAGGGCCCGGAGACGCCGGTCACGACGATGCCGTAGCGGTGGCCGCTGACGTCATTGTGCTCGAGCAGGTTGTGGGAGCCGCCGTCGATCCAGATCCCTGCACCGACCGATCGCGATGATCGCGGCGCGACCGGATCGGCGTTGTCCGCGATCGTGTTCCCCCAGAGGTGGGCGCCGCGCTGCTCGAGCGGAGAGCCGGTGAGCACGATGCCGGCGCCGTTGCCCCTGATCAGCGAGCGGCGCACGATGATCGACCCGGCGTTCTCGAGCAACGCGCCGACCGCGTTCCCGGCCGCGGTCAGCTCGTCAACGTCGATGTCGCACGGGTCGCAGTCCTGGATGGCGATCCCCGCGCTGCTCGCGCCCGAAGCCGTGGAGGCGTGGATGGCACCGCGATGCGAGCCGCGCGCGCGGATCCCAAACGAGCCGTTGTCTGCCGCGACGATGCGATGCGCGCCGAAGCGCGCGACCCCGTCGAACGACAGGCCGGCGATGCCGTGGTTGCGCACGGTCAGGTTCTCGACGCGCACGCCGTCGGCGCCGACCGCGATGCCGACCGCACGCTGTCGGTCGCCGTCGATGACGACCTCCTCGGATGAGGTTCCCATGCCTCGGATCGTCACGTCGGAGGTGGCGACGACGACGCCGTAGTGGTAGATGCCGGGCAGGACCTCGATGATCGTGGTGGGTTCGGCGTCGATGAGCGCGCGCGCGATGGTCGGGTAGTCCACGGACGGGACGACGCGACGCGGTGGTTCGGGCGGCGGGGGAGGAGGAGGTGATCCGGCCCCGACGACCACGACGCCGGCCATGCCCGGACCGTGCACCAGACAACGATACGAGAACGTCTCGTCTTCATGGAACGTCCACGAGAACGTGTCGCCGCGAACGCTTGTCCCCTGCTCGGGGAACGAGAACCGGTCGTCGTTCGCCGTCACAGTGTGGCCGCCCTCGCGCGACACCCAGGTCACGGTCTCGCCCTTGGCGATCGTGATCTTCTGCGGCTCGAAGAAGTTGTTGAAGATCTCGACGACGTTGATGGCGTCCGCGCGCGCGGGTGCCATCGCTGCTGTTGCGGCGAGCATCAGCCCCGCGGCGAGGGCGCGCCGGTTCACGGCGTTGCGATCACCACCCCGCCGTTGATCGCATCGGGCTGCACGAGCACGGTGCGGCCGATCGACGGGACGGGGCCCTCAGCGGTGTCGCGCATGGCGAACACGTAGTACGCGCCCGGCGGCAGGACGCTGCCGTCGCCGCCGCTGGGCAACTCTGCGATCACCGCGGCGCCATCCGCCGAGTGCTCGAGCACGACCGCGCGCATGTCGGCATCGACCGTATGGGTCGCTGCGCCAAGGCGCACCAGCACCACCTCAGTGATGTCGCCTGCGTCGGTGTCCTCACCAAGGGCGAGAGTCAGCGCCCGCCCGTCCTGTGTCGGCGCGACGGCCGACACGATCGGCCTGTCTCCACGATGCAGGTAGGGCGGCTCGTAGATCTCGAAGGTGGAGTCTCGGTAGTTGTTGCTGCGGGCTGCCGGGTTGGTGTGCTGGGTGTAGTACGCCTGATGCGGGGCGTTGCCGCCGATGAGCACCCGACCGTCTGGCAGGAGTAACGCGGTGTTGTGGTATCCGCGATCGCGCGCGGCGGTTGCGACCGCCCGCCAGGTGTTCGTCTCGGGATCGTAGAGCTCAGCGGTACGAACGCCAGATCCCGCTCCGGGGATGATCACATCGTCGAGTTCGTTGCCGTTGACGAGCAGCACTTCGCCGGTTGGAAGCATCACGCTCGAGCCGAACCACCGCTGGGCGCGAAGCTGGGACGGATCGCCTGTGAGACCGTCGATGGGCAGAGCCGGCGATTGGTTCGTGATCCCGTCGGGGGTCCACCGTATGACTTCGCTCAACGTTGTGCCGATCCATGATCCGGGGGTCGGACCGAGCGTCCCGCCGGCGACGAGGATCGACGCTTCATCGTACGGAGGCTCCAGACGGAGCAACGTCGAAGTCGCGCCGCTTCGCACGCCGTAAGTGCTCTGACCGACGGCCGTCCACGTCTGGGTCGCGGGGTCGTAGACCCGCTGCTCGCCCCAGGCGGCCATGTCTGGCGTCTCTCCGAACTGGGCCCACGTCTGTCCTGCCGATGCGTAGAAGACGGTTCCGTCGGGCAACAGGTGGATCCTTGGATACAGCGGCAATGAGAAGTCGTGTGTTCCAGCGTCGGTCCAGGTCTCCGTTGGAGGGTCGTAGATCTCGTTGAGTCTGACCTGGCTGAACGAGGTATCCGGATAGGTGAAGGAGCCGACGATGCGACGAAGCCCGGAAGTGATGAGCACACGCCCGTCGGCAAGGGTCACCATCGAGGGGTACCATCGCGGCTCGCTCATCTGATCGACGGGTGTGAACGTGTCAGTATCGGGGTCGAAGACGCGCGCCTCGTCGTCGCCGTAGCCATCGAAGGTGGTCGGGTCCTGGAGATAATTGCCGCGCCACTCTGAGCCGCCGGCGATCAGCACCGTGCCGTCGTACAGCTGCTTGAGGTCGGCGCAGAACATGTCCTTGGTGCTGTCGGTTCCTTGGTCCCGCGCCTCGTCGGTCAAGCCGCGCTCCATGGTCGGGATCTTCCACGTCGGCGCGTCACCACGCAGGTCCAGGATGCGCGCGCGAGCGTTGTAGACCGCGAGCGTGCCGTCCATCTTCCCGGCCCACGCGTCGCCATCCTCGCTTCCCTCGAGACCGTTCCAGTACAGGATCCGGCCGTCCGGCAGCGCGACGATGCTGACGGCCGCCGGGAACATCGCCGAGGTTTCTTCCGACGGCGGGTCGTAGGCCAGCGCACCGCCCTCCCAGAAGGGTGCCGACCACCGACCGACTTCGACCGGATCGGCCCCTGCCGGCGCCACGACCAATGCTGAGGTCGTGATGAGCAGTGCAACAACGGCTGCGAGCTTGGTTCTCATGGTTACTCCCCCCGGCCCCGGCCGCCGTTCTCGCTGGTCGCAAACCCGACGGCTCGGATCGGTCCTTCCCAAGACTTCTCTTCACGTCGAGCTTCACCTGCTTCGGACCGAGGCTCGGTCCTCGGTGATGCCATGGTCCGGCCGGTGCCTTGATCCGACACGATTGTGGCGCGCCTAGGACGAGAAGACACCACTCACCTGAGTGATGTTCTGGAGCGGCGACCCTCACTTTCTCGGGGAGCTCGATCGTCGCCACACGATCACACCACTCAGCTGGGCGCTCGACCACCACCCTCCGCCGATCCCGACTGCTCTTCGGCGCGCGCGGCCGCGGCGGCCAGCTCGACGCGCGAGGCGAGTCCGAGCTTCTGGAAGACGTGAGAGAGGTGCGTCATCACCGTGTACTTCGAGATGAACAACCGCTCGGCGATCTGGGGATTCGTGAGACCCTCGGACGCCAGGCGCGCGACCTCCCGCTCGCTTGACGTCAGCGCCGCCCATCCCGTCGCCGGACGCCGCAGCGGCGCTTTCGATCCTCGACGGATGCCAGCGGCGCGCATGGCCGCCGTGACGCGCGCAGCGTCTCGCACGTCCCCGACCTGATCAAAGAACTCGAGGGCTTCGTCGCACAGCGTGCGCGCATCTGCCCTCTTCCCGGCTCGCGCAAGTGCGGTCGCGGCATCGGCGCACGTGAGGGCGCGCTCGAACCCCCAGGGGCTCCTGCGGTAGGCATCCGCTGCAGCGACGAGCGCCTGCGGATCGTCCTCGAGCAAGCCTTTACAGCGGAGCGCAGCTCCTTCGGCAGAGGCAACACCGTCGGCACGCCGCGCACCTTCCTCGGCTTGCTCGGTCACCGCACGCGCTCGATCGATCTTGCCGGTCGCAAGCGCTAGGCGCACGAGATCGGGCGTCACGAGCCGCCACGTGATCCAGTAACGCCCCGCCGACGCCTCCCAACCCGCCAGGCAACGATCTGCTCCTGGGAGATCGCCGGCGGCCTCACGGCACAGCGCCTCGGACCAGTCGATGGCTTCCGGGAGCATGGTTGGGCCCTTGTCGCTGAGTAGTCTTCGGGCTTCCCTGACCTTCTGAGTTGCACCCTCGAGATCGCCCCGCCGCAGGCGGGTCTGCGCCAGGGTCGCGTGTGCCATCAGAAGGTTTACGGGGGATCCCACGCCTTCGGCAACCAGCTCGAGCGCTGTCTTGGCCTCGACCACCGCTTCGTCCCAGGCACCTTCGAGGAATGCGATCAAAGCCAGCGTCGCTGCCATCGGTGCCTGTGAAGAGATGTCGCCCGCCTCCTGGAGGCGGCGTCGCCCCTCGGCGATCGCCAGACGGGCGTCTCGGGTGCGATCGGCCCCGGCAAGGCCTCCTGCAAGTTGCATGTGCCCGAGGAAGAGGTAGGTCGCGCGCTCCGTATGGAGATCGATCGC
>Ga0299906_10003927_pt1 | contig 12206 bp, 10 predicted proteins | sample RVTome_14_FD_200259 | JGI IMG/M metagenome (GOLD analysis project Ga0299906, IMG submission 200259) | Soil microbial communities from uranium-contaminated site in the Upper Colorado River Basin, Wyoming, United States - RVT145D125 (version 2) ...
CGGAGATGAGATGCTCGGCGACGACCGCGGCCTCCACGCTCGCGCAGCCGAGGGTCTCCAGAACGCGGCGCACGAAGTCCTCGAGCGCGGAAGCGGGATAGAGCTGCATGGAGCCTGTCTGCTGAAAGAAGGGCGAGCGGCAGCTTAGCGGAGCGCAGGAAAACCAAAACCCCCTCTCCCACTCTCCCCCGCTTCGCGGGAGAGAGGGCGTTCCGCGCAAGCCTTGACAAATGCGCCCCTCTCCCGCGAAGCGGGGGAGGGTAGGGAGGGGGTTAGGTAGGTTTGGCTACAGCAGCTTCTGCACGGTCTCCAGCCGGTCGGCCTCGGCTGGCGGCTTGTCCCAGCGGATGCGGCTGACGCGCGGGAAACGCATCGCTACGCCGGACTTGTGCCGCGTCGAGGGCTGCACCGCATCGAAGGCGATCTCCAGCACCAGGGCGGGTCGCACGGCACGCACCGGGCCGAAGCGCTCCACCGTGTTGTCGCGCACCCACTTGTCCAGCCGCTTCAGCTCCTCGTCGGTGAAGCCGGAATAGGCCTTGCCGACCGGCACCAGCTCGTCGCCCTCCGGGCCCTCGCGCCAGACGCCGAAGGTGTAGTCGGAGTAGAAGGAGGAGCGCTTGCCGTGGCCGCGCTGGGCGTACATCAGCACGGTGTCGATCGTCAGCGCGTCGCGCTTCCACTTGAACCAGGGACCCTTGGGCCGGCCCGCGACGTAGAGGCTGTCGCGCCGCTTCAGCATCAGGCCCTCGATGCCTTCCGCGCGCGCGTTGGCACGCAGCTCGGCGAGCTCCGCCCAACGGTCGAAGGCAATCAGCGGCGAGAGGTCCATGCGCCCAGGCACGGCCCCGCGATACCAGTCCTCCAGCACGGCGCGGCGCTCGGCCAGCGGCCGCTGCCGCAGGTCCTCGCCGCCGAGCTCCAGGGCGTCGTAGAGCCGGATGTGCGCGGGAAACTCGGCCAGCATCTTCGGCGAGGCGGTCTTGCGGTTCAGGCGCTGCTGCAGGTCGTTGAAGGGCGCGACCGCGCCGTCGCGCAGCACCAGGAGCTCGCCGTCCAGCACGGCCGAGAGGCCCTCGGCCGCCTGCAGGATGTCGGGAAAGGCGCCGCCGATGGACTCGCCGGAGCGCGAGAAAAGGCAGGTCTCGCGGGCGTTGGCGGCCAGCTGCACGCGGATGCCGTCCCACTTCCACTCGGCCTGATAGTCCGCGGGATCGAGCCTTTCGAGGTCTGCTTCCGCCAAGGGCTGCGACAGCATCAACGGCCGGAAGACCGCCAGGCCCTCGGCCGAGGGCCGCGCCGCCTTGCCCTCCAGCCAGGCGAAAAGCTCGGCGTAGGGCGGACGCAGCGCCGGCCAGATCTCCTCGATCTCCGCCAGCGCGACGCCGGACCACTGCGCCAGCGCGGTCTTGGCGAGTCGCGCCGAGACGCCGACGCGCAGCTCGCTGGTGACCAGCTTCAAGAGCGCCCAGCGCGCGGTTGTGTCGAGCTGGTCGAGCCAGCCGGCGAGCAGCTTCGGCACCTGGCCCCGCTCCGCCTCGGCCAATCGCTCCACCACCCAGTCGAGGCTGGGCGGCCGGTTGGCGCCGGTCGCCGCTGCGGCCGGCCAGATCAGCGCCACGGTCTCGGCCAGGTCGCCGAGGTAGTCGTAGGACCAGCGGAAGAGCACCGGATCGACCCGCTCCTCGGTGATGGCGCGGATCGCCGCCGACTTGGCCGCGGCGAAGGCGAGCTCGCCGGTGAGCGCGGCCAGCGCGTAGCCGCGCGCCGGGTCGGGCGTGTGCGCGACGTAGTCGGCGATCAGCCGCAGCTTGCCGTTGCGCGAGGCCATGTAGGCCAGGGAGTCGAGAAGATGCGCGAAGGGGGTCACTGCGCCTCTCCAACCCTCGCCCCCGCGCAGCGGGGGAGAGGGCAGGGTGAGGGGGTGGTAGGGCTGGGCTCGGTCGAGCAAAGCCAGCCCGGACCAACCACCCCCCTCACCCTACCCTCTCCCCCCGAAGACGGGGGGCGAGGGGAAACAAAGGTTGATGATGGCTTCATAGCAGCGTCGCCTCGCCCTGTGGCGCCCCCGCGGTCTCGTCTTCCTCGCCGCGGCCGATCAGCGCGAGCGCGCGGGCACGGCGGCCCTGCCGCCGGGCGGCCCACATCAGGGCCTCCTCGTTGCCGTGCGTGACCCAGACCTCGGGAGCGCCGACGTCCTCCATGGTCTGCAAGAGTTCGTCCCAGTCGGCGTGGTCGGAGATGACCAGCGGCAGCTCGGCGCGCGCCTGGCGCGCGCGGGCACGCACGCGCATCCAGCCCGACGCCACGGCGGTCACCGGCTCGGCGAAGCGGCGCGACCAGCGCTCGGCGATGGCCGAGGGCGGCGCCAGCACGATCTCGCCCGGCAGCTGGCCCCCCGATCGCTCACCCTGGGCGCCGGTGGCAGGCAGGAGCTCGCCCAGCTCGACGCCGAACTCGGCGTAGAGGCGGCAGAGCCGCTCCATGGCGCCGTGGATGTAGATCGGCCGCTCGTAACCCGCCCGCCGCAGCAGCGCGATCACCCGCTGCGCCTTGCCCAGCGTATAGGCGCCGATCAGGTGGGTGCGCTCGGGAAAGAGCGCCAGCGAGTGCAGCAGGCGACCGATCTCCTCGGCGTCGTGCGGGTGGCGGAATACCGGCAGGCCGAAGGTGGCCTCGGTGACGAAGACGTCGCAGGCGACCGGCTCGAAGGGCGGGCAGGTCGGATCGGGCCGGCGCTTGTAGTCGCCGGAGACGACGATGCGCTGGCCGCGCCACTCGAGCACGACCTGGGCGCTGCCCAGCACGTGCCCGGCGGGAACCAGGCGCAGCGACACCTCGCCAACCCGGACGGTCTCGCCGTAGGCCAGCGCGTGGGTGCTGCCGGCCGCCTCCTCGCCGCAGCGCGCCTTCAGAATCGCCAAGGTCGGCGCGGTCGCCAGCACCTTGCGGTGGCCGGCGCGGGCATGGTCGCTGTGGCCGTGGGTCAGCACCGCCCGGTCCACCGGGCGATGCGGATCGATGTGGAAGCCGCCGGGTTCGCACCAGAGACCCGCCGCGCTAACCTTCAGCCAGGACTCCGGAAGCAGAGATTGGCCCGACATGACCGAGGATTTCGCGCTCGATCCCGCGCTGGTCAAGGACACGCACGAGGTTATGGAATGGCCGCTCTGCCGCGTCCTGCTGATGGACGAGGCGAACTATCCCTGGCTGGTCCTGGTGCCGCGGCGGCCGGGCCTGCGCGACCTCGACGAGCTGGCTTCTGACGATTGGCCGCAGGCCGCCCGGGAGATCGCCACGGCCTCGAAGCGGCTGAAGACGGCGCTGGGCGCGCACAAGATGAACGTCGCCGCGCTGGGCAACGTGACGCCGCAGTTGCACATCCACGTCATCGCCCGCTTCACCGACGACCCGGCCTGGCCGAAGCCGGTCTGGGGGCAGGTGCCGCTGCGCCGCTATGAGCCCGACGCCCTGGCCGAACGCCTCGCGATGCTGCGCGCCTACCTGCCGGAGGTGCCGTGAGCCTGCCCTTGCGCCTCGCCGAGGAGGTTGCCGAGGCCTTGGCCGGCAGGCGTGCCGTGGTGGCCCTGGAGACCACCGCCATCGCGCACGGCCTGCCCTTCCCGGCCAATCTGGCGCTGGTTGGGCGGCAGCAGGAGATGATCCGCGCAAAGGGCGCGGTGCCGGCGGTGATCGGCCTCTGGAAAGGCGAGGTGTGCATCGGCCTGGACGACGGATTGCTGGAGGCTTTTGCGCTCGGCCAGGACTTCGCCAAGGTTTCGCGCCGCGACCTCGCCGCCGTGCTGGCGAAGGGCGAGCCGGGTGCCACCACCGTGGCCGGCACCATGGTGTGCGCCGCGGCCGCCGGCATCCGGCTTTTCGCGACCGGCGGCATCGGCGGCGTGCATCGCGGCGGCGCGGACTCGCTCGACATCTCCGCCGACCTGGCGGAGTTGGGACGCACGGCAGTCGCCGTGGTCTCCGCCGGCGCCAAGGCGATCCTCGACCTGCCGCGCACGCTGGAGGTGCTGGAGAGCGAGGGCGTGCCGGTGGTGGGCTGGAAGACCGACGACTTCCCGGCCTTCTACACGCGCCACAGCGGCCTGCGGGTTTCCGCCCGCGTCGACAATGCCACTGAGGCCGCGGCGCTCTTGCGCGCGCAGTGGTCGGCGGGCCTCGCCGGCGTGCTGATCGCGAACCCGGTGCCGGAAGCGGCCGCGCTCCCTGAGGAAGACGTCGAGGACTGGATCGTCGAGGCGCTGCAGGAGATCGCTGGCGTCGTCGGCAAGGACCTGACGCCCTATCTCCTGCGCCGCCTCGCCGAACTTTCAAAGGGCGCCACCAGCCGCTGCAACGAGGCGCTGCTCGAGCACAACGCCGAGGTCGCCGCCGAGATCGCGGCGGCGCTGGCCGCCTCGCAATGAGCGCAAGGATTCTGCCTGAGCCCTTCGCCGGCTGGTTCGCCAGCCGTGGCTGGAAACCGCACGCGCACCAGCTTGCCTTGCTCGCCGCGGCCGAGGCCGGGCGCTCGGCCCTGCTGGTGGCGCCGACCGGCGGCGGCAAAACCCTGGCGGGCTTCCTGCCGAGCCTGATGGAGCTGGCGGCGCAGCCGGGCGCCGGCCTGCACACGCTCTATATCTCGCCCTTGAAGGCGCTGGCGGTGGACATCCAGCGCAACCTCCTGGCGCCGATCCAGGAGATGGCGCTGCCGCTCCGCGCCGAGACCCGCACCGGCGACACGCCCTACGATCGCCGCCAGCGCCAGCGCGCGAAGCCGCCGCAGCTGCTGATGACCACGCCGGAGTCGCTGGCGCTGCTGCTTTCCTATCCCGACGCGGCGGCGTTCTTCGCCTCGCTCGCCTGCGTCGTGGTGGACGAGCTGCACGCGCTGGCCGACAGCAAGCGCGGCGACCACCTTGCGCTGGGCCTTTCCCGGCTGCAAAGCCTGGCGCCGGGGCATCGCCGCGTCGGCCTCTCCGCCACGGTGGCCGATCCGCGCCGGCTGATGGCCTGGCTGGCGCCTGGCGCCTTTGCCGGCCTCGGCCGGGTCACGCTGGTCGAGGGCCGCGCCGGCGCAGAGGCCCGGATCGAGATCGTCGAGCAGGAGCACGAGATTCCCTGGGCCGGCCACATGGGCCACTTCGCCGTCGAGGAGATTTACAGGCGCATTCGGGGCGCGCGTACCGCGCTGGTTTTCGTCAACACCCGTGCGCAGGCGGAGATCGTGTTCCAGGCGCTCTGGTCGATCAACGAGGAGAACCTGCCGATCGGCCTGCACCACGGCTCGCTCGACATCGAGCAGCGGCGGCGCATCGAGGCCGCTATGGCGCGCGGCGACCTGCGCGCGGTGGTCGCCACCTCCTCGCTCGACCTCGGCATCGACTGGGGTGCCGTCGACCTGGTGCTGCAGGTGGGCGCGCCCAAGGGCGCCTCGCGCCTCTTGCAGCGCATCGGCCGCGCCAACCACCGCCTGGACGAGCCCAGCCGCGCCGTGCTGGTGCCGGCCAACCGCTTCGAGGTGCTGGAGTGCCGCGCCGCGGTTGAGGCCGTGCGCGCGCTGGAACTGGACGCGCCTTACCCCAAGCCCGGCGGGCTCGACGTGCTGGCGCAGCACCTGCTGGGGCTGGCCTGCTCGGCGCCACTCGACGCCGAGAAGACCTATGCCGAGATCGTCGCGGCCCTGCCCTACGCGGCGCTGACGCGGCAGGACTTCGACGACGTGCTGCGCTTCGTCGAGAACGGCGGCTATGCGCTCAAGTCCTACGACCGCTTCCGCCGCCTGGTGCAGGGCAAGGACGGGCTCCGGCGCATCGCGCACCCGCGCATCGCCCAGCGCTACCGGCTCAACGTCGGCACCATCGTCGAGGCGCCGATGATCCGCGTGCGGCTGAAGGGCGGGCGGTCGCTGGGCGAGGTGGAGGAGTACTTCGTCCAGACCCTGACCCCGGGCGACACCTTCCTTTTCGGCGGGATGGTGGTGACCTTTCTCGGCCTGAAGGAGACCGAGGCCCTGGTCGCCAAGGGCGGCGGGGCGGAGCCGAAGATCGCCGCCTACGAAGGCGGCAAGCTGCCGCTCACCACGCAGCTGGCCGAGCGCGTGCGCGCGCTGCTGTCCGATGCGCGGCGCTGGGGCGACCTGCCGGCGCAGGTGGTGGAGTGGCTGGAGATCCAGCGCTGGCGCTCGCGCCTGCCGCCGGCGGACGGGCTCCTGGTCGAGACCTTCCCGCGCGGCGGCAAGGAATTCCTCGTCGCCTACTGCTTCGAGGGCCGCAACGCGCACCAGACGCTGGGCATGCTGCTGACGCGCCGCATGGAGCGCCTCGGCCTCAGGCCGCTGGGCTTCGTCGCCTCCGACTACGTGCTGGCGATCTGGAGCGGCCGGCCGGTTTCAGACGTCGCGGCGCTCTTCAGCCAGGACCTGCTGGGCGACGACCTCGAGGAGTGGATGGCCGAATCCTCCCTGCTCCGGCGTACCTTCCGCCAGGTGGCGACCATCGCCGGGCTGATCGAGCGCAAGCGGCCGGGCGAGGAGAAGACCGGGCGGCAGATGACGGTGTCGAGCGACCTGATCTACGACGTGCTGCGCAAGTACGAGCCGAACCACATCCTGCTGCGGGCGACCCGGCAGGACGCGGCCGGCGGGCTGACCGACATCCGCCGCCTGGCCGAGATGCTGGCACGCGTGCAGGGCAAGATCTGGCACCAGCCGCTGGATCGCGTCTCGCCGCTGGCGGTGCCCGCGATCCTCGACATCGGCAAGGAGCGCGTGGGCGGCGGCGACGCACTGATCGAGGACGCCGAGGCGCTGATAGCGGAAGCCATGAGTGCCGAGGCGCCCAAGCCCGGCCGGGCCGCCGGCCGCAAGCATCAGGGCGTGCTGCTGTGAGTCTCTTGTCCTTCACGGTCAACGGCGCGGCGCTGCAGATCGACCCCGGCGGCGCGCTCTGGTGGCCGGACGAGCGCCTGCTGGCGGTTGCCGACCTGCACCTGGAGAAGGCCTCCTCGCTGGCCAGGCGCGGCCACCTGCTGCCGCCCTACGACACGCGGGCCACACTGGCGCGGCTGACACGCCTGGTCGACCGCCACCGGCCGGCGCTGCTGTTCTGCCTCGGCGACTCCTTCCACGACATCGAAGGGCCCGACCGGCTCGACGCTGAGGACCGCGCCGCGCTGGCGGCCCTGGCGGGTCGGACCGAGCTCCTCTGGATCGAGGGCAACCACGATCCCGGCACCCTGCCGCAGGGCCTGGGCCGTCTGGTCGACGAGATCGTGCTTGGGCCGCTGCTGTTCCGCCATGCCGCGGAGCGGGGCTTCGCCGGCGGCGAGGTCAGCGGCCACTACCACCCCAAGGCCAGCGTCTTCGGCGGCCTGCGCCGCTACACCGGCCGCTGCTTCGTGACCGACGGGCGGCGCCTGATCCTGCCCGCTTTCGGCCAGCTCACTGGCGGACTCGACGTGCTGGACCACGCCTACCGCGCGCTCTTCCCGGACGGCTTCGAGGTGGTGCTGCTAGGCGAGCGCCGCGCCGTGCGCTTTCCAGCCGGGTCCCTGGTGTAGGGAAGCGGAACAATGGCAGGCGAGACCAAGGGTCCACCCAAGGGCGGTTTCGCGCGCATGGAGCCGGAGGTCCTGGTCTCCGACCTGGAGGCCAGCCGCGCCTTCTGGTGCGGCCTGATCGGCTTCGAGGTCGCCTACGAGCGTCCCGAGGACCGCTTCGTCTATCTCGACCTGCAGGGCGCGCAGATCATGCTCTGCCAGCGCTGGGGCGGCTGGGAAACCGGCCCGCTCGAACGGCCCTTCGGCCGCGGCGTCATGTTCCAGGTCTACGTCGATGCAATCGCGCCGGTGCTGGCGCGGCTGGCAGCGGCGGGCTGGCCGCTGCACACCGCCACGCGCGAGGCCTGGCGCGACTGCGGCGGCGAGCAGATCGGACAGCGCGAGTTCTTCGTGCAGGACCCCGACGGCTATCTGCTGATGGTCGCGGAGACGATCGACTCCCGGTCGCTGCGCTAGCAATGGACGCAGTCGCTCCGTCTAGACGACGGTCGCCTCGGCAGTGAGCTGGTCCCGGTGAGCATCGACGAAGTGCTTCAGTGCGAGCTTCAGCGTCAGTACGCGCAGCGGATCGTGCGCGCCGTGCGCCGCCTCGATGTCATCCAGGATCATGCGCTTGATCTTCAGGCAGCCCTGATGCTCGATCAGGTAGTTGCCGAGCTCCAGCGCGGCCAGCTCGGTCAGGTGCTCGTGCCGGGCGATGGCGGCGATCTCTTCCTCGGTCAGCTCACAGAACCCCAGACAGTCTTCCCAGGTCAGCATGGCGCTCCTCCTTCGCCATTCTCTTCACCGCTTCGACCTGGCCTCATTGATCCACATCAAGGGCGCGACAACCTTGACCGGGCCGAGGCCGACGCCGATTCCTGGGCGCCTCCCTGGACTCAAGGCCTGGCGGGGTGGGAAACCGGCAATCCCTTGGTCAATGCGGGAATGCGCAAGCTCTGGCAGAGTGGGTGGATGGGCAAACGCGTGCGCATGGTAGCCTTCGCCACGATCAAGGAGCCGTCATGAAGTTGGGCGACCGCGCGCTCCTGGGTATCGCCCGCCGCATCGCCGCGGGCCGCCTAGAGCTCACGCTCAGCAATGGCAGCCGGCACGTGCTCGTCGGCAGCGAGCCTGGACCGGAAGCGGCCATGACGGTGCGCGATGCGCGCCTGGCCCGGCGCCTGCTGGTGAAGGGGGGACTCGGCTTCGGCGAGGGCTACATGGCGGGCGAGTTCGACACGCCCGACCTCGAAGCCCTGCTGCGCCTGGCAACGGTGAACGAGGGCCGGCTCCGGGAGGCGCTGGCCGGGCGCTGGCATGGGCGCCTGCTGGGCCGGCTGCGCCATGGCGTCAACCGCAACAGCCGCGCCGGCAGCCGGCGCAACATCCGCAGCCACTACGACCTGGGCAACAACTTCTACCGCCTGTGGCTCGACCCCGGCATGACCTATTCCTCCGCCGTATTCGGCGAGGGCCAGGACCTGGGTCAGGCGCAGGACAACAAGTACCGCCTGATCTGCGACGCCGCCGGGGTGGTGCCCGAGGCCAGCGTGCTGGAGATCGGCTGCGGCTGGGGCGGCTTCGCCGCCTACGCGGCGCGCGAGCGGCAAGCCCGGGTGACCGCGCTCACCATTTCGGACGCGCAGTTCGTGGCCGCCAGCCGCCGCATGCAGGCCGAGGGCCTGAACGAGCGGGTGGCGATCGTGCGGCAGGATTACCGCGACTACCGCGGCAAGCACGACGCGCTCGCGTCGATCGAGATGTTCGAGGCGGTGGGCGAGACCTGGTGGCCAGCCTACTTCGCCAAGGTGAAGGAGAGCCTGAAGCCGGGCGCCCGCGCCGGCCTGCAAGTCATCACCATCGCCGACGGCCTCTTCGAGCGCTATCGCCGCGGCGTCGACTTCATCCAGCGCTACGTGTTCCCCGGCGGCGTGCTGCCCTGCGACCGCCGGCTGCGCGAGGAGACGGCGCGGGCAGAGCTCGCCTGGCAGGGCGATCAGGGCTTCGGCTTGCACTACGCCCGCACGCTCCGCGCGTGGCGGGAGCGCTTCCTCGGCGCCTGGGAGCAGGTTGCGGCACAGGGCTTCGACGAGCGCTTCAAACGGCTCTGGACCTACTATCTCGCCTACTGCGAAGCCGGCTTCCGCAGCGGCCGCATCGACGTCAGGCAGATCGCGCTCAGGGCGTGAGCCTGCGGCGAGTCATCCCGCGCGGCTGTCATCCAGATTTCAGACTTCTGTCAGGGTCGCGAAAAGAACGGCGCCTACCACGCGAGAAGCGAACCGGCGGCGAAGGCCAGCAGACCCGACAACGACAGGAGAGCCCAGCCATGACGCTCCAGGACTGTTCCGGACTGACCCGCATGCAGGCCTTCGAGGCCTCCGAGGATGTCGGCCGCAACTCCAGTGCCAACGACACGCTGGGCGACGTCGTTCATGCGCGCTTCGGCCGCCGCGGCTTCCTCAAGGGAGCGCTGGGCGTGACCGCGGCCTCGGCCCTGCTTGGCAGCAGCGCGTTGCTGGCGCCGCGCGCGGCCCGCGCCGCCACGATGGCGCCGCACATGAACTTCCAGGAGATCAGCCACGGCGTCGACGAGACGCACCATGTCGCGCAGGGCTACAGCGCCGACATCCTGATCCGTTGGGGCGATCCGGTCGTGCAGGGCGCGCCGGAGTTCGATCCCCTGGCGCAGACCGCCAAATCGCAGTCGTTGCAGTTCGGCTACAACAACGACTTCATCGGCTATCTGCCGCTGGAAGGCAGCAGCGAGCATGGGTTGCTCTGCATCAACCACGAGTACACGGCCGAGGAAGTGATGTTCCCCGGCGTGGGCGAGCAGGATTCCGATTTCTCCTCCCTCACCATCGACCAGGTCGATGTCGAGCTCGCCGCGCACGGTGCCTCGATCCTCGAAATCAGGAAGGAAGGCGGCAAGTGGAGCGTGGTGGCGGAAAGCCAGTACGCCCGGCGGATCACCGGCGGCACCACCTACATGAAGGTAAGCGGCCCGGCCGCCGGCCACGACCTGCTGAAGACCTCGGCCGACCCCGGCGGCACCCTGGTGCTGGGTACGCTGAACAACTGCGCCGGCGGTATGACGCCCTGGGGCACTTTCATCACCGCCGAGGAGAACTTCAACGGCTACTTCTGGGGCTCCGGCGGCGACGGGCATCCCTACGCCAAGGCCTACAAGCGCTATGGCGTTCCTGGCGGCTGGTACGGCTGGGGCCGCTTCTACGACCGCTTCAACGTCAACCAGGAGCCGAACGAGCCGAACCGCTTCGGCTGGATGGTCGAGATCGACCCGATGGACCCCAACTCGACGCCGATCAAGCGCACCGCGCTCGGCCGCTTCAAGCACGAGGGCGCATCGGTCTTCGTCAACAAGGACGGCCGCGTCGTTGTCTACAGCGGCGACGACGAGCGCTTCGACTATGTCTACCGCTTCGTCTCGGCCGGCACCTACAAGGAAGGCGACAAGGCCGCCAACATGAACCTGCTGGACGAGGGCACGCTCTCGGTCGCCAGGTTCAACGCGGACGGCACGCTGGACTGGCTGCCGCTGGTGCACGGCCAAGGCAAGCTGACCGCCGAGAACGGCCTCCCCGACCAGGCCACGGTAGTGATCTACGCGCGCCTGGCGAGCGATCTGCTGGGCGCGACCAAGATGGACCGGCCCGAGGACGTCGACACCAACATCGCCACCGGCAAGGTCTACGTCATGCTGACCAACAACAGCCGGCGCAAGGCCGACCAGGTGGACGGCCCCAATCCGCGCGCCGGGAACGCCTTCGGCCAGGTGCTGGAGCTGGCAGCGCCAGACAGGGATCACAGCGCCGACAAGTTCACCTGGGAGCTGTTGATCGTCTGCGGCGATCCGTCGAAAGCCGAGGTCGGCGCCCGCTGGAACCCGGCGACCAGCGCCAACGGCTGGTTCGCCAGCCCGGACAACTGTGCCATCGACGCCGCCGGCAACCTCTGGATCAGCACCGACCAGGGCGAGGCCTGGGTGAAGTCCGGCACGGCCGACGGCGTGTGGGCCGTGGGCACCGAGGGCGAGGCACGCGGCATGGGCAAGATGTTCTTCCGCGTGCCCGTGGGCGCCGAGATGTGCGGCCCCTGCTTTACGCCGGACGGCAAGACGCTCTTCGTCGCCGTACAGCACCCCGCGACCGACGGCGCGAAGGACTACGCGCCCTTCGGCAAGAGTTCGACCTTCGAAGATCCGGCCACGCGCTGGCCGGACTTCCAGCCCGGCATGCCGCCGCGCCCCTCGGTGGTCGCCATCACCAAGGACGATGGCGGCGTGATCGGAGCCTAGCGCTCCGGAGCGTCCCCTTCCCTGTCGTGCCGCTCGGGCGGGGACCTCGGGGGTCCCGCCCCCTTTTCCCTGTGCAACGTCCTCTATCGGGGGTGAAGAGCCGACGGCGCTGACCCCGAAGCGTCATGCTTGCCCGCTAGGCTGCAGCCACCGGATTGGAAAGAGGCGAGGCCGCGATCTTTCAGAACCTCTATCAACGGGCGATGCGGGCCGGCGCACGGCCGGGCGCTTTGCGCCTCGTCGCCCTGGTCTCCTTCGCCGAGAGCGCCGCGCTGCCGATCCCCGTCGATGCGGTGACACTTCCGGTGATGCTGGCCGACTCCGCGAGGATCTGGCGCGTGGTTTG
>Ga0299906_10003928_pt1 | contig 12203 bp, 11 predicted proteins | sample RVTome_14_FD_200259 | JGI IMG/M metagenome (GOLD analysis project Ga0299906, IMG submission 200259) | Soil microbial communities from uranium-contaminated site in the Upper Colorado River Basin, Wyoming, United States - RVT145D125 (version 2) ...
ATGGTCTCGCCCTTTAAATCCGGACAACCCTTGTAAATCAGCCGCACCGGGTTGCCGCAGGTGTGCGCGTCGATGCAGTGGAAGCGCTGGGGGCGATCGGGTTTCATTGAAGCGTTCAGAACCGATCGACGGCAAACGGCGCGAGGTCGAGATGCGGTGCGCGGCCCGCCACGAGGTCGGCGATGATACGCCCGGTGGTCGGACCCTGGGTCAGGCCGTAGTGGCCGTGGCCGAAGGCGCACCAGATGTTGAGATGGCCGGGCAGCGGGCCGATCACGGGCTTGCTGTCCGGCATCATCGGCCGCTGCCCCATCCATTCGCTGTAGGACTCGCCCTCAAGCTGCGGCAGGTAATGGCGGGCATGGTCCAGCAGAACCTTTGCCCTGGCGTAGTTGGGTTTTGCATCGATGGCGGCGAACTCCGCGGTGCCCGCGACGCGCAAGCCGAGCCGCATGGGCGTCATCATGACCCAGCGCGAGGCCGCCATCACCGGGTGGCTGAGTTCGACATTGGGATTGTGCACCATGGTGTGATAGCCGCGCTTGGCGGCAAGGGGAACGACCGCGCCGAGTCCCTTGAGCAGCTCGCCCGACCACACACCTGCCGCAATGATCACGCCGTGCGCGTCGACAGCCGTGCCGGGGGTAACCCGTATGCGAACGCCACCCTCAGTGGTTTCGATGCCCGTGACGCGACCCTGCAACCACTGTGCACCCCCGGCGAAGGCCGCCTCGGCGATGCTGCGGGTGACTTCGGCGGGATCGACGAGGTGCTGCCAGGTGGCATCGTAGAGTGCGATCCGATTGGCTGCCTCATGACCGCCGGCCAGAGCGGGTTCGAGATCATGCAGCTCTGCGAGGCTCAGTTGCTGCCACTCCTGCCCGAGAGCTTGGCGCAGTTCGAACTGCCAGGCATCGCGACGGTAGTGCGCCTGGCAATCGTAGAGCATGATGAAACCGCGCTTGTGGCGCATCCATTCGGCGCCGACCTCGCTCAGAATCCGATCGTAGTCAATGCGCACATCCGCCATCAGCGCGGTCTGGGCGCGGGCGATGGCCTCGACCTGTTGCTTCGTTCCGGCGCGCCAGAACTTCCACAGCCAGGGCACCAGGTGGTTGAGATCGCGCCAGCGAATGTAGAGGGGTCCCTTCGGGTCGATCAGCCACTTCGGCACCTGCCAGATCACCCCGGGATAGGAGAACGGGATGACCGCATTGCAGGAAATGCAACCGGCGTTGCCGAAGCTGGTGGACTGGCCGGGCAGCGCCGAATCGATGACGGTGATATCGTGCCCGTCCTTCAGCAGGTGCCAGGCGCACGAAGCGCCGACGATGCCTGCGCCGATGACAACGTAGTGCTTTTTCGTCGCGTTCAACTCAGTTGATCCAGGCCGGAGATAAGCCGCTCCAGCAGTTGCATGATGTTGTCGGAGGCCTTCTCAGCGCCTTTCAGGTCGCGCCGGGCCGCCAGGCGCACCAGGTTGCTGTACGCAGCGATGGCGTCGGAGAGTTTGAGGTGGTTGCGATAGAAATTCCAGAACCGCCGGCAATGGATGCGCAGGGGCGTCACGGCCTGGATGGCGTAGGGGTTGCCGCAGCACTGGTCGAGCAGCTGGTCGATCGCCCGGCACTTGGCCAGGAAGCGATCCAGGCTGTCATGGCAATCGGCCAACTCCCTGGCAATGCGCGCCAGGCCGCTGCGTTGTTCGTCGCTGGCCTGCAGCGCGGCACTTTGGGCGATCAGGCGTTCCAGCGGCCGGCGCGCCTCGAGGATTTGCAACAGTCCGCTGCGGCTCACCGGTGACACCATCAGGCCCTTGCGGGGAATCACCTGAAAAAGGTCGTGCTGCGCCAGGCGTTGGATGGCTTCGCGAACGGGTGTGCGACCGTAACCCGTGAGCTGGATCAGTTCACCTTCGGAAACCAGGCTGCCGGGTGGCAGTGCCAGACTCACGAGGCGGTCCTCGAGCGCGAGGTAAGATTTTTCCGCCAGGCTGGCTGCGTTGATCTCTCGGGTCATGGAACCATCGTTACACGGCGGGGCGCGAATCCAGTGCCTGTTGCAGGATGGCCTCGATTTCGGCGGCCCGGGCCTCTGGCAATTGCAGCCGCGGCGCCCTGAGCCTGGCGCTGCCGACGCCCATCAGCGCTTCAACGAGCTTGATTTGGTGTACGAAGAACGGGCCGGTGTCGAGATGCAGCAGCGGCAGGAACCATTCATAGAGCGCCCTGGCCTGCTCCCATTCTCCGGCTTCCATCAGTTCCACGAGGCGCACCGTCTCGCGTGGAAAAGCACACACGAGGCCTGCCACCCAGCCCACCGCGCCGACGGCAAAGCATTCGAAGGCAAGATCGTCGATGCCGCAGAAGATGGCGAAGCGCTCGCCCGTCAGGCGGCGGATTTCGGTGATTCGCCGGGTGTCGCCCGAGGATTCCTTGATGGCCTCGAAGGACGGGTTTTCCGCCAGCTCGGCAAGGTCGCCCGGGCTCAGATCCGTGCCATAGGCGATCGGATTGTTGTAGAGCATGATGGGCAGCGAAGTCGCGCCAGCGACTCGCTTGAGATAGGTGAGTGTCTCGCGCCGGACGCCCTGGTAGCCCATCGGTGGCAACAGCATCAGCCCGTCGGCTGCGGCCTTCTCGCAGTGCGCCGCGAACTCGCAGGCCTTGCGGGTCGAGCGCTCGGCGACGGTTGCGATCAGGGGACGGCCGCGGCGATCGGCCTCGACAAAAAAGCGGAGCATGTCCGCTTTTTCCTGCTCATCGAGAGCTGCGTTCTCCCCGAGGGAACCGAGAATGACGAGGCCGTGCACCCCGGCATCGAGCTGGAATTCCAAATGGGAGCCCATGGCCTCCCAATCGAGGCTGCCGTCGGCGGCGAACTTACTCGTGAGCGCGGGAAAGACCCCGCGCCACTCAAGCTGGCTCATATTCGAGGACTACTGAAGGGGAATTGATATCCTCATGATATATCAGAAAATCCCAAATTCAAGCCATGCGGCGGCCAGCGGTGGCAGCGAGCCCGCAGAAATCAGCTCTTGCGGATTTTGACGCTGCCGTTGACCGTGCTGACCTTGATGCGGGCATCGCCGCCGCCGATCTCGCCGTCGAGGTCGCGGCCAAGGAAGCCCTTGTCCACCTCAAGCCCGAAATCGTCCGCGTCGATTCCACCGTTGACGGTTCCAACATCGATCCTGGCGCTGGTGTCGGCGGGCAGGCGAAGCTGAACCCTGCCGTTGACCGTTTCTGCGATGATCCGCTGGCTGCCGCCCAGTTTGTCAAACGTCGCATCGATGCTGCCGTTCACGGTGTCGGCCTCGAGGTTTCCTGTCAGGCCCGTGAGATGGATATCGCCGTTGGTGGTATCGGCGCTGACATCCCCGCTGATGCCGGCGATCTCGATCTCGCCGTTCACCGTGTCGATGGAATCAAGGTTGACGTCCGCCGGTGCGATGATCTCGTAGGTGACGCTGCCGCTGCTGTCGCCACGGCCGAACCAGCGATTGCTGGATTCCGGGTGCTGGGTGCGGATGCTGACGCGGTCCTCGTCGGCGCTGATCTGGATGTCCATGCCGTCGAGGTAGCTCTGGCTTCCGGCCTTCTTGGTCGCGATCACGTGAACAGCCCTGCCCGGGCCGGCGGTGATCGTGATATCGCCGTTGATGTTTTCAACGCTCAGCGTCCCGCCGGCATTGAGCTCGAAGTCGAACTCGGCGGCTTCCGTGACGTCCGCCTGCACCGGCAGCGCAATCACGAGCATGGCCGCAGCCAGAAACAGGGCCGCTAAACCCCGATGGTTTCGAATCGTTTCGCCGATCGCTCTCAGCTTGGATCTCATCGTTGATTCCTCTTTTGTCTTTCCACGGGCCGGCCACACGGCGGGCCGCAATACCCCTTTGACGCGCCGGGTGGGCACAGGGTTTAAGCCTGCTGCGCAAAAAGTCATTTGGTATTGAATCACTGCACGCAGTCGGCCGTTATTCAGCGGCTCTGCCAGTCGCGGGGATCGACGCGGTAGTAATCCTTCAGGGTTTGGAACAATTCCGCATGGTGTTTTGCCATCTGCCGCGGCTTTTCAAAAAAGGTCTCGGTGGCCACTGCGAAAAACTCGGCCGGGTTGCTGGCGCCATATTCGTCGATCAGGGTTGGACGCCCCCGCCGGCTGTCCTGCTGCAATTCGATGAACTCCTCGGAAAGCACCTCCGCCCAGCTGCGGTAGCTGTGGCTGCCCCCCAGCAGCGGGGCGCCGTCGGTGTCGCCCGTTTCGCTGTCGAGCTGGTGGGCGAATTCGTGCAGGACGAGATTCTGCCCGTCGAGGAAGTTTTGCGCGCCGCGCAATACGCCGTCCCAGGCGAGGATCACCTTGCCCTGGTCCCACGACTCCCCAAGCAGGTCGCGCGGGCTGGGATCGACCACGCCGGCTTCGTCGATGTCCTCGTGCTCGACGATGAAGGCGCTGGGATAGACGATGATGTAACGCAGCCTGGGGTAGATTCCGGAGGGGCGATTGAGCAGCAGCATGCAGGCTTCGGCCGCGATCGTGACGCGGATTTCGTCGGTCATCTCGAGCCCGCCTGCGCCGAAGAACTGTTTCTCGTGGAGGAACTGCTTGATCAGGCGTCGGAGCTGTTTGCGCAGCGGCATCGGCAGGTTGCGGTAGATCTGGATGTTGCGCTCCAGTAGATGCACCCATTCATCGGGGAAGGGCGCCGCGAGTGCGCGCTTGAGGCGGTAATGCGGGATCCACACCGCGATCGCGATGCCGGCAATCGCCAGGGAAAGGAACAGCCAGGGGTTCATGCGCCCTTCGCCGCCAGCCCGGCCATGAAGAAAGCCCTGCAGAGCTCAGTGATCACGCGCTTCAGATCCAGACATCGTTGTCGGCCGCCAACTCGCTGTTACCGTCGCCGGTGTTGAGCACGCCCCGCGGCTCGATCAGCAGAACGCTGCATTCGCGCTCCGATACGACCCGGTGCTCCGCGCCGCGCGGCACCACGAACAGGTCGCCGCTTTGCAGGGCCACCTGGCCGTCCCGCAGCTCGATCTTCATTTCACCGTCGAGGCACAGGAATGCCTCGTCGGTCTCGTCGTGCTTGTGCCACAGGAACTCACCCTCGAGTTTCACCAGTTTGACCTGATAGTCATTGATTTCGGCAATCACCTTGGGCGCCCACTGGTCACTGAACTTGGCGAGTTTGTCTTTCAGGCTGATGGCTTGGTGGCTCATTGGAACTCCTTGCGGGAACCGCAATTGTAGGAGGGGTGCGTCCCGCCGACAAACGCCGGGTCGCGGCGAGGGCGCCGCTCCTGCAAGGATGAGCAAGATGGGCCGTCCTGGCCCACTTGCATCTCGCCTTTGAAAAGCGCGGTTTTCAAAGGCTCGCGCCCTTCGGGCGTTGGCACATCCCTGTGCCAATTTACTTGGCGGCGTTACCGAGAGATTGTAGAAGCAGCGCAAGCGAGAGCCGCTGTAATGAAAGGTCCGAAGGGTCGTAATTAAGCGCCGCGAAACATAGTTGTCAAATACAACTATTTGGAGCAAAATCCCCCAATGAACTCAGCCGTCCAACCCCTTCGCCACGCCGCCCGGCAACTCGTGCGGGAACTGCACCTCCTCGACGGCCGGGTCGAATGCTGCGGAATCCCGCTCGCCGAGTGCCATCTGATCACCGAGCTCGACTCGATGGGGGAAGCCACGGCTTCCGAGTTATGCGAGCGCCTGGTACTCGAGAAATCGACGATGAGCCGGTTGGTCAATCGACTGGCCAGGAAAGGCCTGATCTGCGCCGCGTGCTGCGAAGACGACCGGCGTGCCCGGATCCTGTGCCTGACCAGCAAGGGCAAGGCCCAGGCCCGGCGCCTGCACCGCCATGCCAACTCGCAGGTGGAGTCGGCACTGGGATTTGTCGTCCCGGGGCAGGAAAAACAGATCATCGAAGGGCTTCAGGGGTATGCCCGCTCGCTGCGCCATGCGCGCCTGTCCAGCGAATACCAGATCCGCCCCACCCGCCGCGGCGACAACGCAGCCCTGGCGGCGGTGCTCCGCGAGGTGATGACGGAGTTCGGCGTTACCGGCTGCGGTTCCTCGATTTCTGACGCTGAAGTCGACGCGATGTATGAGGCCTACTCCGGGCCGGGTGCCGCCTTCTTCGTCGTGGAAAAGGACGGCCAAATTATCGGAGGCGGCGGCTTCGGGCCGCTCGAAGGTGGCGAGGAGGGGGTGTGCGAGCTGCGCAAAATGTACTTCCTGCCAGCCCTGCGTGGCGCCGGAATGGGGTCGAAATTGCTGCGCCTGATTCTCGACTCGGCCCGCGCCGCAGGATACCGCTGGTGCTACCTGGAAACCATGCAGGGCATGGACCAGGCTCGGCGCCTCTATCGCAAGTACGGATTCAAGGAACTCGACGGCCGGGCAGGAAAGACCGGCCCCCGGGTTTGCAACCGATTCATGTCGTTAAACCTTTCGAGTCTTTAAAACGCTTGGGAGAAATCTACCGCTGGGAGATCTGGCTCCGCACGGACGATCACTCGGCCCTGTAGAACACCGCCTTGGACTCAACGCCAAGCATCCGGGCACGCACCAGCGGGACGGGCGGCCCGCCGAAGGACAGGAAAGTGTCGTGGAAATCACGCCATGCCTGTCGGCCGCCGCGCTCACGCACCCAGTCCTGGCGTAGCTGCAGGATCATCAGCTTGCCCATGGTGTAGTTGAGGTAGGCCGGGTCGTAGGTGCCGCGCGCGGCTTGCTGGCGCGCGGTGCCGCGATCCTGGTAGGCCTCTTCGATGAACAGCCGCTCCGACTCTTCAACGCTCATGCCCTGGGTATGCAGGCCGATGGCAGAAAGAAACCGCGCGTTACGCAGCAGCGCGTTCGAAAGCTGGCCGATGCGGGTTTCCGCCGAAGCCCCACGCAAGCCGGCTTCCAGCATCATTTCCTCGCTATAGTGACCCCAACCTTCGCCGAAAGCGTAGGTGACGAACACCCGACCGAAGATCCAGTCAGCGCGGTTGGCGTGCAGGAAATTGAGGAAATGACCGGGCCACACCTCGTGGACCGAGGTGAACAGGAGGTCTGCTTCGCCCGGGATGTACGCCTGCTGGACCTCCTCAGACCATGCGGGGTCGGGCGGAGAGATGTAGTAGACCGACGGCTGGTTCTTCTCGAACGGCCCCGGGATGTTGATGTAGGCGAAATTAGAGCGCGCGTAAGGGGGCGACTCGGCCACCTTCGCCTCTTCCTTGCCGGGAATGGAGGCCAGGTTTTTTTCGACCAGGAAGGCTTTGATTTCTTCCAGCTGACGGCGGGCCGCCTCGACGGATCCGCCCTCCGGCTTGTTTACCGCCATGTGCGAAAAACAGCTCGGGATCGTCTCGCCGGGCGCAAACTCGGCGCAGGCCTCGGCCAGCGCCTGCTGGTTGCGCTCCAGGTCAGCCCGGCCGATGGCTTCGAGTTCATCCAGGCCCACGTCCACACGCTCGGTGTCGTAGATCATGTGGGCGAACAACTCGGGGCCGAGCGCGTAATCCTCGGTTGCGGTTTCGCGGTTGGAAATCAGCCAGTCGCGCAGTTCGGCCATGGCCTCGATGGCGACGGCATTGGCCTCGCTGAACGCTGCCTGTGCCGCCGGATCGGCGACCGCGGCGAACACGCCGGGAACGTCGTCCCTGAAATAATCGACGAAGCCGCCGAAGGAGGCGATGCCGTATTCCAGCCGCGTGCGGGCCATGGGCATACGCAGATTGGCGCGGATTTGCGCGGCTGCGCGTGGGATGCCGCCCGCGTATCGGGTGTAGGCCTCGAGCCGTTCAGCCAGCGGTGCGTAGTTGAGCGTGATGTAGGGGCTGGGGTCGAGTGAATCCGACAGCCAGTCGAAGTAGTACGCGGGGCTTACATAAGGCCATTCGGCTTTTTCCAGCCAGAACAGGTTGCGATCGATGACGGCGAGCAGGTACTCGCGTTGCCAGGCCGCCTCCTCGCCGAGCTCTTCGGTGGTGAAGTCGAGCGCATCCTCGCGCGCCAGGTGCAGGCGGGCGATCTCGCGGTCGATCCCGGCCTTGCTCCAGTCCGGCAGGATCCCGTCGTACTCGTGACGGCCCTGCATCACCGCGAAGGCCGGATGCGCTGCCAGGTGTTCCTCGATGAACTCGTTGACGAAGTCGTCCCAGGGCGACTGGAATTCCGGCACCTCTTCGGCCAATTGTTCAGCCGCGGGCTTCTTCGCCAGTTCCTCCTGGCCTTCCTTGATGACATGCACCGGCTCGTCGGTATCCGGGACATCGCAGGCTGCCAGCGCCGCGCAAATAAAAACGCCGGCGGCAAATATTCTCAAAATCATGTTCATCTCATAGAGGCAATTGTTGAAAATTGATGCTGTCGAGCGCAGCCGCCTTCGCTGGCACAATTTCAAGTGCCAGCGGAGCAGGGAAGCCTGACGCCTTTATTTCACCCCGTGCATGAGGCGGTTGATCAGCGGCGCGGCCAGCAGGTACGCGGCGCCGAAGGCCAGCCCGATCCAGAACAGCAGCATGTAGGTATCGGCGTATTGCGCGATGCCATCGCCGAGCGGCGTGCCGTGGCCGCCGCCGCCCGAGGCGATCGCCGCGAACAGCCCGGCGACGTATTGGGCCATGGCGATGGACAGGAACCAACCGCCCATGGCAAGCCCGGTTTCCTTCTCCGCCGCCAGCTTGGTCACCATGCTGAGGCCAATCGGCGAAAGGCAGAGTTCACCTGTGGTATGCAGCAGGTAGCACAGCGCCAGGAAAATCCACGGCACCAGCCCCAGCGCGTTCTGCATGTGGTTGACCGCCAAGACCAGCAGCAGGAAGCCGAGCGCGACCTGGATCAGGCCCAGCGCGAACTTGCGCGGGATCGAGGGGTTGATCCCCTTCCTATCCAGCGCCGGCCACAGCATGGCGAACAGCGGCGCGAACAGTAGGATGAACAGTGGGTTGGCGGATTGAAATATTCCAAAACCGCCGGCCTGCCAGGTCTCCATGTCGCCGTACATGGGCGTCGTATGCTCGCGAGCGAAGAAATTCAGCGAACTGCCGGCCTGCTCGAAAAGCGCCCAGAAACAGGCGTTGGCGACGAACAGAATCAGCATGGCAATGTAGCGGTGGAGCTGCACCTTGTCACCGCTGCGGATGCCCGCCACGACGAAATACGTGGCCAGGCCGAGCATGATGGCGACCAGCAGGTAGCCGAGCACCGTGCTCGCGGACAGCAGGAAATAAATCACCGGCACGGATGCCAGCGTTCCTGCCAGGACGATGAAAAACCGTCCCCAGCCTTCCTTGTCCGGCGCCGGGCGGCCGACCTTGCCCAACCCTTTCTTGGCGAATTCGAGGAACAGCGTGCTTAGAATCATGCCCAGGGCAGCAGCGAAAAAGCCCCACTTCATGCCGAAGGTCGCGCCGATCCAGGCCGCCGTGATGAACGGCGCAATGAAGGCACCGAGGTTGATCCCCATGTAAAACACCGTGAAGCCTGAATCGCGGCGAACGTCGCCCGGCGCGTACAGCTTGCCGATCATGGTGGAAATGTTGGGCTTGAACAGGCCGTTTCCGGCGACAACCATGGCAAGGCCGACCAGGAACCAGGTGAGGTCCTCGATGAGCAGCACGAACAGGCCACCGGCCATCACCAGCGCCCCCAGCAGGATGGCTCGCTGGTAGCCGAGGACCTTGTCGGCGACATGGCCGCCGATGATGCCGGTGGCGTACACCAGCGCGGTGTAACCGCCGTAGACCAGGCTGGCCTCGGCATTGGCCTGGTCGCCCAGGTGGCCAAAGAACCTTGTGGCCACGTAAACCGCCAGAAGAGCGCGCATCCCGTAGAAGGAGAAGCGCTCCCACATCTCGATATTGGACAGTTGCCAAAGCGATTTGGGGTGTCCGAGGAACTCGCCGGAGTTGAGGGGCGATTGGGCCTGTGGCTCGGTCTGGTTCGTCACGGATTATCTCCACTCCTAATTCTGAGCCGAAGCATACCAGAGCCGGGTCCGGCACAGGCAAGGGGCGGGCCGGGACGACCGGCAGGCGCGGCGATTGGCCGCGCTGCAATCGCGGATTCAGCGTGCAATAATTAATGTCCTTCTTCACACCCTGGACGTTCGAATGGACCAATCGGCCACGCAGAAATTCGTCGACGAGATTTGGATGGACTCCATCGTCCCCGAACTCGTCGAGTACGTGAAAATCCCCAACAAATCCCCCCATTTCGACCCCAAGTGGGAAGAACACGGCTACATGGAAGTCGCCGTCGAGCACATCTCTCGCTGGTGCGGCGAGCAGGACATCCCGGGCATGGAAATGGAAGTCGTGCGCCTGCCCGGCCGCACGCCGTTGATCTTCATGGAAATACCGGGCGATTCCGACGACACCATTTTGCTCTACGGCCACCTCGACAAGCAGCCGGAAATGACCGGCTGGGCCGACGGTATGGGGCCATGGAAGCCGGTGCTGAAGGACGACAAGCTCTACGGGCGCGGTGGCGCCGATGACGGATACGCGGCTTACGGCTCGCTCACCGCCATCATGGCCGTGCAGCGCGAGAAGCTGCCCCATGCCCGCTGCGTTGTCATCATCGAGGCCTGCGAGGAGTCTGGCAGTTACGACCTGCCCTTTTACATCGATCACCTGCAGGACCGCATCGGCACGCCCTCGCTGGTAGTCTGCCTGGACTCGGGTGCGGGCAATTACGAACAGCTGTGGCTGACGGTGTCCCTGCGCGGGATGGCTGCCGGCACGCTGCGCGCCGACGTTTTGAAAGAGGGGGTGCATTCCGGTTACGCCTCCGGCGTCGTGCCTTCAAGCTTCCGCGTCCTGCGCCAGCTGATCAGCCGCCTCGAAGACGAGGACACGGGCCAGGTCGTGCCCGATTACTTGCAGGCGGACATCCCGGACGAACGGCTGGAGCAGACCAAAGCGATGGCCAAGGCCCTGGGCGACAAGGTGTTCAAGGCCTACCCTTTCAGCGAGGGCACCAGCCCGATGGGCGACAGCAACGTCGAACGCATCCTGAACCGTACCTGGCGACCCGCGCTGTCGGTGACCGGTGTCGACGGCATGCCCGCGCTCGAAAACGCCGGCAACGTGCTGCTACCCTACACGGCGCTCAAGCTTTCCATGCGACTGCCGCCCACGGTCAAGGGCGAGGAGGCGAGCCGCAACATGAAGGCCACCCTCGAAGCCGACCCGCCTTACGGCGCCAAGGTCAGCTTCGAGACCGACCAGGCGGCGACCGGCTGGAACGCCCCTGCCGTAGCGCCGTGGCTGCACGAATCCCTGGACAGAGCATCTCAAGGTGCCTACGGCCCCGGCGTGATGTACACGGGCGAAGGTGGCACCATCCCCTTCATGGCGATGCTGGGCGAGGCATTCCCGGCGGCGCAATTCGTCATCACGGGCGTGTTGGGGCCGAACTCCAACGCCCACGGCCCCAACGAGTTCCTGCACATCCCCTTCGCGCGCAAGCTCACCACTTGCGTGGCGCAGGTGATTGCCGACCACCACGAGCGACCCAAAAAGTGAGGACCCGCCCATGAATCTGCGCAAGCTCCGTTCACTTGTATTGGTCGCGCTCTGTGCGCTGCCGGCCGCCCTTTCCGCAGAGGTCAAGGTGCTCAGCGGCGATGGCTTCACCGTTCAGCACAGCATCGCGGTCGAGAAGGATCCCGAGGCGGTTTACCACGCGATGATACTGATCGGGCAGTGGTGGAACCCGGACCACAGCTGGTCGGGCCAGCCCGCCAACCTCTACCTCGACGCCACGCCGGGGGGCTGCTTTTGTGAGCGCCTGCCCGACGGCGGTGGGGTGACGCACCTGCGCATCATCTACCTGAAGCCGGGAGAGCAGATCAATTTCGACGGGGCCCTGGGGCCGCTTCAGGGAATGGCGGTCAACGGCCGCATGCAGTGGCGAATCGAGGCGGCGGAATCGGGCAGCACGGTCACCTTCACCTACCACGTGATGGGCTTCATGGAAGGCGGCTTCGAGGGCCTGGCGCCAGCGGTCGACGGCGTCATCGGGGAACAACTGATGCGGCTTGGCGCCTTCGTTACCGCTCCGGTGCAATAGCTCCCGATAATCGCGGCGAGGCGCCGCTCCTACACCCTGAATGCGGCGTATTGCGGTTCCCGGTCGCGGCGAGGCGCCGCTCCTACACCCTGAATGCGGCGTATTGCGGTTCCCGGTCGCGG
>Ga0299906_10003929_pt1 | contig 12203 bp, 6 predicted proteins | sample RVTome_14_FD_200259 | JGI IMG/M metagenome (GOLD analysis project Ga0299906, IMG submission 200259) | Soil microbial communities from uranium-contaminated site in the Upper Colorado River Basin, Wyoming, United States - RVT145D125 (version 2) ...
CACCCATCCGCTCAATCCGTTCGGCGTCCATGCCACAAGTCCTCCAAAACCAACGACTTGGAAGACTTATCGACGACTCCAGTGCCATCCCTTGAGCTTATCCGGCGCTGTAGTGCTAACCGAGAACGATCAATTGACCGGCGGTGAGATGCTTCCCGGATTCTCTTGTCCGGTCTCCGCGGTATTCGCGTGATGCTCATGCTCAAGGCGTTTCACCGCGCAAACTTACCCGATGATTGACCCTGTCCTGGGCGCCGATTACCATGCGGTCCGACCCGCCTGATTCGAGTAACGGAGGCCGGGCAATTCCCCCGGCGGCATGAAGGGAGTCGTGCGTTCGATGAGCGAAAACCAGTCGTTCGTACACCTGCACGTGCATACGCATTACAGCCTGCTGGACGGGGCGACGCGGATCAACCAGCTTGTCGCCGCGGCCAAAGAGATGCACATGCCCGCGGTGGCGATCACCGACCACGGCAACATGTTCGGCGCGGTCGAGCTTTACCGCCAGGCGATCAAGCACGGCGTCAAGCCGATCCTGGGCTGTGAGGTCTACATGGCCCCCGGCGACCGGCGCGAAAAGACCGCCCGCGGCATGAGCGAGGCGTCCTATCACCTGCTGCTGCTGGCCATGAACCGCATCGGCTACGCCAACCTGATGAAGCTGTGCAGCATCGGCTACCGCGAGGGCTTTTATTACCGCCCACGCATCGACAAGGAAGTGCTGACCGAGTTCAACGAAGGGCTGCTCTGCACCTCGACCTGCCTGGGCGGCGAGATCCCGCAGGCCCTGGTCAGCGAGAACCGATCATCGGCCGAGGAGATCGCCAAGACCTACTTGAGCGTCTTCGGGCCGGACCGGTTCCTGATCGAGCTGCAGGACCACGGCATGCCCGAGCAGCAGATGATCAACCCCGAGCTGATCGACATCGGCAAGCGACTCGGCGTGGGGTGCATCGCCACCAACGACGTGCACTACCTCGCCCACGAAGACGTCGAGGCCCACGACGTGCTCTGCTGCATCTCGACGGGCAAGCTGGTCAGCGAGACCGACCGGTTCAAGTTTCCCACCGATCAGTTCTACCTCAAAAGCCCGGCCGAGATGCGCGACCTGTTCGCCGACCATCCCGACGCCCTCGACAACACGCTGCGCGTGGCCGACCTGTGCAACGTCGAACTCGACCTGTCGACCCGCCATGCCCCGGTCTATCAGCCGCCCGAGAGCAAAACGCCCGGCGACTACCTGCGCGAGCTGGTCTACCAAGGGGCCGACCGACTCTACGACGCCATCACCGACGAACTGCGCGAGCGGATCGACTACGAATTGCAGGTGATCGAGAGCAAGGGGTTCAGCAGCTACTTCCTGATCGTCTGGGATCTGGTCCACTTCGCCCGGTCCGAGGGGATTCCCTGCGGCGCCCGCGGCTCGGGATGCAGCTCGGTCGTCGGCTATTGTCTATCGCTGTCGTCTCCCGACCCGATGCGCTACGAGCTCTACTTCGAGCGGTTCATGGACCCCGACCGCGACGAGATGCCCGACATCGACATCGACATCTGCCAGCACGGACGGTCCGACGTGATCGAATACGTGCGGCGGAAGTATGGACACGTCGCCCAGATCATCACCTTCAACACCCTCGGAGCGAAGGCGGCGATCCGCGACGTGAGCCGGGTGCTCGGCGTGTCTCTCGCCGACGCCGACCGGGCCGCCAAGCTCATCCCCTTCGAGTTGAAGATGACGCTCGACAAGGCGCTGGCCCAGGTGCCCGAGCTCAAGAAACTCTACGACGAAGACGAGCAGATGCACCGGGTGATCGACATCGCCCGCCGGATCGAGGGTCTCACGCGCAATGCCGGGGTACACGCGGCCGGGGTGGTCATCGCCGACCAGCCGCTGGAAAACTTCGTGCCGCTCTACGTCGCCCCGGACAGCCGCGGCAAAAGCGCCAAAGCCGGGAAACCCCAGACCGAACAGCTCATCACCCAGTACGAAGGGTCAATCGTCGAGGCGGTGGGCCTGCTCAAGATGGACTTTCTCGGCCTCAAGACGCTGTCGGTGATCGAGCGGGCCCGGCAACTGGCCGAGAAAAACCACGACACCAAGATCGATCTCGACAAGCTCGACCTGACCGACCAGAAGGTCTACGAGCTGTTCGCGCGGGGCGAGACCAAGGGCATCTTCCAGTTTGAATCGGGCGGCATGCGCGACGTGCTGATGAAGATGAGGCCCAACCGGATCGAGGACCTGATCGCCGCCAACGCGCTCTACCGTCCCGGTCCGATGGTCAACATCGAAGCCTACATCGGCCGGAAGCACGGCGAGACATGGACCACGCCGCACCCGATCATGACCGAAGTGCTCGAAGAGACGTTCGGCATCATGGTCTACCAGGAGCAGGTCTCGCGATTGGTCAACCGGCTGGGCGGGATCGAATTGAAGCGGGCGTTTCGTCTGGCCAAGGCGATCAGCAAGAAGAAGACCGAGATGATCGAGGCCGAGCGCGAACCGTTCGTCGCCGGCGCGGTCGCCAACGGCGTGGCCAAGAGCACGGTCGAACAGATCTTCGAGGACATTCTCCGGTTCGGCGGCTACGCGTTCAACAAGGCGCACTCGACCGGCTACGCGCTGATCGCGTTTCAGACCGCGTACCTCAAGGTCTACTACCCCGTCGAGTTCCTGGCCGCGATGCTCACCTTCGAGATGGGCTCGACCGATAAACTGTCCGAGTATAGCGACGAATGTCGCCGGATGGGCATCGAGATCAAGCCGCCGGACGTCAACGTCTCGGGGGTCGACTTCACCGTGGTGCGTGAGGGGGCCGACAAGCAGGCGTCGATCCGTTTCGGCCTGGCCGCGATCAAGGGCGTCGGCACCAAGGCGGTCGAGGAAGTCATCCGGGCTCGCGAAGCCGGCGAACGGTTCCACAGTCTATTCGACTTCTGCGAACGGGTCGAAGCCCAAGCCGTCAACCGGGCCGCGATCGAAGCGATGATCAAATGCGGCGCGTTCGACTCGACCGGCGCGATGCGGCTGGCGCTCATGAACGCGTTGCCGGCCGCGATGGAGATCGGGGCCCGGTCGCAGCGGGACAAGCGGGCGGGGCAGATGTCGCTGTTCGGCACGTTCGACGAAGCGACCGGCGGCGACCCGGTCGAACCACCGGTCGGCACGGAGGAATGGCCCGAAGCGGAGATGCTCGCCCACGAAAAGGCGACCCTCGGGTTCTACGTCACCAAGCATCCGCTCGCCCGCCATGCCGACACGCTCGACAAGTATGCGACCGCCCACACCGTTGACCTGGTCAACTACGACGAGGGGGCCGAGGCGACGCTCGGCGGGATCATCACGCAGATTCGCATGGTGGTAACCCGCAGCGGGCGTAACGCCGGGGCGAAAATGGGCGTCGTGACCGTCGAAGATCTCAAAGGCCAGATCGAGGTCATCGTCTTTCCCAAGGACGTCGAGACCTATGCCCCGCTGCTCAAGCAGGAGACGCTCGCGTTTTTCCGGGGCCGGGTCGATCGCCGGCGCGAGCAGCCGTCGCTGCGGGTGTCCGAAATCGTCCCGATCGACCAAGCCGACGGGCAACTCACCACCGCGGTCGTCATCAGCGTCCCGTGCGTCGGGACCACCGCCGAAGCGGTCGACAAGCTGCGCGACGTGCTCGTCCATCACCAGGGCGATCGCCCGGTCTTCCTCCAGTTCGCCACCCCCGACGGCTACCGCGTGACCATTCGCAGCAACGCCGGTCTCTCGGTCGCGCCGACGAGGCTGTTCCTCAACGACGTCAACGCACTACTCGGCCCCGGGCACGTCACCCTCGTCGGGCCCAGCAAACCGAAGCCTCGCTACGAACCGCCGGAAATCCTCATCGAGGATGAAGCGCCCTACCAGCAGGTGGATGAACCGGCGGAGATGGTATAATGTTTCTTCCCGATTTGACTCTTCACGTCCTACTACGGAAACCGAACATGAAACAAGCGATCATGTATACAGTCATCGCCGCCTGGCTGTCGCTCTCAACCGCCGCCGCCGCCGCCGCCGCCGAGAATCCCCAACCCCGCTGGTGGAAGGGCAACCTCCACACCCACTCGTTCTGGAGCGACGGCAATGACTTCCCCGACATGATCGCCGCCTGGTACGTCGAGCACGGCTACGACTTCCTCGCCCTGAGCGACCACAACATCCTCGCCCGCGGCGACAAATGGGTCGAACTCGACAAGAACAAGCCCGATCGAGAAATCGCCGAGGCGATCCGCAAGTATCGCGCCAAGTTCGGCCCGAGCTGGGTCGAAGAACAGACCGACGGCGACAAGACCCGCGTCCGCCTCAAACCGCTGGTCGAATACCGTACGCGGTTCGAGCGACCCGACGAGTTCCTGATGATCGAGGGCGAGGAGATCACCGACGCCTACAAGGAACTCCCCGTCCACCTCAATGCGTCGAACCTGCGCGAGCTGATTCCGCCCCAGGGCGGCAACAGCGTGTATGAAGTCATGCAACGGAACGTCGATATGGTCCTCGCCCAACGCACCCTCGCCGGCCGGCCGATCCTGGTCCACCTCAACCATCCCAACTTCCGCTGGGGCGTGACCGCCGAGGACCTGGCCAAGGTGCGCGGCGAACGGTTCTTCGAGGTCTACAACGGCCACCCCGGCGTGTTCAACTACGGCGACGCCAACCACCCCTCGGCCGAACGCATGTGGGACATTATCCTCGCGCGGCGACTGGTCAAGACCGACGGCGAGATCATGTTCGGCCTGGCCACCGACGACTCGCACGAGTACCACGAATACCGCGTCGGCAAGGTCAACCCCGGCCGGGGCTGGGTCATGGTCCGCGCGGTGCACCTGACGCCCGAGGCGATCATCAACGCCATGGAACGCGGCGACTTCTACGCCACCACCGGCGTGGAGATCAGCCAGATCAAGCGCACCAGCCATTCGCTGTCATTCACGATCGCCAACGAGCCGGGCGTGACCTACAAAACGCAATTCATCGGCACCGAACTCCAACACGACGGCAATTCCGAGCCGCGACTCGATGCCGACGGTAAGCCCGCCTACATCACCCGCCGCTACAGCAAGGACATCGGTAAGGTCCTGGCCGAGACCGACTCGACCCGCCCGTCCTACACCTTCACCGGCCGCGAAATCTACGTTCGCGCCACCGTCGTCTCGTCCCGCCCCCACCCCAACGGCTTCGCCAAGGACGACCTCGAAACCGCGTGGATCCAGCCGGTGATTCCGCCGCGATAGCGAATGGACCGTACGCTTGGACGGATCAAGCCGGAGCCGAAAACGATACGCCTGTTTTTTTCATCCTTTAATCGGAATTATCAGATTTGGGGTCCGCCTCAACGTCAAGACGTGTCTTCCACCGGTCGAAGAACGCCCCGCGACCGGACGCTCTCGCCCGAGGCCCAAGCCGCGGGCGTGATCCGGGATCAGATCGTCTGGCTGGGGTGCGAAAGCAAGCGCGAGGAACTCACGCAGCCGCTGCGGATCATCAAGATCGCCTGCACGCCGCACCGCAAACGCAGCGGGCCCACCGGCCGGGCCGAACGGGATTGGGACAGGTTCGTTTTTGGCTTGTCTGCGCCGACCTCACCGCGAGCGACAATCACGCCTACGGTAATCCCGGCTGTGAACACCGGGCCGGCACGACTCGCGCATACGGTTCCTCAAGTCATGGGTTCGCTGGGCTGCGGCACGCCGAGTGAACCACAATCGGCCGGGGAAGCGGATAACGCTCCGAGCGCCGAACGAATCGTGGCCACGGGTAGCCGCCCCGGCGATGACGACGCGCCAGCCACTTCCGCCAAGTTCGCGTCACTTCGCGAGAGAACATGAACAGCGAAGAACCGTTGCCCGTGATCCCGTCATACGCGAAGTGTCCTTGCAGTTTCCGGCTCAGCGTTCGGTGTTGTTCCGCAAGCCGTACGAGCCGTCATGGAAATCCTGCTCGTAAATCACTTCCCGCACCATCACGACCTCCCGTTGAAGCACCTTGTCTTCAAACGTCGGGATCCCGATGGGCCGCGTGTCGCCCTGACACGCGACGCGCGGCGTACGCCGCGGTGAAACGCGAACGCGTTCGCGTCGTGTCAGGGTCGCCACCCGTCCCCTTCGGGATGTGCACCCGTCGTACCGGCGGCGCCTGGTACGTGCCGGACTTGGGCCGGCGCTCGACGATCACGCTGACGATGGATCGCTACTCGCACACCGTCGTCGGCGAGCGGGCAGCGGCGCTCGACGCGCTGCCCGCCTTAGATGGCTGGCCAGAGCGCGAGGGACAGAAAGCAACCGGGATATATGCGACCGATGAAGTCCGTAACATAGCGCCGGGCATATCGGATTCTGTGGCAAAACCTGGAAAACGAGCGGCAGCGATTGGCAGCGCAAATCCGAAACGCACAGGCTCGGCGGGAACGACTCGCAGTGCAGACGCGAACGCGAGTCGCGCTCAGACGGTAGGTTCTGGTAAACAAGGGGGGCGGTTGGCATGAGAATCGGAGAGGGGGGGATTCGAACCCCCGGAACAGGTATGAACCCGTTCAACGGTTTAGCAAACCGTCGCTTTAAGCCACTCAGCCACCTCTCCGCGCGAATCATGTACGCGGTGTCGCGGCATGGATTGCCATGCCGAACACCGACGACGAATAACGTTATGGTGCGTCACGCCGGTCGGTAACCAACAGTATCCATCTATGGACTATCGGTCAAGGGGGCGGGAATCCGCTACCTGGCGCATGAAGCGGTGATGCGCGACGCAGGCGCCATCAGGATTCGCGGACAAGTTGATCGAGGTCGCGGCACGTGACCGAATCACGACATTGCCTATACTGGTGAACGAGAATTTGAACGGTGAGAGGGATAACCGTCTCCGCCAGGACTCGAACCTGGAACCTCCGGCTCCGGAAACCGACGCTCTATCCAATTGAGCTACGGAGACTGACAGGTGCGTGAGTGTAGCCCGGCGGCGGGCGATGTCAATTCGGCGTAACCGTCGTGACATCTCTCACGTTACTCCGTGGCCAGCGTTACCGTGGCCTGGCTCAGAATGGCCATGGCCAGGCCGGCGTCGCCGTTACCCTGTTCGACCTTGACGAGCAAGGTGTTTCGGCCGTTCTCGAGCTTGACGTTGACGGTCTGCTCGCCGAATCGGACGGCGGAGTGGGCGTGCTTCTCGTTGACCAACCTGCCGTTGAGCCAGACGCGTCGGCCGTCGTCCGAGCCGACCAAGAGCGAGGCGTCCTGTGCTTGCGGTGAGTCGATGTAGGTCAGGAAATAGCAGACCACGTTGTCGGTTCTCGCTTTTTGTTGCCGGCAGAAGCGGACCATGTCGAGAATCTGGTACCCGTTGATCTCCCGGGTCTGAGTGGTGGTCCAGCGCACGTCGCGATTGTTCAGGCCCGAGTAGGCCGCATTCAGGTCGGGTGCGGCGGCGTCGCGCTCCGGACCGAAGGGCGTGGTCAGACCCTTGTCGTCGCGGTTGGGGAATGGTCCGACACCGCGCCAGTGCGTGACCGTGGCCATCGCTTGTTTCAGACCGGCGAGGTAAGCGAGCAAGTCGGCGGCGTCCTGCACCGTGACCCCACCCAGCAGCAATTCGGGCATGAGCGATGTTTCCTGCCGGGCCATGTCGATGATGTCGGCGCGGTTGATGGTGAGCCGGGCGCCGTTCTCGGTCTTGACCATGAGTTGCCGCGGCGTCTCCTGCACGATGAAGGCCGCGATCACGCCGTGGGCGTCGGTCTGGATGATGTGCGGGACGTATTCGTGGGCGACGGCCTTGCTCGGGTAGAGGATCGTGTCCAGCAGGGCGGCGCGTTCGTATTTCAGGCCGATCTGCGAGAGGTCCGGGCCGATGTCCTTGCCCCGGCCAAGGACCATGTGGCAGGTCGCGCACTTGCCCGCGCCATGATGGAAAATGTCTTGCCCTCGGGCCGGGTCGCCGGTGGCGGTCAGGATTCGCTTGGGGTCGATCGACGTGCCGAGCGTCTTGGGCCGATCCGCCTCGGGGATGAATTTCTGATACAGCAGACGGACGTTCGTGTCGGGATGGTTCGTCGCGGCCCGGATCGCGCGACCGACCAGGTCCGGGGTGATCCGTTTCTTCTCGATCAGCGGCAGCAGGAAGAAGCAGCCGTCGGATATCACGGTCAGGTCGCGCACCGCGTCGTGTTTGAGCCGTTTGGGATAGGCGTCACCGACGAGTACTTCCTGGAGGATCGAGAAGTTGCGTTGGGCGATCAGGGCTTTGACGGCCGCGTCGCGCACCGCGTGCGACTCGTCGCGGAGCAGGGTCTGGAACGTCGACGCGCTGGTGTCGCCGGTGAGCTTGGCGAGGGCGTCGACGGCGGTGACGCGGTCGGCCTCGGCGAGTCCCAGGGACTCAGCCAGTTTGGTGATGCGTCCGGCCAGGGAATTCAGTCCGTAGTCGCCGGCGATGCGCATCGCCTCGCGGCGCAGGGTGGGTCGTTCGAGGGCGGCGCCGATTCCGGTGACCAATCCTTGCTCGGTGCGCAGGGCGGCCCAGAGTCCGCTGAGGTTGCGACCCAGGGCGGCGATGGCGACGCGTTTCTGTTCGTCGGGGATCGACCGTCCGAGCACGTCGAGCAGCGCCTTGCCGGCCTGCGGTTCGTGCATGCCGGCCAGGGTTTCAACGACGGTGGCGGCGTCGGCGTCGGAGAGTTTGCCCGACCCGAGCCGGGCGGCGAGATAATCGGCCGCGTCGTCCGGACGAAGGATGCGAGCCAGGTCGATCCGACGTTGATCGAAGCGCGTTGCGTCGTTCTCGACAACCTGCCGAAATAGCGCTTCGCGGTAGCCGTTGGCCGCGATATTGATCGTCTCGAGGTAGAACCGGTCCGCCCCGTCCCACTGGTTGGTCAGGCGGACCAGCGCATCGGTGATGCGGTCGTCGGACTTGCCGCGCAGGGCGAGCATCACTTCCCGCCGCACCTCCGGGCTGGTGTCGTCGATCTTGGCCAGCACGGCGTCGAGGGTGTCGTCGTGACGGCGCAGAATTCGCATCGCCAGAGCGCGGAAGGCCGGATCACGGTCGCTCAGCGTATCGCGCACGATTCGCCGACCGGCGTCACCGATCCGGTCGAGCAACCACAACGCCCGAGCCCGCATGATCGCGTCGGAGCCGTTCGCCAGCGCCTCGAGGGCATCGAACGATTTGTCGCCGGCTGCGATCAGCCGTTCACGGGCCAGGTACTGCGTTGCGAGGTTCGGGCTGCCGAGTCCGATGATCGCTTCGGCCACGGATTCGTACGGTCCTGCCGGTGCGCCGCGTTGATGTTTCTTTTGTTTGGCGGTGAGTTTGTAGATCCGGCCCTGACTCGGGTTGTTGTAGGCGTGTCCGCCGACCCCGCCGTCGTACCAGTCGGCGACGTAAAGTGACGCGTCGGGGGCGACGCAGACGTCGCTGGGACGGAAGTAATCGTCGTCCTCTGTGGTCAGCACGTTTTCGCGTGTGGCCCGAAAGCCGGCACCGTACTTGGTGACGTGGTAACAGCGGAGTTCGCGCGGTCCGGCGTCGGCGTGCAGGAACTGGCTCTGGTAGCGCGGGCCGAACGTGTTCGACTCGTAGACCGCCATGCCGCACGGAGACCCGAAGCCGGTGATCATCACGTAGGGCACGAAGCCGAGCGTGTCGATCCGCCAGTGATTGCGCGGGTCGAAGCTGCCGTCGGGGTTGCGGATGCGCAGCGGGTGGCCGAACCAGCCGTAGTTGCCGCCTTCGAGAATCCAGCAGATGCGCACGCTCTTCAGGCCGTCGTTGTCGTTGTCGCTGCACCAAACATTTCCGAACGAGTCGACGGCGAGTTCGTAGGGGTTGCGGAAATTGACCGCGATGGCCTCGAGGCCCGTGCCGTCGAGGTTGCAGCGGATCATCGCCCCCCATTGAAACTGAATGTTCCTGCCGTCCGGACCGGTGACGTTGAATCCGGTGTCGCCGTTGGTCATGTAGAGCTTGTGGTCGGGACCGAGGGTCAGACTGTGCAGCCCGTGATCGTGGTTGCGCCCGCCGAAGCCCTTGAGGAGCACGCGCTTGCTGCCCGGGTCGGCGACGAGATCGCCGTCCTTGTCCTCGTAAACGTAAAGGTTGGGCGACTCGCCGACGTAGACCTTGTCGCCGGCGACGCAGACGCTCATGGGCACGAGCAGGTCGTCGGCGAAGACGGTGGCTTTGTCGGCTTTGCCGTCGCCGTCGAGGTCTTCGAGCACTTTGATCTTGTCGATGCCGGGGTCCTTGGCGGCGCGACGATAGTACTGTCCCTCGGCGACCCAGACTCTGCCTTGGGTGTCGACGTCGAGTGCGGTGGGGTTGGTGATCATCGGCTCGGATGCGAACAGGCCGACCTCAAAGCCGTCGGCGGTGCGCAGCGCCTGCATCGTTTGGTCCGGTGTCTTCTGCGCCTGGGCGACGCCGGTCAGCGCGAGGATCACCGCTGCGGTCAGTCGCGGCATGTACGAATGTGTAAATCCGAGCCGCGAGAGCAAGCGAGCGGGTTCTAGTCTCCGCGCAGGCGCATGGGTTTCGCATGGTTGGAAAATGCAACGGGATTGGAACACTACGCTAGCCTTTCTTCAACGACTTGACTTGGACGCCGCGGAAACGAACCTTGGCTCCGTTGGGCCATCCCTTGCCGCCGTGGACTTGGATGCCGACGTGGCCGGCGTCGTCGAGGCGTTTCTGATCGTCCTTGAAATGGGTGATGTAGGTGCCGTTCAGCCAGACGTCGATGATCGGCGGATTGTCGACGACCCGGCAACGGATTTCGTTGTATTGGCCGAACCGCCAGTGCCGGGTCCATTCGGCGGCGGTGAACGGCAGGGGCAGCACGTCCTTGCGATCGGTCACGACCACGATGCTCTTGTCGTCGTTCAAGTTGTAGTTGCGCGAGTTGAACCCGCCGGTTCCCTCGCCGTAGATGCTGCCGACGTTCCCGCCGCCGTGCCAGTCGACCATGATTTGATAGCACTGCCCGCGGTCGTTCGAGCGGAGGAAGATACCGCTGCACACGCCCCAGTCGGGTTTGGTTGAGAGGATCATCTCGAAGTCGCCGAGCTTCTGGTCGGTGACGAGCACGCCGCCGTTGCCGCTGCCGGGCGGGTCCTGTTGGCCGATCCACGCGCCGTCGATGAAATCCCACTGCCCGCCCGAGCCGTGGCCGGTCTTGATCTTGTGCCAGCCCCGGTCGTCGGTCGCCAGCGCTTTGAAGCCCGCCGCGGTACCGTCGGGGTTGAGCCGGGCGATGCGAATGTTGCGGTAGTCGATCGTGCTGCCTTGGCCGGCATGCGAATCCTGCAAGCCGATGTAGCCTTCGAGCGGACGATTGCGCATGCCCTCGATCTTGCTCGCGTCGGCGTCGAGGCAGGCGATTCCGTTCACGCGGGCGGTGATCCGTCCGCCGAGACAGACGATTTCGTAGCTGTGCCACACGTTCGCCGTTTCATCCGGCCGGGGCTTGACCGCTTGGACGCCGTAGAGCGATCCGGTGCAATGGCTGTCGTCGCGCGGTGCGTTGGTGATCTGCACCTCGAAGCCGGTGATCCACGGTGCGCCGTCGTCGGCCGAGGGCACGCGCACGAAGATGCCGCTGTTGCCGTCGGTCGAAACCTTCCAGTCGAGGCGGAGGATGAAGTCACGGTAGACTTCCTTGGACATGATCCGGTCGCCGCCCGGTGTCGAGTGAATCACGCCGTCGACGATCCGCCAACTTTCGTGCTTGCCCTTGATGGTGAAGTGTTTCTCGATATCCTTCCCGTCGAAGAGCGAGACGAACCCGGGTTCGACGGGCGGACCGGCCTGGACCGGTAGACCGCTCAGCAGCCAGACCAACACCGCCATCGCACAGCATGATTTTCGCATCGCAGCACCTCGTTTATATGAATGCCCGAAAGGCGGAAAGTACCGGTGCGGCGTGTCTTCGTCAAGACAGCGTGGAATGCGAAGTGCGGCACTTTGCGGCTTGCACGAGAACACGTTTCGGCGTAGGACAAACGCATGATGTCGACTGCTATGCTCGCTGGTAACGTGCCGACGCGGTTCCGCCATGCGCCGACCTGTTTTCTTGTCGCGTGTATACTGGCAGTCGGAACGATCGGCTGTTCATCCATGCAATCTACTCCTTTCCATACCGACTCATCGAAGCGCGAGACGTACGAGGTGCAGCGCGTCGCCG
>Ga0299906_10003930_pt1 | contig 12203 bp, 9 predicted proteins | sample RVTome_14_FD_200259 | JGI IMG/M metagenome (GOLD analysis project Ga0299906, IMG submission 200259) | Soil microbial communities from uranium-contaminated site in the Upper Colorado River Basin, Wyoming, United States - RVT145D125 (version 2) ...
ACCCCTTCTTCTCCTCCAAAAACTGCAATCATTTGTCTTTTTAGATTGGTTCAGGTCATTGATTTGCCTCCTGTGATTGGTACAAGCAAACTATTTGGTTTCCGAGCATCTCCAGCGCGCTCAAAACCGGCCCCATGCTCGGATTCTGACCACCGGCAAATGGAGCCTCCCCACCGGGCCACCGATTCGGGCCGATTCGGCCAGGGTGCGCCCCCGGGCAGGGCTGAGTGGGAGACGCTCGATTTTGGATTTGCAACGACTTGTTCCGACCTTGCTACCCTGCTACCTGCTACTTTGCTACTCTGCCCCCGGATCGCCTGTTTTGGTCGAGAATTGCTATGGTTTTGGCCCTGAAAATCCGAGCATGGCGGGGGGGTATAGGCCCCTGGGAGATGCTCGAATTTTGGATCGGTTCCGCCGGGTGACTTAAACAACCACCACGTCCTTGTCCTGTAAGACCTCCGGGCCACTGGTCACCTCCACCCCGGCCAGGCAGCGTTGGCACAGCGGATAATAGCGGACCCGGTCCAGGCGGGGCTTGATCACCCTGGCCACGGCTTTTTTCAGCCGCTTGAGCCCGGCTTCATCCAGCAAACACTCGAACACGCTGTATTGCACCGGCGTGCCGAAATCCTTCAGGCAGTTGTGCAGCTTGGTGCGCCGCCGGTCATGGCTGATGTCGTAAACGACCAGAATAAACTGTTTGCTCATTTTACTAGAAAAGGTTGGTATTCGTCAATCTCGCCTTGAATCATATTGGCGACCTGGCGCGCTTGCACTTCGAAAATCTTTTGATAGTTCAACGACCGGCCTGCTGCCGGATGGAATACCGTTGTATTCAGACGGCGGGTGTACTGCTCGAAGAATACGCGCAGGCCGGTCCGGGTCAGATAAACGCCCCCGCCGCTCCTGAAGTCGTCGGCCGCCAGCATCCGCTTGTTGACCAGGGTCAAAACGACCGAGTCGACGATGATGGGCCGGAATTCTTCCATCGCGTCCAGGGCCAGGGCCGGCCGGCCGTAGGCCGTGGCGTGGAAAAAGCCGCAGTACGGGTCCAGCCCGACGATCTCCAACGCCGTCATCAGATTGGCCGTGAGCAAACTATAACCCAGGCTCAGCAGGGCGTTGACCGGGTCCTGGGGCGGGCGGCGCGTGCGCGGGCCAAAGACCAGGTGGTCGTCCAGGGCCGCCCGCAAGATCGAAAAGTAGGCTTTGGCTCCCATACCCTCCTGGCCCATCAGGCCGGCGATGTCCCGGCTGCGAGCGGCTGCCTGCAAACAGCGCTTCAGCCGCTCGATCTGGCCGGGCGGCGAGCCGGTCCCGTTGCGCAGCATGCGCCGGGCCATGGTCCGGCTGTTGCGTAATTTGCCGCCGACGATGGCCCGGCTCAGGCGCAGGCTAAAGGCCGGATCGTCCGCCCGTTGGTACTGCCGGCGGCGCAGGGGCAGGTTTTTGCCGGTTGGCGGCGTCAGGCGACCCCGCAGCCGGCCCTGCCGGGTCAGGAAGGTCAGGCCGATCCCGGCGTCGAGCAGGGTCAACAGGGCCGGCGTGGTCGCCCCCACCCGGCCCACCAGCGCGACCTCGCTGAGCCGGGCCAGCGGCGTAACCAGCAGGGTTTTGCCCTCGCTATCGACCACCCGCAGCCGCCGGTATTCCTTCTCCAGCCGCGCGCCCGGCTCCGTCACGTATAAAGTCGCCATCACTGCTGCTCCCCGACTCTCAGGCCCTCACCCCGCCTAAGCAGAGCTTAGGTTCCCCTCTCCCAAATTTTGGGCTTAGCATTACCCATAAGTGAGGTAACTTGGAGTAGGGTGAAAAATAACTAAAACAACCGTTGCTGTTTATGCCAACCTGGGTTTTATGACCGCCGCTCAACCCCCCTTGGTCCCCCCTGCCAGGGGGATCGCTCAGGCTCCCCCTGGTAAGGGGGAGGTAGGAGGGGGTCGACCTCGCGGCAAACCCGCCTGTCGGCTGGGGCAAACGAAGGGAGTTGGAAAACGATCCCAAACCGTTGCCCTCCAATTAGTCTGAACGTGTTACCTACCTTATGGGTAAGGATAAGCCCAAATTTTGGGAGAGGGGACGCTGGAGCGCAGCGACAGCCGGGGTGAGGGCTTTATAATGATCAACGACCTGCTTGATACGAGAGCATAATCTCTCCCTCGGCCACGTCCACCAGGGCGGCGCCGCCATGGTCGGCCAGGTCGCCGAAGAGCATGGCCTCGGCCAGGGGTTTACGGAGTTTGTCGTCGATGAGGCGAGACATGGGTCGCGCCCCAAAATCCTGGTTATAGCCGTGCTCGGCCAGCCAGTCGCGGGCGGCGGCGGAGAGTTCCAGACTGATCTGCTTGGGACGCAGGACGGCCCGCAGTTCGTCGATCTGCTTGTCGACGATCTGTTTGATGGTCTCGGTGGCGAGGGTATCAAAGCGGACCACGGCATCCAACCGGTTGCGAAACTCGGGGCTGAACAGCCGTTCCAGGGGCTTTTTAGCCGGATCGCCTGCTTTAGACGGGGCAAAGCCGAGGGGTTGGGCAGTCAGTTCGCGGGCCCCGGCGTTGGTCGTCATGATCAAGATGACGTTGCGAAAGTCGGCCCGGCGACCCGTGTTGTCGGTCAGGGTCGCGTGGTCCATCACCTGAAGCAGGATATTGAACAGATCGGAGTGGGCCTTTTCGATCTCATCGAGCAGCACCACCGAATAGGGGTTGCGACGGATGGCGTCGGTCAGCAGGCCGCCCTGATCAAAGCCAACGTAGCCCGGCGGCGCGCCGATCAGACGGCTGACGGTGTGCTTTTCGGAATACTCGCTCATGTCGTAACGCAGCAGGTCGACCCCCAACGAGCGGCTGAGCACCCGGGCCAGCTCGGTCTTGCCGACGCCGGTCGGGCCAAAGAACAGAAACGAGCCGACCGGTTTTTCGGGCAGGCGCAGCCCGGCTCGTGACAGCCGGATGGCAGCCACAATGGCGTCGATAGCCCCCTCCTGACCAAAGATATATTGGCGCAGTTCGGCGTCCAGCATCTTGAGCCGCTGGCGGTCATCACCCGATACGCTCTCGGCGGGTACCCTGGCTATGGCCGCGACCACAGCTTCGACATCCTCCCGATCCAACACAGACTTGCGGTCGGGGCCGGTCCGAATGCGTTGACGAGCGCCGGCCTCATCCAGCACGTCGATAGCCTTGTCGGGCAAGAAACGGTCGTTGATGTGTTTGGCCGACAGTTCGGCCGCGGCCCGGATCGCGGCATCGGTATAGCTGACCTCGTGGTGGGCCTCAAAGTAAGATTTAAGCCCCTCCAGGATCTGCACCGTCTCGTCGACCGAGGGCTCGATCACGTCGATCTTTTGGAAGCGGCGGGTCAGGCCCCGGTCTTTTTCCAGCGTCTTGAACTCCTCGTGCGTGGTCGACCCGATACAGCGCAGCTCGCCGTTGGCCAGGGCCGGCTTCAGCATGCTGGAGGCATCGACCGAGCCACCGCTGGTCGCGCCCGCGCCAACTACGGTGTGCAGCTCGTCGATAAACAGGATCGAGTTGGGCCGCTCATTGAGCGCCTTCAGCACGCCCTTGATCCGCTCCTCAAACTGTCCCCGGAACTTCGTCCCGGCCAGCAAGGTGCCCATATCCAGGCTGTAAATATGCACGCCCTTCAACAGATCGGGCACGTTGCCTTCATTGATGCGGATCGCCAATCCCTGGGCCAGGGCAGTCTTGCCCACCCCCGGATCGCCGACAAACAAGGGGTTGTTTTTGAGGCGGCGGCACAGCACCTGGACAGTGCGCTCCAGTTCGGCCTCGCGCCCAATCAGCGGGTCGAGCTTGCCGGCAGCGGCCAGTTCGACCAGGTCGGTGGTGAAGGCGGCCAGGGGATCGCGTACGGGCCGGCCCTCTTCGCCGTCCTCGCCGGCCAGCTCGGGCGCCACATCCCCGCGAGTCAGTCCGTGCGATATATAGTTTAGCACGTCGAGCCGGGTGATACCCTGCTGCTCCAGGGCGTAGCGCGCGTATGATTCGGGTTCGTTGAACAGGGCGGCCAGCACATCGCCGCTTTCGAGCTGCTCCTGCTCGGCGGACTGAGCGTGCCAGACCGCTTGCGACAAAACCCGGCGGAAGCCCATGGTCTGCTCGGGTTCTAGCTCTACGTCATCAGGCAACTGCTCCAGGTTTTCATCCAAATAGCGCTTCAAATCCTGGCCCAGCTTTTTGATGTCCGCGCCGCAGGCTTGCAGAATCTCCTGGGCCCGGTCGTCCCGGGTCAGAGCCAGCAGCAGGTGCTCCAGGGTGACATACTCGTGTCGCCGCTGCTGGGTATCCTCGATGGCGTTCATCAAGCTTTGACGCAACGAATCTGGGATTGTGGGGGTACTCATTCAGGCTCCATTGTACACATTAAAGGATACTGCGCCTGCCGGGCCATATGCAAGACGCGCCGGACTTTTGTTTCGGCAATGTCGTGTTGGTAAACCCCGGCCATGCCCATGCCTTTACGATGGACATCTAGCATGATCTGCACGGCCTCGGCTTCGGACTTGTGAAACACGTTCACCAGAACCAGCACCACAAAATCCATGGTGGTGTAGTTGTCATTATGCAGCAAAACTTTGTACATGCGAGGATGGTCGATCTTATCACGGGTTTCCTGCTCCGTGGCGACATCCCCTTCTTCTGCCGGCCAAGAGTGAGGCATAGTTTGTCTACGAGTGTGTTACGTATTGGACATACGTTACTGGCGATTAACTAATTCAACAGGTTTTCCCTAAGAGTTGCCTGCTGATCATTGTAGCCAAGGGATCCATTTGGGTCAAGTAACTGGATATAGGTTTCTGATGTGCTCCGCCACAAGTCGTTAAGGGCTTAGGATTAAATAACTTACCAATTTGCAGGCAAATAAGCTGGATATTTTGACTTCATTTGAGGAAGTTATTTAATTCTCAATCCTAAGTTGACACAATGGCCTCAACGACTTACCATGATTTGAATTGATTGAGGCCCGGACATTATCCGAACACTTAATCCGGAAATTTATTGTTTTACGAAGCTTAGGAATAGGGGGATTCTGCTGACTCCTGATTCCTGACTCCTAACTCCTTACTTCACTATGAATCTAAACATTGTCCTAATCTCTACCTATGAAATGGGCCGGCAGCCGTTTGGACTGGCCTCGCCGGCAGCCTGGCTGCGGGAGGCGGGAGCGGAGGTACGGTGCTTCGATCTATCGCTAGGAGGGCTCGAGGCCGGAGCCATTCGAGCGGCGGATCTGGTGGCGTTCTACGTCCCGATGCATATGGCAACGCGGATGGCGGTGCCCGTGATCGAGCGGGTGCGGCAACTCAGGCCTGAAGCGCATGTCTGCTGTTTCGGTCTCTACGCTCCGGTCAATGCCGCTTATCTGCGCAGCCTGGGAGTCGATACGATCCTGGGCGGTGAGTTCGAAACCGGCCTGATGAGCCTGGCCCGGCGGCTGTCCGCTGGGGTCAATGGCCGGGGATCGAGCCAAAATGAGCAGCCGGAACCGCTGATATCCCTGGACCGGCAGGATTTCCGGGTGCCCGACCGCAGCGACTTACCAAACTTGAGCCAGTATGCCCATCTGATCACCGGTACCGGGCCGTCACAGCCGGTGGGTTACACGGAGGCCAGCCGGGGTTGCAAGCATCTGTGCCGGCACTGCCCTATCGTGCCGGTTTATGGGGGGCGCTTCCGCATCGTGCCACGCGAGGTCGTCCTGGCCGATATTAGGCAGCAGGTCGCGGCCGGGGCGCAGCATATCACCTTTGGCGATCCCGACTTCTTCAATGGGCCGGGCCACGCCATCCCGTTAGTCAATTCGCTACACGAAGCATTTCCTGAGCTGACCTACGATGTTACGATCAAGGTCGAGCATCTGCTCCAGCATTCCGGCAAATTACCAGCGCTCAAAGAAACCGGCTGCCGCTTTATAACGACGGCAGTCGAGTCGTTTGACGAGCGCATTCTGGCTATTTTCGACAAGCAGCACACCCGCCGCGAGTTTGAGACTGTCTTGAATCACTGCCGCCGGGTGGGGCTGCTGCTCATTCCTACCTTTGTGGCCTTTACCCCCTGGACCACGCTGGAAAACTATGTCGAATTCCTGGCCGAGATTGCCCGGCTGGGTCTGATCGAGCAGGTTGCGCCGATCCAATACGCGCTGCGCTTGCTCATTCCCCCGGGCTCACGCCTGCTGGAATTGGCCGAAGTCCGGGACATCGCCGAAGAGCTGGAAGCGGCGAAGCTGGCCTATCGCTGGCACAACCCCGATCCACGTGTCGACGAACTCCAACAGGATGTGGAACAGTTGGTCAATCTGGGCACAGGGCGGCAGCTTTCCCGCTTTGACATCTTTCGAAATATCTGGCAGCGGGCTCATCGTGACGTAGCCCCTTCGTCCGACCGGGCGCCCTTCCCGGAGCAGCCGCCTCACCGGAGCGCCGTCCCCTACCTGGCCGAACCCTGGTACTGTTGAGCGGAGCCAACCGAGGAGCAGTTTGCTTCTCTTTATCTGTAGGATATGAGATATGCGATATGGGATGGGGGATGTGTAGTACATCGCGGCGTAAATAACCCCACGGATACCCCCTCCAACCCCCCCCGCCAGCAGGGGGAGGCTTTAAACGTCCCCCCGCGAGCGGGGGGATCGAGGGAGGTGTAACCGGCGGCCTATTTATGCCTCCGTGTAGGAGTGGGTGCAGGCGGTACTCCAGCAATTAGCTGACAAGCTGAAATGTTGACTTCAATCGGAGCGAACCTATGGCGCTGCTGACCACAACAGTGGGTGCTTATCCTCGACCGGTGGCGGTCTTTTTCCCGGAGCGAGGTCGATCTGGCCGGGCCGGCCAAAATGACCCGAGGGCCCGTTATGATCGAACGGACGCTGCTCAATCTGGTGAGGCCGAAAAACTCCTGAACCGGGCCATCCGGCAGGTGGTGATCGAACAGGTCGAACTTGGCATCGAGGTGCCGACAACGGGCGAAGTACCGCGTGACAAAGCGTTTCACTTTATCTTTCAACAACTTGGCGGCATTGACTTAGAGCGGCTGAGCGAGAGAGTTCCGCGCCTTGCCTTGGCAGCGCAGGACGTTCCGACCGTGACCGGGCCGATTACGTTTGGGGATCACTTTCTGTTGAATGAATGGCGTGTCGCTCAAGCCGCCACCAAGCGCCCCGTTAAAATCACCCTACCCGGACCGTTTAGCCTGGCCGACCGGCTGGCGGACGAGACCTACGGCGACGAGAAGCGACTGATGGCGGACCTGGCCGAAGCGCTCAACCGGGAGATCCGGGACCTGGCCGAGGCCGGCTGCGGCTGGATTCAAATCGATGAACCGTTGTTCGCGCTCGAGCCGGAGCAAGCCATCGCCTTTGGTATCGATCATTTGGAGCGCTGCTTTCACCGGGCGCCGCCAACCGTAATGCGCGTAGTTCATCTATGCTCCGGCTACCCGACCGAGGTCGATAATGAGGATTATCTCAAGGCCGAAGCGGGGGTTTATTTTCAACTGGCCGAGCCGTTGGAGCTGTCAAGCCTGCAGGCCGTCTCCATCGAGGATGCCTACCGCGCCAATGACCTCTCACTGCTGGAGCAGTTCGCCACAACGTATGTGATCCTGGGTGTCATTGCCACGGCCCGCAGCCAGGTCGAAGAGGTCGAACTCATGACCGACCGGCTCAAGGCCGCGCTGGGTCATATCGAAGCGCAGCGGCTCATCGTCGCGCCGGACTGCGGCCTGCATTTACTGGATCGGCGAGTGGCTGTGGCCAAGTTGAGGCATATGGTGCGGGCGGCTCAGGCGGTGGGGTAGCTATGGCAGACTTTCCAAAAATTCGCCCCATAGAACAACAGTTTGAGACTGAAAAAGTAACTAAGATTCGAGAAATACAGAGCCAGTTTCAATCTCGTCGACTTCGGACGGGTGCAGGACCATGTTACACAAAAGAGATTGTCAGATGGTATCTTCTCAATAATTCGGGGTAGGGGCACGGCCTTGGGCCTGCCCCATGGGGTGACCGCAAGGGTACGCCCCTACTTCCTGAACTACTCAAGCTTGCAATCATCAATGTGAATGATGTTGAGCTCGGTGATGCCGACGTCCCGTTCTTTGTTCTCGATGCGGAAGAAGAGCGTGATGGTATTGGCCTGGGCCGTGGCACGGATTTCGGGGTAGCGCCAGCGGTTGTCAGCGCCGTCGCGTTCGCTCCAGACGATGGCGCTGCTGTTCCATTCGCGACCGCCGGTCGGATCGATGCCGATCCGTTTGAAGACCTTGCCGTCGGCCTGTTCGCCGCCGGTGCCCTTATAGAAGGAAACGATGCTGGCCGAGAACTTGTAGCTTCGACCCGGTTCGGCGGCCACGGTCTGAAAGAGGACCAGGTCGAAGGCGTAGCGCGAGGTAATGACCTGGGAGAATTCGCCGGAGTGCGGGCTGTAGTTCAGGCCGCTGCCGCCAAAATATTTCTGGGTAAAGCGGCCAAAGGTGCCGCTGTCCAGGATGTGAATCCGGCGTTTATGCTCGTCGATGACCTTTAAGGTCCAGTACCTGGCCACGCCCTCGGGGAAGGCATCCTCTTTCCACACCTTGTTTTCACCGTCATCTTCGCGGTAGTAGGGCACGTACTCGGAAAAGTTGTGATTCATGAGTCTTGGATTGACCGTGCTGGTGGGTGACGGTTGGGGCTGCGGGGCCGGGGCAGGCGTCGTCGGCTGCTGCGGTGGGATCGGGGCCGGCGGCGTAGGTGTCGTGCCCCCTTCAACGACGCTCGACCAGGGACCGAAGAGATCGGGTATCCGGGTGGCCGCATTCAAGTCACCGCCGATTTTGATGATGCCCCGCCGATAGGCGTCGGTGGTGTTCAACTGGCCGCGTGATAGTTTGATGAAATCATCCCCACTCATTTGGATGCTGGCCGATGGCGCCGTACTTTTGCCCTGGTTGACGGTCGCCGTTTGATTCGCCACTGATACGGTCCAGGCGCCGCCTCCGGCGCCGGTTAGCTGAAACTGAAAAACCGCCCGAAAGCCGATGGCCCGATCACGCCGGAGTCCTTGCGGCATGGCCTCGACATAATCGACCAGTTTGGGCGGCTCGGTCGGGATAGGTGCCGGGGTCGGAGCAGGTGGTGAGGGTGGCTGCGGAGCCGGCGGTGGGGGCGGAACGGGAGCCGGCGTGGGTGACGGTGGAGGCGCCGGAACCGGCGTTGGGGTTGGAACCGGGGTAGGCGCCGGCATGGGACCAGCTATCGTTGGAATAATGAGAACCTGTCCAACCCAAATCCGGCCGGGCGGCGGGATATTATTGGCATTTTGGATTAGGATGTATTTATACGGATCGTTGTAATAGCGGCGGGCAATTATGGATAGACTGTCACCCGGTTGGACTGTGTAGGTGGTTAGCTGATCATCGCCTTCGCCATAGTCCAGGAGCAGGTCGACCAGGACTTCCTGGATGCTTCTCCCCTCGATTTGGGCTCGCCTGAGCGCGGCCTGGTAGGTTACATCATCGAGATTGACGGCAATATTCTGTGATGCCATCCTATGCCTCCTGTCACTTCTTCACCAAAAAATGACCCTATCCAGCCATTTTAATAGAGACCCGCTTCGATAGCAAATCAGATGTCGATCATCTTATGTCTAATGGTGATGTTTAATCGTCGAGGATGGCGCCGGCCCGGTTGGGATCGAAATCCTCCGGCCAGCGGGTGGCTTTGTCATATCTAGCCCAATTGAAATAGGTCCCGTCCAGATTAGCCCCTTCCAAGTTGGCCCCATGTAGTTTGGCTTCGATAAAATTGGCAACGCTCAGGTTAGTATCACGGAGGTTAGCCCGGCTCAGATCCGCCTCGCTGAGATTGGCCAGGGTCAGGTTCGCTTCGCACAGGTAGGCCTCCTGTAGATTGGCCCCACTCAGGCTGGTTTCCTTCATGTTGGCCTTACTCAGATTGATCTGGCCTAAGTCGGCCTGGTTGAGGTACGCCTCGCTCAAATCAGCCCGGCTAAGATCGGCTTTGCTCAGGTTGGCCAGGCTTAGATTGGTCGCGGTCAGATTGGCCTGGCTCAAATCGGCTCTGGTCAGGTTGGTATGGTTCAGATCGGCCAATCCTAAATAAGCCTGGTACAAATCAGCCTGGCTCAAATCGGCGCGGCTGAAATCGGCCAGGCTGAGATTTGTGCCACGCAGTTTGGCTCGACTCAGGTTAGCAGCGGACAGGTCGGGTCTTTCCCCGTTCTGGCGGGCGGTCTTGACGATTTCCAGGATCTTCTTCTTAGTCAGTCGAGTCATCGATCATTGCCTCATCATGTTGAAAAGATGGCGAAACGAAAACGGTGAAACCAGTGGGCCAAACTCGATCCGGGTCGTATGGCTGGCCAGCCAGATTCAGGAAAACAGCCCCGTTTGACTCATATTATCAAGCTTAGACGACCTCTTTGTTTTTGGCAAGCTGAGGCCCAAATTTGGGCGCTTCCCGGATTAGGGGCCGGCCATGATCTGTGTTATAATCCGGCCCAATGACGATGACGATTGCAGTTGGATCAACCAATCCGGTCAAATTAGCCGCGGTCAAAGCAGTGTTGAGCCGGGCCTATCCCGAAGCAGCGTTTGTGGCGGTTGACATTGCCAGCGGTATTCCGGAGCAGCCCTGGGGCGATGATCAGACTCGCCAGGGCGCTTATAATCGAGCGGCCGGGGCGTTGGCTGAAACCGGCGCTGATTTTGGGGTGGGTCTAGAAGGCGGCCTGGTCGAAACCTCGGTCGGCTTGATGACCTGCGCCTGGTGTGCCATGGTCGATAGCAACAAGACGACCGGTTACGGAGGCGGCGTCCACATGCTGCTCCCACCCATTGTGGGCGATATCTTGCGCGAACGCAGGGAGCTTGGTCCGGCGATGGATGCTCTGGTCAATGAAGAGGATACCAAGCGCGGCCGGGGGGCGGTCGGCATTTTGACCAACGGTCTCTCGACCAGACAAGCTGCCTATGAGCAACTGGTCGCGATGGCAGCGGCTCCGTTTGTGACGGGGTATTACAGATAGGGAGCAGGTAGCCTGAACCCATACCATGACCGAAACGACCCCTAACACCAATAACGAGACCCTCGACCCTGAACGCCAGCAGCAGGCTAAGGAGTACGCCAGAATTCGACGCCGGTTGTTCATAGTGGATTTGGCGTTTGGCGCGGTGTATCTGCTGGTCTGGAACTTCAGCGGGTTATCGCCCTGGCTCCGTGACCAGGTATTCGGATTGACTCAGGCCACCTGGTTGAGTGTGCCTTTGTTTGCTCTGGGTTTTGGAGCGCCGTATTCGATCCTGACTGCCCCCCTAAATTATTATAGCGGCTTTGTGCTGCCCCACCGGTACGGGCAATCGACCCAGAGCTTGACCGATTGGCTCAAAGACCAGTTCAAGGGCCTGCTGATTGCCGGGGTGTTGGGCCTGATCGTGTTAGAGATCATCTACGCCCTGCTGGGCGCGGCTCCGCAAACCTGGTGGTTGTGGGCCGGGCTGGTCATGCTGATTTTTACCGTGCTGCTCAGCAATCTGGCTCCAGTCCTGATCTTTCCCCTGTTCTTTAAATATCAACCGCTGGAGAACGAAGATCTGGTCGAACGCCTGACTCGCCTGGCCGAACGGGCCGGCACGAAGGTCAAAGGGGTCTATGTCTTTGATATGAGCAGCAAGACGGTAGCGGCCAACGCGGCCCTGATGGGGTTGGGTAATACTCGGCGCATTGTGTTAGGCGATACCCTGATCAACAAATTCAGTGCGAACGAAATCGAGGCGGTTTTGGCTCACGAGTTGGGCCACCATGTTCACAAAGACCTGCCGCTGGGTATTATCGTCCAGTCCGCTCTAACTCTGATCGGCTTTTGGCTGGCTGATGGGGTGATGCGCTGGGGGATTGCGGCCTTTGGTTACAGGGGTTTGACCGATCCGGCGGCGCTGCCGTTGCTGCTGATCGCCCTGTCAGTCTTTGGCCTGGTGACGATGCCGCTCGGCAATCTGTGGTCCCGCTGGCGCGAAGTCCTGGCCGATGAATACGCCTTGAAAACCACGCAACAGCCCCAAGCATTTATCAGTGCGATGACGCGCCTGGCTAATCAGAACCTGGCCGACGCCGAACCGCCGGCCTGGGTGGAGTTCCTTTTACACAGTCATCCTTCGATTAGCAAACGGGTGGCGATGGCG
>Ga0299906_10003931_pt1 | contig 12202 bp, 8 predicted proteins | sample RVTome_14_FD_200259 | JGI IMG/M metagenome (GOLD analysis project Ga0299906, IMG submission 200259) | Soil microbial communities from uranium-contaminated site in the Upper Colorado River Basin, Wyoming, United States - RVT145D125 (version 2) ...
AAAGCTCACCGAGCTTTTGATCAAGACCTTTCCCATCATCCATTTTTCCCGCATTTCCCCGGCCAATCTGCTCAAGCGGGAAACCGTGCTGCGGGCGCTGGCCATTGTCAATTTCGAGAAGGAGCCGGTAAAAGGATCGAAAACCCTGAAGTCGACCATGGTGACGGAAAACAGCTACGGCGAGTACTTCATTCAGGAATACACCACGGCAATCCAACTCAAGAATGCGATCCGCACCCTGCTCACCCAGCATTACGTGAGCCGCTGGAACAACAACCTGGAAATCTTCATCCCGGCGCAGGATGAACAGGCCTATATCAAAACCCTTATCGAACGATGAGCCCGGAACCCGAACAAGCGACGAATACCATGAAGATAGAACTCTACCGCACCATTCTCTGCCCGCGCTGCCTGTATGTGAGCCGCGTCCTGAAAAAAATCGTGGCCGACTCCCCGAATCTCGAACTCGAAGCCATTGAGGTCGCCACCAATCTGACGCGATCCCGCCAGGCCGGAATCAAGACCGTGCCCGCGATCAGGATCGGCAACAACGTCCTCACCGGTCTGATCCTCACGCCGCGGATGATCAATCGGTTTATCGAGCAACACCAGGAGAATCAGACCGCCAGTTACTGAATCAAACGCCGCCTCAAGAGATACCCTGCCAGCCATACGGCGCAGCCGGTGGCCAGAAGCGAACCGAGAATCTTCAGCAGGATCGGTTCGCCGAAGCGCCCATAAGAGAAGATCCGGGCCAGGCTGACAATGGGGGTCAGGGGCAGCATTTCAAGAAACCCCCTCACAGGCGGGGCCATGGTCTGCACCGGAAAAAAGATCCCGGAGAAGAGAAAGAGCGGGGTAATGACCAGCGAGGTGAAGTAGTTGAAAAAATCATAATTTCTCGCCAGCGCCGTCATGATCAGGCCAAAGGCGGAAAAAAACATGCCGGAAAGAAACAGCATCGGCAGCAGGGCGATGACCCATGGGGAAGGAACCACCCCGAAAAGGGGCAAGGCCAGCAGCATGATAATCCCGGCCAGCAGCCCCTTGCTCGCCCCCCAGACAATCTCCCCCAGAACCAGATCGACAACGCCTAGGGGGGTCATGAGAATGGCCTCGTAGGTTTTCTGCACGGTGAGCCGGGTGTAGGAGCCGTAGGTTGTTTCGAGAGCCGCGCTGTACATCACCGCCGAGGCAACCAGTCCTGGGGCGATGAACTGCAGATAAGTCAGCCCCTCCACCTCCGCCATGTCCCGGCCCAGGCCATAGCCCATGGCCAGGAGAAAGAGCAGGGGCTGGCCCAGATTACCGATCAGGGTAGCGAGGATGTTCTTTTTCCAGACCCGCCCGTTGCGCAGCCAGATTGTCCAAAAAGAAAATCCGTTCATGTTTCCCTCAACGACCTGCCGGTGAGCTGAATAAAAAGATCCTCCAGGTTGGCCGGTCGCCGCACCCAGCTGCCTGCTTCACCCATCACCTTTATCAGGCGGGAACAATCCTCCCGGGCATAGACATAGAGCCTGTCCCCCACTCTTTCCAGTCTGGCATTGCACTGCCTGAACGATGCCTCCAACCCGTCAAGCTCGACCGCTGTTCCTTCCACCTCGAAAACCTCCAGGCCGACAAAATCCATGATCAGCTGCCGCGGTGCGCCCTGAACCACGACCTGGCCATGGTCAAGAATCAGCACCTGCTGGCTCAGACGGGAAACCTCCTCAAGATAATGGCTGGTCAGGAGCATGGTGGTTCCTTGCGCTTGAAGAATCGCGAGACGTTCCCAGATCAGGTGCCTGGCTTGGGGGTCAAGGCCGATGGTGGGCTCGTCAAGAATAAGGAGTTGCGGCTCGTTGATCAGAGCCCGGGCCAGCAATAACCGCCGCCGCTGCCCCCCGGAGAGATGCTCGATGATCTCGTCCCGCCGGTTATGGAGGGCGAAAAAATGCAAAAGCTCTTTAATCCGCTCCCGGGCAAGGCGACGCGGGATCCGAAAATACCCGGCATAGGTGCGCAGGTTCTCTTCCACGCTCAGGTCCGGGTCAAGGCTGTCCGCCTGGGGCACCACCCCGATGCGGGCCTTGATCTCCCGGTGAAAGCGCGGCGCCTCCAGATCAAAGATCCGGATCTCGCCCGCGTTTTTTTCCACCAACCCGAGGAGCATGTTGATGCAGGTGGTTTTTCCCGCTCCGTTGGGGCCCAAAAAGCCGACGCACTGGCCGCGCTGGATGGCAAAGGAGATATTGTCCACCACCAGCCGCTCGCCGAACCGCTTGGTGAGGCCGGTTACGGAAACGACAGCCGGTTGTTTGGAGAGGTCCGGAACGGATTCCGGTTGCGGGATGGTCTGGCTCATAACGCCACTATACCCGATGGCCAGCCCTTCCCGCCACCATTCCCTGGGCCACACTGCCTCCGCCCTTCCCAAAAAAATCCTCATGGTTGACATCCTAAACTACCAACGGCGTCAAGTCGGTGGTAGTTTAATACAACGAAAAAACACCAACCCGGCAGGAAGACAAAGATGCCCTTTCTCTCCCCGTTTACCGCGCTCTGCACCGTGGGCTTCTTTGCCAGGCTTTCCTACGCCCTGGCCAGAAGCCCGGTGCTGCCGTTGTTCGCCTTCTATCTCGGGGCAGGGTCCGAAGCGATCGGCTTTGCCGTGGGAATTTCCACCGTAACCGGGATATTTTTCAAGCTGCCCTCGGGAGCACTCTCCGACGTGATCGGCCGGAAAAGGACGATGCTCATCGGTCTGGTTGTCTTCGCGGTCCTGCCGTTTGCCTATCTGTTCATCGACAACTATCAGGCTCTGATTGTGGTCCGCTTCATCCATGGCCTGGCCACGGCCATTTACGGACCCGTGTCCATGGCCGTGATCGCCGATATGGCCGGAGAGCGCAAGGGGGAGCTGCTTTCCTGGTTTTCCTCGGTGACGATCATCGGCAACCTCCTCGGCGCCCCGCTGGGCGGTTTTATCCTGAGCACCAACCCCAACGCCACAGGTCCGGCGCTGGGCGATTTCCATCTCGCCTACCTGACCAGCGGCTTCGCAGGGATCATGGCCCTTGTCCTGGCCCTGGCCGTGCTGGGGAATGACCGGAAGACGGAAAAGCACCACAGCCTCAAGGAGGCGTACACGCGTTTTGTCTCCGGAATCAAAGAGGTTGCCAGCGACCGACGGGTCATCATCACCTCGAACATGGAAGGGTTGCAGAACATGACCGTCGGCGCGCTGGAGGCCTTTTTGCCCATCTATGCCGTGACGGTCGCCGGCCTCACTGCCTTTCAGGCCGGCCTTCTCTGGGGGATGCAGGTGGTGGCCACGATTATCGCAAAGCCCATCATGGGCAAGATCTCGGACCAATGCGGCAGAAAGCCGCTGATTACAGCCGGCCTGTTTCTGTGCGCCATATCCTTCGGGGCCATCCCCATCCTGAATAATTTTTATTTCCTCGGCCTTGCCGCCCTGATCTTCGGTCTGGGCGAAGCCTTGGTGACTTCATCGTCCGCAGCCCTGATTGTCGATGTTTGCAAGGAAAAGCACTTTGGCGCGGCCATGGGCACCTTCGGCACGATCTTCGATATCGGGCACGCCTCAGGCCCCATACTTGCCGGCTTCCTGATATCGCGACTCGACTATCTCCTTGCGTTCTGGATCATGGCGGCCATCCTTCTCGCTGCAATTCCGTTGTTTGTTGCGACGGTAAAAATCAAACAAGCTCCTGCCTGAAGACGATCCCTCCGTGCAACTCCATGGTATTAGAGATTGACCTGGCCCTTTTTAACCCGGCACCCCAAAAACACCAGATACTTTCAGTGATTTCTTGAGGGAACGACAAATCGTTGTTACTGTTTTAATCCATGTTCCGCTGTTTGCTTCTTTTCCTGTTTTTGCGCAAAAAACCGGAGGACCCGCCGTGACCCAGACACCAAAAATCTCTCTTGCCCCCAATGATGCCTGCCCCAAGGAGCACCCCGCCGTCTCCGACTTCCGCAGCCGGCTTCCGCAGATAATTGATCAGGTGGTGGAGACTTGCTACAACAACGCCTGCTTTGAGCACGTCGAGGCGGAACCCCTGCCCAGTCGCCAGCATGTAATCGAGATCCTGGAATCCTGCCGCGACGTACTCTTTCCCGGTTATTTCCGCAACCAGGGCATCGACCGGATCAGTCTCAAATACCAGCTCGGCCTGGAGATCTCCGGCCTTTATGAAAAACTGACCAGGGAAATCACCAACGCCATCCGGCATGAATGCATCCGCCATGGCACCAGCTGCCAGCACTGCGAAGAGGCGGGCAAGGAAAACGCCTTCCAGTTCATCACCGCGTTGCCGGGCTTAAGGGCGATTCTGGCCACGGACGTGCGGGCGGCCTACGACGGCGATCCTGCCGCCGGCAGCTTTGACGAGATCATCTTCAGCTATCCCGGCATTTACGCGATCATGGTCTACCGGATTGCCCACGAACTCTACAGCCTGGGGGTTCCTGTCCTGCCGCGCATCATGGGCGAGCACGCCCATGGCATCACCGGGATCGACATCCACCCGGGCGCCACCATCGGCGCCTCGTTTTTCATCGACCACGGCACCGGCGTGGTCATCGGCCAGACCAGTATCCTCGGCCAGCGGGTCAAGCTCTACCAGGGCGTAACCCTGGGCGCCTTGTCCTTCAAGCGGGACGACTCCGGAGCTCTTGACCGGCAGAGCAAGCGCCACCCAACCATTGAAGACGATGTCACGGTCTATGCCGGCAGCACCATCCTGGGCGGCGACACCATCATCGGCGCCCGCTCGGTTATCGGCGGCAACACCTGGCTGACCCAGTCCGTGCCGCCGGACACCAAGGTCTTGCTCAAATCCCAGGAACTGATCATGAAAACCACGCAAAACCAGCCGGTAAAATAAAGCTGAGTTGAGCAGCTTGCCTGCTCAACCGAAACTTATACCCTTTGGGTGAAAAAACTGGATATTCTTGAAAACTTCGTTTAGATTGTTCAGTTCAGCAAGAATAGTACGCAGGTGGAATCTTTTAACCCCCCGTATTTATACGTAAAGAGCTGTTTGTAATTTTGGTTTCTTCCTGCCGTTAACAACGTTATTTTGGCCGCGCCCCATCACTGCCCCGCGCATGACGGGGTGCGGCCCTAAAAGTTTAGGAGCCGTTAAAAAACAAACCTGCACAGTCTTGACCATTTCGTTACGGCTCCTTATGCCGTTGGCGGGATAACAATCGTTCAGGTTATTTTTTAACAACGGCTTCCACCGTTATCAACCCAAGCAGAATGGAAGGAGATGAGTTTATGTCCCGGAAAATGGTCACCATTGATGGTAATCAGGCATGTACCCATGTGGCCTACGCCACCAGCGAGATCATCACGATCTATCCCATCACCCCCTCTACTCCCATGGCGGCGGAGTCCGACACCAAATCAGCCTCCAAGCAGGAGAACATCTGGGGCTCCATTCCGGTTGTGACCCAGATGCAGTCCGAGGGCGGCGTGGCCGGGGCCCTGCACGGCAGCCTGACCACCGGCGCGCTCTGCACCACCTTCACCGCTTCCCAGGGGTTGCTCCTGATGATCCCCAACATGTACAAGCTGGCCGGTGAACTGACCCCGACCGTCTTCCATGTTACGGCCCGCTCCCTTGCCTGCCAGGGACTTTCCATCTTCGGCGACCACAGCGATGTCATGGCCGCCCGCCAGACCGGCTGGGCCATGCTCTGCTCCCAGAATGTCCAAGAATGCCAGGATATGGCCTTGATCTCCACCCAGGCCGCCCTGCAAAGCCGCATCCCCTTCATGCATTTCTTCGACGGCTTCCGCACCTCCCATGAGATCCAGAAGGTGGAGCAGCTCACCTTCGACGACATGCGCAAGATGATCGACGAGGATCTGATCATCGAACACCGCCAGCGCGGCCTCTCCCCGGACCGGCCCATGATGCGCGGCACCGCCCAAAACCCCGACGTCTACTTCACCGGCCGCGAGACGGTGAACAAGTTCTACAGCGCCACCCCGACCATTGTCCAGAAAACCATGGACAAGTTCGCCAAGCTCACCGGCCGCAAATACCACCTCTTTGATTACTACGGCTCCCCGGACGCCGAGGACATCATCATCATGATGGGTTCCGGCGCCGAGACCGTTATCGCCACGGTGGAGCATCTGGCCAAGAAAGGCAAGAAGCTCGGCCTGGTCGTAGTGCGTCTCTTCCGTCCCTTTGACTCCGCCGCCCTGATCAAGGCGTTGCCGAAAAAGGTCAAGCGCGTCACCGTGCTCGACCGCACCAAGGAGCCCGGTGCCGCCGGCGAGCCCCTCTATCTTGACATCCGCGCCGCAATCGGCGAGGCGGTGGAAGCGGGCGCTCTCAAAAAATCCCCCAGCATCCTGGGGGGCCGCTACGGCCTCGGCTCCGCCGAGTTCACCCCGGCCATGGTCAAGGCGGTGTTTGACAACATGGCCGCCAAAAAGGCCAAGAACAACTTCTGCGTCGGACCCGATGACGACGTGGCCAAGACCAGCCTCAAGTACAACCCCTCCTTCGACATCGAGGGCAAGGACGTCTACCGCGCCATGTTCTACGGCCTGGGCGCGGACGGCACCGTGGGCGCCAACAAGAACACGATCAAGATCATCGGCACCGAGACCGCCAACAACGCCCAGGGCTACTTTGTTTACGATTCCAAGAAATCGGGCTCCATCACCACCAGCCATCTGCGTTTCGGCAAGAACAAGATCGTGGCCCCCTACCTGATCAACAAGGCGAACTTCGTGGCCTGCCACAACTTCACCTTCCTCGACAAGTACGACCTGCTGGGCAACATGGAGAACGGCGGCACCTTCCTGCTGACCACCACCTTCAACAAGGACCAGGTCTGGAAGCAGCTGCCCTCCGTGGTCCAGAAGGATTTGATCGAGAAGAAGGCCAAGTTCTACATCATCGACGCCATCTCCCTGGCCGAGGCCATCGGCCTGGGCGCCAGGATCAACATGATCATGCAGACCGCCTTCTTCCTGATCTCCGGCATCCTCACCAAGGCCGAAGCCATCAAGGCCATCAAGGACGCGATCAAGAAGACCTACGGCAAGAAGGGCGACAAGGTCGTCAACATGAACTACGGCGCGGTGGACGTGGCGGTGAACAACATCGTCGAGGTGAAGATTCCCAAGACCGCGGGGGGCCACGCGAAACCGCCCGTCGTCCCCGTTGACGCCCCGGCCTTTGTCAAGGAAGTCACCGCCAAGATGATCGAGGGCAAGGGCGACCAGATCAAGGTATCCCAGATGCCCTGTGACGGCACCTGGCCCACCGGCACCACCCAGTACGAGAAGCGCAACATCGCGGTACACGTGCCCGAGTGGATTCCGGCCAACTGCATCCAGTGCGGCCGCTGCTCCCTGGTCTGCCCCCACGCTTCGATTCGGATGAAAATCGTCAAGCCGGCAGACCTCAAGAAACAGCCCAAGAGCATGAAAAGCATCGATGCGGTCGGCGCCCAATTCAAGGGAAGCAAAACCATCGTTCAGGTCTTTACCGAAGACTGCTGCGGCTGCACCCTCTGTGTCGATGCCTGCCCGGCCAAGGAAAAAGCCCTGAAGATGATCGAAAACACCGAGGCGGTTCGCACCCAGGAAATACCCAATGTCAAATACTTCCTGGACCTGCCCGAGGTCGCGAACAAGGAAATCGATCCTTCCACCGTCAAGGGCAGCCAGTTGATCCGGCCCCTGTTTGAGTTTTCCGGGGCCTGCTCCGGTTGCGGGGAAACACCCTATATCAAACTGGCCACCCAGATGTTCGGCGACCGGATGCTCATTGCCAACGCCACGGGCTGTTCCTCGATCTACGGCGGCAACCTGCCCACCACCCCGTACTGCAAGAGGGCCGATGGCCGCGGACCTGCTTGGGCCAACTCCCTGTTCGAGGACAACGCCGAGTTCGGTCTTGGCATGCGCAACACCGCCAACAAATTCGCAGCCCAGGCTGCCGAGTTGCTGGAAAAAGCGGTGGCGGAAAAACTCATTACCAAGAAGATGGCCGGCGAGATCACCAGCGCCGCCCAGAAAACCCAGGACGAGATCGAGGCCCAGCGCGGCCGGGTTGCCAAGCTGAAAGAGGCGCTTGCCGGCAGCAAATCGCTCATCGCCAAACGGCTTCTGCCCGTGGCGGACTACCTGGTGAAAAAATCCGTCTGGATCTTCGGCGGTGACGGCTGGGCCTACGATATCGGCTACGGCGGCCTGGATCACGTGCTGGCTTCCGGCGAGAACGTCAACGTCTTGATCATGGATACCGAGGTGTACTCCAACACCGGCGGCCAGATGTCCAAGTCCACCCCGCGCGCAGCCACGGCCCAGTTCGCCGCCGGCGGCAAGAAGATGCCCAAGAAGGACATCGGCATGATCTTCTCCACCTACGGCAACGTCTATGTGGCCAAGATCGCCCTGGGCGCCAACCCGACCCAGGTGGTCAAGGCCTTTGCCGAGGCCGAGGCCTACGACGGCCCCTCCCTAATCATCGCCTATGCGCACTGCATCAACCAAGGCTTCAACATGGCCAAGGGCTTTGACCAGCAGAAAAAGGCGGTGAACTGCGGACACTGGCCCCTGTACCGCTACAACCCGGAGCTGGAGGAACAGGGGAAAAACCCCTTGACCATCGACAGCAAGGCACCGTCCATTCCCTTTGCGGAATACGCCTTGAGCGAGAACCGCTACCGCGCCCTGAAGATGATGAATCCGGAACATGCCGACGAGCTGATGGCCTTGAGCCAGAAGGACGTGGAAAGAGGCTGGAAGTTCCTGGAAGGCCGCGCCAAGGCTCTGGAGCCGGTAAAGAAGTAAAACATGGCTTGACCAAGTCCTGTTTGGGAATCCTGCCTTGCCTTGCAAGGCAGGATTTTTTTGTAACTCGTTAGCAGCGCCACATCTGCGTTGTCATCGGCCTGCTCATGTGCAATAGCACACTTCGCAGACCTCTTCCTAGCATCTGCGGCACTGCTAACGAGTTACATTCCGTAGTTTTCGTTCCATTACGGATATTTTGCGCGGTTGAGATCTCAAATGTACAGTGTTGCAATACGCAGGAGGGAACAATGACCTTAATCAACGAAAACTATCTCAAGCTCAAGGCAGGCTATCTTTTTCCGGAAATCGGCCGGCGGGTAAAGGGTTTTACCGACGCCCATCCCGATGCCAAGGTGATCCGCCTCGGCATCGGCGACGTCACCCGGCCCCTTGCCCCGGCAGTGATCAAGGCCTTTCATGACGGGGTTGACGATCTGGCATCAGGAGAGACCTTTCACGGCTATGGACCGGAGCAGGGCTACGACTGGCTGAGCAAGATCATCATTGAAAAATCATACCAGCCGCTGGGCGTGGATCTTCTGCCCTCCGAGGTCTTCATCTCGGACGGCTCCAAATGCGACAGCGCCAATATCCTCGACATCCTTGCCCTGGCAAACACGGTCGCCATCTGTGATCCGGTATACCCGGTGTATAACGACACCAATGTCATGATCGGCCGGACCGGCGAGGCGAACGACAAGGGCTACTACGAAGGGCTGGTCTATCTGCCCTGCACCGAGGCAAATAACTTTACCCCGGCCATCCCCAGGGATAAGGTCGATATCATCTATCTCTGCTATCCCAACAACCCAACGGGCATGGTGGCCACCAGGGCGGAATTGCAGGCCTGGGTGGACTATGCCAATGCCCAGGGCTCGATCATCTTTTTCGACGCAGCCTACGAGGCCTACATCACCGAACCGGGCATCCCCCATTCCATCTACGAGATCGAGGGCGCAAAAAATTGCGCCATTGAGTTCCGCTCCTTCTCAAAAACCGCGGGCTTTACCGGGGTCCGCTGCGGCCTGACCGTGGTGCCCGAGCAGCTCATGGCCCTTACCGCGGGCGGCGAAAAAGTATCTTTAAACAAACTCTGGAATCGCCGGCAATGCACCAAGTTCAACGGGGTTTCCTATCCGGTGCAGCGGGCCGCGGCGGCAGTCTATTCGGAAGAGGGCTGGCCCCAGGTGCAGGAAACCATCGCCTTTTACCTGGACAATGCCCGCCTCATTCTGGAGGGGTTGAAAACGGCGGGCATCACCTGCTACGGCGGGGTGAATGCCCCCTATATCTGGCTGAAGACGCCGGGGGGTATTAAGAGCTGGGATTTCTTCGACAAGCTGCTCACCGAATGCCATGTGGTGGGCACCCCGGGCAGCGGCTTCGGGCCCAGCGGCGAAGGCTATTTCCGTCTCTCCGCCTTTGGCTCGCGGGAGAATGTGCAGGAGGCGGTGCGCCGAATCCAGGAAAAATGGGGCAAAAGCTAAGAGCCGATACAACCGGCCAACAAAAAAGGGGAGTCGAAATAATCGACTCCCCTTTTTTGTTGCGCTTCGTAAACCGTGAAACCTAAGTGAATCTCACTTTGCAAAAACGCCGCTTGCCGACCTTCAGGATGATTTCGCCTTGGGTCGCCACGAGGTGCTCGATGTCACTCACCTTATCGCCATTGAGGGAAACCGCATTCTGCTGGATCAGCCGGCGCGCCTCGCCGGTACCGCTGACCAACTGGGCGTCCACCAGAAGCTTGGGCAGCCAGATTCCTTCCGCGCAGGCAGGAAGAACAACCTCGGCCATATCCTCCGGGTTGTCATGCCGGCTGAAGATCTTTTCAAAATTCTCTTCCGCCCTTTGGGCTGTCAAGGCATCGTAGAACCGACCGGTCAACTCCCGGGCCAGCTGCTGCTTGACCGCCTTGGGATGCACCCGGCCGGCCTGCATCTCTGCCTGGAGAGCGCCGATCTGTTCTTCGGCAAGATCACTGAGCAACTCGAAATAGCGAAACATGAGAGCATCGGAAACCGACATGGTTTTCCCATAGATATCCTCGGCCTTTTCCGTGATGCCGATGTAGTTGCCGAGGGACTTGCTCATCTTGTTGACCCCGTCAAGCCCTTCGAGCAACGGCATGGTGATGACCACCTGGGGGGCCTGCCCCCACACCCGTTGCAGATCACGGCCCATGAGGAGATTGAACAACTGATCGGTGCCGCCGATCTCCACATCCGCCTTGAGGGCAACGGAATCATAGCCCTGGATCAGGGGATAAAGGAACTCGTGGATGCTGATCGGCCGCTCATTTTCAAAGCGGACCTTGAAGTCCTCCCGCTCCAGCATGCGGGCCACGGTAAGTTGCGAGGCCAGCATGATGAAATCCTTGGAAGTAAGCTTATCCAGCCAGGTGCTGTTAAAAACAACCTTTGTTTTTTCCGGATCGAGGATTTTAAAAATCTGCTCTTTGTAACTCTCGGCGTTTTTCTCCACCTGTTCAACGGTCAAAGGCTTCCGGGTCTCGGATTTCCCGGTCGGATCCCCGATCATGCCGGTGAAATCCCCGATCAGAAAATTGATCTCATGCCCAAGATCCTGAAAATGCTTTAATTTCTGAATAAGAACGGTATGCCCCAGATGGAGATCCGGCGCGGTCGGATCAAAACCTGCTTTGACCTTCAAAGGTGTCCCGGTCGCTTGCGCTTTTTCCAGTTTTTTTACAAGATCTGCCCTGGAAATAACGTTAACCGTGCCGCGCTCTATCAGCTCTACCTGTTTTTCAATTGATATCTTCATGTGGTGATCAATGTTGGTGGTCCGGCAAAAAAAATGCTGCGGGAATCATTTGTGCTCAGATTCCCGCAGCATTTCGAATAGGTATTATTTGGCGTATTCCACTGCCCTGGTTTCCCGGATTACGGTGACGCGAATCTGCCCGGGATAGGTCAACTCCTGCTCGATCTTCTTGACAATGTCCTTGCTGACGATCATTGCCTCGGCATCGCTGATCACCCCGCTGTTGACGATGATCCGGACCTCACGGCCGGCTTGGATGGCGTAGGATTTCTCCACCCCCTTGAAAGAATTGGCGATCTTTTCAAGATCCTCAAGCCGCTTGACGTACGACTCCAGCATTTCCTTCCGCGCCCCGGGCCGGGCGCCGGAAAGGGCGTCAGCCGATTGGACGAGGACATCAAGAATGCCATCCGGCGGGACATCTTCATGATGGGCGGCAATGGCATGCACGATCACCGAGGATTCCCCGTATTTTTTAGCCAAATCAGCGCCGATGCTGGCGTGTGACCCTTCAACCTCATGATCCGCGGCCTTGCCGATATCATGCAACAATCCGGCCCGCTTCGCCCG
>Ga0299906_10003932_pt1 | contig 12202 bp, 10 predicted proteins | sample RVTome_14_FD_200259 | JGI IMG/M metagenome (GOLD analysis project Ga0299906, IMG submission 200259) | Soil microbial communities from uranium-contaminated site in the Upper Colorado River Basin, Wyoming, United States - RVT145D125 (version 2) ...
GAGTACCTTGTGGGCTTCATCCGAGGCCGGGCCTGCGGTCGCGCCGGTGACGAGCGGCGCCCCGAAACTGGTCGTCGATCAACAGATCATCGACGAGGGTCCGGTTAAGCTCAATACGCCGGTCCGCACCGCCTTCCGGCTGAGGAACATCGGCGATCAACCTTTGCAGATCATGGATGAACCCATCGTCGAGTTAGTGGAGGGTTGTTGACCGCCTAAAGCCGTCGTCGGTTCGACGACGCTCGACCCCGGTCAGGAAACCCTGCTAACGCTGGATTACATGATGCACGAGGGCATGGATGGTCCTCACCGCTTCGACGTTCACCTGACCACCAACGATCCGGCCGAGCCGGAGTTGGTCCTGGTGGCTAAATCGAATTGGGTGCCCTAAGTGGCAGTGACCGGACCACCAACATCTTACGAGGTGAGACAATGAAGTCACGACCTGTTCTCTGGATCTTATTATTCGCCACGGCTTTATTAACCATCGGCGCTATTTGCAACAGCCAGCCGCGAACGGTGCGGCCGGTGGCGCTGAAGCTGGCTCCCAAATCGGCGCTGCCGGAATTTGCCCAAAACGCGCCGGACCCGGTTCAAGAAGCCTATCGCTATGCCATCGCCAACCCCGAGCCGCTGCAGGCCATCCCCTGCTACTGCGGCTGCCGGGCCATGAACCACGAGCACAACCTGGCTTGCTATATTAAAAACGTAGGGCCAGATGGAACAATTGAATTTGACAATCACGCCTACGGCTGCCAGATCTGTGTCGACATCACCCAGGACGTCATGCGCCTGTCCCGCCAGGGCAAGGACCTGAAAGCGATCCGGACTTACGTCGACGCCGAATATAAGAAGTTCGGTCCGCCGACGAATACTGCGCCCATTCGGTGAGTGGGTTTGACCAACAGCGGGTAACGCTCAACTAAAGCCCTTCGGTTGAAGGGCTTTTTTGATACCGAACACGTACTACCGGCTGTCCGGCCCGGGCTGAAAAATTGGTGGGGTTCTAGCTGCGTCACCGGGTCAAGGCAGCGTTTTTTTGTTTTGGCGCGCTTCTTCTCCTCTCCCATTCGATCTCTGCGCTAACTTCGAGACAGGATCGGGCCGCTTGAGCGGCTTCGCCGCTTAGCCATGGAGTTCACCCCGGGGCGGACGGGGCTTATGCCAACGAGATTATCGGCGCAAGAATTCGTACACAAATGGCACGATGCCACGCTCTGGTGGGGCACGAGACGCCGGCAGGGTAGCGGATGGGGATAGGGGATTGGAGATGTGGGATGTGGCGGGTGTCGAGTGTCAGGTGTCAAGTGTCAGGCGGGAATGGTTGGTGGGGTGGGTCTGTGTGGTTTGTTGGAAGCGAATCCAGACCTGACAGGTTTTCAGAACCTGTCAGGTCTTCGAGAGGGCGGAAACAGGGTGTTTGTTGGACGCTGCCAGACCCGAAGGGTTTCTAATAACCCTTCGGGTCTGGCGTAGCATCCTACACCTCGACGCCGGCGGTGGCGGTCTGTTGGGCGGCATGCTCTTTCTTGATAGTCCGGGCGGTGCGCTGGGCGCGGCGGAGCCAGGGTCTTAGCTGTTCGAAGGCGTCGTTGCGGTCTTTGACGGCCCGGCTTTTGGCCGTGATAGCCTGTTCCTTGTGGCGGTTGGCCTGCTTCAGGTCCCGGACCCAGGCGGCGTCTTTGGCCAGCTTTGCGGGTGGAAGGTTGTTTGCGGTCAGGATGGCCGCTATGGCCGGGTGGTCGAGGGCCACCTCATAGTAGTTGTCCAGCCAGGCCAGGGTCTGTTCGTCGTTGTCGCGTTTGCCTGGTTTGCTGATCTGGCTGAGGCCGTTTTGCCGGGCTTCGTGCAGGCCCAACAGGTCCAGGTATTCGGTCTGGCCTTGCAGGACATCGACGCTGGTCTGTATGGCCAATTGGAAGTGGGGCCAGGCCCGGTCGAACATGCGATTGAAGGTGTCGGTCGCGCCCAACTGGCTGGCCTCGGCGACGACGCGGGCGCGAGCCAGGTCGTGAGCCGTGGCAGCCAGGGCCTCGCCGAAAGCCCAACGATCGGCGTCGTAGCCGTGTTCGCGCATGCCTTCGGCCAGCCAGGCTTTGTCGCTGACCTCGTCGAAGAGGGCCAGCGATTCGTTGTAAAGCGCTTCTTGTTTTTGTCTCATTCCGGTTGTCATCATTTAATTTCCTTTCTTGAATAAGAATTAAAAAGTTTTCGAATCAATATTGTTTTACTCCCCGCCGGGAATCTGTGGCCCTTTTCTTCCACATCGAGGAGGTCACGGGGCCACACCAGGCCTCTTCGGGACAAAATAGTCTCTCGATACGTACCATGCACCGGACAAATTGAATGGTCAGGCCGGCGGACTGCCTGATCAGGTTGGCGGATCGCATGATCAGGCCGGCGGACCGCCTGATCGGCTCGGCGGATCGCCTGATCGGCTCGGCGGACTGCCTGATCGGCTCGGCGGATCGCCTGGTCAGGCCGGCGGGCTGCCTGATCAGGTTGGCGGATCGCATGATCAGGCCGGCGGACTGCCTGATCGGCTCGGCGGATCGCGTGGTTGGACGGGCGGACCGCCTGATCGGGCCGGCGGACCGCGTGGTTGGACGGGCGGATTGAATGGTCGAGGCAGCGGATTGAGTGGTCAGGCCGGCGGATTGAGTAGATTGCGGGGCATGGGTAGGTGTTCGATGCCGGGTTATTAAGGTGCGTTTGATCGATTTTTGACCGGCGGGGCCAGGGTTGGTTCGATCAAGGATAATATAAGTTTACGATAGTTGCGGGATTTTTTATAGAGGCAAAGGTCACGAGATGAGTGCCCAAAGGTACCGAAGCATTTGCCCGAAAGTCACATGAATGAGAGATTGGGACGTGATTAAATGGCAAATCATTTTTGAATAACAGACCGGTACGGTATACGATGTAAATTGCCGGCGGTTTTGTGATTATTTTTCCGTTGTTGGTATAATCAGGCCGGAGAGGAGTATTCCTGATGGTCACTCTAAAGCTCTTTTTGTTCGGCCCCCCTCAGGTGATGCTTGAAGAGCAGCCGGTTGATATCAATCGTCGCAAAGCGCTGGCCATGCTGGTCTATCTGGCCGTCAGCGGCCAGGCCCACAGCCGTGATGCCCTGGCCACGTTGTTTTATCCAGACCATGATCAGAGCCGGGCCCGGGCCTATTTACGCCGTGACCTGGCGGTACTCAACAGCAGCTTAGGCGGCGATTGGTTGGAAACGGAGCAAGATCGGGTCGAGTTGACGCCGGAGGCCGGCTTCTGGCTGGATGTCGCCCAGTTTCAGCAACTGCTGGCCCGGAGCCGGAGCCATGAGCATGCCCCTGAGACGGTTTGTGCGGACTGTCTGCCGCTGCTGACCGAAGCGGCGAAGCTGTATACGGACGATTTTCTGGCCGGGTTCACGTTGCGTGATTGCCCCGAATTCGATGACTGGCAATTTTTTCAGGCCGAAGGTCTGCGGCAGGAGCTGGCAGCGGTGTTAGAACGGCTGCTGGAGGGTTTGCGGGGTCAGGGCGAGTCTGAAGCCGCCATCCCCCACGCCCGGCGCTGGGTGGCCCTGGACCCGCTGCACGAGCCGGCCCAACAAGCCCTCATTCAAATCTATGGCCAGACCGGACAACAAGCGGCGGCCTTGCGTCAGTACGAAGAGTTTGCCGCTTTATTGGAGGCGGAGCTGGGGCTGCCCCCGGCGGAAGAGACCACCACGCTCTATGAAGCGATTAAGGCTCAGCGGCTGCTGCGGCCGTTCATCAAAACGCAGCAAGAGTCGCCGGGTCGGGCTGGGTCGAAAATCGGCCCGGGGGACGAACCGCTGAAAAAAGAGGCAGACACTCCTGAGGCGACGGGGCAAGGGGTTGGTCTGACTCAGACCGGGGACCGTAAGCTGCCTATCGCCTCACCCTCTGCGCCTGTTTTTTGTCCGACCTGTGGCGCTCAGGTGCTGGCGGCGCAGCCATTCTGTGGACAATGTGGGACACCGCTGCGCCGGATTTGTTCCGCCTGCGGGACGGAGAATGCGCTCGACAGCCACTTTTGTCGTCAGTGTGGTACGCCGGTAACGCAACCGTCGCCACTTGAATTTGAGCCTGCCCCGGAGCCGGTGAGAGTCGAACCACGCGAGGAACGGCGCTGGGTGACGGTCCTGTTTGCCAATGTCTCCGGTTTCACCGCCATGTCGGAGCAAATGGATCCCGAAGATGTGAAACTTCGAGCCGACCGCTGGGCCAGACGCCTGAGTCAAGAGGTCAGGCGTTTCGAGGGGACGGTGATCAATATCGTTGGCGCTGAGGTGGTGGCTGTGTTTGGCGCGCCGGTGGCCCACGAAGATGACCCCGAGCGCGCGGTGCGGGCTGGCCTGGCGATGGCGGGTCTTAATCTTGCCGATGACCCCGGCGAAACGGTCCGGGTCCATGTCGTCATCAACACCGGCCAAGTGATCGCCGGCCTGATGGGGCCGCAGGAGCGGCGTGACTATACCGTGATGGGGGACATGGTCAATACCGCCGCCCAACTGCTGCCGGCTGCCCCGTCGGGCAATGTTCTGGTGGGAGCAGCAACCTACCGGGCTACCCAACACGTCGTGAACTACCGCGAACTGTCGCCGATAGCGGTCAAAGGCAAAGGCAATCCTGTGCCGGTCTGGGAGGCGCTCGACGTGGTCGCCTTACCTCAGGCCCGGCCCTTTGGCACGGCGCCCTTGATCGGACGCGACCAGGAACTGGATTGGCTGTTGGCGATGGGGAATCGCGTGGTCGATAATCAGCAGCCGCATCTAGTGACCATTCTGGGCGAGGCCGGTATTGGCAAGTCGCGCCTGGTGGCGGAGGTCGAGCAGCACCTGCCAGAGGCCATGACAGTGCTCCATGGTCACTGTCTGCCCTATGGTGAGGCGCTCAGTTACGGGGCGCTGGGCACGATGTTGAAGGAAGCGGCCGGCATTACCATCGACGATGAGCCCGAGACAGCCCGCGCCAAACTGACCGATCTCGTCATGGGCGTCATTGAACCGGATGGCCTGGAGGGCGATCCGCGAGAACTTACCCGGCATCTGGCCTTGATGAGCGGCCTCGATCTGGAAGCCGACCGCCTGACTACCTCGCTGGATGAACGCGTCTTCCGTGTCTCGGCCCGCCGGTTTCTGACGGCGTTTGCCCGCCACGACCCGCTGTGTCTGGTCTTCAATAACCTTCACTGGGCTGATACAACCTTGCTGGACCTGATCGAGTATGTCGCCGCCCACGTGCAAGAGGTGCCCCTGTTGATCGTTACCCAATCGCGGCCGGAGCTACTGGAGAACCGGGTGACCTGGGGCAGGGGCGTGCAGTCATTCACCTCGCTGATGCTGCAACCGCTCGACGCGCAGGCGGTCCAGGGGTTGGTTCTGGCCCTCTGCCGCGAGCACGGACTGCCGGATGAGCTTGCCACTCAAATTAGTCGCAGTGCGGGGGGCAATCCACTTTATGCGGAAGAACTGGTCGCCATGGTGGCCGAGCAGGGCGAAGAGGTCGGCATCCCCCTGGCCATTAAGCTGCTTATCTCGGCCCGGCTCGACACGCTGCCCCCGGAAGAACGACAGATGCTTCAAGTTGCCGCTGTCTTCGGGAGCGTCTTTTGGGAAGGTGGGCTACGGGCGCTCGTTGTGCGGGATATAACCGGTCCGCTTGAGGCGTTAGCCCAAAAAGGCCTGCTGCGAGCCCAACCCCGTTCGCAGTATCCTGGCGAGCGGGAATATGCTTTTAAGCACGACCTGATCCGTGATGTCGCTTATGAGATTCTGCCCCGGACGGAACGCCGCACGTTTCACGGTCAGGCGGCCGACTGGCTCGAGCAAACGGCCGGTGAACATATCGAAGCCTATATTAACCTCATCGCCCACCATGCCGTCGAAGCGGGTCAGCACGAACGGGCCATCACTTACTTGATCCGGGCTGCAGACCGGGCGGGTTACGCCACCGCCCATTGCCAGGAAGCAGCCCTGTTGGATGAGGCCATTGCCATTGCGGAACGCCTTAACCAACACGCTCAGACAGCCGACTTGCACGTCAGACGCGGTCGGGCTTTTATTGATTTAGGCATGTGGGCCGAGGCCCAGCAAGAGCTGCAGCTGGCTCTGGCCGAGTTGGGGCCAGAGGACATTGAACAGCGGGTCCAGGTGCTGGCCGACCTGGCCTGGATACGATTTTGGCTGGTGGATGTGTCGGGTCAATATCAGGCGGCCAACCAGGCCATGGCCCTGGCCGAGACGATCGATCGTGATGACCTGGTAGCCAAAGCCATGTTCGCCGTCGGCTTTTCCCATATGAACGATGCCGAACTCCGGCAGACCCAGAACCTATGCCGAGGCGCTCTAACTCGAGCCGGGGATACCGCCATCATGGAGCTGGCCATGGCGGCCTGGGCCAGCGGGATCGTCTCGTTCTGGCATGGGGAGTTTGAGGAGGCCATCGAGTATCAACATAAGGCTGTCCAGATGGGTCACAACGGCCATCATACCATCCCAACGGCGATTGCTCTACCTCAGTTGGGCTTAGCCCTGGCCGCAGATGGTCGTTACGCCGAGGCCGAAGGGGTCTTTGACCAGTCCCGTCAGTTTGGCCGCGAATATGAGCTTTGGCCCTTTTTAGCCCGGGCCCTGGCCATGGCCGCCGGATATCATCTTGACCTGTGTGACTATGCCGGCCACGAACAGATTGCGACCGAAGCACGTGAATTGGGACTCTCACTCCGTTTTCCGCCGCCCACCTGGAGTGCGAGTATCGACCTGCTGCTCAATTTCGCCCGGCGTCAAGAGGTGGCCCGGTATGACAAACTCGTCGATGAGGTGGCCGAATTCGTAGAAAGGGCGCCCGGTTTTCACGGCTGGCTGTGGCGCTTGCGGTTCGCCGAAGCCCAGGCAGAAGTCGCCCTGGCTTGCGGCGATTGGGACGAGGCCTTGCGCTGGGCCGAGCGCGGGATTGCCCGAAGTCGGGAGTTTGGGCGGGCGAAGTATCACGCTCTCAGCCTCGAATCGCGGGCCAGGGCCTTGACAAGGCTGAACCGCACGCACGAGGCTGTTGCCGATTTGCAAAGCGCGGTTGATATAGGCCGTTCCATTGGAGACCCGGCCATCTTTTTGCGCGTGGCTACGTCGCTGCTGGCTGCTGCCGGCGATGACGACCTTTTAGCTGAAACGCAAGCCGCCGCCCGGCGCATCAGCGCCGCCCTGTCGGATGAAGCCATACGCCGCCACTTCGAAGCAGGCGAGCCAATGCAGGTGCTGGCCGGGTTAACCGGCTAACAGACCCACGATTCGAGACAGGTGATCCGTATGATCCGGGGGGCCGGGGTGTCACGACTGGATTGATATGGTCCATGATTGTCTTGGAAACCAAGCCAGACCTGACAGATTTTGAAATACTGTGTTCGGGGGCTGCGGTGTCGCTATTGAGTTGGTTATTCAGTATCATTTATGAAACATCTACATAATTTTTTGCAAGCTGCCATAAAAGCTTGCGCCTGAGGGTAGTATATTGGTTATCGATGTTGATGGCTTGACCCGATTTCTGCAAGCTCTAGTTCAGGTCCAAACCCTTTCCGGCTACGAACAACCGATCATCGATCTTCTGGCCGCCGAGATGCGCCGGCTGGGCTATGGCCAGGTTCTCACCGATGCCAATGGCAGCCTCATCGGTCTTATTCAAGGAGCAAAATCCGGCCCCACCCTGCTGCTCGATGCCCATTGCGATACAGTGGGTGTAGCCCCCGGCGTGCCCTGGCAGCACGATCCGTTCGAGGCCGTCATCGTGGGTGAACGCATGGTCGGGCGGGGCACATCGGATATGAAGGGCGCCCTGGCAGCGATGGTCTACGCCGCTGCTGCTGCCGATAGATCTCGCCTGGCCGGGCGCATTGTGGTGAGCGCGACGGTGATGGAAGAGGTGATGGAAGGGGTTTCGCTAAAAATGGTGATGGAGGAGGTTCGACCCGATTTGGTGGTCATTGGCGAGTCGACTCATTTAGACCTGAATCACGGCGGGCGAGGCCGGGCCGAAATTCACTTGGAAGCGATTGGCCGTCCGGCTCACTCTTCTACCCCACACCTGGGGATCAATGCCGTACACCTGATGCTGGGCGCGGTACAGGCGATTGAGACCATGCCGCTGCCCTCTGACCCACTTCTGGGTGACGCGATCATGGCCCTGACCGATATTATCTCCGATCCTTATCCCGGCTATTCCGTTATTCCCAGCCGCTGCCGGGTCACTTACGACCGCCGCCTGCTGGCCGGGGAGACGATGGACAGTGTGGTTCAGGCCATTCAAGATTTGCCCGCACTGGAAAAGGTCAATGTAACGGTTGCTCAAGGAGAACACACCACCTACACCGGCGCAGCCTTGAGCGGTCCCAAATTTTTTCCCGCCTGGAAACTGCCGGCCGACCATTCGTTTGTGCAGGCCGCGCTGGCCGGGCTGCGGAGCGCCGGACTTGACCCGCAGTTGAGCGCCTACCGTTTCTGCACTAATGCCGCCTACAGCGCCGGCCAGGCCAACGTGCCCACCATCGGTTTTGGTCCCTCCACCGAAGAGCAGGCCCACGTGGTGGACGAGTACATTGAATTAGCCCAACTCCAGGCCGCCGCCCGGGGCTACCTGGGCATCATCGAGCGGGTACTGAGTTAAGGCAGCGCAATCTATTGGACGGCCCCACAACCGAACCGGCAATTTAGCCACCATTTTACAAAAAGGAGAAACCCAATGGCTCAACGAATGGCCCTTTACATGCAAGACAAGCACCCGATTCGCTATGAAATTGAGATGGTCAAATATGCCGAAGAACGCGGCTTTTCAGAAATTTGGCAGGCCGACACACGCCTGGCCCGCGACTGTGTGGTGCTGATGAGCGCCTTTCTGGCCGAAACCAAACGGCTGCGTTTTGGCTCCGGGGTGCTGCCCATTTGGACCCGCAACCCGGCCGTCATTGCCGCTACCTGGAGCACCCTGTGGGAACTGGCCGGAACGGTTGAAGGGCAAAGCCGGGTCATGCTGGGCCTGGGGGCCTGGTGGGAGCCGATTGCCTCGCGGGTGGGCGTCAAGCGGGAAAAACCTCTTAAAGCGATGCGTGAGCATATTGAAGCCCTGCGGCAGCTTTTCAGCATGGAAGAAGTGACCTATGAAGGGGAATTTGTGTACCTGGACCGGGTCAAGCTGGACGTGGCCTTTGGCGATACCTCGCCCCGCGATATTCCCCTCTACATCGGCGCGACCGGCCCCAAAATGCTGGAACTGGCCGGTGAAATTTGCGATGGGGTGGTGCTCAACTATGTGGTCTCGGTTGACTACATCCGCGAAGCCGTGGAACGAGTCCGCAAAGGAGCTGAAAAGGCCGGTAAAACGCTGGACGAGGTGGACCGGCCCGAATTATTAGTCTGCTGCCTGTCGGACGACGACCCACCGGCGGCCATGATGGAGGGCAAAGCCCTGGTGGCCTACTACCTGGGCACCGAACCTCACATCATGAAAGCCAGTAACGTGGCTGAAGACCTCATCAAAAAAGTGCAAGAATTTGTCGGCTGGCCGGCCACCGAAGCCGACTACCGCCGCGCTGCCAAACTTATTCCAGATGATGTCGTCCGAAATTTGATGGCCGTCGGCACATCTCAACAGTGCCGCGACAAAGTAGCCGAATACATCGAGGCTGGGGTGACCTGTCCCATTCTTTACCCCATGATGGATGACATTAAGCCCGTCATCGATGCTTTTGCCGATTGGGAGCCATAAATACTAATTCAGATTATTGGCGCTTTAGAATTGCCATGGCCGCATCAACCGAGGCATCATCATGAATAATGGCCGCAATGGCCGCCGTCATCGCTTCAGGCTCATCCGCCTCAAAGATGTTGCGGCCAATAGTCCCGCCGGCCGCGCCGCCGTCCATGGCCGTCCGGATTTCGCTGAGGAACTCAAACTTGCTGCCGCGCTGGGCCCCACCCATAATGACCACCGGCTTGAAACAAACATCGGTCACCTCCTCAAAGTTCTGGACAAAGGGGACCTTGACCCAATCCGCGCCCAGTTCGAGACCCGCACGGGCCGCCAGGGCGACGTTTTCTGCCGTGCGAAACTCGGGGCCGCTGCCCATGCCACCGGGTACCATTTCGGCTTGTAAGGCAAGCCCCCAGACGTGGGCTTCCCGGGCTACCGAGGCGAGATTATCAAACGTAGCCTGCTCCTTGTGGTCGCCCGGATAAGCGGAAATGCACAGCGCATCCGCTCCCAGGCGCAGAGCCTCCTCTACACCAAACCAGACCGGAGCCGGCACATCCTGGCCCAGCCGGGTTGCTGCCCCATCGGCGCGCAAAATCAATCCAACCGGTATCAACTCGCGGGCGAAATGACTGGCGATACCAAATGAAGTCATAACGGCATCCGCACCGCCGGCAATAACCCGGGCAATGGTTTCTCCGGGCCGTTCCAGCCCTTTGCCCGGCCCAAAGATGACCGTGTGTTCCATCGCCACGATTAAGGTGCGGCCATTAGGCCGAAAAATCCGGCCAAGTCTACGTGTTTTCATCAATCCGGCCTCCTATTCCTAATCCAAAAATTGATTCACGCCCGGCTAACGGTTCACTTCAAACGGACGGTGGGTGCTGAAAGAAAGATAGACCGTTTCCTGCTCGCCACTCACCGCCAACCGGCGCAGGTTCATACCATCAAAGGTGATACTGTCGCCGGTATCAAGGATGTAACCGGCCGCTTCCAATTCTACCCAGAGGCACCCCTTGAGTATATGAATGCACTCTTGCGTAGGCAGACGAGCAGGAATAACGTCGTGGTCGTAACCGGGCTGAAGCCGCCCCACAAAGGCCAGCATTTTTTGGTCCATTTCCGGGCCTGGCGTTCGTGTTTCCAAATCAACGTTTGAGTCGGACAACGAAACATGAGGACCTTGCCGGCGGCGGACCAGATAATGACTACTAGAACTTTGCTCTACCAACAAATAGAAGATGGACACCTCCAACGTTTTGGCAATGGCTTGAAGTGATTTGAGCGAGGGGTTGCTTTGGCCCCGTTCTAATTGGCTGAGAAAGCTGGCGGTAACGCCGGCCTGGTTAGCCAATTCTCGCAGACTCAAGCCCATTTGTTCTCGTCTTTCTTGAATTCGATGGCCCAAATTGAGATTGTGTTCGCTTTCCATGCCATCGCCCTTACTGCACTATAGCCATGGCCTGGTCAACAGACGCCCCTTCATGCAAGATAGCGGCCACAGCGGCGGTCATGGCCGCGGGGTTAGCCGCCTGAAAAATATTGCGACCAATGGCCACCCCGGCTCCGCCCGCGTCAACAGCAGCCTTGATATCAACCAGCATCTCACGCTCGCTGCCTCGTTTGGAACCGCCCAAAATGACGACGGGGCAAAAGCAGGTACCGGTCACAGCCTCAAATCCGGCGACGTAGGGTGTTTTGATAAAATCAGCTCCTAGCTCCACCCCAATCCGGGCCGACATGGCAATATTTTCTTGGGTGCGAAATTCAGGCCCGCTGTCGAAGCCGCCGGGAACCATCTCGCCTAACACGGGTATATCCCAGCTATGGGCGACTCTGACCAGCGCGGCCAGGTTTTTGAGGGTGGCCTCCTCTTTGGCTGAGCCGGGTAGAGCCGTGACCGCCACAGCATCGACCCCCAAACGCAGCGCCTCGTCGACATTGAAAAAGAGCGATGAACTGGGGCCGTCGCTCTTTTTGTTCAGGTTGGTAGCAGCGCCATCAACGCGCAGAATCAGCCCCAGCGGAGCCAATTCCATGGCAAAATGCCGGGCGATGCCATAAGAGGTCAAGACGGCATCGGCGCCCCCCTCGATGATTTTGGCGATGGTTTCGGCCGGCTTTTCCAAACCGGGGCATGGGCCATCCAGCAAGCCGTGGTCCAGGGCTACAATCAGCGCTTTGCCATCGGGCCGGAAAATTCGATTCAACCTACGGGTTGTTGACATGATTTCACCTTTCCTCCGCTTTGACAGATGGCTCGACAGCAAACTGTCGAAGCGCTTTATTAGCCTGCTTCGTATTTGCGATGCCCGTGTCGTTCGCCGCCGTCAACCGTGATAAACTCGCCGGTGATATAATTGGCCTTAACCAGAAACAGAACGGTTTCGGCTACATCTGCCGGGGTTCCCCAGCGGCCAAGCAAGGTCTTATCGGCGGTGCCG
>Ga0299906_10003934_pt1 | contig 12201 bp, 15 predicted proteins | sample RVTome_14_FD_200259 | JGI IMG/M metagenome (GOLD analysis project Ga0299906, IMG submission 200259) | Soil microbial communities from uranium-contaminated site in the Upper Colorado River Basin, Wyoming, United States - RVT145D125 (version 2) ...
GAGACCTACACTCGTCTTGCTGCACAGCAGGATGATGGGGACGATGAGGATGAAGACGAAGGTCAGGACAAGGAAGCCAAGTCCGCTCAACAGCAGCAGGACAAAGAAGGCCAGGATCAAGAGGATGAAGACGAAGGTCAGCAGTCCAAAGAAGCCGGCGAGGTCCCTCCTCAGTTCAAAGAGAACATCGAGAAGATGAAGGACAAGGCCAAGGACAAGGGCGAAGGCCAGGGCCAGGACAAGGAAGCCAAGGCTGCCCAGCAACAGCAGGACAAGGAAGGTCAGGACCAAGAAAAAGAAGGTCAGGACCAAGAAGGCCAGGACAAAGAGGCCAAGTCCGCTCAGCAAGATCAGCAGGCTCAAGACCAGGACAAGGAAGGCCAAGACCAAGAAAAAGGTCAGCAGGACAAGGAAGCTTCCAAGAAGGTAGCCGAAGCCATCCTTCGTTCCGCTGGTATGGATCAGCAGGCCATGGGCCAGTTGATGGGTCAGGTTCAACAGATGGTCCAGCAAGCCATGCAGCAACAAATGGCCCAGCAGCAAATGCAGCAAGGTCAGCAGCAAATGCAGGGCCAGATGAGCGACGATGATCTCATGGATCAGATGCTCCAAGACCAAGGTCAGCAAGTTCTCTCCGAGTCCGACATCCAGATGGACACTCCTACTATGGATGTGGGTGACGTTCTCCTGAGTCAGCAAGATGAGGCCGTTCTTGGTCAGATCTTCGCATCGAGTCAGGAAGTCCAGAATGCCCTTACGGCGAGTGCCCTCAACGGTGGTGGTCAGCCCGCCCCGGAGGGCATGACTCGTACGGCTTCTACCCGCACGGTGGGTACTCGTCCAACGGCAGGTGTGGCTCACCTTGGTGGCAGCTCTGCCCCGCAGGCGAAGAACGACATCAACGAACTATCCTCGCTGTGGAGCAGTGCTCCGGACGTCAGCAAGGCGTTCTGAAGATGATACGGCTTGGGGCTCTTCGGGGCCCCAACCCGAACAACCCAGATGAAGATGAATATAGGCATCCACCCCAGTTCACAGGAACAAGCTAGGAGATAGAAAATGGCTCTAAGTCTTGGACAAGGCTCGGGTGACTTTGCGGAAACCAGTGGACGCATTCAAGCGTTTCACATTGGGATCAGGAACAGCGTGGGTCTTTTGGCTCCCGATGGTTTCACCCAGGCAAACCCGCCAGTAGTCACCACCAACGTATCTGGCCAACTCACAGGCATCACCCAAGTTGGTGTGCTTGGAGCAACCGTAGCCTTTACCCGCCCCGACGCAGGTAACGGTTTCATCGGTGGCCCCACCACTGGCACCGCTGACGACACGCTGATCATCCCGGTCGGTTTGTTCATCAACGACGCAAACGGTAACGCCTTCGAGAACACCCCCGGTGTTGCTTCGGGACGTGCTCCGTACTTCAGCGGTCAAGGCTGCTTCGGTGTTTCCCTTTGGGAGACTCTGAACATCGAAACTGGCGCCACCCTCACTTACAGTGCTGGTGACAAGCTGGTTGCGAGTCGAAATGGTCTTCTGACCAACCTCGACGACGACGGGAACGGCTACGAGTCTTTCGAGAACTCGGCTGACGGTTCCGGTACCCTCATCGGTGTGGTCAAGGTCGCACCGGACGCTGACAACGATCTGTTGGTGTTCGACCTCCGCATCTGAGCGGAACACCCATAACCCGGAACTTCCGCAGGAGAAAGTAATGCCTAACCAAGTTTCAAATCAAGTGAAGCAACAGGTCATCAGCGAGTACATCAAGACCGCTGCTGGTCGTGCCAAGTTGGCTGCTTCGATGATTCAGCCCCTCCGCCTTCGTCGTGACTACACGGCAGTTGGTCGTAAGACCTTCTTGGTGGAGCAGCTTCCCGACGGTGCCTTGCCGATCTACGACAAGGACCCTGAGGTCACCGCCTTCGTGGTTGGTGAGGAAGGCGAGAACATCGTCGCCATCCAGAAGCCCCGTCGCGTGATCTTCCCGTTGTTCGAGGTTGCCTCGAACCCGGAGATTCCGCTCACCCAGATCAAGGAGCGTCGTTTCGATCTCATCGAGCGTAGTCAGGATCTCGCCAAGGCGCAGATTCAGGCCGCTGAGGACGAGCGTGTGTTCGCGGTTCTGGACAGCATTGCTGTCTCGGGCTTCGACAGTCTCCCTGGTCAGACCAACCCGGATGTGGCCGTGGTTGCCCCCATCTCGCCGAGCGTCCTTGCCGACGCCTTCGCCGAGGTGGAGCGTCACGACCTGCGTGTTGCTCGCATCTACATGAATGCGACCGATTACGCAGACATCCGCAAGTTCGGTCGCGACATCTTGGACATCGAGTCTCAGGCTACCCTGCTCAAGACTGGTCTCCAGGCAACTCTCTGGGGTGCTCAGATCATCACGTCTCGCCTGGTTCCGGCCGGCTTCGTGTACGTCTGTGCAGAGCCGGAGAACTTCGGCCGCTTCCCGGTCCGCACCGAACTAACGGTGCTGTCTGCGGACGACCCGAAGGCTCGTACCATCGGTTTCTCGGTCTTCGAGAACGTCGGTATCGGCGCCTTCAACCCCCGCGGTCTGACCCGTTTGGTGGTGACCCGCTTCTAAGGTTCGCCTTAGTAGAGGGAAGTATAGGGCCCTGGTCTTCGGACTGGGGCCTTTTGCTATTTGTCGGTGTATAGGATGGTGATGTTGGACGATGAGCCCGTAGAGGAATTCTGGGATGTCTTGCAGAGGAATCCTCGTAAAACCGTAGGAAATGCTCCCTTGGACACAGCTGAGGTCATCGAAAGGATCAACAGGGTTATTCGAGGGGTATTCGAAATCTTGGATTACTACCAGATCCCGCAGTTTTCCGTGGCTGTGCAACCTTTGTTTCCAGAACCAGACAAAGAAGGGAACAGCCCCCCACCCCCATCTCCAGGGGGAGGTATCCTTGGGTGGAGGGCTTTTCTCGTGTGCGATACCCATATGAATGATGTGGTCACGAGGACGACCTTCCCCGACTCCTTGTACGACATCTTCCAGGACATGCTCAAACACAAGGTCACGTCGAAACCTAGTATTGAAGAAGCCCTAGGTCATCTGTACAAGAACGTCACCTTGCTGGTGAAGTGCTTCGAAGAGGTCATGGAGGAGAAGGCTCAGAAGGTAGAGACTACTCTTCAGGCTCTTCATGAGGCCCGAGATAGTTTCACAAAACTGGGGGACTACTTAGGGTCCTACGTGCAGAAGGAGCTCCCCTTCGAGGACACTCTTATTCCACCTCAGTAGAGGAATGTCCTATTACAGAGTTCTAGGAGCCCGTCCCATCCCCGTGAATAAGGCGGAGTTGGCCAAACTGGCAGACCAGTTTGTCAAGGTCCTCCCCAAGTACCTCAAATTCAGGGACATGAGCCAGCCTCTCTGGAGCACTAGGGGCTACACGGCTTCTTGGGGTTTTGATTTGGGGAAGTACGAGACCAAGGACGTCATGGGGAACTTGGTGAGGGTCCCTGTGAAGGTCACAGCTAAGACTGTAGGTGAGTGGAACCCTACACGGAACTGGATTGCAGGAGGGGTAGTACGGTCCCAGCATCACGGACCCAGGGGTCATGGCATTAAGTTCGAGCTGGGATTGAAGCTCAACGCCGATCGTACCCCTGAGGAGATCCTCAGCCACCTTCCTTCAGTGAAGAAGGAGGTCTTCTCGGTCCTCATCCACGAGGTCACCCATCTCAGGGATGTTCTCCATGTTGAAGGTCCCAAGGAAGACCCCCAGGAAAAGGCCCAGAGTTATCACAATAAGCCTTCCGAAGTTCGAGCCTTTATGCAGCAGGCTGCTCATGAGGTCTTGGACTTCGTGGAGAAAGAGGCTCAGTCGTTCGGAATAGGGCCATGGGGGGCTCAACTCAATGGGAAGCTCTTAGATAGGGCCCTTAGCGCTTCCCTCACTTGGAGTAGAATCCAGGAGTTCTTGACTCCTACTAGCAGGAAGACTCTTCTGAGGGGGGTCACCCGAGCAGTGCAGGACGAATGGCCCCGGCTGTATCAGAAATACAAGGACGACGACTTCTAGAGCATCTTGCCACTTTTAAGTGCAATACTAACTGGTGTAGTCTCTTCTCATGCTGATTCGTGACTTCCTTAACAACATGCAGTTCGATGAGGATGAGCCGACTTTCGTCCCTGTGGATCCTTTGGTCCAGGTTTCCTATCATGTAGGGGACGATGGAAACCCCAAGAGAACGGTGTCCACGACCCGTATTGAGGTTCCTACATTCGAGTGGGATATCAAGGACGAGAACGACCTCATCTTCCGGGTGATGAATGAGGCGTCCAAGGCTCACCTCATTCGAGCCAAGAACTTCCAGGAGATCGATCACGGTTTCTGGGCAAAGCGGCGATTCAATCTTAAGGCATTCGCCATCCATCCCAACGTGAAGGGCAAGTTTTATGTGCCCCCCAGGACGGTGGTCTTCTGCACAGAAGAGGTGGAGCCCCATCGTATCGTCTGTGTGGGGGATAAAGCAGGGACCCTGATTTTTCAGGGGGAGACCTCCACGGGCTACGTGGTCATGGACAAGGACCTTCTATCGGTTCTCGTGGCAAATCCGTAGACTATTTGTGAGAAGGGCTCAGTATGAGCTACAGTTACGATCGTGCCCTCAGGGTGGCATCTGTCAAGGGTCCGAATGTGGACATGGATGCCAGGGTTATCGTTGTGTGGATGGACGTGGATGCCTATGGCCGCACCCACCACGTCATGAACGACCTCAAGACAGCTGAGAAGATACTAGAGACCTCTCGTAAGGCCATCGTTGGCGCTCAGAGGGACATCTTGGCTAAGCACGACTTGAAGTACAACATTGGCGAAGTCGTGGTGGATGGTTCTGCAATTCCGGGCAGGAATCGGATGATTGTCTACTACTCGATCACTCCGGTAGGCCGTACCTTCACGGATTTGGACGAAGATGCCTTCTGGCCCTTCCTCGATCGCTACAAGTATCAGACAGCCCCTTTCAAATGAGCATCTTGCCGCTTTTAAGTGCAAGACAAATGACCTACGACCGCCGAGCCAAAGAAGACAAGATTCCTGGGGGTCTAGGGGACTCCAAGTCGCCTCTAGACTTCGATCCCGAGCAGGTGTCAAAAGGCATCGAGGTTGAGTTGGAACACACTGATGACCCTTCTCTGGCTCAGGAAATCGCCATAGACCACCTGACAGAGGATCCGAAGTACTACGATAAACTGGAGACCATCGAGAAGCACTCCTACGATCGACGACGTCGCTGACTTCCGGTGTATATCCATGCATGGCTGAACAACCAGAAGACGTGAAGGCATTAGATCGTGAGCTTCAAGGACTTACCCAGGTTCACTTGAAGGAGGAACCAGACCCTCGGGTACTCATTCCGAGGATTTACGGGGCTCTTTCAACCCTGGGGATGTTGGATCGTCGAGCTGCTGTTACCAAGGTCAAGTTCCAACTAGAGCCTGATCCTGAGGACGCGGGGTGGGTCTTTTCAGCTTCCGTGGATGTCTACGGGGAGCTCAAGAATGATTACCCCGAGCACCTGGAGACTTTTACGTTGAGGGGAGACCCCAAGGATCGGTATGGGGACGCGGTTCTATCCCTTCAGAAAGCTGTAAAAAGGTGCATCGACGGTAAGTTGTTCGGTTGTGAGCAGGATATGGTCAGCTTGCGGGTGGCTGCTACAGATCTAGAAACTTCTCTCCAGGGGTTGTGGGCAGAGGAAGACCCCGAGGACTAGCGTCGCTGATCCTTTAATACTCTATTTGTCTTCTTTCTCATTAGTACGGGGTCTTTTTACCCTTTGAAACTAATGAGGAGATGAATATGTCAGAAGCTACAGACTACCGATCTGTGAAGGAATTCTCGATCGGTAACCCCTCTTTGAAGATTCCAAGGGGTGCCCTGATTCAGTTCGACGGGTACACCATGACTTTGGAGGGCCACCCTCCCATGCCGATGCCGACCCTAAGAGGTGCTATCTCGGCAAAGTGGCTGGTGACTCAGGCTGATTTCGACGCTGGGGCTCAAGCTCCTCGTCCACAGCCAGCTGGTATTACGACTCGTCCTGCGGACGGTGGGAACCCGATGGACCAAAAAGACCGTCGTCCCATCACGACTGCTCAGGAAGAGGAGCGTCATGTTGGTAACGTGCAGGAGCACGCAAACCAGGTAAAAACCGCCAACAATCGTGTGTACAGCGTCGCTGGTGTTGAAGACCAAGATGGTGTTGCCGTCCGTCATTTGGGCAGCCCCGACGGTCGAAAGAATCCCATCGAGGTGACGGCCTCTAATATTGGTCAGGCCATCCGTCAGGCGGAAAGTCGTCAGATTCAGCCGGGTCAAGGTCGTACCCGTGAGGAAATCATGGCGGCCATGACCCCGGAGCAGCGTGAGCAGTACCAGGCTGAAATCCTGGCCCGCAAGTCTCAGCACGTGGCTCTGGATGAAAGGGTCGTCGTCAAGCAGGCGGTCATAGCAGGCCCTGAACAGCAGGGTCATGTCGTGGCTCGTATCGAGACCCAAAAGACGGCTGAACGGGAAGGCATCAAGACCACGACCACTGTCGGGGGCGGCACTGATACCGTGGACATCGGGGGTACTGGAGGCCAGGCTACGGTTCAAGAAATCGAGTCTGAGGGTATCAAATTCACCCAGACCAATGGGCCTAAGAAATCTCAGCAGGCAGAAACCTACTCCACCTCCCTGAGCGACGACCCTCGAAGGGTCATTGCCAAGTCCATTTGCTCTGATTTCCCGGATATTTACGACTTCGAGGCTTCGACCAAGAAGAAGATTGCCCGGGTCATGGCGGACTTCGAGGACCGTCCTGATGTCATCCGAGCGGTGGCAGCAGCAGAGACCGATGCCGAGATGAAGACCCTCCTAGTGCAGGAATTTCCTGAGGCGTTTCAGGGGTAAGTCAGCCTTAGTCTTCTTTTCAAGCGTCCTTCCATGACGGGACGCTTTATGTCGGAGGGCCAGGACCAAATATTAGGGTACATCTACGTAGCCACCAACGTGGTGAACGGGAAGAAGTACGTAGGTCAAACCTGTGTTTCCTTAGAGCGGCGTTGGGCTCAACATCTCAGCGCTGCTCGAAATGGAAGCAACTATGCTCTACATGGTGCTTTGAGGAAGTACGGGGCCTCAAACTTCAAAGTGGAGGTCTGTGAGGAAGTTGATGGACTCCTAGCAAACTTGCTTTCTCGTGAGGTCCACCACATCCACCGTTTGGGCAGCTCGTATCCTCAGGGATACAACCTTACTTCTGGCGGTGAAGGTTTAGATTGGTCTAACCCTGTCCTACGAGAGCGACATCTGGTTGCTGTTCGTAAGTCCTCATCCAAAGAATCTTGGAAAAAGGCACAACGGCAGGGCGCTCAGAAGAGGTTGTCCAACCCCGAGTGGCAGAAGAAAAATAGAGAGGCTTTAAGTTCCCTTCATTCGAGCCCTCAATGGAGATCCGAGAATAAAGCTCGGTGGAAGGCCTTTCATTCAGACCCTCTTTTCCAGAAGAAACTGGCCGAAGGAATTCTTCAACGTTCAGAGGGGTCTTGGAAAGAAAACCATAAGTCTGCAATGCAGAAGTTGCATTCTGATGAGGCTTTTCAAAAGAAGAGAGACCTCAACATGCAATGTTTGAATGAAAAACGTTCACAGGAAGCTCTCTTACGAGATGCACAGTATCCTCCTGAGGAAGCAGCACGTCGTCAAAGAAAACGAGAACAACGACGTCTAAGGCGAGCCCAGATTCGTTTGGAGAACCAAAATGGATAAAACAGCCTCAGCTATGGTTTACATGATCGAAGAGCTGGGGGACGCCCGCCTTCGGTGTGACCAGCTTCTTAGGTATATCGAGCGAGCGGTACAGCTCATCGAGAAATCCTCACATCGTGACCACTTCTTTGAAGTTGCCGGGGACCTCATTCGTGCGGTCCCTGAGACAACTTTCAAATTACATAAAGCTCTTCAAGCAGTAGCCCTGGCGGCTGATCGTCTGGACTACGAGGAAATCAAACAAGACCTCAGACCTGAGAAGGTTGAGGAATTAGAGCGAGTCCTGAAGGATGTTCGCATCCGCCACGTTCAACGACGGAGTGACCCAATGAAGCCCAGTGAAGCTATGCAGACCCTACGTTCCCTAGCAGCCCGTACGAAGGAATCAGGTGTCCTGCCTTTGGAAGATACCCTGAAGCTCATCACAGCCTTGGAGGCTGGGAACAAGACAGCTTCCACGGAGAAGATAGCAGAGGGTTTGGAAAACCTGGCTGATGCCATTGAAAATCCTCCTGAGTCAGGGGGTGACCCTAGTCGAGCTCGTTTGGCAACCATTCTCCGCCGCATGGTAGCGGATAGTTTGGATACAACGTCTTTTACTCCTTCTAGGGTTGTAGCTAGGGTTCTGGGAACCGACAAGACAGCTCGTCTCAGCGAGGCTCTTCAAGCTTATGACGATGGTGTTCGTTCTGGTAAGGGTACTAGTGTTACTACCAAAGATGCTCTCAGTAACTACAATAGAGAGAAGGGCTACCTTAAAGGTTATCTGGATGACTTGGATAAGCTTTCGAAGAAACCTTCTTCGTCTTCCCCGAAGACTCAAATTGGAAGGGCCTATCAGAGTGTCCTAGACCTCATAACTTCATTAGGTCAAATTCAAGGAGCCCACAGCTCAGACAAGACAGCTTCAGATGACGACAAGGAAGCTCGTTTCGAGGAAGGTGAACCTACCGACCCCACTGAGAACATGTCTCCTGAGGACGCCAAGGCTTGGAAGTCCAATACCGATAAGTACGAAGACAAATTCAAGAAGGAGGCTTCTTGGAAGGTTGAGGCTGGTATTGCTCCTGCCCCTACTGTCGTGAAGCGTTCAGCGGAGAACACGGTTCAGCAGATTCTGAATGCCCGAGTAGCTGCTCGATCCTTGGCAGATCAACTCCACGGTATTTACGAGGATGCCACGGGCGTCAACTACACGGACAACTACGACAACAAGGAAGTCAAGAAGATCCGTGATGCCCTTAGGGACTTCGACCATGCGGCTCGGGTCTACAGTGACATCGAGTACTTCTACAAGAAGCTCCTACCCAAACTCGTTCAACCTGGCGTTCGCCTAGCTTCTGAAGATGCGTGGAAGGTCGAGGCCGACATCAAGAAGATGCCTACCGTCGAACGTATCGTGGCGGCTGTTGAACGGCTAGGCAAGTCGATGAAGGACGCTCTCAACAAGTACAAGAGCGACCCTGAGAGGAATGCCCCTCAGCTCGAAAACCTGAAGAGCGACATCAGTGAATTGGGCTCCTTCCTTCGGATTCTGGATCGCAACGTCACAGCTTCGGACGATGACGACAAGGAAGCCCGCTTCGAGGAAGGGAAGCCAGCTGATCCTACGAAGGATATGTCTCCTGAGGACGCCAAGAAGTGGAAAGAGAACACTGACAAGTACGAGGACAAGTTCAAAGAAGCCTCCACCACTTCTATAGACCCCTGGAAAATAGCCTGAAGGGGGACTTTTTGAAGCAACCTTTGGTACTCCGTCCTGGTTATGGTCGTCCTTCGGCGCCCTCTGCATCGTCAAAGATGCCTGAGGGCGACCCCGCTACTAGGGGCTTGCCTTTGGGGGAGGATGTCCCAGGTCACCAGACCTTCACCAAACCCCTCGATGACCACGGTACCTCTGACTCAGCCCCTGAGCAGAGCCTCTATCGTGTAGATGGTCCTCGGGATTGGGCCAAGAAGCAGGATGGTGGGGACGACACCATTGATCAGTCGCATTCTTCACCGGCTTATATGGGGTTGGGGGACAAAGATCCCAACGACTACAGCAAGACGAAGTACCCCTACCGAGACGGTAAGCCCAATACCCACAATGCGGCCAAGGGTGACCCCAAGATTGTGGCAGCTCTCTACATGCTGGCCCACAAGGAACCTTTGGTAATCCCCTACCAGGACTTCCGAAAGTACGCTTACACGGCGGAGCAGATCCTCTCTAACTTAAACCCTAAGGTTCTAGACCGTTCCAGGAAGTCCAAGGTGGACCTCAAAAGGGCGGATGTTCGCAATCTCCGATGGATCTTCAATGTCACGGGGAATGACACCTACACGGTCAAGCTCAAGGCTCTTCGGCCTCGGAGGAACGTCACGAAGCTTTCCAAGATGGATCTGGAGATTTCTTGTACCTGTCCTGCGTGGCAGTGGCAAGGTCCGGCTTTCCACGCCACTACGAGCGAGTATCAGTTGGGTAAGGCTCCGGGCACGGCATCGACTCCGGACATTCGAGACCCCAACAGGGTCAACAAGGTGTGCAAGCACGTGGCAGCTGTCTTGGATGCGACACGAGGTTGGGATGTCCCAGCTAGGTCGATCAACAAGCAGGCAGTCCACCTGGCTGTGAAGAAGCGTGCCTGCAATGTTTACCTGGCCCAGGAGGCCCTCACCGCAGGTGAGCAAGGCCGACGCATCGTTTGGGGAGGGTCCCCGGACGGGACGTCTCCTGTCTACGTGAGGGCCCTTGGAGCGGCGGAGTTCAAACCCGCTAAGTACCAGCTTCGCCGGGAAGGTGAGGTTTGGCCTTCGACATGGATACCTTCCAGTGATCTTGCGGGGTCACTTGGTCGCTTGGGTTTTGATTCTCGGTGGGACTACGTGCCCTCCGAGGTTAGGGCTTGGGCACTTGAAGGCGCTCAAATATAGATGGAGATGTAAAAAAAATGCCGACCTATACGTTTCGTAGGCCAACCGATGGCCTCATGACCAAAAGAAAACTGACCTTCGATGAATATGACCAGGTTCGTTCAGGGGACCTTAAGGTTGTAGACGACGAGGGCACTGAACTGGAAATCGTCTTCAATCCTGGAGCCGTGGGTTTCATCCTTAGTGATGGTCCTTCTGGAGGGTGGATGTCGAAGGCAATGAAAGAACAGAAGTATCGTGGTGGCCGGAGTCAGGAGATGGCTCAGAGGGAAAAAGACCACGTCTTCAAAACCAAACTCATCCCTAACTTGGATGGTCAGGAAGCTGTGTCTTGGAAGGATGTCCAGGACGAGGTCCGAACCAAGAAAGGGGAGGCCGCCGCTAGTACCTATAATGCACTTGTGTCCAAGGAAAGTGGAGCTAACGCATGACGACCCAGAGTTTTTCGATAGTTCGGCGTAGGCCAAACCTCCTAGATGTCGTGTTTCCCAAACAAACCGATGTCGTCGGGTACCGTCTGAGGGGTGCTACCTCTTTTAGTGGTACTTTCAATGACCTTTTCACGGCAAACATTGGAAGGGGCCACATTGATAGTTCGATCAATCGAAGCCAGATCCAGAGTCTTCCTGGGTTTGGTAGGGTTCGAGCTGTTTTCGACCCGGACAATTACACTGGTGGGTCTGGGATTGCTGATGCAACACAGTTTTGGCTTCGGTTCCGTCCAGTGGACGCAGCAGGAACTCCGGGGGATGAAGAACCCCCGGTTTTGGTGTTGACGGAACACCAGCGACGTTCCTCCTCGCTCATTCAGATTACGGGCACAGCCCCTGTGGAGGCCACGGTTGCGGACTCCTTGCAGGTTTGCCTGGGGAACATGGTCCGCAGTCTTCGCATCAACAACACGGGAAGTAACCCCCTCTTCGTGGCCTTGGAGGCAGGCGGACCTGAGATTCAGATCGCAGCCACTTCGGGAGTTTATGACTACGGGACGCATAGCCAGACCGACCAGATTTTCGTGAGAGCCACGGGAGGCACCACCACTATGACGGCAACCTTCACCGTGGCAGGTGGCCACTATCTAGAGGTGTAAGGCGTGTATCGCGTCAACATAGGCTTCGATTCAGGTGGTGGGGGTGGGGGGTCTGGCGACTCCCTAATCAGCACTCCCGGAGAGTTCTCCGTTTCATCGGGAGCAGCTCTACGTAATCTGGTCTATGCCCTTGGTGGGACGACAGTAGGGGTAGCGGATAATTCATCTATTTCGCTGGCTCCTGTGATGGGTGTCATCACAGGCAAACCCACGTCCACCACAGCTACCATCATTTTCATCGGGAAAGTCGATGGGTTTTCAGGGATGACGCCGGCTGCTCAGCAATTTTTAGGCTCCTCGGGGGGTCTGATTGAAGTGGGGTCTCTCCCCACTTCAGCGGGTTCGGTGATTCAAAACGTAGGTTTTGCCATCTCTAACTCGGTTCTCTTTTTTGACCCTAAACCTCCTATCATTTTGTAA
>Ga0299906_10003935_pt1 | contig 12195 bp, 12 predicted proteins | sample RVTome_14_FD_200259 | JGI IMG/M metagenome (GOLD analysis project Ga0299906, IMG submission 200259) | Soil microbial communities from uranium-contaminated site in the Upper Colorado River Basin, Wyoming, United States - RVT145D125 (version 2) ...
TTTCTCATTTCCGTTACGTGCCGGCCGGCTGTGGATAAGTTGTTGACAGAAGTGTGGATAGGGAATTACAGGTGACCTGATAGGTAAACCCCCTATCTCCACGAACGGTCGGCATTCCGTGCGATACATCGTGAACGTTCGAGCGCAACTGCTTATTGAGAAGACGTTTATAGAACAAAAGGGTCTGGCTTTCCGGGTCCTCATCGGGTGTTGCGTCTCGGGTTTGCGGCGCCGAATGCGGGTTGGTTGTCTTTCGCCGGTTCTCAGGCGGGGGTTGATCCTGTTGTGGATAACTATGCATGCCTGGAGCGTTCATGAAAAACTCGTTAACCATTTTCCTGACCGAATGCTAGGCGCTTTCGGCGAATCTCGGTTTATCCCATCGACGGCTCTCGGTGGTTCAGCGAATCCACCTCATCTCCCCGACATTGGGCACCATGCGAATGGGCAGGGAGGGAAACAGTTTCATGCCGCTGGGCCAATAGACGAAGAACGCCTGTCCGATCAATTGATCTTTGGGCACGGTGCCGGGTTGGTAGGCTTCGCCGCGCGGCCGAAGATGGGGTCCGACCTGAGTCCAGAGTCGCGAGTCGGCGCTCTGCGGGCTGTTATCGCCGAGCATGAAGTACTCTTTGGGATCGTTGCGCAGAAGGATTGGGTGCCCGGTAACGCCCCAGCCCGGTCGCTGGTTCCACCCGTTCCCTTGTAGCATCACGTCTTGGTAGTAGACGTCACGCTCCACCACGACGTGGTGCAACGTAAAGTCCATGTGAGCGGCTGCGATCTCGACCTTCGGAGGGGGGCGATGGTCCCGGCCGGTGGAGGACCGCAGTTCGGACAGAGAGGCCGAACCGTCGTACGCCGCGGCGAGCACCTCGTCACCGTTGATCTGCAGGTGTACACGGTAATCAACGTTGGCAAAATCAACTTCCACCGGTGTGCCGGTATGGAATGCATCGGTCCGAGCCGTGGGGTACGTTTCACGCTGGGTCGCGTTCTCGCCGTGCCGAACGAGGGTACAAGTGCCGTCCCGGGTGATCGTGACCACAAACGTGTCCCGGTCCTTGGAGAGGGTGAGTCGCAGGTAGCAATCGTCCCGGACGGTTTCCGGAAGTCGTCCCGGCACGAACACAAAGCGCAGTCGCAGGTCGGCCACGTTGTTCTGCTGGGTGTGGTGGTCCTGGTTCATGCTGTTGTATGCGTAGGTGTCCGGCACTGTCGGCGGCTCGTCGCGACGTGCATGCCTGTTTTCGAATCGGAGCACCCGTTCGTGGCTCTCGAGTCCGTCGAAGGTCATCACATGCGAGTCGACGTTCCACGTTGACGAAGCGTCACCGGGCAGCCAGCGTGGCCGTCGGGGATTCGATTCGAGATGGGGCTGGTAGTCATGGTCGTAGACGGGAAGCCACAGGGACTTCTGGGCGCGGCGTCCGCTGGGCGTATCCGACTTGCGCTGAATCTTCAGCCATGGATTGAGCCGGGGGCCGATCACGTCGGCAAGTTGCTCGAGTCGGGCACGGTTGTCCGATCGGCTCCGTGTCGTGGCGTCGCCCACGAGGGCGGGATGGCCGAGCTCGGCGTCGAGCCGACGCTGTTCGTCGATGCGTTCGAGAAGTTCAGGGTCGTTTTTCTCAAGTACATCGACCGGCGCCGTGTAGATGTCTCCGTCGATGATTTCGAGCACTTCGTTGGGAAGCCCGATCAAGCGTTTGATGTAATTGGGGACGGGTTCGTGCGGCGGGTTGGGCTCGAACGAAGGCGTTTTGAACACGACGACGTCCCAGCGTTTCGGTCCGAGCCACGTCCCGCCGATATCGTAGGGCCACTTGAGAACCAGGATCCGGTCCCCGCTTTCGGCTCGCTGCTTATCCAGGTCGGGCTTGGCATCGATGTGGTGGCAGTTGGGGCAGGTGCGGGCTCCGTTGCCGCCCGACTGTGGTATCGTCCCATGCTCGGAGAGCCCGAACGCGTACGAGGTCCCGCAATCCTGGCATATCTGGGTGCCGTGTACGCCGTAGAGGGTGGGGGCCATCGAACCGGTGGGGATCACGAAGGCCTCGACCACGAAGGCCCGAAACACGAAGGCGAGAATCAGGGCCATCACGATCGATTCGATCGATTCGGTGACGCCCTCGCCGACATGCGGATTGCTCTGGACCTGCTGCTGTTCGGAAACCGCTGCCATAACCGGCCTTACGTGTGATCGGATCTCGAGGTTCTCGCATCGGCGCGCTATCGCGATCGCCGGGCACCATATCGCCGGACGTGAAGCGGGTCAACGGTCAATCATCGGGTTGTCCGGCACCTTATCGGGCATGAAGACGTCCCGGACCGCATTGAGGGCGTCGTGCCCGCCCGTGTTTTGGATAACCCGTTCGATATCATAAGCTTAAGTACCGGCTCACCGACGCTTTGAGCGGTTCGGCGATACTGATGTTGACCTTTGCATTGCATCCTGCTTGCCGGGTCACCGATATAGATGTAGACTAAAGGTAATATCGGCGGGGTTTGCTTGCGTCGGCTTCGCCAAGCGGTGACGGTCGGGCGGATCGCCACCGGGGGAGTCAGCATGGTACGGAGTCGACGAATCAACCTGATCCAAAGCGTTTACGGGCTGCTGCTTCTCGGCATGCTGTCCGGGTGTCCCGGGGCTGGGGATTCCGCGTCGGCGGTTTTGCCGGCGATTACCGATGCGCCCAACATCTGCATCATTCCCGGGGCTTCCAACCAGCTTGTGGACGAAGTGGTCGCGCGGATCAATCAGATCCGGGTCGAGCGCGGCCTGTCCGCCCTGACCGTCAACGAGGAGTTGACCCTGGCGGCCGAAGACTACGCGTGCCAGCACATCGAGCACAATTTCTATGAACTGTTGGGCGGACGCTCGGGCGAGGGGCTCTCGCATGAGCATCCCATTACCGGCGAAGGACCCGGGGGACGGGCGATTCAAGCCGGCTATTTGTTCGTGACACTGGGCGAGAATCTCGCCGGCGGCCAGACCACGGCGGCTTCGGTGGTGGCCGACTGGATGGACAGCCCGGGGCATCGCGACAACATCCTCGACCCGCGCTGGCGGGACATGGGGGTCGGGGTACGGACCGGCGGCCACTTCGGAGTCTACTGGGTGCAGATGTTCGGCGACCCGCCATAGCCGGCGTCTCCTCCGGAATTCAAGTGCTTATCGGAGCAAGTCGATAAGGCTAGTGCGCCCCCGGCGTGCGCGCGATCGTCGGAGGAGCCTCGCGCGAGAAGGCTGCCGGGCTGACCAGGGTTGCCGGGCTGACCAGGGTTGCCGGGCTGACCAGGGCTTTCGGGCATGGCTGACGTACTCGAACAAGCCGAAATCGATGCCTTACTCTCCGATGCCGGTTCGCTGACGGACGAGATCGGGCAACCGTCCCATGGCGGGAGCGTCGTCGGTGGTGGTGATTCGTCCGCCGCGGCGGGACCGGCCAAGGCGCAGGTGGTGTCGTTGTCGGAGCAGCTCGAACGTGACCTCGCGCGCATTCTCCAGATCCACGTACCGATCATCGTGCGTCTGGCGGATCGGACGATGCCGCTGTCGGAGATCGTGAATTTCACCACCGGATCGATCATCGAATTCGAGAAGTCCTCGGACGACGACCTTGAACTGCTGGTCAGCAACAAGCGGATCGGTCAGGGTCAAGCGGTCAAGGTGGGGGAGAACTTCGGCCTGCGGATCACCGACATCAGCTCACTCCAAGACAAGATCGCCGCCCTCGGCGGTCAGTGATCCTAGAATAAATAAACAATTATTTCCAGGTATGTCATATATCTGCATGTTTAGCGGCGACCCGTAGGGGAGCGCTTCCGATCAGGTGCAAAAAACGCGCTCCCCTCCGGGTCGCCGCTAAACGATGAACCGCTTGACGCTGGTTTCGTTCGGTGTGGATGCGTTTCTGTCGTTGTCGGTTTAACGAATGGCATCACGAATTCTTCGCGAGCAGGCGTCGGGCAAGATCCCGCGCCGGGTCGCGCTCGGTGATCTCTTCATCGAGTTGCGCCCGGTAAACCGTGTTCAACACGGGACCGAAAGCCGGGCTCGGTTCATATCCCATGGCGATGAGGTCGTCACCGGTGAGTAGGGGAGGCGGCGCGACGGCATCGGCCGGTATCGCGTCGGCGCGATGACGGATTTTCCGATAGGCCGACAGGCCCTTAAGTCGTGTAATTAGGCGCACCCTGAAGAGGTTGAGCAGGTCGTCAAACGCCGGATGTTGCATCAACAGTTTGAGGTCGGCCAGTGTCAAGCGATGCGGATCGACCAGGGCTGATTGATTGTCCGTCAGCCAGGTGACCGTCTTGCGCTGATCGTTGCTGCACGTCAGGTCGCGACAAATTCGGTTGACCTGGTCGGTCGAGTATCCCTCGAGCAATCCGGCCAGCGCGGTGGGGAATGACACGTCGTCCGGCAGTCGGCCCAGGATGTCGCACGCATCGACGGTTCGCTCGGCCGACCACGCGGCGTCGGGCCAGAGATGATCGAGCAGCGTACACGTGCCGGCCCGGGCGACGGCGTTGGCGCGGGTCGGATGGGTGAGCATTTTTTCCAGCTCTTCGCGGATACGTTCGGCCGACACCCGGCCAACGTCGGCGGCGTGAGCGACGATCGCCGCTTGCGTGACTGGTTCGATCGTAAACGACAGCCGTGCCGCGAAACGTACCGCGCGAAGCATCCGCAGACTGTCTTCGGCGAAGCGGTCGGTGGGGTTGCCGATGGCGCGGATAATCCCGCGACGGAGATCCTCTTGCCCCTCGACATAATCGATGGTCGTCTCGGTCAGCGGGTCGTAGAACATGCCGTTGATGGTGAAGTCGCGTCGCTTGGCGTCCTCTTGCGGCGTCGAGAAAACGACCCCGGTCGGATGCCGGCCGTCCTGGTAGCCGAGATCGGTGCGGAAGGTGGCCACCTCGGTCCAGCCGCGACCCTGCTTGACGAGGACCACGCCGAACTGCTCGCCCACGCGGCGCGTACGCCGAAACAGTTCAATCACGCGCTCGGGCGGGGCGTCGGTTGCGACGTCGTAATCGGTCGGCTCGTGGCCGAGGAGCATGTCGCGGACGCAGCCGCCGGCGAGCAGGGCGGTGTGGTCATGCTCGACCAGCCGGCGGATGATGCGTAGCGCGGCCTCTTTGGGGGACAGGTCGGCCATCAGGTTCGTTCCACACGCAAGAGCGTCAATGCCATCTTGCCGTATACGAGCCGACTGTCCATGGTAAGCGGCTCGGATGCAAGGGCTGCGAAATCGATCCGGGTTTCGTGGCGCAGGACGATCAAGGCGCCGGAGTCGAGTAGCGGATGCTCGGCGAGTCGGCGGCAGAGGGTGCCGACGATTCCGGCCGGCTGCGCGTCCCGGGTCATGACGTAGGGCGGGTCGACGAAAACCAACCGGTAGCGCAGACCGTCGGGCGGCTCGGGCGGTTCGACGGCGCAGGCATCGCCGCGGATCGGGTGTGCCGATGCGCCCGCGTCGAGGGCGTCGAGGTTACGTTGTAAGACGGCCAAAGCGCGGCGGTGCTTCTCGACGAAGCAGCAGAACGCCGCCCCGCGCGACAGGGCTTCGAGCCCCAAGGTGCCCCCGCCGGCGAACAGTTCGAGCACCGCGATCGGGGGCAGGGAACCGGGCATACCCAGCCGACTGCCCAGCCGGTCGAACAGCGACTCCTTGACCCGATCGAGGATCGGTCGGGTGGTCCCGCCCTGGGGCGCGTCGATGGTGCGTCCCTTCCATTTGCCGGTGATGATCCGCATGGGGGGAGTATACGCGGCGGACACGTTCGCTCCGAATGCGGGGTGCGAACGCCGAGTCGCGGGATGAATCCCACGGCTCTGAGGTTCTCGTTTCGCATCGTTTTGTCACTTCGGATTGTCTCGTCCTTGACAGTGGGCGTGTGTATTTCTAGCGTATACTCGGTTTGGACTACGTGTTGCTATTGCGCCTGCCGGCTTGCGTTGCCGTTCATCGCGGCCTTGCCGCGCGTCACGAGACACCATGCTTGATTTCAGCAAACTCGGCCATGCCTGTGTCGTCGGTCTGCACTGGGGCGACGAGGGGAAGGGCAAGATCGTCGATCTGTTCACCGAGCACTATGACGTGGCGGTGCGCTACAACGGCGGGGCCAACGCGGGTCATACGGTCAAGATCGGCGGCGACAAGTTCGCCCTGCACCTGGTCCCCTGCGGCATCCTGCGTCCGGACGTGACCGCGGTCATCGGTCCGGGCGTGGTGCTCGACCCCGGCGTGCTCATCGATGAACTCAGCGAGCTGCGGCAGCGCGGGGTCGCCGTCGACGGCAACCTGTGCATCAGCGACCGCGCTCACGTCGTGCTGCCTTACCACAAGATGCAGGATCGACTCTCCGAGGCGGCGTTGCCGGCGGACCGGCGCATCGGCACCACGGCGCGGGGCATCGGTCCGTGTTATGCCGACAAGATGCAGCGCTCGACCGCGGTGCGGTTTTGCGACCTGCTCGATATGAACCGGTTGCGGGGCAAGCTCGACACCATCGTCGAGTACAAGAACAAGCTGTTCGCCGCGTTGTACGAGGACGCCGAACCGCTATCCGCCGCCGACCTGTGCGATGAGCTCGCGACGCAGATTGCGGTGCTCGAGCCGCTGATTCGCGACGCGGGCGTCGTGCTGCGTGATGCGCTGGGCGCGGGTAAGCGGCTTCTGTTCGAGGGTGCTCACGGCACGCTGCTCGATATCGACCACGGGACGTTCCCCTACGTCAGCAGCAGTTCGGCGAGTCCGGCCGGGGTTGCGGTCGGCGCGGGGCTGCCCGCCTCGACCGTCTCGACCTACGTCGGCGTGACCAAGGCTTACACGACGCGGGTGGGCGGCGGTCCGTTTCCTTCCGAGCTGCACAACGAACTCGGCGACTACATTCGCGAGCGGGGTCACGAATACGGCACGACGACGGGTCGGCCCCGGCGTTGCGGCTGGTTTGATGCGGCCGCGGCGCGCTACGCGGTCCAAGTCGGCGGCATCAATATGATCGCGTTGATGCACCTCGACACGCTCTCGGGCCTCGAACAGATCGGGGTCGTCACCGGCTATCGACTCGACGGGGCCGAGATTCGAACCTTTCCCGCCGACCCCTACGTCCTGGACCGGGTCGAGCCGGTGGTCGAGATGGTCGAGGGCTGGACCGAAGACCTGACCGGGTGCACACAAGCCGCCGACCTGCCCGCGGCTGCGATGCGTTATCTCGATCGCCTCGAAGAGCTCATCGCCGCACCGATCCGAATCGTTTCGGTCGGACCGGAGCGTTCGCAGACTCTTTTTCGATAAGCATAGGCCCTTTTCGTTAAGCATCGGCGATGAAAGAGCAACCTCTCGACCCGCGTGACGTGCTTGGCCTCGACCCCGAGCAGTTGCCCCGGCACATCGCGATCATCATGGACGGCAACGGGCGCTGGGCGAATCATCGCGATCAGCCGCGTCTCGAAGGGCACCGGGCCGGCGCCGCCAACGTGCGCGAGATCGTGACCGCCTGTGCTCGGTTGTCGATACGCTACCTGACGCTCTACAGCTTCTCGCTCGAGAACTGGAAACGCCCGAAGGATGAAGTCGACTTGCTCATGGCGCTCTACGCGCACTACCTGATCAAGGAACGCGACGAGTTGATGGACAACGACGTCCGTCTGGTGCAGGTCGGGCGGCGCGAAGGTTTGCCGGACGAGGTCCTGCGCGAGTTGGATTTGACGGTCGCGATGACGGCCGACAACGGTGGGCTCACGCTGTGCCTGGCGCTGAACTACGGCGGCCGGGCCGAGATCGTCGACGGCGTGCGCCGGATCGCGCAGGGTGTGGCCGACGGGACGACCCGCCCGGAGGAGATCAGCGAGCAGACCGTCAGTGACGCGCTCTATACCGCCGGCATGGACGATCCCGATCTGCTCATCCGCACCGCCAACGAGCGACGCCTATCGAATTTCCTGCTGTGGCAGATCTCCTATGCCGAGCTGCACGTCGTGGATGTTTTTTGGCCGGACTTCCACACCGAGCACCTGCATGCGGCGATAAAAGATTATGCCGGGCGTGACCGTCGCTACGGCGGACTGTCGACGCCGGCATCGTGCCCGCCGAAACGGGGCGATGCAGTCGGGTAGCGGAGCGATGTCGGGTGTGTTGACAGCGCGTCGTTTCTGGACATAACATGAAGTGCGACCGGCAGTTACGCCGGTCTTTCACTGAGGGATGTTCGTGATGAGCGGACGAATTGAAGGCCCCGGTCTGGGACCTCCCGAACCACCGGAAGGGCCGGATCGGGTCGGGGGCGCGTCGGGTCCGGACGCGGTGGGACCGGCGAGGGGCCCTGACGGCGTTGCACCGGCCACACCCGTGGCGCATGAGGTGCGTCGCATCCTCGCCGAGGCCGCGGGCGCCGGGGCCGACAATCGCGAAGCTTGTGCGACCCTCGTCGGGCATCTCCTTCGGGGCTGGGTTTCGGAGGATTGTCGCGATGAAGCCGTCCGACACGTCACTGAGGTCATTGTCGATGACCCGGTTTTTTCACAGATCCTCACGCGACTGCGAGCCACGCCCGACGGCAAAACGCCGGCTGGATCGTGAATGTTCGCTCGGCGCCGTGGCGCATCGACCGCGGTGGTGCTGTGCGCGGTGGATCGGTGTGGTGTTCGCCGGCTTGAGCGCCGCGGCGGGGTGCAGCGACGAGGTGGAGATCGCCGCCGGTCTGGACGCGCGTCAGGCGAACCGTGTGCTGGTTCATCTTGCCGCCGAGGTGGAATCAGCCCGTTGTGCGCAGAGTCGGACCAATACTCTTGCGTACGCGGTTCGAGTCGCACCGGCGGACGAAGCGCGAGCCCGCGCGTTGATCGAGCGATTGGATCTACTGGAAGGGCCCGACACGCTGAGCGCGGAATTCGATGACGGTGTCCTGATCCCGTCGGCGACGGCGGACCGCGCCCGGCTGATGGCGGGTTTGGGTCGAAGTCTCGGCGATACGCTCGAGCAGGTGGACGGTGTGCTCCGCGCCCGGGTGCATGTCATGCTTCCCGAGAGCGACAACCTGACGTTGACCGGCCGACACGTCGGTACCCCCACGGCGTCGGTGCTGCTGCTGTGCGACGCGGAGCAACCTGACGGCGTACAACCGATTGACGAGCAAGACGTCAAGCGGCTGATCGCCGGCGCGGTGGAGAACCTGCCGCCCGAGAGGATCGACGTGATTTACACCGTCGCCGCGCCGCGATCGGTCCCGCCGCGAAACGATCTAACCCAACGCGCATCGAACACGCCTCCTCTGTCGCAGCAAACGCTCGTCGTAGCGTTTTTGACGGTGATCGGCGCGTTGTCGCTCACGGTCGCCGTGCTGAGCTTGCGTCGCCGCAACCCCAACGTTTAGCGGCGACCCGAAAGGGAACGCGTTTCTCATGCAAGCATCCGAAACCCGCCGACAAGCGCGTGCGTTGTTCACGCAGCTCGTGCAGGATGACGCGACATCCGAGTCGGTGAGAAACGAACTGGGTGACCTGTTCGAGGCGGGCCTGGCGGCGCAGGTTGCGACACTGCCCACCCACGTGGCCGAGACGCTCGTCGCGCCGGCGGACGGTTCGTTCGACGGCGTGCATCATTCGCTGCGGCGCCACGCGCTGGCCGGCTGGCGGTCGTGGCTCGAGCGGGACGCGACGATGCCGGAGGCGGTGCGCGCGTTCGCGCGGCTGGATACGGATCAGCTTGATCGTGTGGTCGAAGACGCCGGGCTCGTCCACGTCGCGATGCTCGCGGCAAGCCTGGACGAAGCGCGCCGGATCAAGCTTCTGTCGGGTTTTTTAAGTGCGGATCAGTCTGCACGTACGACGGCGTACATGCGTACCCCGCCCGAGCCGGCACCTCGGCGGGCGACGATCAAGCGTCGACTCAACGCCATGCTTTCGATGGCCGAGCCCTCGGGGGTGCACGGGGTTCCGCGGCGGCTCGGACTCGAAGCGATCGGTTCATGGCTGGCGTCTCGGCCGGACGAACAACGTGAACACCTGCGACGCGCCTGGCCGGGGGCGGTATACAATGCAGTGTTACAATGGGATGCGAGCAGCGAACCGAACTGGTCGCTGGACGACGCGACCTGGATCGGTTTGCTGAACGGGTTGAGCATGGGAGAAGAACCCTGACGCGATCGACGGACGACAACCCGGGCCGTTCCCGAGCCCGACGGGTTCGGGCGGCCGACCTGGATGCATCGCCGGTACGCGCGGGTCGGCTGGTGCCGGGCCCGGTGTTCGAGGCCGGTCAGCACGCCGATGAACTCATCGCCGAGGCGCAGCGTGAGGCCGAGCGCATCCGTCGAGAGGCGGCTGCGTCGGCGCAACAGTTGGTCGGCGAAGAGGCGACCCGGCTCATCGACTTGCTCGAACGCACGCGCGGCGATTGGCATCAACAGGCCGAGCCGGAACTGATCGCGCTGGCCACGGCAATCGCCGAGCGCATCCTGCGCCGCGAGTTGGAACTGAATCCCGCCGCGGTGGCCGAGTTGGTCGCGGCCGCGCTGCTGAAGGCCAATGCCGAACCGATTTTGACGGTGCGCGTGCATCCCGACGATCGCGACACGGTCGCGAACTTCGAGGCGGAGTTGAACGCGCTTGCGGGCGAATTGCGGATCGAGGTGGATGAGCGCGTGACACGCCACGGATGTTTCGTCGAGACGGCGACGGGCACCATTGACGGCACGATCGAAGGGCAGCTTGCGCTGCTCCGGCGGATCCTGCAGCGGAAGGCCGGTGCGTCGTGAGTTCCATTGATATCACGCGATCGCGATTGCGCGCGTTGGCCGAGACGGCGCGGCAGGCCGATCCGCACCGGGTCGTCGGCAAGCTGGCGTCGGTCACCGGGCTGATCGCGCGGGGTACTGTTCCGGGCGTGCGGGTGGGCGAGTTGTGCATGATCCATTCGCCGCACCGCGACGAGCCGGTGACCGCCGAGGTGGTCGGTTTCGAGCGCGGTGAGGTGCTGCTCATGCCGCTGACCGACATCCAAGCGGTCGGTCCGGACAGCGAGATCGAGCCGACCGGCCGCGTGCTCGAGGTTGCGGTCGGTCCGCGGTTGCTGGGTCGTGTGGTCGATGCCCTGGGCGAGCCGATCGACGGTGGCGCGTCGCTCGACGATGCGCCGCGTCGGGCGGTGGTTGCCGATCCGCCCGCGCCGTTGACGCGCCAGCGGATCGCGAGCCGGGCGCCGCTGCACACCGGCGTGCGGGTGATCGACGCGACGTTGACCATGGGCGAGGGTCAGCGAGTCGGTATTTTTTCGGCCGCGGGTGTGGGCAAGAGCACGTTGTTGGGCATGATCGCCCGCAACGTCGAGGCCGACGCGGTGGTAATCGCGCTGATCGGCGAGCGGGGTCGCGAGGTGCGCGAGTTCATCGAGGACAATCTGGCCGCTCGGGGGCTCGAACGCGCGGTCGTGGTGGTGTCGACCAGCGACCAGTCGGCGTTGCTGCGGGTCAAGGCCGGCTACGTCGCGGCCACCGTGGCCGAGAGCTTTCGCGACGAGGGTAAACGGGTCGTCTTCATGATGGATTCGATCACCCGGTTCGCGCGGGCTTTGCGTGAAGTGGGTCTGGCCGCGGGCGAACCGCCTTCGCGCCAGGGCTATCCGCCGTCGGTGTTCTCGACGCTGCCCCGGCTGATCGAACGAGCGGGCAACGACGCGCACGGTTCGATCACCGCGTTCTACAACGTGCTCGTCGAGGGCAACGACATGAGCGAGCCGGTCGCCGACGAGGTGATGAGTTTGCTCGACGGGCACATCGTGCTGTCGCGCGAGATCGCCGCCCGCGGGCTCTACCCGCCGGTGGACTTGCTCTTTCCGTCGGTCTCCAGGCTCGCCGATCAGGTCACCACGCCGTCGCACCGGGATGCGGCCCGCAAGCTCGTCGCGGCGCTGGCGTTGTACGAGTCGAAGCGCGACCTGATTACGCTGGGCGCCTACCAGCGCGGCGCCGACCCGAAGCTCGATCACGCCATCGCCAAGGTCGACGCGATCACGGAATTCCGCCGGCAGCAACCGGACGAGTCGGCGGCGTTTGATCGCACGGTGGAACGTCTGGAAGCGATGTTTCGATAATCTGATGTTTCGATAATCTGATATTTAGATAATCCGAGCCGCGAGCGCAAGCGAGCGGGTTCAGAACCCGCTCGCTTGCGCTCGCGGC
>Ga0299906_10003936_pt1 | contig 12194 bp, 17 predicted proteins | sample RVTome_14_FD_200259 | JGI IMG/M metagenome (GOLD analysis project Ga0299906, IMG submission 200259) | Soil microbial communities from uranium-contaminated site in the Upper Colorado River Basin, Wyoming, United States - RVT145D125 (version 2) ...
GGATGGCGTCTCGGTCATAAGCCTCAATCACCGTGGTTTCAACCTCAGCAATAGGGCCCGCCACAAGGTGATGGCCCTCGATCCCCGTCAGATCGGCAACAACACTCACCCCATACTCTGATACTCGAAATCCAGTAAAGCCTCCTGCTTGGCTGGCAAACTTCGCTAGGCTTGGGGTCCAAGCACTCTTGTGACCCCAGCAAGTGAAGAGAGTACGGAAAACTCGGGCGTCATCCACCTCGCCTTCAAGGTCCAGGGTCTTGAGCCACTCTACAGCTAGGGCCATGCGATCTCCCACTAGCCTCTCAGCATCAGGAAAGCTGAAGCGGAGTATCCCCTCGGGATGGAGAACCCGCCTACACTCTCGAAGGAACCTCACTCCAAAGTCGAAGGTGATATGTTCCACCAAGTGTTCGCACATGATGAACTTAGCTGAGTTTGCTTCCCAAGGAAGCTTCTTGCGAACATCCACTTCAATGTCGTGATTTTCCCACCCCTCAAGACGATGGTGCCCGCAACCCAGGTGCAGCTTCAGAAGAGTCATGGGCTCTTATCGTTGTTCTGCTCAAGCTGAATGAGGAAAGCTTTCAGTTGCTCTAGCTGATCAGCCCGTTCTTCTGCATCTTGTACATAAAGTTGAAGTGCTCTGTCTGTAAGGGCCTGGCGTTCTTCCAAGGCAGCTTTCAATCTCTGAAGCTCTTCCTCGGTTTTCAAGTTTGAAGACTTTGAATCAGAAGTTACAAACTGAGCCATCAGTTGGGCCACAATGACAATAGTCCAACATACCAAGAAAAACTTAACCCCCTCTGGGTTTAGCTTTGACCACCTCACCTTAGCCACCGTCATCCACGTAATAGTTGTCTTCACCTTCTCCCTCGGGACACTCTTCCTTCATGAGGGCTAGACATCGCTTCCGACTACCCTCACCACGACCAAAGGACTCGGTCACGTGGTCACAGTAGCTACATTCTGCCCGAACCCCGGGCTTACCATCGATGGTCACATCACTGACCGTACATTTGCGCTTTGCCATTTTACTTCGTCTCTACGGTGCTAGGCATGTACTTCGTAGCTGTCCAACAAATCAATCGCCAACTTGTACGGATTGGGAGAGTCCAACCCGATGGGGTGTTCAAATCCGGCGGCCCGTGTATGTCCTCCACCCCCATAGTGCCCACACAACTTGGAGCAATCGAAGTGGGTGTGGCTCCGGGTGGAGTAGATGACGCTGATCTTGTCCCCTTCCTGTCGGAAGTCGAACGCCATGACGAGGTCCACCTTGTTGTCCAACAGCTCGGCCATGTCGCTGCTGAGCTTGGTGCCCTGGAAGGTGCATACCCGAGTCCCAGCCTTGCTGGTCCAATGGTAAAGGTTCTCGGAGACCTTTAAAATGGTAGCCTCTTTCCGAGAGACTAGGATCTCCCCCAACTTGAGAAGCTGGGGCCATTTGGGCACATCAGCCTTCAGGAGGTGTTCCTCGGGCCAGAATTGGATGGCCTCGTGTTGCTCGAACGCCGTCTTCCAACGTGGGTCTTTTTTCTGCCAAGTGTCGCGAACTCCAGCCAACTCGGCAAATCCCCTCATGTAGAGGTCAGGAAGGCCCGTGAGGGGCTCCCAGACGTGATTGTAGGCTAGGAGGGCTCCAGAGACCCCAGGGTCGTCATCCTCGTCTGCAAAGACGCCTAGGCCCGCCTCCTCGAAGCGCTGCACAATCTTCTTGTTTTCACCCTTAGGGCCCCGGTGATGGTCTAAAATGAGAGTACCTGCTTCGAAGAAGGCGTCAGCCTTCTCTGGGGGGACACTGAAGTCTACAAAGAGCAGTCCTGGTTCGGGCACCAAGTCGTGGTGCTCCTTGGTGTTGTGCATGACAAACTCAATAGGAATTTGCATGTTCACATGCTGGTATGCCTTGTTTATGATCATGGCAGAAGCACGACCATCGGCACATCGACCCCCATGGGCGATGACCTTGCGAACCTGCTTGAGCTTGTCTCGTGAAATCATTAGTTTGCTAAGTCCTTTTTCCTTTGGCGGATGGCGTCGAAAAGCTCGTTACGTAGCTTGGTGCTGACGATACCGTCCATGGCACTCTTCTGTTCGAGGTACCATTGGTTGAGCCTTTCGGCTGAATCAAGTGCAGCCACCTCTTTGAGTAGCTGTTGTTGTGTCTGAATTTCGGTGAATTCTTTGGGTGTGTTCACAAAATCGGGATTGGTGGGGATCTCGGGAGATTCCGCAGCCTGCTCGGCCATAACCCCAAGCTGGACCGCCAAGTCTAAACCCTTGTTGAGGGCCTCACGAGACTTCTTGAGGACGGCTTCGTTCTGTCCAAAGGCGGCATTGAGATAGAAGTGGAGACCCTCGAACAATTTCATGACGTGGTCGAACTGAGCCTGCGTCTTCAGGTTGGGGATCTGCTGCCTCATCATCTCCACCATGACTTGACTGGGGTCTCGGCCTCCAGTGGCAGTCTTGGTTACTTCCTCAACCTCTTCCTGTTGCTGACGCATCTTCTCGGCTTCGGCTTTCAGTTCCTCAAGGTCGAGGTTGTCTTCTAACTTCTGAAGGAGGTCTTGGATGAAGGACCCGGCCTTCCCTTGAAGCAAGAGGTTTTTGGTAAAGCCACGCAAGGCCAACCGGTAGGTTTCCTCCCCTTGCTCGGAGCGGATCTTCCTCAGGTGCTCTGCGATCTGTTCAACTGTGAGTTCCATGTTTGGCTTTCCTTTGGAGTTCCTTCAGCTTCTTGTAGTAGTTGTCAGCCAAATCTTTCGCCTTGGTACTAGGTACACCGGCTTGACGAAGCTGCTGCTCTGCAACACCTCGCATGAATTTGGGCCCTTGCTCGGGGTCCTCGATGAGCCGTAGACAGGGAGGGCAGTAGTAGGCGGTATCTATCGGAGTTTGGCCCTGCTCGATCATGTTTTTCTTCTCAGCGGCGGTCAGATGGATGGCCTTGCAATCACCCGACGACTTGTCGTAGCCGCACATGCATTTGATCATAGCCATGCTTTCAAATACTCCTGGAGGACAGCTCCCCAACTGTCTTCCACTTCTAGGTCCCCTTTAGCAAGGCGCTCTCCAATGAGCACAGCTAATGGTAAGGGGGCCGTCTTGTAGGCTAGCTTGTGCTTCTGCATCTGCTGCTTCTCCAGATCCTGGAATTCTCTCAGCTCGTCCATACGAGGAACGATCGCCGTCCCAGTACCAAATCGGTGGGGGTGACACTGATCAGGGACACCACTGGAGTAGGTTGTCCTGCAAACAAAAGGACGACCCTTGTAGGCTATACATAGATCGTCCTTTAGTAGTGGACACGCGATGTCGGCCGCCATCCAAGTCTCGACGGGTAAGCCCACCACCAAGTGAGAGACCCTGTTCAGCTCCTTCTTCAAGCCGGAGGACCACAATCCTTCCTTCTTGAGCCACTGGTAGAGCAACAGCCCCTCGAACAGTGAGATGAACACGGGATGGTGGCAGCAATGGCTACACCCCTTACGGCAAGAGAGCTGAGTTTCGTCCGCAGTCAACTGGGTGTGGAAATCCTCGGCAATGGCCGTCCTCTTGTTACGAATTTCGAAGAGAGCCTGTTCTGTGATGAGGGGTAAACGTCTCAAAAGTCCTCGTCATCGTCGTCGAAGAGGGCTTCGTAACGGTTGAAGACCTTGGGTTTTGCCGTCTTCTTCAGTTCCCTCTGCTTCATGGTGCCAAAGTTCTTCGAGATGGGCACCCTACTCATGGTGACCCCATCCTTGTGCTGTGCTGACAAGACCTCCCCGTAGCGGAGACCTAGTTCAGGATTCAGAAAGAGGCTGCCTCCAGCACGAAAGGGGTCACTAGGGGCCCAATCGATGTAGGGTGCTAACTCCTGGTTCCTTCCACCTGCTTTGGCGGGGCGTATCAACTTCTCAACACGCCCCGCCTTCGAGAAACGAACAGGAGCCATGACGAAAGGCCAGTCTGTAGCGGGGTCGCAGACGATACGGACACCCTTCAGATCGTCTTCGACCTCTTCTAGAGTACCGTCCCAGCGAATGAGGGTGACCGTCCGCACATGGCGGTCCGCCTTGTACACCCTCCACCTCTGGCTTTGGTACTCTACAATTTCCCCGACTTTCACAGAGCCCCTTTACATGAAGGGGTTTTCGGCGACGTTGCTCCCCAAGTCTTCCAACTCGACTTCAATCTCAGCCGGAGTCATCTGGGGTTCTTCGCTTTTTGCGGCGGTAATTGGAGCTGCTTTGGCCTTCCCCTTGTTGGAGACACCGTTCGTCTTGTTGGCCGTCACCTTGGCTTTGGGGGCCTTGACCTTGTAGATACCACGACTGACCTTCTCGAAGACGTCCTTGTCGATGCTCAACATGTAGTTGACGTACTGAGCGGGGTTCTTGCTCCCAGTGATCCAATCCTTCTCCTCCAGTAAGGCAACGACTTCCTTGATAGAACATTCCTTGTCGCCCATCACCTGGATGATGCGATCTTGGAGCTTGGGCACCTTACCCTCAGCTACAGCCTTCCTCGACTTACTGATATTGAGGTTGACCCCTGAGAGAGGCTTTTTGGCCTTCCCTTTGGCCCCTGCTTTGGCCGGAGCCTCAGCTGCTGCTTTGGCTTTTGCAGACTTGGTCTTGGCAGGCTTTGCCTTGGCCTTCGCTGCCTGCTTGGGGGCAGCCTCAGTCTTGTTGGAAGCCTTTTTGGCGGCCTTCTTTTTCGTCGGTTTAGCTGAGCCCGTGGCTTCTAGGATAGCTTCAGCCCCAACGGTTAAAACTCGGGCTTCCTCTTCGATGGCATCAGCCTTCTCCAAAAGGGCCTGGGCCTCGTCGCGAAGTTTGTTGGCCTCCAGCTTTTTAGCTGTGGCAGCCTGCTTGAGAAGTTGCAATACATTCGACATTTATCTGGGTCTCCTGATTCATTTGGTCTGAACTCCCAAAAGGGAGCTTTGGATTTTAAGGACTAGTCCTTGATGAGCTTCTTGATCACGTCCGCTTGCTTAGCGGTCACTTTCTTGACGTTCGAGAAGTAGCATTGCCTAGTTTGAAAACAGGTGGCCAGTACGTCCGGTCCAGCTTTCAAGCCATCACAGTGGTCACAAGTAGAAGTACCAAAGTTTACCTGGAACCTGTCCTTGGCAGCCCGTCTTACCGCTTCTTTGGTAAAAGACAAGAGCTGTTGGGTGATTTCCCACGCTTGGCCAGGGTCACCTCCTATGAAGGCTTCTCTCAAACTCTTCTCGTAGGTTTCTACCTCCTCTATCGTTTGAATTCGCGGGCGATGTCGTTCTCGCAAATGATGTTCATGACTCGAAGTGTCTTCTTCTCCAGACCCTGTTTGATGGACGCCTCGATCCCCTGGGCCCTTTTGTCCCCCGCCTCCAACGCTGCTCGGAGAGCTTTCTGAGCTAGAGTTGTCCAATCCCGCTCCGTCGAGGCTACTCGTCGGGCGTTCTCCTTCTTCTGCCTCTGTAGTGTTTTTGACGCCATGAGTCATGTCTCTTCTTGGGTCTCGGCTGTGAGCTTGGCTTTTATTCTGGCCTCAAAGTCGACCCCCAGCTGTTCTCTCAAGAGTTCTCGGAGCACCGCCAGTTCCTTAGTGTTGCTCTCGATCTTCTCCTGAAGGGTTTCGTAATCATCAGATAAGGCGTCCGCAAGCAGAGAGGCTCGGGTGGTCTGCTCTTTCAAAGCCTTGATTACACTGGGCAGCTCTTTAAGATTGGAAGAGTTAACCTTCTGAAGGGCCACCTGGGCCTCGGCCATGGTCTTACGGAGGTCCTTACCCTTCCCAGAAGAGGCAGCCCTTCGCATTTTGCGGGATAGCGTCATTTCTTAGACTGTGGAGGATTGCCCCGAAATTGGTTGTAGAAGGGGAGGCCGTTTCGGACGTTGTTGCTCTGGAGGACCTGATCTCTCGTGTCCGTCCTCAACAATTTGACCTGGTTCACCAACGTCAAAAGTTCAGCGTTGGACGTCACACGGCACAAGTCGAGGCGAGCACGAGGGTCGTGCTGAAGGACGTGGATGATCTGCTCACGACTCATCGTGTTCAACATGCAGATCCCCCGCTTCTGTGGACGGGCAGACAAGTCCACCACACCTTCGACCCAGACGTTGTTCTCGATGTCCAAATCACATAAGTTCACCAGAGCATCGGTGGTCCCACCTCCCGGAGCGAGAGATGTATCCCCCGTTCCGTCGCTACCGCCTACATCGTACCCCACATTATTGGGGTTGGGCCCTGTGTCGCAATCACCGCTGCTCATGTGTCTGTCCTCGTGTCAACCAATCTATACGGTACACAAGTACCTTGTCAGGTTCGTCAGGACAGCACAATGAGGTGCGACAATAGATGTGACCCTGCTTCCTCTTCAGCTCTTGCTTGTGGAGTGAATACCGAGCATCCCCCTTGCCAATCGAAGCATGTCCCGGTGACAACTCAGCGGCGATCTTCTTGGCTAAGTCAGCCTCACTATCAGTCTCGATGGAGTGCTCGACCTCCTCATCCATCAGGTCTTCGGAGTCTTCTTCGGGGGGCGGAATCGTAGACGGCAAAAAACTCATAGGATCTCCATATTCATCTGAGGGCTCACCCTATCACAGGTAGGGACTTCGTGGTGTTACGTTTCTTGGGGGCAAGTTTCTTGTCGGCGGCGTAGCAATTGTGAGTAGCTAGACCGGCAGCCATGAAAGTTGAGGTCGATGTCTTAATATCAATAACAGGGTATGGTCCAAGTCTCTCAATTTTGAGAATCGAAACGGGCTCAAAATCAGCCATTTTTCCGATTAAGCGGTCCCTCTTCCTAGTCAAAGCTGGCCTCGTTTCCGCAAAAAATCGTAGTCTGTTTCGGTGTTCCCCATTCGACCTCACAGCATTGTCCTCCAGATCGAAGGAGATACCCAGTTGAGCGGCGTAGTTTTGGCACCTAACCAAAAGGTCGTTACCTTTGATTTGATAGATACGCAGGCTTCCATGGAAGGAACCTTCAGCATCAAAAGCTCCTGCCAGAAACCCTCTACGATAGGATGTCGAAAACCTCTCCTTTTCCATGAGATTGTGGATTATGCCAAGGTGTGCCTTTTTTCGAGTCTCCAATTTATTCATGGTTTTAGTGGTTAGGTCAGACCCCGAATCGAAAGGCTTTATCTCTAGAGAAACCCCAAAGCACCTTAAGGCTTCTTGAGTGCGGACCAAGGGTTCCATATCTACCAAGGCAACCCTCCAATAGGACTGCTTATCTTCTGAAATTCTGAAGGTACCGTCCCCAATTGTCATCCCCGTGAGGTACCCCGCATAGTAATCTTCATCGAAGTTATAAGGAACCGTGACACCTGTGGTCACGCTCAAGAGCTTGTGGTCTAAACACAACTTCTTAGCAGGGGTCCACATCTTACGACTAGACCCTGTCAGCCAAAGATGATCTTCGGACGTGATAACCTCTGTGCCGTTTTCTAAGGTCACCTTTAGACAATCTTTTTCCAAGTAGTAGACGCCCTCAACCAGGGCTTTTTGGTACTTCCTCTTTTTCCAAAGACCTGGGGGACTTTCGTCAAAAGCTAAAAGAAAGTCCCCCTCACGAATTTCTTTTAAGGGTTTCCAGATATGGTCTGATGTGAGGACAGGGGTTTCAGGGCCTAGGCAGTACTCACACCCAAAAATACAGGATTCATTGAGTGTAAAAGGATCCACCGCCAAGGCACACCCACAACCTTCAGTTTGGGGATTTGGATGAAAACGGGTCCCTGGCTCACAGATCCCAGGTCTGAGATTCGGATGTTGACCTAACATGGTGGTGTCTTCCCGGCACAGTAGAATCTCAAGGTCGGGGGCCGCTTTGGCCATCTGAGCCAAAATTAGAGAACGGTTGAGTCCGTCTCGCCTCTCCTCCCACAAATCATTGGTCTGGAGGAACGCCACATAGACTTCCTTGAGCCCTATCTCCTGGACACCCTCGGCAATCCTCTTGAACCGCTCCACCACATCGGAAACCGCCGGAATTGGGGAAAATCTCCAGAAAACGTTCTCCGCTCCAAAGACTCCCACAAGATCCTTGAGGTAGGACAGCCCCTGCTCGATGTTAGGAGCCTTGTGCTCGACCTCTTGCCATCCAGTGAGCGTGAAGTGCACGACCTTCTGGTAGGGCTCCAGGAGCTTTTGGTGACGAACGAGGTTACGGCCATCCCTGGTCCAAAAGACCATCCCAAGGGTATCCTCAGGCCGAAGAGACCACCTCTCGGGCATCGCCGTAAGAGGGTCGATCCCATACATGTGGCCCTGCTTGAGCCGGCCCTCGAACCAATCCCACTTGGCGGCGGGCAAGTCAGTCCACCGGGATAGGCTGTAGGGGAAGCCTTCTTGCTTCCCACTTCTTAGGATTGGAGTCACCCCCCTAGACTACACCGAACCTAAGTTCTATCCCTGAGACTTTTTCTTGGCTTTTGAGATGACCTTAGAAAGCCCTCGAATGGCGTCCTCCGCCCACTTGGAGAACTTCTTGTTCCACTCCGTAAGGTCCCGAATGGGGTAGGCAATGTGACTTTTGCCGTACTTGGGGTGGTCATAGAAGGACGGGTGCTGAATAGCATCCTCAATACGAGCCCCTCGGGGAGGGTCCAGATACATGCTGGCCTCGTTATATATAGCGTACAAGGACCTGTTTTCTAAGGAGGAATCCTCGATCAGGTCCGTGATGTCCATCAATCGACGCTCGATGGGGTCAAAGGGCTTCCAGAACTTAACGAACTCGTCCTGCCAGACGTACCCGCTCGGGAGGCCCTCTGAATCACGAAGGGCCAACCTGAGAGTGGAGTCAAACCCCGACACCCAGGCTTTCCACTTACGTACCTCGGTTTGAGCCTTCTGGTAGAGGTCCGTGATGCCCTCATCGCTGGCCTCGATGTAGCGAGAGGCCACTAGATAGCGAGTAGCTACCTTAGAAACGGTTGCTTCCTTATCCGAGCCCCCTATGACCTCAGCAACTCGATCAACAGTAGTCATACCTTACCCACTATGCTAATTAGCTTCAGCCCCAGGAACTGAAGTTGACCTTGTACTGGATCTTGTTCTTGTTCAACCAGTCCGAGAACTGATTCCAAGTGAGGTTACGTAAAGCCTCAGGATCTGCATTGAGGATCTTGAACAACGTGCGGGCAGCTTGTGGGCTCTTTGCCGTGTACGTGGTGTAGTGGGGGTCCGCCAACTGGTAGTCCGAATTAGGGCTGGCCGAGCTAAAGGAGTCCCACTTTACACTCACCTGGAAGTCTTTACCCATAGCTGTGAAAGGCTGTACACCCTCAGGCATGACGTTCAGGTAGAACACCATTTCCTTCTGCGGGTAGTAACTCAATTCCTTCTGCCAGTTCTTCTTAAATTCGTCTGGGTCGAAGGATGCCTTCGTGCGACCCTCTTTGACGTTTTTCGCGAGATCTTCTGCCTCTTTAGCGAAAGCCTTCTCCAGCTTGGAGACCATGCTCTTAAAGTCGTCCCCCGAGCTGATACCCGACTTCTTGGCCATGTCATCAGCACTGAAGTAGATGCTCGTCATCCCAGACCAACGCATGAACATGCTTAGGTCAAGATTGAGACTCCACAGACCTAGCTTCTTCTTGCCCTTTTGAGGCAGTTCCTCAATTAGGAACGCTGGCTGAGACCAACCACCCCGAGGTTCGCCCCAAAGGAAACGGGCGTCTTTCCCCACAATCTTGTTTTTCAACAAGCTATGAAGATCACGGGCTTGTTTCTCCACGAAACGGGCAGCTACTCGGGTAGGGGTGCCCTTCTGATGGAGGTATCGGTGGACGAGTGTTTCGGTAGAATCAGCCATGACACCCTTCTAGGTGCATAAAAGGAACCGCTGATCCCTAGGCTTTGGCTGCTTTTGACTCTTTTCGCCCATTTTCCACGAGAATGGGCTCGGACCGACCCTCGATGAAATCCTCTGTCACCCTGAATGCCTTGAGATTCATGCTGGGAACCTTTGTGTCCCAAGGATTCATGAGTCTTTCCAGGATGCTAGACAGGGCTCGGGCTCCAGTTTTACGGTTCTTGGCTTTCCTGGCGATGGCTCGGAGAGCGGCATCGTCGAACTGGAGGTCTATCTCATCTAGGGAGTAGAGAGCCCTGAACTGCTTCACGAGGGCGTCCTTGGGTTCCGTCAGAATCTGGTAGAGTTCGTCCTCTGTCAGCTTCGAGACCCCCGTCAGGACCGGGAGACGGCCTGCCAGCTCGGGGATGATGCCGAATTCCAGAATGTCTTCCTCTTCCAGAATCTTGTAGACTTCCGCATCATCCAAGTCCTTCCGAGTCGTATTCCCGAAACCAAGCCGGGAACCCTTGTTGATGCGCTTGTTGACGACATCTTGGATACCGTCGAAGCTGCCCATGCAGATGAACAGGATGTTGGTGGTGTCCACCGTCACCGTATGCTGCATCGTGGGGTCGATCATACGGGAACCCTTACTGGCTCCAACCGTGATTTCCCCTCCCTCGACCAACTTCAAAAGAGCCTGCTGGACACCTTCTCCTGTGACATCCCGATAACCCGAAGAATGGTGCCCTGACTTGCGGGCAATCTTGTCCATTTCGTCGATGACTACGATACCCCACTGAGCACGTTCGGGATCACCACCAGCCCTCTCCAAGAGACCTTGGATAATGACGTCCACATCCTCACCGACGTATCCTGCTTGGGTCAGACGAGTAGCATCTTGAATAAAGAAGGGGACATTCAAGATGCGAGCAATGGTGCGAGCAATCTGAGTCTTACCGGATCCGCTCGGCCCTGTCATCAAGATGTTGGCTTTCTTGATTTCGACATTCTCCCCCTCGAACTGGAAGCCCATTTTCTCCATCTTGCGCCGCTTGTAATGCTTGTATACGGCCGCTGAAGTCGTCTCTTTGGCCCAACTTTGGCCAATGACGTAGTCATCCAACATCCCTACAATTTCTAACGGTTTGGGCAGCTCGACCGTGAAGTCACCCAAGTCCCTGGCGCGTTCGGCTGCAAAAGCAGCGTTACCTTGCTCTAGGCACTTATCGCAAATGTACGTACCCTTGACCAAGTTGGATGGTATCAGGCCCTCGACCTCGTTTCGAGGCCGGTCACAAAATGAGCATTTGACAGGATCTTCGGACATCTCTTACCTCAATACACCAAGGAGCCCGGGCTCGTCCTGGGATTCTTCTTTTGAGCTGACACTGACGTGAAGTTCGACGATTTAGTAGAATCTTGTGCAGCGGTGGTACATGCCGCTAACGCCGCCATTTGTGAAGCTGATGGGGATACTTCCCAAGGCACTTGGGAAGAGGCTACAGAGGACATCAAAGAAGGGGTCCGGAAGGGCGTTATTAAGGTCCTGGCCAACCCCAACCTCACGCCAGAGCAAATACACCAAGAATGGATGGACGAGAAGGCCAAGGATGGCTGGATTTACGGTTCGAAAAAGGATTCTGAAGCCAAGACCCATCCGAGCATGGTCCCTTTCGAGGAACTCCCCTTCATCGAGAAGCTGAAGGACATGACCTTCAAGGTCATCCCCCTGGAAGCTGCTCAGACCTTCATGCAGAATGAGACTCGTGCTCTTTCAGCTCGGGTAGCTTCCTCCAGGCCCAAGTTCGGGATGCAGATCCCCTGGGACGAAACCAGCCTCAGTCGAACGATCCCCAAAGTCGCGTACGCCTATGACGAAAGCGACCCTCAGATCAAAGCCATTCAGACGGCTCGGAACGCTATTGACCGTTCAATGCCGCAGATTGAGCAAGTCTTCAAGAACGCGACTAAGGTCCGCTACCGCCTCCGCTCGGCCACCAACCGTGGAACTAGTCGGGTATTCTTCACTATCACCCCACCCTTCAGGACGGATTACATCATGATCGACCTGAACGTGAAGGGGCCCCGAGACATCATACTGTCGATGACATGGGTGCCCTTCGAGCCGGGGACTCAGACCATCGACATGAAGAACATAGTCTCCGTGCGTGCTCGTTCCTCGAAGATTCCCCTCATGACGGGTGTCTATGCTATCCAGCTGGCAAATCAACTCAGCCGGAAGATGCCGAACCTTCTCTAGACCTCGGCAAGCACGACGCAGGGCTCATTCCATTTGAGGCCCTCACATTCGACTTTGCCATTCGGGCGGATGATACAAATCCCGCCCCCGCCGAAGTTGTTCTGCTCTTCCTGACCGTAGCGGTTGGACACCACGAGT
>Ga0299906_10003937_pt1 | contig 12192 bp, 10 predicted proteins | sample RVTome_14_FD_200259 | JGI IMG/M metagenome (GOLD analysis project Ga0299906, IMG submission 200259) | Soil microbial communities from uranium-contaminated site in the Upper Colorado River Basin, Wyoming, United States - RVT145D125 (version 2) ...
CCCGGCTGTTGCCGGGGCCCTTTCCCTCAGTTGTCCGGAAGCATCTCGAAGAGCTGGCTCACCGACTCGTTGGAGTGCACGTGATCGATCGCCTTCGCGAGCAGGTCCGCGACCGACAGCACCCGCAGATTCGAGAACCTCTTCTCCTCCGGTATGAGAATCGTGTTCGTGACGACCATCTCTTCCATCGGCGCCTCGCTCAACCGCTTGACGGCGTCTCCGGAAAACAGCGCGTGAGACGCCGAGGCGTACACCTTGGCCGCGCCGCGATCCCTCAGCGCGTGCACGGCGTTCGCCATCGTCCCCGCGGTGTCCACCATGTCATCGACCAGGAGGCACGTCTTGCCCTCCACCTCACCGACCACGTTCAGGACCTCCGACTTGTTGGCGTCCGGCCGGCGCTTGTCGATGATCGCGAAGGTCGCGCTCAGGCGTTTGGCGAAGCCCCGCGCCATTTTCGCGGATCCGACGTCCGGCGCCACCACCACGAGGTCCTTCAGCCCCAGGTCCCGAAAGTACTTGGTCAGCACCGGGGCGGCGTAGAGGTGGTCGACCGGGATGTCGAAGAAGCCCTGAATTTGATGCTGATGGAAATCGATGGAAACCACGCGGTCCGCGCCGGCCGCTACGATGAGGTTCGCGACCAGCTTGGCCCCGATGGAGACCCGAGGCTGGTCCTTGCGGTCCTGGCGGCCGTAGCCGAAGTACGGGATGACCGCGGTGACGCGAGCCGCCGAGGCACGCCGCGCCGCGTCGATCAGCAGGAGCAGCTCCAAGATGGTCTCGGCGGGCGCGCAGGTCGGCTGGACGATGAAGACGTCGCGCCCCCGCGCGTTGCGGTCGATGCGCACGAAGATCTCACCGTCGGCGAACTGCCGGATCGTCGCGCCGTCCGGTGACTTCCCGATCTTCTCCCCGATCTCGGCAACCAGTGGACGGTTCGCCCGGCCGCTCAGGAGGAGAAGGGGTCCCCGCCTGTAGGTGTCGTCCATGGGTTCGGGGCTGGAAGTGCCGCGTAGCACGCCGTCGGGAGCCCGAAAAGCTAGAAAGGCGGCCGGCAACGGTCAACGCGCGGCCAGCGGCGGCAGTGGTGCAGTCTGACTGTACTACCCCAGCGGCGGTAGTGGTACTACCCCTACCCAGCGGCGCCACGCGATGGGTACCACCGGGCTACGGGTGGGCGCGACCCGGGAGCACCCGCCGAAGGCGTGGGGGGGCGCGCGCCCCCCTCGACCCCTCAGCGCTCCTCCGGCTCGAACACCGTGAACGACCTCGCGGCCACCACGTCGCTTCGCCCGTCGGTCTTCAAGGACAGGCGGATCCGGTAGTCGCCGGGATCGAGGGGCGGCACGTCCAGGTCGAGGTACCTGAAGTGGTGCGACGGGCGGTCCGGCGCCGGCTCCTCCCACGAGAGCGCGAGCGGCTGCGGCCTGTCGGCCAGGCCCAGGAACTCGCCCAGCCGGCGGATCACGCCCCGGTCCGTGCGCTCGACGGAGAGCTCGAAGCGGAGCGTCTCCGGGCGGAAGCCGAGCCCGGCCACCTCCCACGCGATCGCGAGCTCTTGGTCGGGGTGGATGTCCGTGGTCGGAAGCGTGAGCGCCAGCACCTCCTCGAGGGATGCCGGCTCACTCTCGGCCTCGACCCGCTCGACCATCAGGAGGTCCGAGAGCGCGGCGATGTCCTCCGGCACCTGATCGCGCCGGATGCCGGCACGCAGCCTGCCCGCCCGACGCAGCGAGGGGCTCCACATCTCCGAGGACACCACGTATGCGCCCGCCGGCGCCTCCACGGCGAGCACGCCTTCGGCACGGCCCTCGGCGGTGCGCTCGAGCATCCGGCCACCGCCCGCGGGCACCAGAAACAGGCCGGCGCGATCCGGCATGCCGGCCTGGCTGCCCGGCTCCATCCACGCGAGGTCGTGCGTGTGGTCGGAGTGGAACGTCGTGTCCTCGGGAAGGAAGTACGTCGCCACGACCATCATGCGCTCGCCGCGGGGGAAGACGGCCAGCTGGCCCTGCATGGGGAGCAGGACCGGCGCGTACTCTGGCGCGTACAGGCTCCTGGGATCGCCGCGGTCCGCCCGCAGATCGTCGTCCGTCGCGGATCCCGGGTCGATCAGCGCCCGGCCGGGGGGCATGAAGTCCCGTCCCTCGGGATGCTTGTGCCCGACCACGTGGTCCACGGAGGTGAAGCCCGGCGAGGGAGCCCGCTCCCAGCCGATCTCCCAACCGTGGCGGATGGTGAGCTCCTCCAGGTCCGTTCCCCAGCGGATGTGGAACGGGTTGTGCGAGCCCTCCCGGAGCGTGGATACCGTCCAGCGCGCGTAATGCGCGGTGCGCCGGTCGTTGCCCTCGACGAGGAACAGCGGGTCCGCGAGCAGCCAGAGGCGGTCCAGCACCAGCCCCATCGAGTCAGGCGCCGTCCGCGCCAGGCGGTCGAGCAGGTCGCGGCTCTCGGAGTCCACGGCGCGCCTCGGCACGCGCCACTCGGCGGCCATGGCGGAGTCCATCCCGGAAAGCGCCCGCTCGAACGCTTCCTCCGCGGCCCGATGCCGCTCGGCCCCGTGAAGCGCGAAGCCCTCGAGCGCCGCGCACCACCAGGGCTCCACCTCGCCGCACGTCCGCGCGACCGCGAGCGCCCCGTCCCAGTCTCCGGTCTCTGCGCGGTACCAGACCCGCTGACCCAGGATCCAGCGTTCCCCGGGCAGGAGCCCCTGGAGCGAGTCGAGTCCGGCCAGCAGCTCCGCGCGCAGGTCCCGCACCTCGTCCCGCTCCGGGATCGGATACCACTCGCCCTCGTCGTACCACGTGCAGAAGCGCCCGACGTGCTCGTCGCACGTGCCGCCGAGGGAGCCGAGCGTAACGGGCAGGTGCCGCAGGCGGCGGCGCTCGAAGCGCGCCTGCGCGGCCCGCGCCTCGCCGAGCACGTCGCCCGAATCGGGGACGGTCACCGTCGTGTCGAGCGCGCCCTCGGCGACCTGGGCACCCGCGCGCCGCGGCTCGCCGAGCGCGCCGAGTGCCGTGAGCCCGCCGAGCGTCATGAGGGCGCGAAACGTCATCGAGACCAACCTACGTAGGGGGCCCAGCCGTGGCGCCCCGGAATCATCCATTGGCCCGGGTGGACTCGAACCACCACCGCCGGTTCCAAAGACCGGTGTCCTGCCATTAGACGACGGGCCAGTCGGATGATCCTACCTGAGGCGACGCCGGACGTTCAAGGTTTCCCCCGCTGCGTCGCCCATCCGCGCGCGGGAGCAGCGGACGCGGCGGCGCGGGCGCCCAGCGGCCCCGGGCGGGCGCCCAGCGGCCCGGCGGGCGCCGAGCAGCCCGGCCGCGCGGCGGGCGGGACGCCGCGCGACCCCTCCGCCCTCACCCCGGCCGAGTGACGTCCACGAGCGTACGGACCGTCCAGCACGGCCAGCCCAGCCGGTCGCTCAGGATCGCGGCGGCCGCCTCGGCCGCCGCGCGGTCCCCGAACAGCCCGAAGGAAGCCGCCCCGCTACCGCAGAGGAGCGCGGCCGAGGCTCCCTCCTCGCGCAACGCGTCGAGCGCGCGCGCGATCTCCGGCGTCGAGCGCGGCACGACCGCCTCGAAGTCGTTTCCCATGCACGCCATCACCTCCTGCCAGGTGCGGGGGCGGGGGGGCGCGGGCACGCCGGGCAGCGCAGCGGAGCCGGCTTCCGGGACGGTATCCGGGGCGCCACGCTCGCCGGCCCCGGCACGCGCACGCGCCAACTCGCCATACGCCCACGCGGTGGACACGTGCACCGGCGGAAGCGACAGCACCAGGTGCGCCTCGGGCAGCGGCTCGAGCGGCTCGAGCACGTCACCGCGGCCGGTCGCGAGCGCGAGTGGGCTGTCGCTCAGGAAGAACGGAACGTCGGCGCCCAGGCCGGCCGCGATACGCGTCACCGCGGCGTCGCGCTCGTCCACGTGCGTCAGATGGCAAAGCGCCCGCAACACCGCCCCCGCGTCCGACGACCCTCCGCCCAGGCCGGCGCCCGCGGGGATCCGCTTCTCCAGGCGGATCCGTACGCCCTCCCCGAGGCCTGTCACCGCGGCGAATCGCTCCGCCGCGCGCCACGCCAGGTTCTCCCGCGGCGCGCAGGGCTCGGGACCGACGACCGCGAGGTCGACCCCGTCGCCCCCCAGCTGCACCGAGAGCTCGTCGTGGAGGTCGATGGCCTGCAGGAGCGTCTGCACCTCGTGGAAGCCGTCTGGACGGCGGCCGAGCACCCTCAGGAAGAGGTTGACCTTCGCGGGAGCGCGGAGCACGACGCGTCGGCTCCCTGCGCGCCTCCTCACCCCGCGTCGTGCACCATGTCGGTGGCGTCGGCGGCCTCCGCCTCGACGGCGCGCTCGACGCGCTCGTCGGCAGCGCCGACCTCGCCGAGCGAGAGGCCCAGCCTCCAGGAGTACCACAGGCCGATGGCGGTGACGGGGACCCAGCCGCCGAAGTGGTACCCGAACGCGAACGCGAGCGCGCGCGCCTCGTCGACCCCGTAGACCCCGCTCGACGCGAACAGGGCCGCCGCGTGGAAGGTCCCGAAGAAGCCCGGCGCGGAGGGAATCGCGACCCCGAAGCCGACGACCGCCTCCGTGAAGATCGCCGAGACGAACCCCGTGTCGATACCGAACGCCAGCATCCCGAGCCAGAACGAGACCGCGTGCCACGTCCAGAACACGAACGACCACGCCAGCCCGAGCGCGAGCAGCTCGGGACGGCGCAGGATCCGGAGCGCCTCCAGGAAGGACTCGAGGGAGCCCACCACCCGCCTCGCCGCGCCACCCGGAAGGCGCAGGGCCACGGCTTGCGCGAGCGCGACGAACCGTCGCGGCCAGGCCGCCATCACCAGGACGACAGCCGAGATGCCGACGACCGCCACGACGGCCGCCTTCAGCATCGCGCCTCCCCACCCTTCCTGCAGCGTGCCCGTCGCGGGAAAGCCGGGCGTCAGCACCGGGAGCACGAGGAACACGAGCAGCACCACCCCGTCCAGAAGCCGCTCCACGACGAGCGTGCCGAACGCGGCGCTCGCGGTAACCGGCTCGAGGCGGCTGAACGCGTAGGCGCGCGCGAACTCCCCGACGCGGGCCGGCAGCAGGTTGTTGGCCATGAAGCCGATGGTGACCGCCGCGAATCGGGAGCGGAGTCGGGTGTTCGGCTCGACCGGCCTCAGGAGCACGTTCCACCGGAGCGCGCGAATGAAGAACCCGAAGGTCGCCACGGAGATCGATGCGGCCAACAGCCACAAGTTGCCCGCACGGATGTTGGCCCAGACCTCGGCGAACGAGACGTCGGCCAGCGTCCACCACAGGAGGAGCGCGGTGATCGCCAGGCCCAGGACCCCCTTCTTCCAGTGCCTCACGCCCGGGTCCGCACCCAGGACTTCACGCCCCGGCCCGCGCGCGCCGGACCAGGTCGACCATCTGCCTCACCGCGGTCTCGAACCCCACCAGCAGCGCCCGCGATACGATGCTGTGGCCGATGTTGAGCTCCTCGACCCGGGTCAGCGCGGCGACGGCCGTCACGTTCCGGTAGGTCAGCCCGTGACCGGCGTGGACGGCCAGGCCGAGCCCGCTCGCGAGCGCCACGGCCTTCGCCAGGCGATCGAGCTGGCCCGCGCGCCGGGCTGGAGCCGCGTTGGCGAACTCGCCGGTGTGGAGCTCGACGGCGTCGGTGCCGAGGTCGAGCGAAGCGCGGATCGCGTCCTCCTCCGGATCGATGAAGAGCGCCGTTCTGATGCCCGCCGCGCGCAGCCGCTCGACCGCGGCCCCGACGGCGCTCCGCTGCCGGTCGTCCGAGAGCGCCAGACCACCCTCGGTCGTGACCTCGGCCCGCTTCTCGGGCACGAGCGTCGCCTGCAGGGGCTGGAGCTGGCAGGCCAGGTCCACGATCTCGGAAGACGCGGCCAGCTCGAGGTTCACCGCAGAACGCACGGTCTGCATGAGCAAGCGCACGTCGCGGTCCTGGATGTGCCGCCGGTCCTCCCGCAGGTGGACGGTGATGCCGTCCGCTCCGCCGATCTCGGCGAGCACGGCCGCCGCGACCGGGTCCGGCTCGTCGGTCTTCCTGGCTTCGCGAACGGTCGCGACGTGATCCACGTTCACGTACAGCCGCATGCTCATCCCAGGGTCGCTCTCTCGAAGGCGTTCGTCAGTTCCTGCTTCGCGTCATCCCTGAGGTCCGGTCCCACCAATCGCAAAAGCTCGCGGCCGAAGAGCGCGTACAGGCGCCGCTCCTCCGGCTCCAGCGCGCGCAGGTGCAGCGCGATGGCCTCTACGTCCCCCTCCGCCACCGGACCCGTGACGGCCCCCGCGGGCCCGCTCTCCTCCACCATGGCGAGCGTTCCCCGCACCAGCGGGACGAGCGCGGCAAGCGCTTCGTCAGGATCGACGCCGGCACGCTCCATGACCCGCACGGCGGCATCCAGCAGCGGCGAGACGTAGCTCGCGGTCAGCACCGCCGCCGCGTGCAGGAGCGGCCGTCTGGTGGCCGCCACGATGATCGGTCCGCACCCCATGGCCGACGCGAGCAGGCGCGCGACGGCCGTCGCCTCGGGCGAGCCCGTTACCGCGATGTAGGACCCGGGGATGCGGGAGGCGGCAGCGGCCGATCGGGACACGACCTGGAGCGGATAGAACGCGCCCACGGCATATCCGCGAGCGTGCAGCGGCGCCAGCACGTCGGTGGAGAGGCTTCCCGACAGGTGAAACGCGACGCAGCGCTCGGGCGCGGGCCCCTGCGCGGCGATCGTGTGCGCCATCTCGGGGACGATCTCGTCGGGCACGGCCAGGAAGAGCGCCATGGTGTCGGGGGCCAGCGGCTCGACGCCGAACACGTAGCTGGCCTTGCCCTCGATGAAGATCGGGTGCGACGGGGGCTGCGGGTTGCGGCCGAATACGGCGAGGCGCTCCACCGCCCGTGTCTCGATGAGCGCGGCGCCCAGCGCGAGCCCCATCCGGCCCGGTCCCACCACGGTGACCGACGAGTCCACTACCCGGCCGCCCCCACGCGGCGGGGGCGCGCCGACCGGCTCACGCCACGTCCTCCACGGTGACGCCGGACCTGCGCGCGAGCCTCCCCAGCAGCGGCTGCGGCACCCTCGCCGTGAGCGAGACGCGCGTGCTGTCGTCGACCCGCTGGACCACCTCTCCCTCCCGGTAGACCGCCGCGATGGCCTCACCGTCGATCACGGGCACGCGCACGATCACGTGCGCCAGGCGCGATCGCAGGCGCGCCTTCAGCGTCTCGCGCAGCGCCCCGAGCGTCGCGGGATCATGGGCGGACACGAAGACGGCCGGCGTCGGCTCCAGGGATCGGATGCGTGCGCGCAGGCCCTCCTCCTCCGCGTGGGTCACCCGGTCGATCTTGTTGAACACGAGGATGCGGTCCCGCCCCAGCAGGTCGAGCTCGGCGAGCACGTCGTTCACCACCTCCCGCTGCTCCTCCCAGTCGGAGTGCGACGCGTCGATGACGTGGAGGAGCACGTCCGCCTCCCGCGCCTCCTCGAGGGTCGAGCGGAAGGACGCCACCAGATGGTGCGGAAGCTTGCGGATGAAGCCGACCGTATCCGTCAGCAACGCCTCGTGCCCCGAGCCCAGGTCGACGGCGCGCGTGGCCGAGTCGAGCGTGGCGAATAGGCGATCCTCGACGAACAGGTCCGCACCGGAGAGGGCCCGGAGCAGCGAGGACTTGCCCGCGTTCGTGTAGCCCACGAGCGCCGCCCGGAACGAGCCCCCGCGCGACCGCCGCTGCTCGGCCCTCGCCCTGGCGACGTCTTGGAGCTTGGCGCGCAGGTCGGCGATCCTGGTGCCGATGAGGCGGCGGTCCGTCTCCAGCTGCGTCTCGCCCGGACCCCTGAGCCCGATGCCGCCGCGGATGCGCGAGAGGTGGCTCCACATCCGGCGGAGGCGCGGGAGCAGGTACTCGAGCTGCGCGAGCTCCACCTGCATGCGCGCCTCCTTCGAGCGTGCGCGCGTGGCGAAGATGTCCAGGATGAGCTCGGAGCGGTCCATGACCCTGACGCCGAGCAGGTCCTCGAGGTTCTTGCCCTGCGCCGGGCTCAGCTCCTCGTCGAAGAGCACGAGGTCCGCCTCGCGTTGCCGCACCAGGTCGGCGAGCTCGCGCGCCTTGCCGGCGCCGAGATAGAAGCGCGGGTCGGGTCGCGTGATCCGCTGTGACAGGGTCGCGACGACCTGTCCACCGGCGGTGTCGGTCAGCCGCGCCAGCTCCTCGATGTGCTCGTCCGCGAGGCGCCGCTCGAGGCCGCGATCGGGCGCGCCGACGAGCACGGCCCGATCCACGGGGGTGTTCAGGTCGATGAGTTGCGTGGGGATCGGGTTACCTCTGGACGCTGATGATGCCGAGGCCGCTCGCGCTCAGCTCCGGACGTTCGGTGCCATGGAGGCGCTCGCGCGCCCGTCAAGCATACTCAAGCGCCTTCCGACGGAGAAGCCGACTCCGGGCCTTGGGGCTCATCCCCGGCGCCCCGCGCGCGGCGGCGCTCCGACCACCACTCGAGCCGCTCGGCGACCGCTTTCTCGAATCCGAACGGGCCCGGCCGGTAGAACGTGCGCGCGCCCATCTCGTCCGGGAGGTACGTCTGGGCCGCAACGCCGTCCTCCTCGTGCGGATCGTAGCGGTACCCGGCGCCGTAACCGAGCTCCTTCATGAGTCCGCTCGGCGCGTTGCGGATGTGGAGCGGCACGGGCGCGGCGGGCGTCTCCCGCGCAACCGCCATGGCTGCGGACCACGCCTCGTAGGCGCGGTTCGACTTGGGAGCGACCGCCAGGTACAGGGTCGCCTCCGCCAGCGCGAGCTCTCCTTCCGGCGAGCCGAGGAAGTGGTACGCGTCGCGTGCGGCGACGACCACGCCCAGCGCGTTCGGGTCCGCGAGCCCGATGTCCTCGGAGGCCATTCGCACGAGTCGTCGCGCGATGTACAGAGGGTCCTCGCCGCCGTCGATCATCCGCGCGAGCCAGTAGAGCGCACCGTCCGGGTCGCTCCCCCGCACGGCCTTGTGCAGCGCGGAGATGAGGTTGTAGTGCTCCTCCCCACCCTTGTCGTAGGCGGCATAGCGGTGCTGTAGCGCCTCGCGCGCGGCCGGCAGGTCGATCCGGCCCCCGCGGCCCACGAGCGCCGCCGCCGCGTCCAGCACGCCCAGCGCCCGGCGTGCGTCGCCGTCGGCCGCGGCGGCGATAAACTCGAGCGCCTGCTCGTCGGCGGCGAGATCGTGCGATCCGAGCCCACGCTCCGAGATCAGCGCGTCGTCCACGATCGCGCGCAGGTCCACGACCGAGAGCGGGCTCAGCACGTACACCGGCGCGCGTGACAGGAGCGGGCGCACGACCTCGAACGAGGGGTTCTCCGTCGTCGCGCCGATGAGGATCACCGTACCCGCCTCCACGTGCGGCAGAAACGCGTCCTGCTGTGCCTTGTTGAACCGGTGGATCTCGTCGCAGAAGAGGATCGTGCGCCGGCCGGTGGCCCGGAGCCGCTCGTCGGCCTCGGCGATGATCTGCCGCACGCGCGCGATCCCCTCGGTGACCGCGCTGAACGCCACGAACGCGACGTCCGACTCGTTCGCGATCAGCCGCGCCAGCGTCGTCTTTCCGCTCCCCGGCGGTCCCCACAGGATCATGCTGCCCGGCCGGCCGGTCTCCAGCATGGCCCGCACCGCCCTTCCCTCCCCGAGCAGATGCTCTTGGCCGCGGAACTCGTCCAGGGTGCGGGGGCGCATCCGGGCCGCGAGCGGGACGGCTCCCGCGCTCGCCTTGGTAGTGCCGGGACCCGACGCGTCCGCGCCGCGATCGCCACGTTCGGCCGGGTCGGGGACGCCCTGCTCGGGAGCGCCGTGGCCGGGAGCGCCCGAGCCGGGCCCGTCCGGGCCGCCGCCCGGCCCTCCCCGCTCACCGAACAGGTCGAAGTCAGCCATCGCGGACCGCTCCCGCCAGCCGCAGCGCGCGCTCCGACAACGCCGCGCGTTCGTTCCGCGACGGATCCTCGAGCACCCAGTCGAGCAGGTCGTCGAGAATGCGGCCGAACTCCGGCCCGGGCTCCAGGCCCAGCGCGATGAGCCCCCGGCCGTCGAGCGCGAGCTCCTCCACCGAGAGCGGCGGCGCAGAAGCGCGTACCCTGCGCGCCCTGCGCCACGACGCGACGACGCGTTCGATCCGGTCGCCCAGCCCCAGCGCGCACTCCGCACGCGCGCGCGCCAGGTCGAGTCGGGCGAGAGCCACCAACCGCCCAGGCCCGCTCGCGCTGAGCCACCGCCGGAACGTCGCGTCGTCCGCCGCCGGATCGGGCAATGCCGGGGCCGCCGCGCGATAGGCCGTCTCGTCCGTTTGCGCCCTGGAGAGCCGCAGCCGCACGAGCAGCGCGGCGGCCTCCTCGCGTGACAAGCACCGCAGCAGCGCCGCCAGCCGCAGGAGCGGCCGGCCCGGCGGCAGCGCGGCGGCGGTCGCGACCGACAGCCTCCAGGGGTCCGGGTCCGTGGCCGGGGCCCGGGCCGGGCGCGCCGCCGGTTCGCCGGAGCCCTCCCCTCCGCGGGCCGCCTCTGCGGAGGCCGCACTACCCGATACGGCCCGTTCCCTGCCCCCGCCGGCGGCGGACACCGCGCCGGCGCGCAGCGCCGCCAGCTCCGGGTACAGCACGGCGAGGGCGCCCGACTCCGCGTAGAGCTCGAGCGCCCGCTCGGGCGCCGGGTCGCTCTCGAGGATCTTGAGCAGCTCGTCCCTGACGCGCTCCGCGGACAGCAGGCGGACGTTGTCCACGAGCCGTGCGAGCGACGCCCACGTGGCGCCCTCGATCTCGAGCTCGAACCGTCCGGCGAAACGGAGCGCCCGCAGGATCCGGAGGTAATCCTCCGTGAACCGCTCGTCGGGCTCGCCGACGGTCCGGAGGATGCGGCGCTCGGCGTCGCGCACGCCCTGGAATGGGTCCCGGAGCTCCTCACGCAGCGGGTGCCACGCCAGCGCGTTGACCGTGAAGTCGCGCCGCGCCAGATCCTCCTCGATGGTCTCGGCGAACGTGACGACGGCGTGGCGGCCGTCGGTCTCCACGTCCCTGCGGAAGGTCGTCACCTCGTAGAGGGTGCCGTCCCGGGAGAGCACGCCCACCGTGCCGTGCTCCACTCCGATGGGAACCGTGCGGCGGAAGATGGCGCGCACCTGCTCTGGCCGCGCGTGCGTGGCCAGATCCCAATCGCCGGACTCCAGGCCCAGGAAGACGTCGCGCACGGCTCCCCCCACGGCCCACGTCTCGTGGCCCGCCTTCTCCAGCGTGCGCGCGATCCAACGCACCGGCGGCGGCGCGTCCGGCCGAGGGTGGCGGCTCATCCGACCAGAACCGCGCCGCCGTTCACGTTGACGATCTCGCCGGTGACGTGTCGACCGAGGTCGGAGCACAGGAACACGATGGGACCCGCGACGTCCTCGCCCGTGGCAATGCGGCCGATGGGAATGGACCTGGCGATCCGCTCGCGACCCTCGCCCCGCAGGGCGGACTCCGCCATCTCCGTGTCGACCCAGCCCGGGGCGACGGCGTTCACCGTGACGCCCCGCGGGGCGAGCTCCACGCAGAGCCCCTTCACGAGCGAGATCAGGGCGCCCTTCGTCGACGCGTAGTCGGCGTGGAAAGCCTCGCCCCTCTGTCCGGCGGTGCTGCTCACCAGCACCATGCGCCCCCCCTCCCGTAGGCGGCGGGCGGCGGCGCGGCAGGTGTAGAACACCGAGTGCAGATTGGCGCCCACGGTGGCGTGCCACTGCGTGTCGCTCATCTCGGCGATCGGCGTGTCGGAAGGCGGCCACACACCATGGTTGCCCACGAAGATGTCGAGCCCGTCGAACTCCTCGTCGGCGCGCGCGAAGAGCGCCTCGGAGCCCTCGGCGGTCGACAGGTCCCCCGCCTCCGCCCACGACCCGACGCCGAGGGCTCGGCAGGCCTCGACCACCTCGCTCGCCTCGCGCTCCCTGCTGCGGTAGCCGATGCCCACGGCCGCGCCCGCCCGCGCCAGGAGCAGCGCGGTCGCGCGGCCCACGCCGCGCGAGCCACCCGTGACGATCGCGTTCTTGCCCCTCAGGTCGATCAGGCCGCTCATGGCGCATCCTCTCCGTCCGGTCGGTAGGCTCGGGGCGGCTCGTGCCGCTGCCGGTGCCGCGGGTCCCGGAGTGGCCGGCGCGAGCACCCGCC
>Ga0299906_10003939_pt1 | contig 12187 bp, 9 predicted proteins | sample RVTome_14_FD_200259 | JGI IMG/M metagenome (GOLD analysis project Ga0299906, IMG submission 200259) | Soil microbial communities from uranium-contaminated site in the Upper Colorado River Basin, Wyoming, United States - RVT145D125 (version 2) ...
ATGGCGGCGCGTCCGGGCGCCGTCGCCACCGCGGCAATGATGTCAGCTTTCTCCATGAGCGGGCTTGCTCCGCTCGAGGCTGCGGGTGATCTGCCACTGCTGTGCGATCGACAGAACGTTGTTCACCAGCCAGTACAGCACCAGACCCGACGGGAAGAAGAAAAAGAACACGCTGAACGCGATCGGCATGATCTTCATCAGTCGCGCCTGCATGGGATCGGGTGGAGTAGGGTTCAGCCAGGTCTGAATGAACATCGTCGCGCCCATCAAGACCGGCAGGATGTAGTACGGATCCGGCGTGGACAGATCCTTGATCCACAGCGCGAACGGCGCGTGGCGCAACTCCACGCTGAGGAGCAGCACCCAGTACAGCGCAATGAACACCGGAATCTGCACCACGATCGGCAGGCAGCCGCCGAGCGGGTTGATCTTCTCCGTCTTGTACAGCTCGATCATCGCCTGGTGCATCTTCTGCCGATCGTCGCCGTAGCGCTCCTTCAGGCGCTGCAGCTTGGGCGCCATCACCTTCATCCTCGCCATCGACCGATAGCTGGCCGCCGACAGCGGGTAAAAGGCGATCTTGATGATGATCGTGAGGATGATGATGGCCACACCCCAGTTGCCGACGAAGCCGTAGATCTTGTTCAGCACCCAGAACAGTGGCACCGCGAGCACGCGCAGCCAGCCGTAGTCGACCGCCAACTCCAGACCGGGTGCGAGCGCTTTCAAGCGTTCCTGCTCCTGCGGTCCGATATACAACGCCGTGGAGCTGCTGCCCGCCTGTCCCGCAGCAATCTGCGGCATCGGCACGATCACGCCGGCGGCGATCAGGCCCTCGCCCAGCGGGCGCAGGTAGAATTCGCGCGCAAGGCCGGGCTGCGGAAGCCAGGCGGCGAGGAAATAGTGTTGAACGATGGCCACCCACCCGTCGGGGCTGGTCTTGGGATAGGTCGCCTTGTTCTCCTCCACGTCCGAAAACTTGATCTTGCTGAGCTTGTCCTTCTCCGTGTAGATCTCTACGCCGCTGAAGGTTGGCACCATCTTCGAGTCGCCAACCGGAGGCTTGGCGTCACGCACCAGTTGATAGTAGGCGTGAGCGTCGATCGGCGCCTGCCCCCGGTTGGTCAGCGAAAATCCGACGTCGACCGCATAGCTCCCTCGCTTGAACTCGAAGGTTTTCAGCACCTCGACATGGTCTTGGCCTTGGGCCCGGAGCCGCACTACGACCTTGTCCTCACCGGGCTGCAGGGTGTAGCGGGTTGCCTCCGGAACGAACGGGCTGGTGTGGTTGGGAAGCCCGGACCCGATCAAGCCGCTCTGCGCGAAATAGACGCGATCGGGAGTCTGCTCGAACAGCACCAACACCTTGTCCCGATCGTCGCGGTCGCGATGCTCGAGCAGCTCGACCCGCCGCAAATTACCGCCCGCAGTGTCGATCTCCACGCGCAAGAAGTCAGTGCGTACTTCCACCGTCTCGCCTGCCGTTTGTGCCTTGGCCCCAGCTGCCGGGGCTTCTGCTGGAGCTCCGGGCAGGGTCGGGGTCGGCGGCGCGGCGTGCTCGCCAGCGGCTTGCGTGGCTGGGGCGGGGGCGGTCGGCGACGCGGCCCGCTCCCGAACCCACGCATCGACCAGGAGGAACAGCGAGATGGCGAACACCGTCCCGGTGATGAGGCGATAGCTATCCATTTGGCGGTGAAATGATCAGGGCACCGGGTCGATCCCCCCGGCATGCCAGGGATGGCAGCGGCACACGCGCCGGCACGTGAGCCAGGTCCCGCGCGCAGCGCCGTGCTTCCGGATTGCCTCGAGTCCATAGTCCGAGCAGGTCGGATGAAAGCGGCAGCGCGGTCCGAGCAGCGGGCTGACCGTGAGTTGATACATGCGGATCAGTATCCGCAGGAGAGATTTCATCCGCGCGACCACTCCAGCAATCGAATTAGTTCCTCGCGCAGTGCACGGTTGTCACCGCGCGGAGGTGGCGCCGCATGCACTTGGACCACGAGATCCAGAGCCGGCAGCGGCGGCGAGATGCGGCGAAAAGTGTCTCGGACGATGCGCTTGAGCCGGTTGCGCTGCACCGCCTTGGCCACCACCCGTCGCGGGACGACCACCCCGATGCGACTGCGGCCTGCGGTGTTCGCCGACGCCGCGAGGGTGAACCAGACGCCCCGCTTGCGGCGGCGGGAACGCAGGGTAAGCTTGAACTCCTCTGGTCGGCGCAGCCGGGCGGCTGAGGGGAAACCCTGGTCCGGCCGCAGCCGCCTCACACCGCTCAGACCGCCAGGCGCTTGCGCCCCTTGGCGCGGCGTGCGTTCAGCACCTTCCTGCCCCCCAGCGTTTTCATGCGTGCACGGAAGCCGTGCGTGCGGGCACGCCGGATCTTGGACGGTTGATAGGTACGCTTCATTTCAGGTCTCCAGCCGCCTGCGGAAAAGCCTGCCATTACACGCGCTCGGCGCTGGCCTTGTCAACTGCTTCCCCATTTGCTGCGCCGGGGTCCTGTGGATAACTTAAGGCCCGGCTGGTACAATCTCGTTCTTTCCCGCATCTCCTACGAGGCCGCCTCGTCCTTCGACGCGCGCTATGGACGCTTTCTGGACCTTGTGCCTGCAGCACTTCGAGCATTCGCTGCCGCAGCAGCAGTTTCGCACCTGGATCCAGCCCCTGCGGCCACGCCGCAACGGCAAGACGCTGATCCTGGAGGCGCCCAACCGCTTCGTGCTGCAGTGGGTCAAGGACCGCTTTCTGCCGGTGATCGAGCAGCTTGCGCGCGATCATCAAGACGGCACCGGCGTTCACCTGGAGTTGGCGCCGCGCGCCGGCGGTGGACGCGACGCGTCGCCAGCGGCGGGCGCGGCGATCGCTGCACCTGCGGTCGCGCCCGCGCCGGCAGCGGAGTCCAGGCCGAGGGTCCGCGAGAACAGCCGGCTCAACCCGGTCTTCACTTTCGACTCTTTCGTCACCGGGAAAGCCAACCAGCTCGCACGCGCTGCCGCGATCCAGGTGGCCGAGCATCCCGGCACCGCCTACAACCCGCTGTTCATCTACGGCGGCGTGGGTCTGGGTAAGACCCACCTGCTGCAGGCGATCGGGAACCTGGTTCAGGAGAACAAGGCACAGGCGAAGATCCGCTACATCCATGCCGAGCAGTACGTCTCCGACGTGGTGCGCGCCTACCAGCACAAGGCCTTCGATGGTTTCAAGAAGTATTACCACTCCCTGGACCTGCTCCTGATCGACGACATCCAGTTTTTCGGCGGGAAGAATCGCACGCAGGAGGAGTTTTTCTATGCCTTCAATGCACTCATCGAGGGCCACAAGCAGGTGATCATCACCTGCGACACCTACCCGAAGGAGATCAGCGGCATGGAAGATCGGCTGATCTCGCGCTTCGGCTGGGGCCTTACCGTGGCCATCGAGCCCCCGGAGCTGGAGATGCGCGTGGCGATTCTGCTGAAGAAGGCCGAGGCGGACGACATCGCGCTGCCGCAGGACGTGGCATTCTTCATCGCCAAGCACATCCAGTCGAACGTGCGTGAGCTGGAGGGCGCGCTCAAGCGCGTGATCGCCTACTCCAACTTCGCCGGCCAGGCCCTCACCGTCGAGCTCGCGCGTGAGGCGCTGAAGGACCTGCTCGCCATCCAGTACCGGCAGGTGTCGGTGGACAACATCCAGCGAACCGTGGCCGATTACTACAAGATCAAGGTTGCCGAGATGTACTCGAAGAAGCGCTCGCGCAACGTAGCGCGACCGCGTCAGATGGCGATGGCGCTGGCCAAGGAGCTGACCCAGCTCAGCCTGCCCGACATCGGCGAAGCCTTCGGTGGGCGCGATCACACCACCGTGCTGCACGCGTGCCGGAAGATCGCCGAGCTCAAGTCCGACTACCCTGAGATCGGACGCGATTTCGAGGCCTTGCTGCAGGTGTTGAGAAGTTGAACGGATTGGGGACAAAAGGTGGAAGACTCGCGTCGCCGGCGCACGCGCGCGAAGCGTTCACAAACGCTCCACCGTCCATCCACAGCTCGTCCACCCAGTTTCAACGCCCCGCCGACCCATGCCGGCCGGGCTTTAATCGGTGCTCCACAGCCGCTTCTTCCCCTTATTATCTATAACCAGGAAGAAAAATGACATCAATAACTGTACAACGCGACGTCGTGCTTCTGCCGCTGCAGTCGGTCAGCGGGGTAGTCGAACGCCGGCACACCCTGCCGATCCTCTCGAACGTGCTGCTCGAGTTGCAGGACGGTGTCCTCACGCTCACGGCGACCGACCTGGAGATCCAGGTGGCTTCGCGCAATGAGACGGGCAGTGCCGGAGCGCCGCAGGCGACCACGGTGTCGGCGCGCAAGCTGCAGGACATCCTGCGCGCGCTGCCGGAAGGCTCCGGCGTGGTGCTGGATATCCAGGACAAGCGCCTCCAGCTCAAGGCCGGAAAGAGCAAGTTCTCCCTGCAGACGCTGCCGTCCCAGGACTTTCCCAAGTTGACTGCCGCCGGTGCCGCCAGCGCCACGCTGGAACTCGACCAGAAGGATCTCAAGCGCCTGTTCGCGCGCGTGTACTACGCCATGGCGCAGCAGGACATTCGCTACTACCTGAATGGCCTGCTGCTGTCGATCGGACCGCAAGGCATCACGGCGGTCGCCACCGACGGTCACCGCCTGGCGCTGGCTTCGCTCGCGCTCGCGCTGGACGTGCCCAAAGTCGATGTGATCCTGCCGCGCAAGGCGGTGCTCGAGCTGACTAAGCTGCTAACGGATGGCGAGGGGAAGGTGAAGCTGGAGGTACGCGAAAATCAGGTGGGCTTCAGCTTCGGAGTGATCGAGCTGATCACCAAGGTGGTGGACGGCAAGTTTCCCGATTATCAGAAGGTAGTCCCGACCGGCTACCGCAGGCATTTCACGCTCGACCGTGTCGAGCTGCAGCAGGCGCTGCAGCGCGCCGCCATCCTGTCCAACGAGAAGTTCCGCGGCGTGCGCTGGGTGTTGACCGAGAATGCCTTGCGCATCGCCAGCAGCAACACCGAGCAGGAGGAGGCAGAGGAAGAGCTCGAGGTGATCTACGCCGGCGAGCCGCTCGACGTGGGCTTCAACGTCAGCTACCTGCTCGATGTGCTGGCCAATGTGTCCAGCAGCGCGGTCGAATGCTGGCTGGGCGATGCCAACTCCAGCATGCTGATCGCTCTGCCCGGCGAGCCGGACTTCAAGTACGTGGTGATGCCGATGCGCATCTGATCCGGCGCAACTCGACCGAACAACCGCTGTCTCCGATCCACTAGGCAAAAAAGTCCGACCTCCATGCAGCAGCCGTCGCAGCCATCCGAATACACCGCCGAAAGCATCAAAGTCCTGAAGGGACTGGAAGCGGTTCGAAAACGTCCCGGCATGTACATCGGCGACACCAGCGACGGCACCGGTCTGCACCACATGGTGTTCGAGGTGGTGGACAACGCCGTGGACGAGGCCCTCGCCGGTCATTGCGACGAGATCAAGGTCATCATCCACTCCGACAACTCGATCGGCGTCATCGACAACGGCCGCGGCATTCCCACCGAGGTGCATCCCGAGGACGAAGGCTGCCGCTCCACCGCCGAGATCGTGATGACGGTGCTGCATGCCGGCGGCAAGTTCGACAGCAACTCCTACAAGATCTCCGGCGGCCTGCACGGCGTGGGCGTGTCGGTGGTCAATGCCCTGTCCGAATGGCTGCGCCTGACCATCCGCCGCAACGGCAAGGTGCATCAGATGGAGTTCCGCAACGGCGAATCGGTCGCGCCGCTGAAGGAGACTGGGCCCACCGAGCGCCGCGGCACCGAGGTGCACTTCATGCCCAGCGTGGCGGTGTTCGGCAACGTCGAGTACCACTACGACATCCTGGCACGCCGGTTGCGCGAGCTGTCCTTCCTCAACAACGGCGTGCGCATCGAGCTGGTGGATCAGCGCAGCGGCAAGGAGGAGGTGTTCCAGTTCGCAGGCGGGATCAGGGCCTTCGTCGAGTTCATCAACCGCACCAAGACCGTCCTGCACCCGCACATCTTCCACTCGCTGCGCGAGCGCGACGGCATCGGCGTCGAGGTCGCGATGCAGTGGAACGACTCCTACCAGGAGTCGGTGCTGTGTTTCACCAACAACATCCCGCAGCGCGACGGCGGTACGCACCTGACGGCGCTGCGCGCGGCCATGACCCGCACGCTGAACCAGTACATCGAGCAGAGCGACCTCGCCAAGCGCGCCAAGGTGGAAACCACCGGCGACGACATGCGCGAGGGCCTCACTTGCGTGCTGTCGGTCAAGCTGTCCGACCCGAAGTTCTCCTCACAGACCAAGGACAAGCTGGTGTCGTCCGAAGTGCGGCCGGCGGTGGAGGAGATGGTGTCCGAAACGCTGATGTCCTTCCTGATGGAGAACCCCAACGACGCCAAGATCATCGTCGGCAAGATCATCGAGGCCGCGCGCGCGCGCGAGGCGGCGCGCAAGGCACGCGAGATGACCCGGCGCAAGGGCGTGCTGGACGGGCTGGGGCTGCCGGGCAAGCTGGCCGATTGTCAGGAGAAGGACCCGGCGCTGTCCGAGCTGTACCTGGTTGAGGGGGACTCCGCCGGCGGCTCGGCCAAGCAGGGCCGGGACCGGCGCTTCCAAGCCATCCTGCCGCTGAAGGGCAAGATCCTGAACGTCGAGCGGGCGCGCTTCGACAAGCTGCTGTCCTCGCAGGAGATCGCCGCGCTGATCACCGCGCTGGGCACCGGCATCGGCAAGGACGAGTACCGCCCCGAGAAGCTGCGCTACCATCGCATCATCATCATGACCGATGCGGACGTGGACGGCTCGCACATCCGCACCCTGCTGCTGACTTTCTTCTACCGGCAGATGCCCGATCTGGTGGAGCGCGGCCACATCTACATCGCCCAGCCGCCGCTGTACAAGGTCAAGCACGGGCGCGACGAGCGCTATCTGAAAGACGATCACGAGCTCAAGGACCATCTGCTCAAACTGGCTCTCAAGGACGCCCAGCTCTACCCCGGCGGGGAGGCACCGGCGTTGGCCGGCGACGCCCTGGCGGAAGTGGCGCGCGAGTACATCCTTGCCGAGGCGGTGATCGAACGCCTGTCGCGCCGGATCGACGGCGCGGTGCTGCGCGCGCTGCTGCGCGGCGTGCAGGTGGACTTGTCGAGCGCGGAGGCCGCGGCGCGCAGCGCCCAGGTGCTGGTCGCCGCGCTTCAGGGCGAGGGCGTGCTGATCGAACCGCAGTTCGACGAGAGCACCGAGGCGCACCGCCTGAGCGTGCGCCGGCTGTTGCACGGCAACTTGCGCCTGAGCGTGGTCGATCAGGACCTGCTGGACAGCGGCGACTATGCGCAGATCCGCAAGACCGCGGGCCTGTTGCAAGGCCTTCTGCACGAGGGCGCGAGCGTGCAGCGCGGCGAGCACAAGACCGCGGTCGACGAGTTTCCCCAGGCGGTGGAGTGGCTGCTCGAGCAGGCCAAGAGCGGGCTCACCATTCAGCGCTACAAGGGTCTGGGCGAAATGAATCCCACGCAGCTGTGGGAGACCACCATGGACCCCGCCTCCCGACGCTTGCTGCGTGCGCAGATCGAGGATGCCATCGCCGCGGACGAGATCTTCACCACGCTGATGGGCGACGTGGTCGAGCCGCGGCGCGCCTTCATCGAGGCCAACGCGCTGGGCGTGCGCAACCTCGACGTCTGACACGTCATCCCGCGCGGCGCCGCCGCGGCGTCAGACCGGGCGGCGGCGCGGTGCGGACTTCGCGTTCGGGCGCTGTTGCGGGCGCGCGGGACGGTTGCGGCCCGCAGGCGAGCCCGGAGCACGCCCCCCGGGGCCCTTGCCCGCCGCTCTCGGATGCTGCCCGCGGTTCGGCCCCGGGCCGCGCCCACCGGCCGGCGCCGACCTGCGATCGCCCGCATTCTGCTGCGGCTGGCGCTGCTGTTTTCCCTGATTGAGCGCGCCCGGCCGCTGCATCCGCGGGCGTTGCGCAGCCGCCAGCGGTGCGGCGGTGCTGCCGGTTTTCGCCAGCTCCTTCGCCGCCTTCTCCGCCAGCAGGTCGACCGCGTCGTCCAGCGTGAGCGTGGCCGGATCCATGTCCGAGGGTACGGTGACATTGACGTTGCCGTGTTTTACGTACGGCCCGTAGCGCCCGTCCAGCACCGCCACCGGCTTCTGGTCGATGGGGTGCACGCCGAGGTGGCGTCCGCCGCCCCCCTGCCCGCTCTTGGGCTGGGCCAGCAGCTCCACCGCGCGCGCGAGCGTGATGTCGTACACGCTCTCGCTCTTGGGAATCGACTTGTAGGTGTTGTCGTGCTTGACATAGGGCCCGAAACGGCCGACGTTGGCTTCCACCGGCTTGTTGGTTTCGGGGTGCAGGCCCAAGTCGCGCGGCAGGGACAACACCTTCAGGGCGGTGTCGAGGTCGGCCGTCGACACCGGCACATCGCTCGGCCACGACCCGCGGCGCGGCTTGGTCTTGGCGCCTTCCACCGTCGGACCGAGCTGCGCGTAATAGCCGTAGGGCCCCTTGAGCAGCAGCACGTCGAGTCCGGTCTCGGGATCCTGCCCCAGCGTTACCGGGCCCTCGCTCAGGTCGCCCCAGGGCCGCGTGTAGTCGCACTTGGGATAGCCGCTGCAGCCGACGAACGGTCCGCGCTTGCTGTTCTGCAGGTAGAGCTGCTTGCCGCACTTCGGGCAGCTCTCCGGCGTACGGCCGCTCTGCTGCCAATCCTCGCTCAGCAGCCGCTGTGCGTACTCTTTCCAGGTGCTCACGCGCGGCTCGGCGGCCGGCAGCGGCACGCCGCGCCCGGTCTCCAGCTTTTCCTGCAGGGTGCCGACGAAGGGCTCCCAGAACTCGCGCAGCACCTTGACCCAATCCAGCTCGCCGTTGGAGATCTGGTCGAGCTCCTCCTCCATCTCCGCGGTGAAGGCGTAGTCCACGTAGCGGCTGAAGTTGGCGGTGAGAAAGCCGTTCACCAGGCGGCCGAGGTCGGTGGGCACGAAACGCTTCTTGTCGAGCACCGCGTAGCCGCGGTCCTGCAGCGTCGAAATGATGCTGGCATAGGTCGAGGGACGGCCAATGCCGTACTCCTCGAGCTTCTTCACCAGGCTGGCCTCGGTGTAGCGCGGCGGCGGCAGGGTGAAGTGCTGCTCGCCGTAGATCCGATCCGCGGGGATCTGCTCGCCTTCCTCCAGCGCCGGCAGCTTTTCCTCGCCTTCCTCGACCGTGTCGTCGGCGCCTTCCTGGTACACCGCGATGTAGCCGGGGAACACGAGCGTCTGCCCGGTGGCGCGGAACAGCGCGTCCTGGTCCCCGACGCGGATGTCCACTCCGGTGGTGTCGTAGCGCGCGGGCGCCATCTGGCAGGCCACCGTGCGTTTCCAGATCATCTCGTAGAGCCGCGCCTGGTCGGGCGAGAGATACTCGCGCACCTGGTCCGGCGTGCGGAAGATGGAGGTGGGGCGGATGGCCTCGTGCGCCTCCTGGGCGTTCTTCGACTTGCTGCGGTACTCGACCGGCGCCTTGGGCAGATACGCTGCGCTGAAGTTCTTCGCCACGTAGTCGCGGATCTCCGCCACCGCTTCGCCGGCGAGGTTGGTGGAATCGGTGCGCATGTAGGTGATCAGGCCGCCGGAGGTCGCCGGGCCCTCGCCGTCGATATCCACGCCCTCGTAGAGCTGTTGCGCTGTACGCATGGCGCGGTCGGCCGACATGCCGAGCTTGCGCACTGCTTCCTGCTGCAGGGTGGAGGTGATGAACGGCGCCGCCGGCGAACGCGTCTTCGGTTTCTTCTCCACCTTGACCACGGTGGCCGTGCCGTGCGCCACGCGCGTGAGCGCCTCCACGATTTCCTGCTGCTGCTGCGCGCTCACCACCGAGAACTGCTCGATCTTGCTGCCCCGGTACTGGGTCAGGCGCGCGCTGAACTTCTCCTTCTGCTTGTGGCTGTCCAGATGGATGGTCCAGTACTCCTGGCTGCTGAAGGCCTCGATCTCCTGCTCGCGCTCCACGATCAGGCGCAGCGCCGGGCTCTGCACCCGGCCGGCCGACAGGCTGGGGCCGATCTTGCGCCACAGCAGCGGCGACAGGTTGAAGCCAACCAGGTGATCGAGGGCGCGGCGCGCCTGCTGCGCATTGACCAGCGGCATGGAGATGTCGCGCGGCTGCTGCACGCCTTCCTTCACCGCCGACTCGGTGATCTCGTAGAACACCACGCGCTTGAGCGGACGATTGCGCAGGTTCTTCTTGCCCCGCAGGATCTCGGACAGGTGCCAGGCGATCGCTTCGCCTTCGCGGTCCGGGTCGGTGGCGAGCAGGATCTGCTCGGCGTGCTCGGCCGCGCGCGCGATCGCATCGACGTGCTTCTTGTTCTTCTCCACCAGCGCGTACTTCATGCGGAAGCCGTGCTCCGGATCGACCGCGCCCTCCTTCGCCTCCAGGTCGCGCACGTGGCCATAGGAGGCGAGCACTTCGAAGTTGCGCCCGAGATATTTCTTGAGCGTCTTGGCTTTGGAGGGGGATTCAACCACGAGAAGATTGATCGGCATGCGGGCCCTTGGGCAATGAAATGCGGCGGTTCACGATCGCCGGCGCCGGCCCAGCGAGCGGGCCGTAACACGGCGTGCAAGATCTGCGAAAGCGTTGCTGCCGGGAGCGACGCTGAGCCGTATCAGCAATATATGCACCGCATTGCCGCTGCGTAGTCACACGCAGGTCGGCTCAGCCAGCGGTGCGGCGCGGATACTAATGCAGCGCGCCCAGACTCTCGGAAGCGAGGAGCTCGTCCAGGATCAGCGAATCCATCGGCTGCCCCTGGTTCCAAAGCACCATCAGCACAATGAGTTTGACCTGCTCGAGGCCGACTTCCGGCTCGTCCAGAGCCATGATGCGGTCGATGACCACTTCGCGCTGGGACGATTCGAGCACGCCCGCGGCCTCCAGAAACTGCAGGAATCCGCGTCCGTCGAGATGGATCTTGCGCATCTCCGCGGGTGCGTAGTGCCGGATACTGTTACCCCGTTTCGGCGTGCTCCCCGGGATAACGCTCGGGGAGGGCTGCTCCAGTCCGGTCAGCCAGTGTACCGCCTCGTCGATCTGCGCCGGTTCGAAGCCGGCGGCCGCCAATTGCCGGGAGAGCGTATCCAGATCGGGATAGCTGCCCAGATCGAAGTAGCGCTCCACCAGATAGGCGAGAATGTCGAACACCAGCGGCGGCGATGCTCCTGGCTGGCGTCCTGGGGCGACGGTCGCACCGCCGCACGATCAGCGTCTGCGCTGATACAGGCCGCCCGGCAGCCGGTCGAGATACCCGTCCAGTTCCAGCGCCAACAGCATGGCGGAAGCCGCATCGGGCGTCAAGCCGCAGCGCAGGCACAGGCTGTCCAGGTCCACCGCATCGTAACCCAGGCTGTTCAGCAGCGCGGACTGCTCGGGCGGCAACGCCGCTGCCGGCGCCTGCGTGTCTGTCGTTGCAGAGCCTGGCAGGCGCAACTCCTCCAGCACATCCTGAGCCGACTCTACCAGCTTCGCGCCCTGCTTGATCAGCCAGTGGCAGCCCTTCGACAGCGGCGAGTGGATCGACCCGGGCACGGCGAACACCTCGCGGCCCTGTTCCAGGGCCTGGCGCGCGGTGATCAGCGATCCGCTGCGCAGCGCCGCCTCCACCACCAGGCAGCCGCACGCAAGCCCGCTCAGGATGCGATTGCGGCGTGGGAAGTTGGCGGCGATGGGCGGCGTGCCGAGCGCGAACTCGGACACCAGCGCGCCGCGCAGGGCCAGCTCGTGCGCCAGATCGCGATGGCGCGCCGGATAGACACGATCCAGACCAGTGCCCACCACCGCCACGCTGGAAGCGGTCCCGCGCAGCCCGCCGCGATGGGCCGCGGCGTCAATGCCGAAGGCCAGGCCGCTGACGATCGTGAGCCCGGCGTTGCTCAGGACGGTGGCGAAGGCCTCGGCGTCCGCCGCGCCGCGCGGCGTCGGACTCCGGCTGCCGACTACGGCCAGCGCAGGCTGCAGGAGCAGTTCGATCCGCCCGGCCACGTACAGCACCACCGGTGGATCGGGCGTCTGCAGCAGCAGCGGCGGATAAGCGGCGTCGGCGAGCGTGAGCAGATGGTGAGCGGGTTGCTCGAGCCAGGCCAGCGTGGCGTCCACCGCTTCGCGTGCGGCCCCCCTCCGG
>Ga0299906_10003940_pt1 | contig 12186 bp, 9 predicted proteins | sample RVTome_14_FD_200259 | JGI IMG/M metagenome (GOLD analysis project Ga0299906, IMG submission 200259) | Soil microbial communities from uranium-contaminated site in the Upper Colorado River Basin, Wyoming, United States - RVT145D125 (version 2) ...
GTACCGAAGAAACTGCACCCAGAGCCGCCATTCAATCTCGAATACCCGTTGTACGCGGATTTCGATTTCAATCAACGCCTTCTGAAGCAGGGAACAAGCTTTCGGTTTTCTCCTGATTTGCAGGCGTATGCGGCCCCAGGAGGGCTAACGCGGAAACTGAATATAGAGGAGCTAGCCGCCGTTACGCGAAAGAACTTCGGCTATTGCTGGAGTAATTTTGCCAAGGCAGGTTATATGCTTTCAAAGGGCTTCCCTCCGATTAGAAGGCTGCGTCCGATCCGCTGATGTGCTAATGTGACTTCCAACTTTTAAAAATTTCACTGCAGGATGAGTATGTACCAAATAGTCTGGCCACTTTGATCACAGTGCTAGACGGCTCCATCTGGAGAACTTTCATGAACGAGCCGCAATCCATTGTTTACTCCCCCAAACCTTCCTTGGCAAGCCCACGGAAGATGCTGCACGAGATGTTTCGTGACCTTGTGGCTTCCCGCGAACTGGCCTGGCGGCTGGCGGTGCGCGACATCAGCGCCCAGTACCGTCAGGCGTTTCTCGGCATCCTCTGGGCCTTCATCCTGCCTCTGGCCAACACCCTGGCCTGGATCTTTCTCAACAACACTGGAGTGGTGAAGATTGCCGATACCTCCCTGCCGTACCACGTCTACGTCTTTACCGGAACCATGCTTTGGGCGATCTTTATGGATGCTCTCAATGCCCCGCTGCAGCAGGCGACCGCCGCCAAGCCGATGCTGTCCAAACTCAACTTCCCGCGCGAAGCTCTGGTCATCTCCGGCATCTACCAGACGCTGTTCAACGCCGGCATCAAGATCGTCCTGCTGCTCGGCGCTCTGGTTGTGGTCGGCATCAATCCCGGTTGGAACCTGCTGCTCTTCCCTCTCGGCATCTTGTCGCTGATTCTGGTTGGCACCGCCCTCGGGCTGTTCATCACACCGGTTGGCATGCTCTACACCGATGTCGGCAAGGCCTTGCCCTTGCTGATGCAGTTTTTGATGTATGCCACGCCAGTGGTCTTCGCCATGCCGAAGGAAGGCTTCGCCGTGACCTTGTTCACGCTCAACCCTCTGACCCCGCTGATCCTGACCTCGCGCGACTGGTTGACAGGGCAGTCGCCGGAGTTCCTTGCGTATTTTGTTTTGGTCAACCTGTTCGCCATCGTGATTCTTTTTGTCGTATGGGTTGTCTATCGTCTGGCGATGCCCATTCTCATTGAACGCATGAGTGCTTGAGTGCCATGAGCGATACACTGATCAAAGTCGAAGGTATCTCGAAGAAGTTCTGCCACTCCCTGAAAAAATCCCTCTGGTACGGGATGCAGGATCTGGGACGTGAGATCACCGGGCGTCGTCATGGCGGTGAAGGAGAGTTGCGTCCGGAGGAATTCTGGGCGGTTAAGGATGTGTCATTTGAGTTGAAGCGCGGGGAATGCCTGGGGCTGATCGGGCCAAACGGTGCGGGCAAGAGCACCTTGCTCAAGATGCTCAACGGTTTGATCAAGCCGGACCAGGGACGGATCGAGATGCATGGCCGGATTGGTCCTTTGATCGAACTGGGGGCGGGGTTTAATCCGATTCTGACAGGGCGGGAGAATATTTATGTCAATGGGGCGGTGCTGGGGTTCACCAAAAAAGAAATCGATCAAAAACTTGATGAAATCATAGAATTTGCCGAGATCGGTAAGTTTATTGATGCTCCGGTGCAGAGTTACAGTTCGGGGATGAAGGTGCGATTGGGTTTTGCCATTGCCGCCCAAATGGAACCGGATGTGCTTCTGATTGATGAAGTGTTGGCGGTAGGTGATATCGGATTCCGTTCTAAATGCTACTCAAGGTTGGCCGAATTGGTCGAAAATTGTGCTGTCATATTCGTGTCCCACCAGATGTATTTCATAAACAGGTTGTGTTCATCCGCTATGCTGCTCAAATCTGGCCAAAAGATTTGCATGGGTGAACCGGCTCAAGCCATTTCCAGATACAACGCCCTTTTCAGCCAGGAGGGCAAGGTCATCAGCGGTGATCAGGAAACTCGCATCGAAAATTTAAGATTGCTTGATAAAAGCAATCATGAATCTGATGCTTTTGATTGGCGCGACCCTCTGATTGCTGAACTGGATTTGCTGACCTCCCGGGCAAATGAAGAGGTTGCTCTTTCGGTTACTTTTATGGGTATGGATGGTGCGATTGCCGCGCAATGCCATTCTTCCTATAATAATTTCAAAGTGCGTAATGCCTACGAACGCAATCGGGTTCGCCTGGAAATCGACAGGTTGAATCTGAATCCAAGTGTCTACTATATCAATTTGATCGTCTATGACAAAACCAACAACAGGCAACTGTTGTGGCTGTATGCGACTAAAAAATTCGAAGTAACCGGTGATTTTTGCGGTGGCGCCTCATTCCAGTATGAGGGGCATTGGCAGGTCGCGGATGCGAGTCGTTGAAAATGATTGATTCCAGGCGACAACCTGTTTGCCCGTTTTGCGGAGGTATAACGCTTTCTGTTTATATGATGGGCAAGCACAATATTTGCCAGTGCGTCGACTGCAAGACTGGCCAAGTCTTTCCGATGCCGAGTGATGCGGAATTAATGGACTTCTATAATGGATTTCTCTTTGCCGCTAATCTCGAAAATTTGCAGCGAATCCTTGAAAGCGGCCCAAAGCTCTTCTCTTCACTGCATTTAAAGAAAAGCGGAAACTTGAAAATGCTCGACATAGGCGGGGGCGGTGGTTTCTATGCAAAAGCCTTCGAAGTGTCAGGTTACGGCGAAAGTACTTACGTCGACCTTGACAGTGATGCCTGCGACTTTGCCAGAGAGAAAATCGGGCTCATCAATGTCTTAAACCAGGATGCAGCAAAACTTGATGCCGGGGATCACAGGTACGACTTTGTCATGTGTCGGCATCTTATTGAACACTTGATCAACCCGACTGAGTTTATTCTTAAACTCACGGGGATTCTGGCCGAGGGAGGGTTTCTGCTGATCGTTTGCCCAAATGGCGATTCCCTGGAATATTTCGCCTATCCACAGTTGAATTTGAAAGATCGAGTTCAGAAGATCCGGGCCGCCAGTGGTCTTTCTAAGTTTGTGGTCAATCTGAAATTTCTTTCTGGTCAGATGTTACACGGTATGGATCCACCCAGGCATCTCTGGGCAATCTCCCGCAAGGGGATGCGACGTTTCCTCGAAGCCAATCATATCCAGGCTGAAATTGACACATTCCCACTGACGGACCCGGTTTACTCGCCATACTACTCTTCTAGGACGTTCACTCAGAAAATATGTTCTTTTGTCGGGGATTTCTTCACTTCGAAGATTGCCGGGGGGACGCATTTGGCGGTAGCAATCAGAAAAGCCTTAAATCCAGAGAATGAGAATGTCGTCTGAGACGTTCGTCCAGAATGTCAGAGAAATCGTGAGCCACAACCTCTGTATCGGTTGTGGCCTCTGCTCTGTTGTGTGCCCGGAAACTGCAGTTGCGATGGTTTGGCAAGATCGTCGAACCTGGCAACCGGAAATTGATGAGGAGGGGTGCACCCACTGTGGTCGATGCCTAAAGGTTTGCCCTCACAGCCCGCAGTGCATCACGGAGTATGCTGCGGCGGCACAGGCCCAAGGCGCGAGGTTTGGACTCCCGCAGGGTGGGAACTATTTTATCGCTTATGATAAAGACGAATCCAAGAGGATTCTCTCTGCCTCAGGTGGGGTGACAAGTGCTCTTCTGGAATGGTTACTCTCTTCTGGTACTGTTGACGGTGTCGTCGCGGCTTTGCCCCTGACAGGGGCTGCGGGTGTACCCCATTTTGAAATGAAGGTCTTCCGCTCGGTCGAAGAATTTGATCGTGGCAGAAGTTCACATTACCACCCCTTGAGTTACGACAAGGTGCTTGGTGAAATTTCGGCGAGTGACGGTTCTTTTGCTTTGGTGGGCGTTCCTTGTGTGATGCGGGGGCTCGTCAGGCTTCCCTCCAGATTGCAGAAAAAAATCAAGTACAAGGTCTGTCTCGCCTGCAGCCACAACGTCACCGGCGCATTCTCCGACTGCCTTGCCGGTCAAGAGGGGATAGGGGGCAGAGAGCCTTGGCAAATTAATTTGCGCGACAAGCAAGGGATACCGGACGCCAACAATTTCAATAATCTTTTTGTCCTGCCCGACCGCCAGGTGCGGGAAAATCGCTTCGATACGGCATTCACGGACATGTGGCGCAATTATTTCTTTGCCCAGGAGTGCTGTCTGTATTGCGCCGATTTCTACGGAGTCGATGCGGACATCTCCATCAAGGATGCCTGGGGACGGCTGAGTGGTGATCCCCTTGGGACATCGCTGGTCATCGTCAACAACCGCAACGTGGTGGAACATCTCAATCACCTCAAAAGCCAAGGTCGATTGTTTCTTGAGGAATGCGACGTGGATGAAGTCTTCAACTCGCAGGTCGCGACTGCCGTGTTCAAGCATGAAAAGGTTCGCGATCGTCTGGTTTGGAAAAAAGTCATAAAGCGTGAACTGGACACAAACCACCCAGCTCTGGGCTGGAATCGACGTTGGTTGTCGCGGGACAGTCACGAATACTGGCGGCTTTGGTTGTTGATGAGAATGTCCAACTTCTTTTATTTTCGGCTCGGCAAAGTGCCGGTTAAGGGGCTGCTGGTACTGGCAAGCCCCCTTGCCTGGAAGGGAACACTTGTGGAAAAAATCGTTGGTCGGATGACCCGATTTGCCGAACGGTTATGGTCAAAGTTGGCACGGTCAGTTCTGCTCTTTTTGGGCCTGCGCAGGCCAAACCGAAGCCCTGACAAAAGCCGCCTCAGGGTCTTGATTGCCGGTGGCTATGGCTATGGCAACGTCGGTGACGAAGCCCAGCTTGCCGCCAATTTGCAGCACTGGAAAAAGGCTGTCCCAAAATGCCGTCTTACCGTATTGACACCCAATCAAGAATATACGGAGGATATTCATGGACCGATCCGCACCGAACTGGCCACAAGGCTCTCTCTGTTCGGAAAAGGTGAACTTCAGTATTTTGGGTCAGACCGGGTTTTCAAACGGAGATTTTTTCTTGTTGCGGCACTTTGCCTGTTCAACGCCTGTCTGATCAGATCCGGCATGCCAACTTTTGGCCTATCGATACGCCAGGCGAGGCTATTGGATGAACTGAACAACTCAGACCTGCTTTTCTTGTCGGGAGGGGGATACCTCACCGGAATGACTCTGACGAGACTCTGGGATAATATGCTGTTGATTCGACTTGCACATGCTCTCGGTGTCCCGACAGTTCTGTCTGGTCAGACGATCGGGGTCTTCAAGGATCGAACCAGTCGATATCTGGCCAAGTGGGGGCTGAAGAAAGCGGATTTGATTTACCTCCGGGATCATATCGATTCGCCAAAAGATCTGGCAGACATCGGAATACCGGCTGGAAAAACCCATTCGACTTTTGACGACGCCCTCTTCTATGAACCTGCCCCTGTGCAGGAAATTCGTCAATTCCTGGAAAAACACCAAGTCGACCCTGAGAAGCCTTATCTTGCAGTCAATTGCCACTATTGGGGCCAGTCGCCAGAGGACATACAAACAATAATTGCCGAACTGACTGAAGCCTTAGACCGGATAAAAGAAGAGTTGGGATACCAGATCGTATTTGTATCCATGCATTTCTCGGATGAAGATTCGATCCATAATACTATGAAACGGATGAGGAACACTTCCTTCTTTCCTCCTTATGGCTATGATCCGTCGATTGCTGTCGGAATAGTTCAAAATGCCGCTTTATGCCTTACTATGAAGCATCATCCAATTGTTTTTGCCATGGCAGGCAAAGTTCCAACCGTGTCCTGTGTCTTTGATGAATATTATTGGCATAAAAATTTAGGCGCCATGAGTATTTTCGGTCAAGAGGCTTATCTGATCGATGCCAGGAAGACCCAGAAGTTTTCGGACGAGTTAACGGATAAGACAATCGAGGCGAACACAAAACGTGAGGAAATACGCAGCAAAATAAGCAAAAGGCTTAAGGACCTGGAGAATAGAGCTGGCGAGCCTATCTACATCTGGGCAAAGAGTTAATAAGTTGCCGACATTGTCGACGTGACGTCATCCGAGCAAATCTGGAATCGTTATCTCAAGCATTGCGAGCAAGCTCTTAAACTCGTCACGTCTTGTTAAAAAAGGGACCGTACGAAGGAGCAAGAGCCCAAGATTCGGCGATTTCCTATGCCCGTTCATTCTTCAGACACCCAACTTACGCGTCCTGATTGTTTTATTTAATTGCCGGAGCGATAATAGTTCAAGACATGATGCCAAATAAAAAAAACGTTTTCATTCTGAACTCCGCCTTGCTTTCCACGCGCGATGCTGCATTGTGGAATTCTCTTTACACGGCTCACAAATCAGACTTCGAATTCTTGTTTTTTACCGCCATGGCTACGCCTGGGTTAAAGCTGCCCAACGTTATTCCCCTCAGCTACGGTAAAAACATTTTTTTTGAAGCCTATAATGACGAGGTTTCTCTTCACAAAGACCAAGTCGAGTTGATTGCCGGGCACGACAAAATATGGGAACACTACGACCCCATAAATTCTAAGAGAGTCGCGTATTCCTGGCTGCTTTACTGGATTTCCGCTCTAAAAATCTGCAGCCCTTCAGCCGTCTACATCTGGAATGGTTTTCATGCTCCCGAAGTGGCCCTTGCAATGGCAGCCGATACTTTGGGCATTCGCCGATATTTCGTCGAGAGGGGGCCTTTTGCCGGAACTTACGCCTTCGATGAACGGGGCATAAACTACAGGTCGTCATTTGTCGCTCACTTCGAGGAATTCGGCATGGAAGTCCGCCCTGAGGGTGTGGCCCGCTTCGCCGAACAGTATTACACCGGGGGGATAAGCAACTGGGGGCAGCCAGACCGTATTACTAGCCGCAACGACTTTCTCAATAAATTCGCCATCCCTGACGGAAAAACCGTTCTTTTTTTCCCCTCTCAAGTCAACAAGGATTCAAACTCGAAAATTTTCTCTCCACATTATGTGTCGGTCTTTGATGCCTACAAGCATCTCACCGATTCCTTGGCGCCCTACTCGAAGGATGTTTTCCTGTTAGCCAAAAAACACCCGATGCAGGAAGGTTCCAGTTCCTTTGAAAGGCTACCTTTAACTTCTGGAATCTGGGTAGAAGAGGCCCATATTTTTGATTGCATAGAATACTCGGATGCTATTGTATCTATTAACTCATCATCCGCAGTAGAGGCCTCCCTCCTTGGCAAACCGGTGTTGACTCTCGGACAATCCATCCTGGATAAAAACCAGTCTGTTCTTGGGATCAGTGAGAAAAGCGAGCTTAAGACTCGTCTTGATGATCTGCTTACTCTCGTCAAAAACGGGAAAAATCAAGTTGACAATCTTTTTTTCTCGAAACTTTTGTTTGGCTATCTTTTTTCACCTGATTCTGAATTCAACCGTATTGGGGTACAAGGTGTCCACCAAATCCCTTTCCCAAAATATCCTGCAGACGAAAACAATAATGTTTTTCCTGCCGAGGAACTAGCTAATATCGCTAAGGTCTTGGCGATAAGACCGCCCGCACAAATACATAAAAATGAAATTACATTGAAAGAATGGCTTGTCTTTGCCAAGAAGATACCCATCAAGATATTAAATAGGTTTCTCTCTTAAAGACCGAGATATTTAAATTGTTTTCAGGATTGTTATGCAAGAAACCATATTGTTCATAAGCCATTACGCCGGCCGCACCGGTGCCCCTCTCATGCTGCTGAACCTGCTGAAATGGCTAAAGGAAAATACCCGGATCTCCTTCGAAATCCTCCTCCTTGCAGATGGGCCACTGCGCCAGGAATTCGCCGCCCTCGCTCTGGTGCACGTCCTCCCGGGAGCCGCGCCGGCGCCGGGAGGACGTGCCGCCCGCCTGGCACGGCGGCTCGGCTTGGCCGAAGACGAGAGCGGGGCGCGAGAGAAGCTGTTGTCCCGGCTTCGGGAAAGCGGGATCGGCCTAATCTATGCGAACACCGTCGTTACCGGCAGAGCCCTGGAAGCCCTGGCGCCGCTGGGGTGCCCGGTGATCACCCACATTCACGAGCTCGATTACTGGATCGAGCAGTCGGGCGAGGAGAACCTGCAGCAGGTGCGCCGTCACACCGCCCGCTATATCGCCGCCTCGCGCGCGGTAAAGCAGAACCTCGTCGATAGATATGAGATTCCGCCCGGAAAGATCGACGTCGTTCACAGCTTCATCCCCGCCCGCGGCGTCGCGGCCAACCCGGCGGGAATCCGACAACGGCTAGGCATCCCGGAGGAGGCCTTCGTCGTCCTCGGCTCCGGGCACGAGACCTGGCGCAAGGGGAAGGACCTGTTCGTGCTGCTGGCGGCGCAGACGCAGAAGGTCCTGACGGATCGGCAGGCCCATTTCCTCTGGGTGGGGGGCTGGCAGAAGGACGAGGACCGCAGGAATATCCTCCATGACGTTCGGCACCTGAGCCTGGAGGGGAAGGTCCACTTCACCGGCGAGGTCTCCAACCCCCTCGACTACTTCGCCGCCGGCGACGTCTTCGCCATGGTCTCGCGGGAGGACCCCTTCCCCCTGGTCTGCCTGGAGGCCGCGGCACTCGGCAAGCCGGTCCTCTGCTTCGCCGATTCGGGGGGGATGCCGGAGTTCGTAGAGTACGATGCGGGTTTCGTCGTGCCCTATCTCGACCTGGACGACATGACCAAGAAACTGGTTTCGTTAGCCGATGACCCGGCCCGAAGCCGTTACCTGGGAAAACAGGCGGCGGAAAAGGTTCGAAAGCTTTACGATGTCGCTCCCGGCGCCGAGCGGATTTCCAGGATCATTGAAGACAGGCTATAAAGTCGAAACTGGCCCACGAGGATTTTGCACCAGATGTTCCCATCAGAGAAAATGGTCCGACTAATCGCCTTATACCTCCCCCAGTTCCACCCCATTCCGGAAAACGACGAATGGTGGGGGAAAGGTTTCACCGAGTGGACCAACGTCACCAAGGCCAGGCCCCTGTTCAGGGGGCACTACCAGCCCCACCTACCGGCGGACCTCGGCTTCTACGACCTGCGGCTCCCCGAAGCGCGCCAGGCCCAGGCCGATCTCGCCCGGGAGTACGGCATCGACGGCTTCTGCTACTACCACTACTGGTTCAAGGGCAAACGGCTCCTGGAGCGCCCCTTCAATGAGGTGCTGCCCTCGGGGGAGCCGGTCTTCCCCTTCTGCCTCTGCTGGGCGAACGAAACATGGTCCCGCCGCTGGCTCGGCGAGGAGAGCCACATCTTGGCCAAGCAGGACTATTCGCCCGAAGATGATGCCGCCCACGCCCGCGCGCTTCTGCCGGCGTTCGCCGACCCCAGATCCATCAAGGTCGACGGCTGCCCCCTCTTCCTGATCTATCGGCCGAAGGACCTGCCCGACCCGCAGAAAACGACGGACGTTTTCCGTGAGACGTGCCTGAAGAACGGTTTGCCGGAACCGTACCTTATCGGTGTGAATGCCCACTGCAGAATGGAAAACTGCAATCTCCTTGGATTCGACCACACTCTGGATTTCAAGCCTCAGCTCGGCTCTCTTCCCGGCGCATTCAACGAGGGCCGAAACTGGAACAAGCTTCGTCGGAACCTCCGCCGGGGGATTTTCAACCCGGGCCTGACCGTTTACGACTATGATGAGGCAATTTCATACATGGAGAGTGTTCCCAAAGATTTCGCGAAAATTCCAAGCGTGTTCGTGGGCTGGGACAATACCCCGCGCCGCGGGAAAAAGAGCATTGTCGTCAGGAATGGATCGCCAGAGAGATTTGAAAAGTACCTCACAGAGTCCATCGACAAAGCGGAAGCGATTGGCTCAGACGGGAAGCTGGTTTTCATCAACGCATGGAACGAGTGGGCAGAGGGAAACCACCTTGAACCCGATCAGAAATTCGGCTGTGCTTTTCTCAAAGCGGTCCGAAGAGCGAAAAACGTGGCCCGAGGCCTGGGGATATGATGAAGACTACCGACAATCCGGTACGCCTCCTTGCCTTCTACCTCCCCCAATTCCATCCTATTCCCGAAAATGACGAATGGTGGGGGAAGGGTTTCACTGAGTGGACAAACGTCGCCCGGACCAGACCCCTGTTCAAGGGGCACTACCAACCACACCTGCCGGCGGATCTGGGCTTCTACGATCTGCGCCTGCCCGAGGCGCGCCAGGCCCAGGCCGACCTCGCCCGGGAATACGGCATCAATGGCTTCTGTTACTACCACTACTGGTTCAACAGGCGCCGCGTTCTGGAGCGTCCCTTCAACGAGGTGCTAGAATCAGGAAAACCCGATTTCCCCTTCTGCCTCTGCTGGGCCAACGAGAACTGGACCCGGGCCTGGGACGGCCGCTCGGGGGAAAACCTGCTTGAGCAGCATTATGGCGACGAGGACGACCGGGCGCATATGGCCTGGCTGGCAGGTGCATTCAGAGACCCCCGATACATCCGGGTCCAGGACAGGCCCCTCTTTCTGGTTTATCGTGCCGGCAATATCCCCGACCCGCTTCGGACCACCGGGATCTGGCGAGAGGAGGCCGCCAGACTTGGCATAGGTGAAATCTATCTCTGCCGGGTGGAGAGCCTTGTGGGTGAGAGAAATATCGATCCCCTAAGCCAGGGTTTCGACGCGGCTATCGATTTTCAGCCCGACTGGTCGTACCTCGGTCAGCCGCTACAGCGGTCTTCATGGTGGCAGATTGCCCGGAAATTGGGCCTTGCTGAGAGAGCCTATGGGGAACACCGCATTTTCGATTACTCCGCCATCGCGAAGAAGATGCTGGAAAGACCTGCTCCGGACTACCTCCGCTTACCCTGCGTCACTCCATCGTGGGACAACTCCCCGAGGCGCAAAAGCGATGCCGTTATTCTGCGGGATTCGCGTCCCGACGATTACTCCAACTGGCTGTGCCGGGCCATCGAGGAAGCAAGCAGGCTGGAACCCGAAGGTCTGGTCTTCATCAACGCCTGGAACGAGTGGGCCGAGGGGAACCACCTGGAGCCCTGCCAGAAGTGGGGCCGGGCCTACCTGGAGGCGACCCGGAATGCCTTGACGGCCTCACAGAAAGAACATCACGATGGAAAGTGACGTTCAACTCGCAATCGTCATCCCGGCATACAAGGCCGAATACCTGGCGGAAGCCCTTGAGTCCCTCTGCGCCCAAACGGACAAGCGATTCAGGGTCCACATCGGAGACGACACCAGCCCCGGACCCATCAGAGAGATCTGCGACCGCTATCGGCGCGAGCTCGACCTGAACTACCATCGCTTTGATGAAAACCTGGGGGGGGACTCCCTGGTGGCCCAGTGGCACCGCTGCATCCAGCTCTCTTCCGAGCCTTGGGTCTGGCTTTTCTCGGATGACGACGTCATGGAGTCCGGATGCGTGGAGGCCTTCTATGTGGCACTGAGAGAAACGGAAGAGCGGTTCGATCTTTTCCGGTTCAATACGTTAACCATCGATGGGCAGGGCCAAGTGGTCATGATCTCTCCTCCCCATCCCCCCATCGAGTCCGGACTCGAGTTCGCCTATCATCGCCTCTGCAGAAAACGGTCGAGCTTTGTAACCGAATATATCTTTTCCCGAAAAGCCTTTACCGAAAGCGGCGGAATGGTTGAATTTCCCGCGGCGTGGTGCTCCGATGACGCAAGTTGGATCGTCTTTGCCGGCAATAAGGGCATATTTACCATCTACGGTCCCAGAGTCCTCTGGCGCAGAAGCCGGATCAATATCTCCTTTGCTGCCCCGGCCCACAGAGACAACAAGCTCGAAGCCTGCGGCCTTTTCCTGGACTGGCTGTGCCGGAGATACGATGCCAGCGAAACGACCCGGGAGTTGGGGATCGAATATGCCCATTTTCTGGAATGCTGCAGAAGATGGCTACATCACCAGGTCGAGACCCAGGTGCCCCTCGGACCCATCTTCTGGATGAAGATCGCGAGGGAGCCGGAATTTCGCTTTCTCGGGAAGCCAGCGGACAGGTTCATCTCCTTGGTCTGCATCGACCTTGCCTTTATGCGGAGGGTTCTCCTCAGGAGAACGGTCTGGATCCTCAAGATGCCTTTGCTAATTTTAGGCCGGCTCATCTCCCAGGACAACCGCCGACGCGGCTAGGTACCGTTCAAGACCGAGGAATCATGGCC
>Ga0299906_10003941_pt1 | contig 12186 bp, 11 predicted proteins | sample RVTome_14_FD_200259 | JGI IMG/M metagenome (GOLD analysis project Ga0299906, IMG submission 200259) | Soil microbial communities from uranium-contaminated site in the Upper Colorado River Basin, Wyoming, United States - RVT145D125 (version 2) ...
ATGCCTCCGACGCCGTCTCCGATGAGAACGGATGGATCCGCGTCGCCACGGGCACGACCGAGGTCGATTCCGAGCTCTTGAACCGCGCGTACCTCGGCAAGGGCAAGAGCCCGGGGAGCTACCTTTTCCTCGAAGTTTCCGACAACGGAAGCGGAATGGACGAGGAGACGCTGTCCAAGATCTTCGTCCCCTTCTTCACCACGAAGCCGCACCGCCGCGGGCTCGGTCTCACGACCGTGCTCGGGGGGGTTCGAGCCCACGGCGGAATTCTCAGCGTCGACAGCGTTCCGGGGAAAGGGTCGACGTTCCGGGCTCTCTTTCCCGCGTCCTGACTTCGCGGCTGCCTCCGCGCAGCTACGGCGCCCGAGCCGAAGCCCTGCCTGCCTGCCGAAGCCTGTTGGGCGAAGGCTTAAGGGCGAAGGCCGGCCGCCTCCGCAATGCTTCGGCGAGCCTCGCCGGAGCCCGAAGGGCGAAGGCGGGAATATTCGAGATTGAAAACCCCGGTTCCGGATACAATGCGCGTCCATGGCCGACCCGGACCTCGTGGACGTCCTGCGCCGAGGGACCGAAACGTGGAACCGGTTCCGCGACGAGCACCCTGAGTCCCAGTCTCCGAACCTGTCCCGGGCGGACCTCCAGGGAGTGAACCTCGGAGACGCGGATCTCCACGGGGCGAACCTGACCGGCGCCAATCTCGCGGACGCGAACCTTTCCGGCGCCCGTCTCACCGAAGCACAGCTCTCGCAGGTGAAGGCGCCAAGGGCGCGGTTCGACGGGGCGATCCTGCAACGGGCGAGGCTCACGGGCGCCGACCTTTCGCATGCGTCGCTCGTCGAGGCCGATCTGACGGGCGCCGATCTGACCAGGGCTCACCTCGTCGAGAGCCGCCTCTCCCGGGCGAATTTATCGGGCGTCCAGCTCCAGATGGCGAATGCCTCTCGGGCGGCAATGGACAAGGCCCAGCTTCCCGTCGCCAACCTGAAACGCGCCATTCTCTCGGCGGCGAACCTCGAGGGAGCGAAGCTTCCGGGGGCGATGCTCAACGGGGCGCGGCTTCCCATGGCGAACCTGCGTCAAGCCGATCTCACCCGGGCCGAGGCGGTCGGGGCCCATCTCTGGAAGGCGGTGCTTTATGAAGCGAACCTCACCGGGGCGAGCCTGAGCGGGGTGGAGATGACGGAGGCCGACCTGGGCCGGGCGCAGCTTCCCCTCGCGAACCTCACCGAGGCGCGACTTTCCAAAAGCCGTATGAGCGGCGCGGACATGAACCAGGTGAACCTGAGCCGCGCGTGCCTGAAAGGCGCCGATCTCTCGAAGGCGGACCTAACCGGGGCGCGTCTGGTCGAAGCGGAGATGGTGCACACCAACCTCGGGGGAGCCAAGCTCAGCCACTGCGAGCTTTCCCGGGCGCTGGTGATGAACTGCAACCTCGCCCAGGCCATTCTGACCGAGAGCCGCCTCGACGATGCCGTCTTCGCGGGCTCGAGTCTTGAAGGGATCGTGACGTCGAACCTCGCCCTCACGCCGGCGGACGAGGCCGCGGTGCTGGTCGACGATCTCGAGATGGCCCACCTCATGGAGGCCCTCCTGCGGGAGCCCCGGTTGCGGGAGCTCATCGCCCGGAGCTCGTTGCGGATCGCGCTCGTCGTCGGCCGTTTTCCCCAATGGCGCCGGCCACACCTCGACGCCATTCGGGAAGAGGTCCGCCGGTCGCAATACGCGCCCCTCGCGATCGATCTCGAGAAGCCCGTCGGCCCGAAGCTTCGCTCGATCATCGCGAACCTGGCGCATCTGGCGAGGTTCGTCATCGCGGACCTTGCGGGGAGCCGCGCCTTCGCGAAAGAGCTCCAGCTCTTCAGCTTCACCTTCAGAGACCTGCCGCTTCAAGTCATCATGCCCGACGGGGAAGAGCCGCCGGAGCTTCCGGGCCCCTGGGCGATCGACCCCTATCGCTATCGGGACACGGAGCACTTGGTCGAGGTCTTCGAAAGGGACATCCTGCACCCGCTCGAGCGCAAGCTCGCGGCAGTGCCATGAAGTATCGCCTCCTCACGAGCCCCCTTGGAAAGGTCATCGTGGCCGGGGATCGAGAGGGTCTCCGGCGGGTGGACTTCCAGCTCGGCCGCTACGGCGCGATATCGATTCCGCGGGAGTGGAAGGAAGACCCGGCGTTTCCCCTCTTGCGGCGGGCGGGAGAGCAGCTGAGCGCCTATTTCGAAGGAAAGCGCCGGTCCTTTTCGCTCCCTCTGGCCCCGGCGGGGACACCGTCTCAGCAGCGTGTCTGGGCGGAGCTCCAAGCGATTCCCTATGGTGAGACCCTCTCGTATAGCGAGCTGGCGAGGCGAGCTGGAAGACCGAGGGCGATTCGCGCGGCGGGGGCGGCGAACGGCAAGAACCCCATCTCGATCGTAATTCCTTGCCATCGGGTGGTGGGCAAGGACGGGTCTCTCACGGATTACGGAGGCGGCCTCCAGAAGAAGGCAGCCCTCCTCGATCTCGAGGGTGCCCGTGTCTTCAAGCACTTGCGAAGCCGCCCCTCCCGCGTGCATCCTGACACCGTCGCCCAGGCACCATGAAGGACAGAGAATCGAAAATCCAGCGCCGGTGGGCCATCGCCTCCCTCCTCCTTATGATGACGGTCGCCTGCGACCAGGCGACGAAGCACGTCGCGGCCTCGAGCTTCATCCACGAGATTCCCTACTCGCTCATTGGCGGATTCGTCGAGCTGTTCTATTCCGAGAACCCGGGAGCGTTCCTGGGTCTAGGCTCGGACTTCCACCACTCTACGCGGTTCTGGCTCTTCACCGTGGGGGTCGGCGGGCTGCTCCTGGTCTTCAGCGCGCGCCTCTTTCAGGCGACGAAGCCGGTGGAGCTCGTAGGATGGTCCCTGGTGATCGGCGGGGGAGCGTCGAACCTCATCGATCGCCTCGTGCGCGACGGCCGGGTCGTGGACTTCCTGCGAATCGGGATCGGGGAGATACGGACGGGGATCTTCAACGTGGCCGATGCCGCGATCGTCCTCGGGCTTCTATGCCTCTTCGCCTCCGCCCTCTGGCTCCGCAACGACCGCCTCCGGATCGCGTACAATTCCCAGGACGGCCGGCAAGGCCAAATGGGCCAAAATGGGTAAGTCGCGATGAACAGAGGTACTGTCACCTGGGTCTTCAAAGTGGTGCTCCTATTGAGCTTTTCGATGGCGCTCGTGAGGTTTCCGGGCTTGTCGGACGTTCCTTACGTCTGGCTGACGGGCTATACCCATCAGGAACTCGAGGAGCTCTCCTACCTGGATCGGAATCGCCTCGAGGCTCGCATCGGCCTCGCCGAGGTTCCAGGCGGCTTCGACCGGGATCGGTCCTATCGCGGGCGAGCGGCCCATGCGATCGCGAGCTATCTGGGAACGAGGCGGTGGGGGCCCGGCGTTACTCTGGCACTCGGATTCCTGAAAGAATACTTACCGGCGCTCGTCGGCCGGGGAGAGGTCGATCCCGCCGATATCGCCGCGAACTATGCCGGCGTCACCTTCGCTCTTCAGGAAGTGAGGGAGGGGAGACGATCCAATGAATGAACCCACCCGCGAGATCGGCACCTCCTGCGTCCTCGACTGCCCCGACGCCTGCTCGCTCGAAGTGACGGTCGAGGAGGGACGGGTCGCGAAGGTCGGACCCGGCACCGGAAACGACGTCACCCGGAACTTCATCTGCTCCAAGGTGGGCCGGTTCGCGGACCGACTGTATCATCCCGATCGGCTCCTCTATCCCATGCGCCGCCTCGGCAAGAAAGACTCGAAGGGCGAGGCTCGTTTCGAGCGCATCGATTGGGACTCCGCCCTCGGGACGATCACCGAGAGATTCCGCGAGATCCGGGATGCCTACGGGGGCGAAGCAATCCTCCCCTACAACTACGGCGGGTCGAACGGATTCCTGACCGACGATCTCGTCGACAGCGCCTACTTCGCCCGCCTTCGAGCCTCCCGGCTCGGAAAGACGATCTGCGCCGCGCCCACCTCGGAAGTCGCGAAGGGCATGTACGGCAAGATGGCGGGCGTCGCCTTTCCCGACTACCCCGAGGCCGAGCTCATCCTGATCTGGGGCGCCAATCCGAGGGCATCCAACATCCACCTCGTGCCCTTCCTGCGAGACGCGAAAGCACGCGGGGCGTTCATCGCCCTCGTCGATCCGGTTCGGACTCTCTCCTCCGATCTGATCGATCTCCATCTCCCGGTCTTTCCGGGCGCGGACCTTCCGCTCGCGCTCGGGATGATCCAACGCTGGGCGGAAACGGGCCGTCTCGACGGCGCGTTTCTCGACGGGAACGCCGTCGAGCTCGAGACGCTTCTCGAGGCGGCGTCGGAGTGGAGCCTCGACCGCGCCGCGAAAGAGGCGCGGGTGGACCGGGAGAGCGTTCGGCTGCTCGCGGATCGCTACGCGGAGGCGTCACCCGCGATTCTGCGCTGCGGCTGGGGCCTGGAGCGAAACCGGAATGGGGGCCAGGCGGCGGCCGCGATCCTGGCGATGCCCGCGCTTCTGGGAAAGTTCGGCCGGCGCGGAGGCGGGTACACTCTCAGCAACAGCGGCGCGGGAAAGCTCGACGCCTCGAAGCTCTGGGATACCTCCTCGTGGACGACGCGGGTCATCAACATGACCGAGCTCGCTCGAGTCTTGAACGAGCCTCTCTCGCCTCCGATACAGGGGCTCTTCGTCTACAACTGCAATCCGGTGGCGACGGTGCCGGATCAGAACGGCATCCTTCAGGGTCTCTTGCGCGAGGACCTGTTCACCGTGGTCTTCGAGCAAGTGATGACCGATACCGCTCGCTACGCGGACATACTCCTCCCGGCGACGACGTTTCTCGAGCACTATGACTTCAAGCGCTCGTACGGAAGCTACGTCGTGGGCGCGACGAAACCGGTGATAGAGCCCTGCGGCGAGGCGCGCAGCAACGCCTCGGTCTTCGCCGAGCTAGGCCGCGCACTCGAATTCGAGGATCGGATTTTCCACTGGACGGAGACGGAGCTGCGGGAGAGGGTCGTCTCGGCCATCGAGCTCCAGGGAAAGCCGGTCTCCCCCGAGCCGTTCGCAACCGGAGGGATACACCGCTACGACTTCGACGGATCCGAGAACCCCGTGCAGTTCGGAAGCGTCTTTCCCCAGACCGAGGACGGGAAGATCCATCTCGCTCCCGCGTGTCTCGGTCCGGCGCCCTACGCGTACGAAGAGATTCGATCCGAGTCGTTCCCTCTTTGTCTCATCACCCCGGCGAGCGCGAAGCTCGTGAGCAGCACGTTCGGAGAGTTCAACCTGAGAGAGCTCCATCTCACGATCCACCCGGGCGACGCGCGGACCCGGGGAATCGCTTCGGGCGATCGGGTGAGAGTCTGGAACGACCTCGGCGAGGTGGATTGCATCGCCCGCGTCGACGCGCACCTGCGCGCGGGAGTCGTCGCTCTCCCCAAGGGCGCGTGGATGAAGTCCTCTCTCAACGGGAGGACCTCGACCGCGCTCACCCCGTCGAATCTGAACGTCGTTGGTGGCGGCGCCTGCTTCAACGACGCCCGGGTCGAGGTCGCGGCCCTGCGCTGAGCGGCTACTGGACGTAGCCCAGGCTCCGAAGTCTTTCGAGCTGTTCGGAGCTCATCCCCCCGATGGCTTCTCGTCCGCCGGAAGGCGGGCCGACTGCGCGAAGAGGTGCCAGTCCTCGAGCAGCTTCTGAAGCCTCTCGACTACTTCGGGGTGCGTTTCGGCGATGTTCTCGAGGAGGCTCGGGGGAAGCGGATTCCGGCGCGGAGGCGACCCGCGCTTCAGGAAACTCGTTGACGAGCCGGATGACGCCCGGTGTCTCCGCCGAGGGACGAGAGCAAGCCCAGCGCGCGAACAGTAATCCCCACGGAGCCAGAGAACGCACGGCACCTCCCCTCGAGGCGAGAGGAGGCTACCTGACGAGCTCGAGAGAAGCAAACCTTCGCGAGGCTACTTCAAAAGCGTCATCCGGTGCTGGACCATGGTCAGGGCTCCGGTGAGCCGGCTGATCTTTCGATTGCGCTGCTGCTGAGCCTGGACGTCGTCTAGAGGCGGCTGGTTGCCGCGGGCCTCGGTCAGTACCCGACCGATCTCGTGCTGGAGCGAGGCGAGCTCGCCTTTGTTCAGCTTCTTCAGATGGGTGTGGTTCAAGAGCAGATAGCCTTCGGCGATCTGGCTCGCCATGGCGTAAGCGCTGCCGCCGATGAAGCTGCTCATGGTTGCTTCTAACATTGTTCCACGACCTGGGGAGAGCCACAAGAGACGTCGGCGGTGGGAAGTTCTCCGGCGCGTCCAAGGTCATCGTTTCGTCATCGCCAACGAGCTCCCGTCCAAGCGATGGCAGGAGTGGTTTACCCGGGGATTCCCAATGATGGCCCTCGTCGCCGGTAGACTTTTGATCTAGAGTCCCCTCGTGCACCGCCGTCAGTTTCTTGCGGGACTGTCCGCACTGGCGCTCTCCGCTCGCTCCGCGGCGGCGGAGGTCGGAGTCGACGGTGTCCGGCTGAATCGCCGGCTGGAGGAGCTCTCGCCGTTCGGGCGCACTCCCGAAGGCGGGATCAGCCGCGTCGCCTTCAGCGACGCCGATCGAATGGCGCGGGAGCTTGCGATGTTTTGGATGCGCGAGGCGGGGCTCGAGGTCCGGATCGACGCCGCGGCGAACGTCATCGGACGGCGGGAGGGCCGAGACCGGAGCCTTCCTCCAATTCTCTTCGGCTCCCACGTCGACTCCGTTCCGGACGGAGGGAACTACGACGGACAGGTCGGATCCGTCGGGGCGATCGAGGTCATCCAGTGCATCCAGGAAAGAGGTATCGAGACTCTCCACCCGCTCGAAGTCGCCCTCTTCACCAACGAGGAGAACGGCAAGACGGGAAGCCGCGCGATGGCGGGAGAGCTCGAGGAGAGGGAGCTCGCTCTCCCGAGCCACGGGGAGAAGAGCATCGCGGAAGGCATCTCGTTTCTCGGTGGCGATCCGGTTCGCATCGGCGAAGCGCGGCGGAAGCCTGGCGAGGTCTCCGCTTTCCTCGAGCTCCACGTCGAGCAGGGCGCGATCCTCCACCGCCGCGGCATCGACGTCGGAGTCGTAGAAGGAATCGTGGGCATCGAACGGTGGAACGTCCGAGTCGATGGATTCGCGAACCACGCGGGCACGACACCCATGGACGAGAGGCGCGACGCGCTCCTGACCGCCTCCCGAATCATCGATGCCGTGAACGGCATCGCGACCGAGACCGAGGGGCGGCAGGTGGCGACGGTGGGAAAGATCTCGACTTACCCCGGCGCTCCCAACGTCATTCCCGGCCGGGTAGAGCTGACTCTCGAAGTCCGCGATCTCGACATGGCGAAGATCGCGACGCTCCAAAGCGCCATCGAGCTCGAAGCCCGACGGATCGCGGCGCGAAACGGGACCTCGGTGAGCTTCGAGAAGTACTACGAGAGCCGCGGGGCTCCCGCCGACGATCGGCTCCGGGAAGTCATCCGAAGCTCGGCCGAAGCTCTCGGTTTTTCGACGCTCTCTCTTCCGAGCGGTGCCGGCCACGACGCGCAAAGCCTCGCACTCATCGCTCCCATGGGAATGATCTTCGTCCCCAGCGTCGATGGCATCAGCCACTCCCCGAAGGAGCTCACGCTCCCCGAGGACATCGAAGCCGGAGCGAACGTGCTCCTGCGCTCGGTCCTGGCAACGGACGCCCTCGCCCTGGCCTGACGCCCGCGCTATACTTTTTCGCTTGCGATGAAGCAACAGTTTCGCGAGGCCATGGCTTGTCTCGAGGACGACCATTGGTGGTTCCGCGCGAGGCGCGACATTCTGGATCGCGCGGTCGCCCGTTTCGTCGGGCAGACGGACCTCGCCCTGACCGTGGGCGTGGGCATCACCCGGGAGGCCGAGATGCTGGCGAAGAGGACCCGACTCGTCGCCATCGACCGGGCCCGGATCGATTCGCGCTGCCTCGATGTCGCCCTTCCCGCCCAGGCGGACGCGACGGCGATCCCCTTCGGGGATTCCGTGTTCGATGCGGTCTTCCTCTTCGACGTCCTGGAGCACGTGGACGAAGAGGCGATGGCGCTTGCGGAGATTCGGCGCGTGCTCCGCCCCGGAGGAAAGCTTCTGGTCACCGTTCCCGCGTTCATGTTCCTCTACGGCCTTCAGGACGAGGTGAGCGAGCACAAGAGGCGCTACCGGAGGCGACCCCTCGTGGACCTCTTGCGCCGGTCGGGATTCCAGGTGGATTACGCGAGCTACTTCAACACGCTTCTGTTCCCGCCGATCGCGGCGGTGCGGGTCTTTCGACGGATCTTTCCCAGTGAACCCTCCCCGGCCAAAAACGGTGCGAGCGATTTCGACCTGAGGCTTCCAGGAGCCATCGAGAACGCCCTGGAGAAGCTCTTCTCGCTCGAGCGCCACGCCATCGGGAACGCGTCGCTTCCCGTCGGGATCTCGATCCTCTGCTCGGCGCGGCGCCCCTGATCTCGCCATGAACTTCGAACAAGAAGTGCAGCGGCGGAGGACTTTCGCCATCATCTCCCACCCCGACGCGGGGAAGACGACGCTTACCGAGAAGCTCCTCCTCTACGCCCGCGCCATCCACCTCGCGGGCTCGGTCAAAGCCAAGAGGGAGACCCGGCGCACCATTTCCGACTGGATGAAGATCGAGCAGGAGCGCGGGATCTCGGTGACCTCCTCGGTGCTGCAGTTCGAGCACGAGGGGAAGGCGCTGAATCTCGTCGACACCCCCGGCCATGCCGACTTCTCCGAGGACACGTTTCGGACGCTCGCCGCGGTCGACTCGGCGGTGATGCTCATGGACCACGCAAAGGGCGTCGAGCCCCGGACGCGAAAGCTCTTCGAAGTCTGCCGCATGCGGAAGCTCCCCGTCATCACCTTCATGAACAAGCTCGACCGCCACGGGCTCGACCCGCTCGAGCTCATCGATCAAGTGCGAACGACGCTCGACCTCGAGGCGGCGCCCGTGAACTGGCCCCTGGGCATGGGCTCGGAGTTCCGCGGTGTGGTGGAAGTGAAGAGCCGCGATCTCATCCTCTACGACCCCAAGGCCGGGCGAAGGGGAGCGGAGATTGTGTCGTCGGAGAGGAGACTCTGGACCGAGGCCGAGGCGCTCCTCGGGGCCGCCGCCTTCGACCGTGTCTCCGAGGAGCTCGAGCTCGTCGAGCACGCGGGCGACTACTACGACCGCGACCGCTTCATGACCGGCGACGTGAGTCCGCTCTTCTGGGGCTCGGCGATGAGCAACTTCGGGGTCGAAGATCTCCTTCACTTTCTCGCCGAAAGCTCCGCGCCTCCCGCGCCCCGGGAAACCGAAGACCACGCGTGGGTCCGCCCCGAGGAGGATCGCTTCACCGGTTTCGTCTTCAAGATCCAGGCGAACATGAACCCCCGGCATCGCGACGGCATCGCCTTCATGCGCGTGGTGAGCGGAAAGTTCGAGCGCGGAATGGATGCGCTCATCGGCCGTTCAGGGGAGGTGCTGAGGCTCTCGAAACCTCACACGTTCCTCGGGGACGAGCGATCGCTCGTGGAGGAGGCCTGGCCCGGGGACATCGTCGGTCTATACAACACCGGAAAGCTGCGGGTGGGGGACACTCTTTCGAACGCTGGACCGCTGAAGTTCGCGGGCATCCCGCGCTTCGCCCCCGAGCACTTCGTCACCGTGCGTCTCGAGGATCCTATGAAGCGCAAAGCCCTCGACAGCGGTCTGGAGCAGCTCTCCCAGGAAGGCGTCATCCAGCTCTTCTTCCTTCCGGGCCGCGGCCGTCAGAACTCGTATCTCGGCGCCGTCGGTCTCCTGCAGTTCGAAGTGCTGAAGGAGCGTCTCAAGAACGAGTACCGGGTCGCCGTCGATTTCGCGAAGTCGAAGTACACCCGCGCCCGCTGGATCGGCGGGCCGTCGGAAGCAATCGAGTGGCTCCGCTCGACTCACGGCTACGCGCTCGTCGAGGATCGACACGGCCAGCCCGTGGTGCTGACCGACTCGGACTGGAACCTGAGCTACGCCCTCGAGAAAGCGCCGGGACTGCTTCTTTTCGATGTCGAGCCGCTCTGAATCGACCTCGCCGGATGACACCATCCGAACGGTAGGTCCCAGGCGCAATCCTCTCCAAGGCACGCCGGATGAACGCGTTCGCGGTCGAGACTCCTCCTGGCATCGTCATTGCTCTACCGGTCTATGGAGGAAGGGTCATGACGATCGGACGAACACTGCTAGTGATATTGGCATTGACCTCATGGGTCTCTGCGGCGGATACCGACAGAGACGCGGCGATTCGAGCCGCGCTCGAAGAGAAGCTGGATTCGAAGGACCTCCGGGGTCTCTCGATCGAGGTGCGCGAGGGCGTCGTGACGCTTACGGGACAAAGCCGTAGCGTCTGGGCGAAGACCCGTGCCGTCGAGCTCTCGATGGAAACGGAGGGTGTGGCGGCGGTCGAGGACCGGACCGAGATCGCCCGCGGCGAGAGTGATCAGAAGGTTGCGGAAGAGGTGGCGAAGGCCGTGAACCGATATTCCTACTTCACCATCTACGACGACGTGATCCTTCAGATCGAAAACGGAGCGGTCACCCTCCAGGGGCGAGTGACCATGCCGTTCAAGTCGGAGGAGATCGGAACCCGGGTATCCAAGGTCTTCGGCGTTTCGAGCGTCGACAATCGCATCGAGACGCTTCCGGTGAACATCGGAGACCAAAAGCTCCGGGCCGCGCTTCTGTATCGCATCTACGGCGATTCGATGTTCCGTGAGTACGCATCGCGGGTGAATCCACCGATTCACATCGTCGTCGAGCGCGGCCGAGTGGCCCTGACCGGCGCGGTGCGATCGGAAGTCGAGAAGCGCAAGGCGGAGCACATCGCCCGCTCGACCTTCGGCGTCTTCGCAGTCGAGAACCGACTCCACGTCGGAAGCTAGAATCACGGCTCGGGCGGGACGCGGAGGCCCGCCCTCCACCGACGATTTCGCTGGCCGAAGCGATAGCCTGAGTTCGGTACGGGGCGCTCGCCACGGGGCAAGCGCTCCGTACTCAGTTTTATTCACTGGTTTTCAGGAAGGATCTGGGCTACGCCGCTGCAACGGACTGATAATAGATTCTATCCTTTGGACGGAACGAGAACGACGGAAGTGCCGCGAAGGAGGTGAACGGAGTCGGTGAAGGAGCGCCTCTGGACGAGATGGCCAGACACCGACCTCGACGCCACACCAACCTCAGACCGGCCCTGAAGGTATTCGGTGAAGGAGCCACGCGAAAACCTGCTCCTAGGGTTGAGTCACCGAGGGCGGCATCCCCGTACGCTGGCTGCCCGCGTTCTTCCAGGCGTCGTATCGAAGGCGCAGCGTCTTCACCGGATTGGCGTCCTCGTGGGGCTGGACGTTCTCGTCGGTCACGCTGAGGTAGGTATAGTAGTCCCCGTCGTTGTGCGAGCGGCCCGGCGCGTCGTCCCGGTTGGCGATCGCGATGTAGGCGACGTGAGCGGTCTTGCCGTCGCAGGGCGCGGCCGGCCTGGGAGGCTCCTCGCAGGTGCAGCGTTTGTCGCCGCCGGCCGCGTCCGCTCCCTCCATCGCCGCCATCACGCGGTCGGCCAGCGTTCCGCTCGCTTTCGTGAATGCCAGCGCGGCCTCGTAGGCTACGGCGTCGCTGAACAGGATGTTGCCTTGCACCTGGAAGAAGACGTCCTCCCCGACCCTACCGGATACGTTGAGCGATTTCGGGTTGTTCTCCTCTCCGTTGAATCCCGCGGTGCGTCCCTGAAGGTCCACGATTCCGAACTGGCGACGCTCCATCTGGGGCTCGTCCTTCCCGTTCTCGTGCTCGCGCAGGAGCTCGATGATGCGCGCGGGGTCGGTTCCGTTCTTCAACTCCTGGTACACGATCATCTGGTTCTGGCGCGTGTTGTCGACGGCCGCCTGGCAGGCGGCCACACCCACTCCGGGGACGATCACCGCCTGGACGTCCATGAGATCCCGTGACGGACGGGGAGGAAAACGGGACTGCGGCACGCAGGTCGCCGACGCGATGATGACCTGTCCCGTGCTCTTGTCGACGGCGACGACGGACCAGGTCGCGAAGACAAGGGACGGCGTCGACAAGACGCTGAGAAGCAACACGATTCGTTTCACGATGTCTCCTTCGGATTCTTACGAGGCGTCGAGTCTTGGTAG
>Ga0299906_10003942_pt1 | contig 12184 bp, 1 predicted proteins | sample RVTome_14_FD_200259 | JGI IMG/M metagenome (GOLD analysis project Ga0299906, IMG submission 200259) | Soil microbial communities from uranium-contaminated site in the Upper Colorado River Basin, Wyoming, United States - RVT145D125 (version 2) ...
AGCGTCCCCGAGGTCGCCGCGTAGTCCTCGGGCGCCACCGCGCTCGCGTCGCGCGTCGCGTAGTCGACGCTCACCGCCTCGCCGGCGGCGGTCGAGAGGGTGACCTCGAACCGCGCAAGGGAGCTGCCGCCGTCGCCTTCGACGACCGCGGCGTCGGCGATCGACACGCCGCGGCCGAGCGTGAACGGCGCGCTCGCCAGCCGTACGGCGCCCGCCGGCGGCAGGGCCGAGAGCACTGCCAGGTAATCGCCGGCCGGCAGCTCCGAGGTCGCGAACGCCGAGCCGCCGAGCCGGCTCTGGCCGCGCGCCAGGTCGAGGCGCGTCTCGGCGACGTCGACGATCCGCTCGCTCGCCCGCTCCACCAGATCGAGGCGCACCACGAGGCCGGGCAGGTCCGCGTTGCCGCCGTGGCTCACCTCCCAGCTCGCCACCAGCGGTGCCCCGGCGCCGACCGCCGACGGGGTCACCTCGAGCGCGCCGGCCAGACCCGCGCCGGTGTCGGCGCTCGACTCCACGACGAAGGATGCGCTCGCGAAGGCTTGCAGCTTGCCGTTCGCGTCGCGCACCAGCACGCTGCCCACATAGTTGCCCGGCGCCGCGTTCGCGACCGGCCAGCTCTCCGCCAGCGCCGTCGAAGCCCCCGGGGAAAGCGCCGGCAGGCCGCGGCTCGACGAGAAGAACTCGACGAGCCCCGCGTCGACGACCCTGAGCTGCGCCGTCAAGCCGGAAAGCGTCGTATTGGCGCCGGCGTTTCTCACCGCGCCCAGAAGCTCCACGGTATCGAGCGGACCGTAGGCGTCGCGGTCGGGCATCAGCGTCGCCTCGACGCGCACGTCGGCGGCGATGCTGAAGCCGGCCACGGCGCGCGAGCGCGCCACGCCGCCCTGGACCAGCTCGGCAACCACCGAGTAAGGGCCTGGAAGGTGTGCCGCGGTGTTCCAGGACCGGCTGAACTGCGCCGCGCCCGGCGCCAGCGCCACAGGCTGCTCCGCGAGCACCTCGACCGGCGTGCCGAAGGCGTCCACCACTCGCGTCAGGAGCGTCAGATCGACGGCCTCGACGCCCAGGTTCTCGGCGGCGATCGTGATCGAAACCGTCTCGTTGGCCATGTAGGACAGTCGGTCGGTGCTCGCCGCGATCTTCAGCCCTGAGCCGGCGATCACGAGCTCGGCCGCGGCGGCGTTGTTGCCCTCGTCGAGCTCCGCCACCGCCCCCGCAGGATCCACCCGCGCCGAGACCGCCAGCACCCCCTGGCGGCCCAGGGTCGCCACCGTCGCCGCGATCTCCACCGTCTCGCCAGGGCCCAGGCCCGCCGCGCCGGCGATCCGCTCGATCTCGGCGCCGTTGACCAGGAAGGCGACCTCGAAGCCGCCCGGGTGCGCCGCGCCCCGGTTAGCGACGGTCACCGTCGCCACCACGTCGAGCCCTTCGACCACCGTCGCCGGCTCGACCCGCAGCGCCTCCGCCGACAGGTCCGGCAGCGCCGGCACCACCAGCTCGATCGCCGCGGAGGTGGAGTTGTTCGACTCGTCGCTCTCCTCGACGAGATCGTCCGCGTCGAGGCGGGCGCTCAGCGTGTAGGTGCCCGCCGCCAAGCCGCGGGTATCCCACTGCGCCAGGACCTCGAGCTCTTCGCCCGGCCGCACCTGCGGCGTCGCGACCTCGCTGACCGCCGAAGCCGGTGTCGACTCGAGCCTCAGCGTCGCCGGCCCTGCGATCGCCAGGCCGTCGTTCCTGAGCCGGACCGTCGCCGCCGCGAGCTGGCCGGCGGCGGACGAAGCGGGCAACGCCAGCTCCACGGCCACCAGGTCCGGAAGCAACACCTCCGAGACCACGAAGCTCACCGCGTTGTCGGACTCGGAGCACTCCTCCACCTCGCTGAGCCCGTCGATCACCGCCGTCACCTCGGTCGAGCCGTTCGTCGGTACCTGCCAGAGAACGGTGACGTCTTTGTAGTCGCCGGGCCGCAGGCCCTTCGGCACGAGCGCCTCGAGCACGGGCTCCGCCGTCGCCGGATCGCCCGTGTAGAACGAGAGCGTGAAGCCGCCGCCCGCAAGGCCGGGACCGCCGTTGCCCAGCCGCAGCGTGATCGGGATGCCGTCCAGGGACGGTGCCGATAGACGCGGCAGCGACGCCGTCAGGTTCGGCCGATACGACGCCGGCGGCGCGAGCTGCTGGTTGACCCGGAAGCTGTTGGCCGCCGGCGAGTCGCCGCGCCAGCTCGGCGTCTCCCCGGCCGGAACCGTGCCGTCGGGCAGGACGTTGGTGACGTGGCAGCCGTACTGGTTCCAGACCTTGCGCGTCCCTTGCCAGCCCGGATGGCCCAGGACGTGCAGCCCGCGGGTCGACGTGTCGCCGCTGAAGGAAGCGTTCGACGGCACCAGGATCTCCGCCCTTCCGTCGCCGTCCACGTCCGCCACCACCGGGTACTCGCTCGCCGTCTTCGACAGGTTGGGACGGCTGTGGACCACCGTCCCCGTACGGCCGTCGAGCACGTAGAAGGTCCGGTTGTCGAGGTAGAGCACCTCGCGCAACCCGTCGCCGTCGAAGTCGAAGGCGCTCGTGCTGGTGATCGCCGCCTGGTCGTCGATCGGGCGGCGCCAGAGCACCGAGAGCGAGCTCCTGAAGGCCACTACCTGGGTGTCGCCCGCCACCACGATCTCCGGCACCCCGTCGCCCGTCAGGTCCGCCACCGTCGGCGCCCCGCCCCAAAACGTCGCCCGCTCGAACGCACTGAAGGGCACCATCACCCGGCTCGACGCGAAGACCGAGCCGTCGTGGTTCAAGATCATCACCTGGTTCGACGAGACGTAGACGATCTCCGCTTCGGGATCCGCGTCGAAGTTGCCCACCGCCGAAAAGCCGTCCTCCATCAGCCGGTCCGGCGCCACTCGGTCCCACACCACTTCGAGCGCCCCGTCGACCAGCCGGTAGACGGCGTCGCCCGCCACGATCTCCTGCCGCCCGTCAAGATCGACGTCGGCGAGGATCGAGTGCGGATAGTCGGTGGCCCCCGGCACCAGCCGGGTGCCCAGCGGACCGTAGAAGTTCTCGTTGCGCCCGCGGTTCTTCGTGCCCTGGGCGATGAACGTTCCCTCATTCGACAGCACCGCGCGTCCCACCACGATCTCAGGCACCCCGTCGCCGTCGAGATCGCCCACCGCGATGCCCCCCGCCGTGCGCTCGCCCACGCCCTCGAAGGCGTCGCTCACCCACCGCGGGTTGCCTTGGTGGTCGAGGCACACGAGCCGTCCGTCACGCCGCGCCGCCAACACCTCGGCCACGCCGTCGCCGTCGAGGTCGGCCGCGGCCACGTGGTTCAATGGCAGTGGCAGCGGGTGCTCGGCCGAGGACCGGAAGGTCCACAGCCGAGAGCCGTCCAGGCCGCTGGCCGCGATCACCGTCCGGCCCTGCGCCTCCTCCGCCGCGAAGACCACGTCCGGCACGTCGCGGCTGTCGATCGAGCCGTCGCCGTTGTCGTCCGAGAGCTGGACGACGACCGGCGCCGTCTCCACGTCGACGTCCCGCAACCACCACTCCTCGATAGGCTCGAAGGACGGCTCCGGCGCCGGCGCCAGGCAGTCGCCGAAGACCGGGACCTGGTTGTCGTCCTCGCGCCGCTCGACGATGGCGTCCTCGGCGTCGGCCACGATCCACAGCAGGGGATGGAAGAATGCCGTCGTCGCCGGCTCGACGAAGAGGCTGCGCACGAGCACGCCACCGGCCGGCACGCCCGCCGGGATCGTCGTCGAGTCCAGGATGGGGTCGCTCGCGTCGAGCTCGCCGTCGCCGTCCGTGTCCTCCCAGATCCGGATGACGAACGGCGTCGTCACCTCCGTGTCGCCCGCGTTGCCGATCTCGACGACGACGAAGCCCTCGATCGTCAGGGTAGTCGGCGACTGCTCCAGGCCGGAAACGTCGAGCACACGGATCGTCAGATCGGGGCCGGTCGGGGGCGGGGCCGTCACGTCGAGAGCGCGGTGGTTGTTGGACTCCGAGAGCTCCAGGATCTCGTTGTCAGGGTCGACCACGGCCACCAGGTGAGTGAGACCCTCCGCCGCCGGCCAGGAGAAAGCCACGCGGCGATTGCCGGCCGCAGGGATCTCGTCGAATTGGTGGCTGAAGAGCGACGTGCCACCCCTCGCGGGGTCGCCGCTGAAGATCTCGATGGGGATGTTGGCGGCCCCGCTGAGGCCGGCGTTGCGGACCGTGACCTCGATGTCGACCACGTCGCCCGCCAGCGGATCCGCCGGGACGATCGCAAGGTTGTCGAAGCCGATCGCGAGGTCGGGGAGCTCCACGGGCGGCGCCGTGAGCATCGTCGTGTCGGTAGCGGTGTTGTTGGTGCGGTCCGGGTCGAAGCCGTGGGCGCCGTCGTCGCTGACGTCGGCGGTGCTCGTCAAGGTGGTGACGCTCGGCGGTGCCGCCGGGTGGACGCGGACGGTGAACGTCCGCTTCAAGGTCTCGCTGGCGGCGAGCGACGCGAGAGGCCAGATCACTGTGCCGGCGTTGACGCTGCCGCCCTCGCTGGCACCCAGGAACGTCGTGTAGGCCGGGACTGTGCCGCGAATCGCCACCCCCGTGGCGTCCGCGGGGCCTGCGTTTTCGAGGGTGATCGAGTAGATGAGAGTTTCGCCCCGATCGGTTGTGGAGCGGCCGTCGTCGACGGTGACCGAGAGGTCCGGCCCGACCGCCGCCGTCAGATCAAGCCGCTGAAAGCCTCCCGATTGCCAGATCGCGGCTTCATTGGCCTGCGTGCTTCCGATCTTGAAGGTGATGACGTCCCCCTCAATGCCGCCCTCGATATCGGGGGTCTCCGGGACGTCGCCCGGGACGTTGAGCACGTAGGCCGAATCCTCAGAAGATGTGAAAACGCTTGTGGACTCGAGCTGGAGTCCGTTGAGCTCCGCAGTAACCGACAGACCCGCGGGAAGGGACTCGCCGGCAACGGTAATCCGGCCTGAGAAGTGGGCCGGCCTGGGCGGCGGCTCCGCGATCACGCTGGCGGCCACCCAACTGAACAGCGCGATAGCACATACCGGTCCGATGTAATGCGAGTGATGCGAGTAGTCCATGACTTCCCTACTCCTTCTTCACCATCATCGATGATAGAAGTGAGCCATTTACTCACGATGCTCTTGAGCCATCGCAAGCGTGTATGCGATTCTCTTTAGGAAACGGTACCGATATTCCTCGGTGGTCATGCTCGTCGTCACGTCTGAATCCTCGGCGGGAGGCGGTGCCCGTCATCTCTCACAATCCACACCGAAGAGACTTCTATGATCCCGTGGTCGCTTCCAAAACTGGCGGTGGAGTCCAGCCACAACTTTCACAAGGTTGGCGGGGTTCATCGAAAAGTCCGCCCTCATTATCGCCCCGGAGTATTCGCCAGTCACTTGACTGCGGCAAATCCGCCCCCTTGAGTATAGGAACAGTCTATAGTCGCGGCAAGTCTCTGTTTCGGTGAACGAAACGTCAAGCGCCTCTCCGAGTACTGCTTCGTAACTGTCGAATCCAGAACCCTTTCCCCGCAGCTTCAAGAAACACTCATACTCTGCCCTCTCGGCTGCCCATTCTATCCAGGGCGGTATTGTTCCGATGAGGCCCAGGAGGAACCCCATACCAAGCCAAAACAGCCGGCGTCTACTTGAAAGGATGCTGAGCAAGATGTTCTCTCAGAATGCGTACCTGATTGTCATCAAGATCAGTCCCCCAGAAGCTCATGAGGTTGCCGGGTGGGTACACGTGGCTACTAAGCTCGCCCAACAAGTGGGCCGTCTCATGAGCCGTCCATCTGGGTGAGGTTCCAGCCGCCACAGTAGACACGAATCGTCCTCCTGCCCAATGCCGATGGTACGTAAGCCCTTCATGCTCCGGCCCACCGTCGTCCGGGAAGTATGGAGAGCCAATGAAGGCAGTCACTGCTGCCCCTTGAATTCCCAGCTCCCGTACGAGGTTGTCGAAGTCGTCACCATTCCAATGCTCTCCAGGGCTCTTGTTGAAGTCATAGTGCTCGATGCTGCTCCAGTTTAGCGCAATCCCAAATCTCTGGAAAACTTGGCGCGTGAAATGAAGATGCGAAATGGCTTCGGCATCCTCCCACGTGTCGTTGACCACGACGACACGGCGAATGTTCGCTCGCTGCGTCGATAGAGCTCGCAAATGACCCGAATTCAGATAGAAGGTAGTAGCAAGCAGAGCCACAGAGGCGACCGCGAGTGCCACGACTGCGACCTGAAAACCCGGCGAATATCCTGATGGGTCTGAGCGGTTGACTGGATCCGCACTTGCGTACACATACTTGTGAAGGGAGAGTGGTTCTCGGGCGGCCCCTGCGAACGGATCTAGGCTTGCGAACCAGCCGACCTCCGGGTCCATCCACCGCGCTCTAAGGTAGTAAAGCCCCGTAGCGGGATCCCTCTGCTCGCCTGCAAAGAGAAACGGGCTCTCGTGGCCTGCGACGGGATCCAGGCGTGTTCCGAAGGCTTCATAGTTGAAGCTATCAGTGATCGATGCAGTCGGTTCGGTTAAAGCCCGAACCGAGCCAAGATGGTCGCTGTGAGCATATCTCTGCTCTTCAGTCCGAAGGAGCCCGAGGAGCTGTAGTCCCCGCGGGTAGACTGTCTCAAGGACTCCCGCCGTGGTCATTTCGGCGATTACTTGACTCAGTGGCCCCGAAGTGTCCGACACATAGTTGATCGAGGGCATTGGGCCGCCGGATCCCAATGTCAATGTGGAGGTCAATCGCACGCCGTCAGCGTCGTAGGAATTCTCGCGGACAGTGCCACCGGGCAGCTCTACCGAGAGGAGACGGTTCTCGATGTCCCACTCGTAGGTCGTCGAACCCTCGGAATCGATCTTGGCTACCAAGTTACCATTCACATCCCAACCGTAGGTCGTGACTGATCCATCAACTGCCATCTCGGTGAGCAGTCGATCCCGGCCGTCGTAAGCGTAGGTTGTGGTCTCGGTCGGACCGTCCGCCGCCGTGCGGACTTGCCGGGTTCGGTTGCCGACCAAGTCGTAAGTAAAGGAGCTCTCATAGACCAACGCCCCGTTGCCATCAGTCACGAGCTCCCGGGTCAACCTTAATAGGTCGTCGTACTCCCAGGCCCTTACAGTTCCATCCTGTTCGGTTACTGCCTGCCGGTTTCCCGTGGGGCCAAGGGTGTAGGCGTAGTCCTGGATGACAGTTCCATCCGGCGCCTCGGTGTTGAGGTCGACTAGGCGCCCAACGGCGTCGTGGGCGTAGGTAGTGACGACTCCGTTGGGGTAGCTCAGCGAGATGAAGCGTCCCCCGGCGTCGTAGCCGTAGGAGTAGAGCCCGCCGCGGGAATCGGTAACTGTCGTCATGCGGCCGAGAGCATCGTAACTATACGCTGTGGTGTGCACGCCCTGGTCGCCGAGGTCACCTGTAAGGGCGGTGCGGTTGCCGGCGGCGTCCCAGGCGTACCGCAAGACCCAGCCTTCCGGCGCAGTCATGACGACCAGCCGATCCCGTTCGTCGTAGGCGTATGTCGTCACCCCCCGAGAGTCGGTGACAGTCGCACGTCGACCGGTCGCGGTGTAGTTGAAGCTCACCGAGATCCCGTCGGGATAGCTGCGCCGGGTCAGGCGATCCATGCCGTCGTAGGTGTATGTCGTGGTGACGCCGTTGAAGCCGGTTCGTCGTATTCGATTGCCGACCGCGTCGTAGGCAAAGGTCTCGATAGCACCATCGGGAAGTACCCGGCTGGTCTGGCGCCCGATCTCATCGTAGGTAAAGCGGGTCGTGTTACCGTTGGCGTCGGTCTGCGAAATGCGGTTGCCTATCTCGTCATAGGTATAGCGGGTGATCCCGCCCATGGCGTCGGTGACCTGGACGAGACCACCCAAGGGGTCGTATCCGAAGTGTGTGACTCGCCCCGTCTGGTCGGTCTCGGCGACGCGGCGGCCGAGCGTGTCGTACTCGTTCGAGACGGTCGTCCCGTCGGGCAGCGTGGTTATAAGGAGACGGCCAGCGTCGTCGTAGGTGAAGCTGGTCCGGTTGCCCAGGGCATCGGTGACCATCGTCTGGTTGCCGGTGGCGTCATAGGCAAAGGTCGTCGTGTTGCCAAGAGCGTCAATCACCTGCGTGCGCCGGGCCGCCGCATCGTAGACGTAGGTCGTCGTGCTGCCGCGGGCGTCCGTGGAGGCAACGAGACGGCCAGCGTCGTCGAACGCCGACGACGTGGTTGCGCCATCGGGATACTCGGTGGTGACGAGCCGGCCCGAGGCGTCGTAGCTGAAGGTGGTCACGCGGCCGGCGCGGTCGGTGACGGCCACCAACAGTCCCTCGGCGTCGTAGTCGCGCAGATCGTTAGTGCCGTCGGCGTGGACGGTCTCGGTCTGGCGTCCCGCCGCGTCGTACCTGAAAGACGTCAACCGACCCAGGGCGTCGGTGGTCGACAGCAGCGCTCCCAGGGGATCGTAGCTGGTGCGCGTCGTCGATCCGTCGGGCCAGGTCGTCGACGTCACTCGGCCCAGGCCGTCGACGGTTAGGGTTGTCGTCAGCGTTTCGGTCGACTCGTCAGGCAGCGTGCGGCTGGTCGACTGAGAGGTGGCGTTGCCGTTCGCGTCATAGGTGAGCGTCGTTTCGGTGCCAAGAGCGTCAGTAGTCAGGATCTGATTGCCGGAAGCGTCGTAGGCGAACGCCGTGACATTCCCGGCGGCATCCGTCTCGGTCAGAAGCTGTCCCCGGGCGTCGTAGGTGAATGCCGTGACCGCCTCGAGCGGGTCGGTGGTCGAGATGAGGTTGCCTCGCTCGTCGTAGGAATTCCTTGTCACCTTGCCGCGCGGATCGGTGATCGTCAGCGGATTGCCCAGGGCGTCGTAGGTGAAAGTCGTGGCGTTGCCCAGCGGGTCGGTGACCGACGTGAGGTCTCCGTCGGCGTCGTAGACGAAGGTCGTCGTGTTGGCCAGCGGGTCAGTCTCGGTCAGGAGACGGTCTTTCGCATCGTAGGTCCGGGTCGTGATCTTCCCTAGCTCGTCGGTCTCGCGTACGACGTTGCCCCGCACGTCGTACTCCAAGACTCGCGCAAAACCGAGGCGGTTCGTCACTACTTCGCGGCGGCCGTCCAGGTCGTGTTCCAGCCGGAGGTCGTTCCCGAGCGCGTCGGTGACTTTCACAAGCCGGCCGTCGGCGTCGTACTCCGAGCGCACCGCGCGGACGTCGCGCGCGTCGATGATGTCGACCAGCCGATGGTCCGCGTCGTAGGCGAATGTGGTCGCGTTGGCCTCGGGGTCGATTGTCCGCACCAGGTCACCCGCGGCGTCGTAGTCGTAGGCGATCTCGTGACCTGCCGGGTCGGTGATCTTGGTGATCCGAGCTTCTGCGTCCCGCTCGAATTCGACCGCTTTCCCTGCTGAGTGGAAAATCCCCTCTTCGCGGATCTCGAGCTGGTTGCCGTTGGGATCCTCTACGCGCGTGACCCCGAAATCGAGATCCAGGTCGAAGACGCGACCGTCGCGGGTCGACAGCCGCACGCCCTGGGGCTCAAATGTGTCGAAGTTGTCGACGTCGAGCACGCGATCGGAGCTCTCGGTCTCCTGGAAAACCCGGTCGTTGCCGAGAATGGTGAGCGTGGCGCCCGGAATTGGGCCGTCGACGTAGTCGAACCTGGCGGTGGCGAAGCAGCCGCCGCCGATCGAAGGCGCCCCGTCGACGACTCTCAGGGCGAAGCGGTAGACCTCGCTTTCGGAGAGACGAATGACCGTCAGGTGGGACCGCGTCTCGAGCGTCGAGTCGCAGGGTAGGAAGCCCTCCGCGAGTTGCCAGCCCTCGCCCGGCGGACGGTTGTTGCGGTAGGAGCCCTGGCGCAGGTCGAGCGCCCAGCCGACCCCGAAGTCCCGCTCCACCAGGTCCCGAGTGTCGTAGGTGCGGATCACTTCGAGGTCGAGGCCCGAGACCGGCATCGCCAAATCGACGAACGACAACGTGAAGTGGCCGATCTTCATGTTGCCCTCGACCGCGACCGCGATGGTCTCTTCGACCGTCCGGCCCTCGTAGTCGCTCGCCTCAAGCCTGAAATCGTAGAGCCCGTTGAGCAGGAGCGTCGGGTCGAAGACTCCGAGCGTGGCCTCCGTCAGCGGCACGACGTCCGAGGCGATTCCGATCCACTGATCCTCACCGATGGCGCGGTACGAGAGCGTCCACCTCTCGAGGGTGGGGCTCGTCACCGTGCCGATGACTTGCGTCGGGCTGGTGACGACGTCGAGATCTTCAGGGACGCTCAAAGCCACGGTCGGCGCCGGGCCTTCGTTGGCGATCTCCAGCGTCACGTCTTCGGTGACGAGGACCCAATAGCCCCGACCGGGCTGCAGGATCTTGAGGTCGTTGCCCCATTCAGGAAAGCTGACGTCGAATCCGTCCCACGGATCCTCGGCCGCGAAGGCCTTGTAGCCAAAGACGCGGAGGTATTTGCCCTCGATCGAGGCCAGGGCATTGCGGACCGGTCGCGCCTGAGCCGCGGGGAAGCCGATCAGGTTCCAGCCCGCACAGAGCCGGATGCTCGTCGACGGCGGCAGCGTGCCCTGCGAGGGCAGGTCGACCGGTAGCGTCGCTTCGATCCAGAAGCCGAGCGTCGTCTCGATCGCGGTAAGGTCGCTCGCCGCCGGATCGGCGGGATCGTAGAGCTTCCAGGGATCGGCAGCGTCGCAAGCGTCGTAGGCGATGGCGTGGGTATAGGCGCGGCCGACGGCCTCCAGAACGGCCGCAGGGCTGGTATCGGCAGGCTCCTCGGGAATCGAGAGCAGGTTCCATCCGGGTGCAAACGGGATCTCTTCCAGGGCCGACTTGTCGGGAAGCTGGACCGGTATGGGCGGCAAGTCGCCGGCCGGCTCGCGGAACTTGGGAGGCGACGGAGGACTTTGAGAGGCCGCGTGGCCTCGCGCACCTACCGCCCCCACTTCCGAGCTCGCGTGCGCAGCCGTGAGCCAGGATAGAAGCGCTTGCGGGCCGTCTATCAGGAGCCTCTCGAAAGGGACTCTGGCATCTCCCCAAGCGGCGATTGGCGCTAACGACGCGGATAGTCCTGCCAGTAGAAGGCGATCAGCCCAGCCCTCTGCCACGCCGACGAGTCGGAGCCTGGGCCTCAAACGGACGCCGGACTCTTGAAGAGCGGAGAGTGGATACCCTTGGAGTAGAAGTAGGCAGCAAAGCAGCTTGACGGTGAACCGTCCCTCAGAGCGAGCCGGACGCTTCTCGACCATATTCGACCCCCTGAGCTCATGCTCCACCACATGAGCTGCCAAAGCGCCGGAGTAGGGGCGTCGCGTCCTGGCCAGGCTGACTGGACGGTCCGAGTTACTGGTGGCCTCGGCGTGCATGCCGGGCACACCTGCTTGCTTACTTAGGCGGCATTGAAGGCTTCCCGGACACGATCCTCTCTCCCTGTTGGCGCGGGAACGGCCCGTTGACGTCGTCAGGGTCGTCCCAGGTTCTGAACCATGCAGGATTCGTGCCAGTCCGAAAGGGACTAGAACCCTGGAGGATCGAGGGACTTTCGGCCGCGTGGTTCTCATAATTGAGACCCGGTGGTCTCAGATCTGAGACGCAGGGAGTCGCAGATCTGAGAATGCTGGTTCTCCCTTTCGGGACAGGTCTTTCGGGTGGAGACTTCCTCCGATCGCACCCAGGAGTGACTGCCAGGTGAACCCTGACGGAGAGAAAGGAGCCGGTGATGCACAGATGCAAGAGAAAACTCGATCTTCGGGAGCTGATTGCAGATTATAGTCCTGAACCTGAGTCCCGGATACCCCCTTTATGGCTCTATTCGACCGGATCATCCTGACGTGTCCGCACAAAACCGGGAGGCGAAGCGCCACGAATTGTCAACGAAGCGGTGACGAAGAATGGCATGGCGACGGTTCCCTGGTGTGCAGACGGCCTGTGGAGCCGCTGGGGCCCGCTCCCGAGAATCGGTGGCGGAAGAGGAAGGTGGGGGGGCGACTCGTGAGGGTCGCCCCTACGTTCGCGAGAAGGGCGGGCCGTTCAGCCTTCGTCTCCCGGCTGGACGTCGTCAACTGGCCGGCCTCGAGGGCCGGCAGCACAGCCTGGATCTCCTCGCCGGCGATCGAGTCGAGGCGAAGGACGGGGACGGCAGCAACGTCGGAGCCCATCCTGAGGGAAGGCGACGATGAGATCTTGAAGGTCAAGGGCCACCCT
>Ga0299906_10003943_pt1 | contig 12184 bp, 12 predicted proteins | sample RVTome_14_FD_200259 | JGI IMG/M metagenome (GOLD analysis project Ga0299906, IMG submission 200259) | Soil microbial communities from uranium-contaminated site in the Upper Colorado River Basin, Wyoming, United States - RVT145D125 (version 2) ...
GGGGCGAGCAGCCTCGACATGGTCGAGGTCGTGAGCTGCAGCATGAGGGAGCTACGCGTTCGGGTACCCCGGGCCGAGCTCTCCAAGGTGCGCAACATCGGCGAGCTCGTGGACCTACTCGACGAAGTCGCCGCCGCGAAGGCGACCTGATCGAGAGCGGGCAGAGGAAACCGGATCCCGTGAGCGTCGACCGGAGCGAGTGGCCCGAGTACCTGGATTACACGTACGACATGTTCCTCTCGAGCATCGACGGGGAGCAGTCGGAGGCCGTGCGGTTCGCGAGATGGGTGGACGAAGTCGAGCGTGACGGGCTGTACCCGTTCGAGGCGCCGCGCCTCGAGGCCCAATACCCGAGGGTGCGAGCCGAGCGAACGGACGGGACTCCGCTCGAGCTGCTCAACTTCTCCTCGTACAACTACCTGGGCCTGGGGTACCACCCCGAGGTGATCGCGGCCGCCAAGGATGCGCTCGATCGCTACGGTCTGGGGGCGTGCAGCTCGCCGGTCCAGGCAGGCACGCTCGGGCTCCACCGTGAGCTCGAGAATCGCCTCGTCGAGTTCATCGGACTCCCGGGTCGCGGCGCTTCCCTCTTCTCCTCGGGGTACGCGGTCAACACGGGCACCATCTCCGCGCTGATGAAGCGGCGCCACCACATCGTGATCGACAAGTCCGCGCACATGTCGATCCTCGAGGGCGCCCAGCTCAGCAGAGCCAAGACGGAGTACTTCGAGCACAACGACCCCGACCACCTGAGGGAGGTGCTCGAGGGGATCGATTCGGCCGTCCAGCGTGTGCTCGTCTGCACCGAAGGCGTGTTCAGCGCCGACGGGGACTTCGGTCGGCTCGACGAGATCGTCGCCGTCGCCCGGGAGCACGGCGCCCAGGTGCTCGTCGACGAGGCGCACTCCTTCCTCGTGGCGGGTCCGAACGGGCGCGGAGTGGCGGAGGAGCGCGGCGTGCTCGACGAAGTCGACTATCTGGTCGTGACCTTCAGCAAGGCGCTCGGAGGGATCGGCGGCGCGCTGATCGCTCGAAAGGAGGTCACCCGTTATGTGAACTGGTACGCCCGCTGCCGAATGTTCTCGTGTGCCCTGGACCCCGCCGTCACGGCGGGCGTCACCAAGGCGCTCGAGCTGGCCGCCGGATCGGAGGGAGACGAGCGTCGTGCCCGCGTGCGTGCCAACGCCGAGCGCCTTCGTCGTCGGCTCCAGGACCGGGTCGACATCGGCCCGAGTCGGAGCTGGATCGTCCCCGTCATATACGGATCGGAGAACGACACGATCATGCTCGCCGACTACCTCCTCCGCCGAGGACAGGAGGGGAGCGTCATGGAGTTCCCGGCCGTGCCCGTGAACGAGGCCCGTATCCGCCTCTTCGTGACCTCCGAGCACGAGGCCGCCCACATCGACGCCTGCGCCGACAACATCCTCGACGCGGCGAAGCACTTCGGCTTTCTCCGTGAGGAGGATCGACCATGACCGACCCCCGCCCGCAGGGAGTGAACACCAAGGCCCAGCCGGACCGTGCGCGGTCGGTGGTGGGCTCGAACGACGACGACGAGCGGTACGCCTCCTGCGACAGTCGTCCGCTGACCCTGTCATGGACGATCAACCGTCACCTCTTCTATACGTTCGAGGTCGATATCGACGAGGCCGAGCGGATCGTTCCAGCTCCACTCCAGGTCGTCGAGCTGCGGCCTTCGGTGGCGCTCATGAGCGTGGGGGTGCTCCGATACGAGCCCGGGCACTTCGGTCCGGGCTCACCCGTCTTCCTGGAGGTCGTCGGCGCCATCCATGTCTCGCCCGATCTCTCGACGGACATGCCCGTCCCCACGATGACTTTCTCGACGTTCCAGGTCCTGTCCGACTCGCCCGACTTCGTCGCGAACGAAGACGATACGCTCTACACGCCGACGCGTCTCGTCTCGCTCGAGGCCAGGTTCACCGGGGATGGGCTGGGCGTGGAGGCGTGGGACGAGGACGGGCCGATCCTCGCCATGCCCAGCGCCCACACCGAGCCCCGTTGGGTTCACAAGGAGATGTGGGGGCAGCACTTCACCAACACGAAAGGCCTGCAGCACGGCATCTGGCAGTGGGACGGACGCCTCTTCGAACACCAGAAGCGCCTGCCGGGCTGGCGTCTCCACCCCCACCCCTTCTGGTCGGGACTGGACGTCGGACGCGTGCGGAGCACCTACCGCACCATGCTGCAGGAGCCGGGCACCCTCTGTCACGAGCGCTTCTACGCCATGAGGCCCTTCGGCTCGTGAGGGGATGATGCTGTCGATCGGATCGCCATCGGACCCGCCCCTCTTCGAGGTGAGCGCGCCGATGGCCGATCCGCGCGGTCCGGACACGTTGGAAGGTGTCGCACGGGTGTACTTCGCCCACCGCTCCACCCGGGTCATTCTCGCGTCGCTGATCCCCCTCGTCGGGGTCCGAATCTGGCTCGGCGCGTGGCGGCCGTGGGACGCCGGGATCGCCCTGATCACGACGGCCGCCTGGCCCTTCTTCGAGTGGATCTTCCATATCGTGATCCACCTCCGGCCGACGCGGATCCTGGGCGTCACGTTCGACCCGCTGCCCTCACGGGAGCATCGACTGCATCACGTCGATCCGACCATCGTCGACCATACGTTGATGCCCCCGCACACCCTGTTCCTCATGGCGGTCGCGTCGGTCGTCGGCTTCGGGCTCCTGCTCGGCCCCGGGCTGGGCGTCACCGCCGCTATCTGCCTCCACCTGGGCGGGCTCGCCAACGGATGGACACACCTCCTGACGCACACCCGCTACCGGCCCCGGTCACGTTTCTACCGGTGGGTGCGACGAACGCACACCCTCCACCACTTCAAGAACGAGGGTTACTGGTTCGCCTTCACAGGACCGTTCGTCGACGTGCTCTTCGGGTCGCACCGCGATCCCACTGAAGTCCCCACGTCGCCGGCGTGTACCGCCCGGAGCTCGGCGCACGCCGGGCCGTCAGTACCGTCCGAAGAGATGGTTTCCGGGCGCCGACGGATCGGAGCTGAGAAAGAACTGTCCGACGAGGTCGACCAGCTCGGAGCGTGACACGTAGCCGTCGCCGTCCAGATCGAGCCCGCCGAAGCACGCGTCCGCCTCGGACGGATCGATCGAATAGCACGCGAAGAACCCCCGCCATTCCTCCAGCGAGACCTTGCCGTCTCCGTCTCCGTCGAAGGTGTCGAAGATCATCCGGGCGACGGGCCGGACGAGGGAATCGTAGATGCCGGGCTGCCTGAAGAGCGCATCGTTGTACTCGAGCCACTTCTCGACCGTCATCGCTCCGTCGACGACGAAGGGCTGGGCCTGTTCCCAGCCGTAACGGTATTGACCCAAGAGTCCCTCGTACTCGAGCGAGCCGGGCTCGTGGCCGCGTGTCGCGGCGATGTTGTCGACGATGCGCTGGTAGTCCGCCCACTCCAGGCGGCCGTTCCCGTCTCCGTCCATCACGTGGAATTGATGGGTGAGCTTCTCCTTCTGGACCTCGGTCAGCATGCTGCGCTCCTGCGCCCGGAAGTGGCCGAGAGGCGGAGCCAGGCTCGCGTGATGGCCTGGGGCGCCGGCGGGCGATCCTCCCCTCGAGGGGTGGAGAAACTAGGAGCACTCCCGGCGGCCGGCCAACCCGGGCGACCATCCCGATGGGCCCCACCCGAAGGCCCGCACCGCCGGGCGCAGAAACGACACGGCCAACGTGGCCACATACCCCGGAGGCGCCGACAGCGGGACGAGGGTCCATGATTCGGCCCGGTCCTCCCGGGGGTGTGATGCGCGGCTCGCGCCCTCTGAGTGGAAGGCTGTCGCGCCCCCGGACTCCGTCGCCTCTATACGGATCTGCCGGGGATCCAACGACAGGCCCGTTCCCAGTCCCTTTAGATACGCCTCCTTGCGAGTCCAGAGCACCAGAAAGGCCCGGAGGGCGGACGCGGGATCCATGGCCCCGAGCGCACGACGCTCCGCGGGCGAGCAGCACTCGTCGATGAGCACGTCGAGGCTCCGGCGGGGGGCGATTTTTTCCACGTCGATGCCCACCTCGCCTCCTCGAGTCACTGCGAGGACGGCGATCCGGCCGGAGCGCGAGAGGTTGAAGCGGATCCCCGGGACCGATCCCTCGATCCCTCCGGGTGCCCCCTCCGAGTCACACGCGTGCCGCGGCTTGCCGGCCTCCCCGCGCTCGAGGGGCAGAACGGCGGGATGGAGCTCAGCATAGCCGCCCACGACGTGGCGGAGCCACGCCCGGGTCCAGGAACGCGCGCGCCGGAGCCTGGGCGCGCGCAGGCTCTCGAGCCACTCGAGCTCGTCCGACGCGAGGATGTCTCCGACGCCGTGGCGGAGGCGACCGCCCTCGGACGGTCGGCTCCACCAAACGTGCACCTCGGTTCCGGCGAGCTCCAGCGCGTGGGTCACGCGCTCCGCTCCCGGAGCCTCCTCGCGGGTCAGGCGCGATACGATCCGAACAGGTAGTTGCCGGGTGCGTCCGGATCGGCGCTGAGGTAGAACTGGCCCACCAGGTCGACGAGCTCGGAGCGAGACACGTATCCGTCACCGTTGAGATCGTACTTCTCGAAGCAGTCGTCGGCCTCTCCGGGGTCGATGGAGTAGCACCGGAAGAACTCTCTCCATTCTTTCACTGACACCTTCTGGTCACCGTCGAGGTCGAAGGCGTCGAAGATCATCTCGGCAGCCGGACGTACCAACGTATCGTATACACCCGGGGTGGAGAGGAGCGCGTCGTTGTACGCCATCCAGCCATCGAGGTCCATGCCGTCGTTCTCGACGAAAGGCTTCGCCTGCTCCCAGCCATACTCGTATTGCCCGATCAGCTGCTGGTACTCGCTGGAAGAGGGATCGTATCCCCGCGTCTCGGCGATGTTCTTCACGATCCCCTCGTAGTCGCTCCACTCGAGGTGCTGGTCGCCGTTCGAATCCATTACGCCGAAGAGGTGGCGGAGCTTCTGCTTCTGGACGTCGGTGAGCATGGGTTCTCCTTCGCGTTGGGATACGGGTGGAGACGGTGGGTCCAAGCCCATCGCCCTGTCGGGACCGGCGGAAGGCGCCCGACGCCCCGACCGGCTTAGAGTATGCGGGAGAGGTGGGCCTCGCCAGCGACGACAGCTGGTCACGGCGGACGCTGCCTGGAGGCGGGCGTCCTCCACGCCCGCGTAGTCCTGACACAACTCGGTCGGGCTATTCCTCCTGGGATCTCAAAGCGAGATTCCGGTCATCCTGGTTGCTCCGCCATGCTGAGGAAGCGCCCACCTCTGACAGGACGCCGCCATGCGTGCCCTGTTCGCCGTGACCGTCCTGATCCTGACTGTCTCCTGCCGGTCCGAGGCTCCATCGGACATTCCCGAGCCGGCCGCCCGCCAGGCGCCCGTCCCCACGCCCGAGTTCACCCTCAGCGCCGAGAACACCCACAGCCGCTGGAGCGCGGCCATTCCACCGGCGCTGACCGTTCCGTCCGGCGCGGTCGTGGAGGTCCACACCAAGGAAGCGTCGGACGGCCAGATCACCCCGACCACCCAAGCCGCCGACCTGTCGCAGGTGGACTTCGACCCCATCCACCCCCTGACCGGACCCGTGTTCGTGGAGGGCGCCGAGCCCGGTGACGTGCTGGCCGTGACCCTCCACGAGATCGAAGTCGAGGGGTGGGGCTGGGCCACGATCCTGCCGGGCTTCGGCTTCCTGGCAGACGAGTTCAGCGAGCCCTGGATCCGCGGCTTCGAGATGGAGCCCGGCGCCACCGAGGCGCGCTTCAACGACCGGATCACCATCCCGCTCGCCCCCTTCCCGGGGGTCATGGGCGTGGCCCCCGAGACCGACTCCATGCTGATCACCATCCCGCCCCGGGCCAACGGCGGAAACATGGACAACCGGCACCTGCTCCCCGGCACCACGGTGTACTTCCCCGTGTTCGTGGAGGGCGCCCTCTTCTCGATCGGCGACACCCACGCCGCCCAGGGAGACGGGGAGATCTCGGGCACGGCCATCGAGGCGCCCATGCGGATCGTCTACGAAGTCAACCTGATGAAGGATTTTCGGACCATCGAGGAGCCCCAGTACGAGACCGACCAATACTACGCCGTGACGGGGTTCGGCACGACCATCGACGAGGCTGCCCGCAAGGCCTCCCGGTACATGATCGACTATCTCGTGGCCGAGCACGGCCTCACCCCGGAGGAAGCCTACGTGCTCTGCTCCCTTGCGGGGGACCTGAAGATCTCCGAGACGGTGGACGTGCCCCACATGCTGGTGAGCATGCACATGCCGAAGGCGATCTTCGGGAGCTGAAGGTGGCGCTCCGACCTACCACCAGGTGAAGATCGAGGAGGGTGCCACTCCCGCCCGCGCGCGTCCGACATCCCGCGGCTCTCGCCAGAAGCCTCGCGTCCACACGCCGGTCAACCGGACCTCCCAGCCCGCGTGCCGATCGGCGCTCACGGGCACGGCGACGTCCAGACGCCAGAGTCGCCGCGATTGGGCCGGCACCGCGGCCAGAAGCCCGATGCCCAGGCCGATCCTGGGGCGGCTGTCCACCCCGAAGGGCGCCTCACCCGCCCACACGCCGCCTGCGTCGGCGAACGCCGCCACGCCGAGACCAGCGCGCGGCCCCAGGCCGCCAACCGACCAACGACTCTCGAGACGCGCGACGCCTCGCCATGCGCCCGCGACGCGCGAGGCGGCGTACCCCCGCACTCCACCCGGTGTATCGCCGAGCGTAAGCTGAAACGGGACCCGTGGTCGTGACACGCCCCCGGCCTCGAGGCTGCCGATGACGACATGCGCGGATGCCGGCTTGGCGTACCACGCGAGCCGCCCACCGATGACGATGTCCCCCCATCGACCCCCTCCGGTGTTCCGTCGCGCCTCGGCTTCGACCTGTATCGCGGCGAAGGATCGGACGGAGCCGAAGCCCGCGTAGAGGTCGGTGGAGATGAAGACGTCCGGTCCGTCGTCCGCGAATCGGCCAACGCCGCGGCCGACCAGGGTGCCGAGCTGCACACCCGTGGCCACGTCCTGCACGGCGTCGAGCGCGTCGAATCCCCTCACCCGCATGAACGACAAGGCGCGAACGCCGACAACGGCGCTCAGGCGCAGGTTCCGATAGGCCGGGGCGGGCGTGGCGATTGCGCCGCTCTCATCCCTGACCAGGCCCGAGTCCGAGACGATGACAACCTGGTCCGCGGGATTCACGACCGCCCGGGTAACGAGGGCGCCGGCGAAGGCACGGCGTCGTCCTTGGCCCAATCGTCGCACGATCCCGATGTCCCATAACGTTCGCCGCACTCTCAGCGAGAGCTCGGGTCCTTCGGGCGGCAGAAACGACGCGAAGCGGTTCTCGTTGCGGACACCCATGTGCCAGGCGGCACGCTGCAGATCGGTGAAGAAGGGGTGCGCCATGCTCAGCGACAGCTCGCTCTCGAGCGGGGCGCGCTCCGCCAGGAGCTCGACCCGGTAAGGACGCCCCAGCACTTGGCTGGCGGCGGCCTCGAAGCCGACGCCGGAGCGATACGCAAACCCCCGCTCCACTCGTCCGGCCAGCGACAAGCCCTGGCCGCCGACGTTGTCGTTGCCGAACCGGACCGCCGACGGCGTGAGGTCGTGAAAGCGCATCCCGAAGACGACGGGAATCTCGTCGACCGTCTCGACCTCGATGCGAACCGTCCCGGGGCCATCCGGCTCGGCGCGTACCGTGGCATCGGCGAGAAACGGTTGGACGCGCAAGATGCGCTCCGACTCCGCCCTTGCGAGCTCCGTGCAGGGCTCCCCGACGCCGAGCAGCAGGAAGGCACCCACCGGGCCCGGCTTGGACGCCGTATGCAGCAGGCCGATGGCCCGGGCGAACCAGCGGAGGCTGCGAGGGACCTCCAGGAACGACGGATCGTGCGCCGTGAACTCGATGTCCGAGACGATCGCTCCATCGCAGGGCGCGACCCTCGCCGGTGGATCCTGCGCCGACAGCGCGCCGGCAAGGGGGAAGAACAGCAAAGCGAGCGTGGCACGCGGGATGGGTCCGGGCGCCGCTCGAGAGCAGGTGCGCCACCGGACTCGCCTCACGCTCTTCACTCCGCTCCCACCGGTCGATCTCCGTGTGCTCGCGCCGTTCCGACCCTCTTGAATGTAGCCCCCGCCGGCGCGCTATGCCGAGGGCTGGCCCCGACCTCCCCGCCTGCTCAGGAATGTCCTCCAGAGGGGACGGCTCGGCCGCGACGGCACGCTGGACCGACGCGTCCATACCGTTGGCCACCAGCGCTTTGCGTGACTCGCACGGACGCGGCACGCCCCCTGCCCTACCTCCCTGGCGACGACAATCCCGCGGAGGACATCATGGAACGCCGTGTGCCAAGATCGACGATAGTGATAGTGGTGAGCGCCCTGCTTGTCCCGAGCGGGGACGCCGAGGCGCAGCGCCCCCGTAGCGTCGGCGGCTCGTTCGACGTGAGCTTCATCGCCGCGGACGCGGTCGGCGAGCTCGGCTCGTTCGTGGAGCAGGGCCTCGGTCTGGAGCTCGGAGGCGGCGCCCCCATGGCGGCCGACGGGCACCTGCGTTTGCGCGGTGACCTCGGGTTCCTGGTGTACGGCATCGAGCGGCTGCGCTACTGCAGCTTCGGTTGCCGGGTCGGCTCGGAGCTGACCACGACCAACGCGATCGTCTACGGGCAGATCGGCCCGGAGCTCGTGCTCCTGAGGGGCGACGTACAGCCGTACGTGCACGCCGGAGCGGGCCTGTCGTACTTCGTCACCTCGTCTTCCCTGGACGACCACGACGGCTACGGCTCCTACCTCGAGACGACCAACTACTCCGACGTCGTGCTCGGCTTCACCTATGGCGGCGGCGTCCGGTTCCGGATGGGCGGCGGCCGCAGGCCGGTGTTCCTCGACCTGGGCGTCGAGCGTCACGACAACGGCGAAGCCGAGTATCTCACGGCCGGTGACATCGTCGACCACGACGACGGCAGCGTCACGGTCTACCCGAACCGGAGCGACGCCGATCTGGTGACGTTCAAGCTCGGGGTGTCGATCGGCGTCGGCGGCTGGCGATGACCCGGAACGAATCGATGGCCGCGGCGTGAGGGCCGGTCAGCTCCCTCGTTCACGCTCCAGCCTCGCCCGGACGGCTGCCCGGTCCACCTTCCCGTTCGCGTTGCGCGGCAGCCCGCCCGCAACGTACCACGCGCGGGGCAGCTTCGCGGCGCTCAGGCGGGTGCGCAGGTCCGAGGACACGGCTTCAACGTCGAACTCGCCGACCACCGGCTCGACCCAGGCAGCGATCCGCTCGCCCCATTCCTCGTCGGCGAGGCCGACGACGCACGCGTCGATCACCGTGGGGTGCGCCCGGAGCGCTTCCTCCACCTCGACCGCGTCAACCGTCACGCCGCCGCTGACGATGCGGTCGATGCGGCGACCGGTGATCCAGAGGTCGCCGTCCTCGTCGAGCCGACCCAGGTCTCCGGTGTGGTACCAGCCGTCGTCGTCTGCGAGCATGGCGCCCTTCACGACGTCGTCGTGGACCGCCCCGCCTTCCGCGAGGAGGGGCGCCCCGTCGCTCGAGAGCGCCTCCTCTCCGACGTACCCGAGCGCCCGCGTCGGGCCGCGCACGAGGATCTCTCCGTTCGCGGCGACGAGAAGCTCGACGCCGGACAGCGGCGGCCCGACCGTGCCCGGCTTCCGACGCACGAGCTCCGGAGGGGCGGTCGCTACCTGCGAGCTCGTCTCGGTGGCACCGTAGGTGAGGGCCACCGGCCATCCGGCCGCGAGCGCGCGGTCCGTGAGCAAAGCGGGCGCGTGGGCACCGCCGACGAGGACGCTACGGAGGGCCGCCGGTGCCCGGCGCTCCGCACGATGCTCGAGCACGCGGAGCAGTTGCGTGGGCACGAGGGAGATGCGCGTGGGAACCCGCACGTCGTCGGGACGCCCATGGCCGTCGAGCAGGTCGGAGACGCGCGCCACGTCGAACCGGCCGGCGCAGACGAGCGTGCCGCCGAGCAGGATGGATCGGAGGACGAGCGCGAGCCCACCGACGTGGGCCGGGGACAGCGTCGCCAGCCAGACGTCACTCGCGCCTAGGTCGAGACGCTCCCCCGCCGCACGGGTCAGGTGCGCGAGGTTGCTCCAGGAGAGCGCGACGCCGCGAGGCCGCCCCGACGTGCCCGATGTCCAGAGCACCACCTGCGTCCCTGCCGGGAGGGCCGCGGCGGCCAGCGAGGAGCGCGCCCTGTCCAGCTCCGCGGCGCTCAACCGCGCGTTGAGCGGCACGGGCACGGCACCGGCCCGCCAGAGCGCGAGGAGCTCGACGACACCGGCCGCGTCCGGCTCGACAACGACGGGAACGACGACGCCCTCCGGCCGCGGCCCCATCGCGTCGACGCTTTGGCGCACACGCGCGTCGAGCTCGGCGAACGTCCAGGCGTCTTGCCCCTCGACGAGCGCGATCGCGTCGGGGCGCCCGGCGGACACGCGCAGCGGGTCGACGACGGACATCGTCCGGGCCTCCTCCGCGGGAGGCTCGTCGGCGCCTCGGCTCATCCGAGGCCGAGCCCGAGCGCGAGCAGCAGACCGTAGAGCGCGACCACCCGCGCCGTCCCGCCGAGCGCGCCAATCAGCGCGACCGGGCTGGAATCGCGGAGCACCGTGCGCAGCGGAGCGATGGCGAGGGGGGCGACCGCGAGCGGCGCGAGCGCGAGCAGCGGCCAGTCGTAGGCTGCGACGCCCACCGGCGGCACCGCGGCGGCCACGACGAGCATGAGCACGTACTGCACGCGCGTGCCTCCGCGACCGAGGCGGACGGCGAGCGTCCGCTTGCCCGCCTTCGCATCCGTCTCGATGTCGCGCAGGTTGTTCGCCACGAGGATCGCGGTGCTGAGCGCGCCGAGCCCGGCGCCCGCCAGGAGCGCGTCCGGCGGCCAGGCGAGGCCTTGCACGTAGTAGGTGCCACCGACGGCGACGAGACCGAAGAAGACGAAGACGAAGACGTCGCCGAGCCCGTGGTACGCGAGAGGGTACGGCCCGCCGGTGTACGCGACCGCCGAGGCCACCGACGCGAGCCCGATCCAGACGATAGGCCAGCCGGCGACGTAGACGAGGTAGACGCCGACCAGCATGGCGGCGGCGAGGACGACGATCATCCCCCGCTTGACCGTCTCCGGCTCGATGAGGCCCGCTTGCGTGACCCGCACGGGCCCGACGCGCTCCTCGGTATCGCCTCCGCGCTCGAAGTCGTAGTAGTCGTTCGCCAGGTTGGTGCCGATCTGGACGAAGATCGCGCCCGCCATCGCGGCGGCCGCGGGAAGCCAGGAGGCGACGCCGTGGTGGACCGCGAGCCCGGTCCCGGCGAGGACCGGCGCGACGGCGGCCGTGAGCGTCTTCGGTCGCACCGCCAGGATCCAGCTTCGGGCGCTCAGCGCCACCACCCCGTCACGTGCGTGCCGACGATGGAGTCGAGCTGCGGATATGTCCTCCTCAGGTATGCGTTGCCCTGCAGTCGGATCGAATCCTGGCTCGGCGTGCGGTCCGCGTAAGCACCGTAGAACCCGTCGATGACCTCGAGCCCCGCGACGATCTCTCCGATCGGCGGATAGCCCACCACATCGCCGCTCTCCAGATCATCGAGGCGGACGTTGTCCGCGAGGTTCACGAAAAGCGTGTAGGATCGCGTCTCAGGTCCGGCGCGCGCGAAGCTGACGACGCCGCGCACGTTGCTGGCAACCGTCGGTTCGTCGGGGAGCGGATGATCGCGCCATACCGAGTCGAGCGCCGGGTCACCCGAGAAGCCCCACTGCGCCACGAATCCGTCGACGACCCGGTAGATGCGTGCTCCGGCATAAAAGTCGTTCTGCACGAGGTGGAAGGCCCGGTCGACACCGAGCGGAGACCAGTGCCTCCGCATCTTCACGGTGAAGGTGCCCTCGCTGGTCGTGATATCCACGAGGAACGAGTCGGGCGCCAGCGCCTCGAGCATGACGGGCGTCGGGGCGTAGAGCGCGGCGTTGCGGCCGCAGGCGGCGACGAGGACCGCGGCCGCGAGCGAGAGGAGCGCGGCACGCCGGCCGCGCGAAGCGGCCTCTCCTACCACGGCAGCCACGGATATTGGCGGAAGTTCGGCGCCCGCTTCTCCAGATAGGCGTTCTTCCCCTCCTGGCCCTGCTCGGTCATGTAGAAGAGGAGTG
>Ga0299906_10003944_pt1 | contig 12182 bp, 10 predicted proteins | sample RVTome_14_FD_200259 | JGI IMG/M metagenome (GOLD analysis project Ga0299906, IMG submission 200259) | Soil microbial communities from uranium-contaminated site in the Upper Colorado River Basin, Wyoming, United States - RVT145D125 (version 2) ...
GCTCCAGGCTCACCGGCAAGGTGCGCAACCTGACCGAGTTCGGCGCCTTCGTGGAGGTCGAGGAGGGGATCGACGGGCTGATCCACATCTCCGATCTCTCCTGGACGAAGCGGATCAAGCACCCCTCCGAGGTCGTCAAGAAGGGCGACGACGTCGAGGCGGTCGTGCTCAACATCGACGCGGAGAACCAGCGCCTCTCCCTGGGACTCAAGCAGCTCGCGGCGGACAGCTGGGAGGACTTCTTCAAGTCCCACAAGGCCGGCGACGTGGTGGAGGGGCGGGTCGCCCGCCACACCAACTTCGGGGTCTTCGTGGAGCTGGGCGAGGGGATCGAGGGCCTCGTCCACGTCTCGGAGCTCGACGACAAGGACGGCTCGCCCGAGGAGACGTTCAAGGTCGGCGACGTCTACCCGATGAAGATCGTCAAGATGAACGAGACCGAGAAGAAGATCGGGCTCTCGGTCAAGGCCGTCAAGGAAGACGACGTGCGCCGCGACGTGGAGAGCTACCGCGAGAGCGCGAGCAGCAGCTCCAGCACCACCGCGATGGGCGAGGCGCTCCGAGCGGCGCAGGAGCAGGCCAGAGAGAAGGCGGAGTAGAGCCCTCCACCGGCAGGAGAGACCCGTGACCAAGGCGGAGCTGGTGGACGAGGTCGCGAAGGCCTCCGACCTGACTCGCAAGCACTCGGAGGTGATCGTCGACTGCGTCTTCTCGGCGATCTCCGACGCGCTGCGCCGCGGCGACAAGATCGAGCTGCGGGGCTTCGGCAGCTTCCGCGTCCGGCACCGGGACGGCCGCAGGGGGAGGAACCCCAAGACGGGAGCGGGCGTCATCGTCCCGCCGAAGCAGGTTCCCCACTTCAAGCCCGGCAAGGAGCTGCGGGAGCGCATCAACGCCGAGGCTTGACCGAACCCCGGCGATCATGAGGGCGCCGCTCGCTCTCGGGCTCTGCGGTGCGCTCTCCGTCGCTGCCTCCGCCTCGCCGCAGGTGCCCCGGACCGAGGAGGAAGCGGAGCCCATCGTCGCCAGCCTGACCCTGTTCGCCGGAAGCGCCAGCGGGCTCTGGCAGTCGGGGAACTGGGGTGGGACCTGGCGCAAGGCGATCGGATCTCCTTCGGGGGACTCGATCGAGGAGGTCGGGCAGGTCAACGCGATCCTGACCACCACCACGAACGTGTACCTGGCCGCGGAGACCGGGCTCTACGTCTCCACGGACTTCGGACGGACCTGGGAGAAGAAGACCGACCAGGCCGCGCTCTCGGTGCTGGTGTCGCGCTACCCGATGGCGGACCTCACCCTGTTCGTCGGGACCCGAAGCGGCCTCCTGAAGTCGCCCGACGCGGGTCGCACGTTCGGTCCCACCGCCGTCGCCGGCGCGGTCAGCCGGCTGGAGTGGCCGGGGCCCGAGCTGTTCGCGGTGACGGATCGTGGCGTCGCGATCTCCAGAGACGGCGCCGACAGCATCGCCGTTCGGCCCGCGGGCCTCGCGCCGGGTCCGGTCCGCTCGCTGACGCTGTCGTCGATGTGGTCCCTGGACCCGGTGGCCTTCGTGGGAGTGGAGGGCGCCGGGCTGTACCGCACCCGGGACGGGGGCGGGAGCTGGGAGCTGGTCGCCTTCGAGGGCGGAACCGTGAACGACCTGTTCTGGTTCGGCCCCTTCCTGTACGCGGCGGCGGAGCACGGGTTCTTCCTGAGCCAGAACGCGGGGGAGAGCTGGGAGCAGTGGGGCCAGGGCCTCGAGGGCGTGGAGCCCCGGCGGCTGCTCTTCCCCCGATATCCCGAGTCGGGCAGCGAGCTGTTCCTGGCCACCAGCGGCGGCGTCTACCGGAGCCTCGACGGCGGCCGCCGCTTCCGCCCGTCGGGCCTGGCCGAGGAGGACGTGAGCGCAGTAGCCACGTTCCCACCCCCGGACCGCACCCGGGACCCTCGGCGTCGGTGAAGGGGCCGTTCCGGTTCGCCAAGGCCCACGGCCTGGCGAACGACTTCGTCCTGGTGGAGGGCGATCCGTCGGCTATCGGTCCGGCCGCGGCGGAGTGGGCAGGCCGGATCTGCGACCGGCACACCGGGATCGGGGGCGACGGCGTGATCGTCTACGCGGTCCGGGACGGGTCGTCGATGGCGATGCGCCTCTTCAACTCCGACGGCAGCGACGGGGACCTGTCGGGGAACGGGCTGCGCTGCCTCTCCGCCTACGTGGTGGCGCAGGGCCGTCTCCCGGAGAGCCACGTCGTGGAGACGCCGCCCGGACCGCGGGCGGTGAAGGTCTCGAGGCGGGCAGGGGCGAGCTACCGGGTCGAGGCGGATCTGGGCGAGCCGGTCCTGGCCAGCGCCGGGATCCCGGTCCAGCTCGACCCGCCTCAGCCACGGGTCGTCGACCACCCGCTGGAGGTCGCCGGAGAGACGCTCCGGATCACGGCGACCTCCATGGGCAACCCCCACTGCACGCTGCTGCTCGATCAGCCGGCGGACGACGCCCGGATCGCCTCCCTGGGGCCGGCCCTGGAGCGCCACCCCTTCTTTCCGCGCCGGACCAACGTGGAGTTCGCCGTCGCCGTGGGCCGGGGCGAGCTGGCGGTCCGCTTCTGGGAGCGCGGCGTCGGACCCACCCGGGCCTCGGGCACCGGCTCCGCCGCCGCGGCCGTCGCCGCGATCCTCCACGACCGAGTGGACCGCCGGGTCCGGGTCGTGTGCGAAGGGGGCGTCCTGGAGGTGAGCTGGCCCGAGGGCGGCTCGCTGCGCCAGACGGGAGACGTGGAGCTGCTCTTCGAGGGGGAGTGGCTGCCGGAGTAGGGCTACCCGACCTTAGCAGCGAGCCGAGGCGCCAGGACGACCAGGACCAGGGCTCCCGCGAGCATCACGGCGTCGCCGAGCAGCAGCCGCAGCCCGAAGCCCCGCCCCGCTCCGCTCACCGAGAAGCAGCCGCAGTTCTCGATGTCGATGCCCTGGTAGAGGGCCCAGCCGATCGCGATCATGAACGCCACCAGCATGACCGAGGTGAGCAGGGCCGCCTCTCGCCTCCAGATGCCCGAGATCAGCAGAACGCCGCACACGACCTCGAGCCACGGCAGGACGATGGCCAGCAGGTTGGCCGGCTCGGGGCCGACGAGGGCGTTCGGACCGGCGAGCTGGTAGTGGTAGACGATGCGGGCGAACTCCGCCGGCTTGTCGATCTTGTCCAGGCTGGCGTAGACGAAGACGGCCCCGAGGGCGATCCCGAGGATCCAGTGGACCAGGGGCTTCCGCAGGAAGCTCAAGAGTGCTCCTCGAGGGGGTAGCCCAGGTCCTCCCAGGCGGGCAGGCCCTCGTCCAGCACGACGGCCGGGATCCCGCGCTCGCGGAGCCGGCGGGCCACCAGGTGGCTGGCCTCGCAGCCGTAGCCGCTGCAGTACACCACGACGTCGAAGCGGCGCCGCAGCTCGGGCTCCAGCTCGGCGAAGGCGGATTCGAACTCGTCCTCGGGAAGCGACAGGGCCCCGGGGATCCGGTTCATCTCCCAGAACGCCCGGGGGCGGGCGTCGAGGAACAGAGCCCCGTCGTCGAGGCGCTGCCTGGCCGCCTCCGCCGAGATGATCTCGTCCCCCGCCGCGGCGAAGACGCTGCGCGTTACGGCGATTCCTCTTCCCGAGAGGCCGTTCCAGAGCCCGCCGAGCAGCCCCGAGAGGGCCAGGATGAGGGCGATGCGCCAGGGCTTCACGAGCCCAACGTAGCACAAGCGTCGCTGGCACGGGCCGATCCGGCTGTGCTAACGTACGCGCGGAGCGGCCCGACCGGTCCGCACCTCCCGATGCCGCCCGTCGCTACGGACGCTCTCGTTCTTCGCACGTACAAGCTGGGCGAGACGAGCAAGATCGCGCTGCTCCTGACCCGCGAGCGGGGCAAGGTGCGAGCGGTGGCCAAGGGGGCGCGGGGGCGGCGGAGCCGCTACCAGTCGGCCCTGGAGCCGTTCAGCGAGGTCCGAGTCGGCCTCTACGGGCGCCAGGGAGCCGAGCTCTACCGGCTGGGAGAGTGCGAGCTGATCCGCTCCGCCTTCCCGGGCCGGGAGCGCCGTCTGGAGCAGGGGCTCGTCCTCGGCTACTTTGCGGAGCTGCTCGACGGCTTCGCGCAGGAAGGTGACGCCGAGGACGAGGTGTACCGGCTGGCGCGCGCGGTGGTGCGGGCGCTCGGCGAGGGACGTCGGAGCGAGGTGATGGCGCGTTACCTGGAGGCGTGGCTGCTGCGGTTGCACGGGATCTACCCGCCGCTGACCCAGTGCGCCGGGTGCGCCGGTCGGCTGCCCTCGGGGGATCTCGGGTACCACGGTCCCACCCACGGCTTCGTCTGCCCGGACTGCGGTCCCGCGTCGGGGCCGTTCCTGGGCGCGCCCGCGCGGCGCTTTCTCGAGCTGGCCTTTCGCGCGGCTCCGGAGCAGATGGCCGACGAGCTCCCGGCGGGCTCCGCCGAGCTGGAGACCTTCCACGAGCGCCTGATCGGAGGACACCTGGAGCGGGAGCTGCGCTCGCCGAGGGTCCTCAAGAGCGTGGCCCGGGGCCTGCCGGCGTGAGCTCGCTCCAGGAGATCCGCTTCGCCCTCGAGCGCTACTGGCACGAGCGCGGCTGCCTGATCCACCAGCCCTGGGACGTCGAGGTGGGGGCCGGGACGATGCACCCGGAGACCTTCCTGCGCGTCCTCGGGCCGGAGCCCTGGCGCGTGGCCTACGTGCAGCCCTCGCGGCGACCCGCCGACGGCCGCTACGGCGACAACCCGAACCGGCTCTACAAGCACCAGCAGCTACAGGTGATCCTGAAGCCGGCTCCCGACGACGTCCAGGAGCAGTACCTGAAGAGCCTGCAGGCGATCGGGATCGACCCGGCCGACCACGACGTGCGCTTCGAGGAGGACAACTGGGAGTCGCCGACGCTGGGGGCGTGGGGGATCGGCTGGCAGGTGCTCCTGGACGGCCAGGAGATCACGCAGTTCACGTACTTCCAGCAGGCGGGCGGGATCGACCTCAGCCCGATCTCGGCCGAGATCACCTACGGTCTCGAGCGGATCGCCATGTACCTGCAGGACGTCGAGGACGTCTACGAGCTGGCCTGGTCGGGGGACATCCGGTACGGGAGCGTCCGCCACGAGGAGGAGTACCAGCTCTCCCGCTACTCCTTCGAGCTGGCCGACGTGGAGCTGCACCGCCGGCTGTTCGAGAGCTACCTGGACGAGGCGTGGCGCCTGCTCGGGCGCGAGGAACGCCGTACTGCGCTGGCCGCCTACGACTGGTGCCTCAAGAGCTCCCACGCCTTCAACGTCCTCGACGCCCGGGGTGCCGTCTCCGTCTCCGAGCGCGCGGGAATGATCCTGCGCATCCGCAAGCTGGCCTGCGCCGTGGCGGCGACCTGGGCGGCGGGGGATCGGCCCGCCGAGGGCGCCGGTGCCTGAGCTGCTGCTCGAGATCGGCTGCGAGGAGATCCCCGCCCCGTGGCTGCCGGAGCTGGGCCGGCAGCTGGAGACCCAGCTCTCGAAGCTGGCGGGCGCCGAGCGGCTCTCCCCGCGGGAGCTGGCGGCGGTCTGGACGCCGCGCCGGCTGGCGCTGCGGGCCGTCGTCGACACGCGCCAGCCCGATCTCGAGGAGCAGGTCTTCGGCCCCTCCCTGAAGGTCTCCCGGGACGCCTCCGGGGCCTGGTCGAAGGCCGCCCAGGGCTTCGCCCGCAAGCACGGCGTGACCCCCGAAGAGCTGCAGGACGCGCCCAAGGATCCGGCGAGCCCGGACGAGCGCTTCCTGCTCGTCTCCAGGCACACGCCGGGGCGCCCGGCCCGGGACGTGCTGTCGGGGGTTTTCGCCGGGCTGCTCCGCTCCCTGTCGTTCCCGAAGCGCATGAGCTGGGATGCGAGGCTCGACGACGGAAAGGAGGGCTTTCCCTTCGGTCGGCCGATCCGCTGGCTGATCGCAGTCCTGGACGGGGAGGTCGTTCCCTTCACGATCCACGTCCTGGCCACGGACGGGCAGGGGGACGCGCCCGTCGAGAGCGGGCGCTCGAGCCGGGGACACCGCTTTCTGCCCAGGGAGGCCGCGGGCCGGCCCGTGGAGGTGGGCTCCTTCGCGGACTACGTGGCGAAGCTGGAGGAGAGCTACGTGATCGTCGAGCCCGAGCGCCGCGAGCGACGGATCCGGGAGGGGCTCGAGGCTGCGGGGGCCACCGGCGCCGAGGTTCCCGAGGGGCTGCTGACGGAGTGGCGCGACCTCGTGGAGTACCCGACGGTGGTGCGGGGGGGCGTCCCCGAGGAGTTCCGGCGGCTCCCCGCGGAGGTGCTGCGCACCGTCCTGGTCCACCACCAGAAGTATCTGCCCCTCGCGGACGCCTCCGGGACCGTCACGGGCTTCGCCGCCGTGACGAATGCCGCCGAGTCGGCCGCTCCCGCGATCGTCCGGGGCATGGAGCGTGTCGTGGTGGCGCGGCTGCGGGACGGCGCGTTCTTCTACGACGAGGACCGCAAGCGCGCCCTCGCGGACCGGGTTGCCGACCTGGCGGGGGTGACCCTCCACCAGGGCCTCGGCAGCTACGCGGACAAGGCGGCGCGGCTCGAAGCCCTGATCGAGAAGGCGGGCGCCGCGGTAATGGAGCCCGCGGAGCGCGCCGACGCCTGCAGGGCAGCTCGCCTCGCCAAGGCGGATCTGACGACGCTGATGGTGGGGGAGTTCCCGGAGCTTCAGGGTGTGATGGGAGGCCTCTACCTCGAAGCCGAGGGTGGTGCCCCGGCGGGCGTCCCGGAGGCGGTCCGCTGGCACTACCACCCGCTCTCGGTGGATGTGGACAGCGCACCGGCCGGCCAGGTGCAGGGACGTGGTGCGCGGCTCTTCGCGGCCGTCTCCCTCGCCGACAAGCTGGATACCCTGGCGGGCTACTTCGGCCTCGGCCTCGTGCCCACCGGAAGCCGCGACCCCTTCGGCCTGCGCCGCGCGGGTCAGGGGGCGGTGCGGGTGCTGCTCGACTTCTGGCCTGGAGGGGAGGGCCGTCCCCGCCCGAGCCTTCGTCGCTGGGTCGAGGCGGCCGCGGCCGGCTTCGCGGGGTCCGTGAAGCGGTCGCCCGACGAGATAGCGGAGGAGCTGAACGCCTTCCTCCTCGACAGGCTGCGCTACGTCCTCGGAGCGCGGGGCTACCCGGCGGACGAGATCGAGGCGGTGCTCGGGGCCAGGGAGCCGGAGGCCCTCGACGATCTCGGGGAGGTGCGCGCCCGCATCGAGGCGCTCCACGGCGTGCGGGCCTCGGCCCGGGAGGACTTCGATCACCTGGCCGTGGCGTTCAAGCGCGCAAAGAACATACTGGCGGAGCAGGCGCCGCCCGCGGTGGATCCCGAGGCCTTCCAGGAGGAGGCGGAGCGGGAGCTGCACGCTGCGGTGAGCCGGCTGAACGGGGCGGGCTCGCAGAGCTACGACGCGGCGCTGCGCGGCCTGGCCTCGCTACGGGCTCCGGTGGACCGTTTCTTCGACGACGTGCTGGTAATGACCGACGACAGGCGGCTGAGAGAGAACCGCCAGGCGCTGCTGGGCGCGGCCCTGGCCCTCTTCTACAGAATCGCCGACATCTCGAGACTGGGAGGCTAGTGGTGGACAAGTACGTCTATTTCTTCGGCGGCGGCAAGGCGGACGGCAACCGCGACATGAAGGAGCTGCTCGGCGGCAAGGGCGCGGGCCTGGCCGAGATGACGAACGCGGGGCTCCCGGTTCCCCCGGGGTTCACGATCGCCACCAGCGCGTGCAACCTGTACACGGAGCGGGGCGGGACTCTCCCCACGGAGATCGACGAGCAGATCGAGGCGGCCCTGAAGCAGCTCGAGAAGCTGCAGGGCAAGCGACTCGGGGACGCCGCCGATCCGCTGCTGGTCTCGGTGCGCAGCGGCGCCAAGTTCTCGATGCCCGGGATGATGGACACCATCCTCAACCTGGGGCTGAACGACGAGTCGGTGAAGGGGCTCGCCAGCAGGACCGGCAACGAGCGCTTCGCGAAGGACTCCTACCGCCGCTTCATCCAGATGTACGGCAACGTGGTGCTCGGCATCGACAAGGACGCCTTCGAGCACGAGCTGCACGCCGTGAAGAAGAAGAGTAAGGTGGTATCCGACGTCGACCTGGGCCCGGCTGCCCTCGACGACGTGATCGCGCGCTACGAGCAGGTGGTCCAGAAGCAGGTGGGCAGCCCGTTCCCCCAGGATGCCCGGGAGCAGCTCAGGGGCGCCAGGGATGCGGTGTTCCGCTCCTGGACGAACCCCCGGGCGGTGACGTACCGGAAGCTCAATGACATTCCCCACGACCTGGGCACCGGCGTCAACGTCCAGACCATGGTCTTCGGAAACAAGGGCGACTCCTCGGCGACCGGTGTCGGCTTCACCCGCAACCCCTCGACGGGGGCGAACGAGTTCTACGGTGAGTTCCTTCAGAACGCCCAGGGCGAGGACGTGGTGGCGGGGATCCGCACACCCCATCCCATCGCCGACCTCGAGAAGCTGATGCCGAAGGCCTACCGGCAGCTGCGGGAGATCACCTCGCGGCTCGAGAAGCACTACAAGGACGTCCAGGACTTCGAGTTCACCATCGAGGAGAACACCCTCTACATGCTCCAGACCCGGAACGGGAAGCGCACCGGGATGGCCGCCGTCAACACCGCCGTGGACATGGTGGAGGAGGGGATCATCACCCCCAAGGAGGCCGTGGCCCGGATCGAGCCCGGTGCCCTGGACCAGCTCCTGCATCCCGTCTTCGAGCCGAAGGAGCGGGCCCGGGCCGTGGCCGCGGCCAAGGGGCTGCCGGCCTCCCCGGGGGCTGCCACCGGAGCGGTGGTCTTCACCGCAGACGACGCGGTGGCCTGGTCCCGCAAGGGCAAGCGCGTCGTCCTGGTGCGCATGGAGACGGTCCCCGACGACATCCACGGCATGAGCGTGGCGCAGGGGATCCTGACCGCCACCGGGGGGATGACTTCCCACGCGGCGGTGGTGGGGCGGCAGATGGGCAAGCCGTCGGTCGTGGGCTGCGGATCCCTCGAGATCAGCTCCAAGGCGAAGCGCCTGGTGGTGGACGGGAAGACCCTCGGGGAGGGGGACGCCATCTCCATCGACGGGACCACGGGGGAGGTCATCCTGAAGGAGCTCCCCACCAGCCCCTCGGACGTCCTGCGCGTCATCCAGGGAACGCTCAAGCCTGCCAGGTCGCCGCTGTACCAGAAGTTCGAGAAGCTGCTGAGCTGGGCAGACGAGATCCGCTCCCTCGGGATCCGGGCCAACGCGGACGTCCCGAAGGACGCCGAGATGGCCTTCGGGCTCGGCGCCCGGGGCATCGGCCTGTGCCGCACCGAGCACATGTTCTTCGAGAGCGATCGGCTTCCCCACGTGGTGAAGATGATCCTGGCGGCGGGCCGCGGACAGCGGGGCCTGGACCGAGTGGCCGGGCTGAAGGCGCGGATCGCCGACGCCCGGGGCTCGCAGGCGCGGGAGCTGAGGAAGGAGCTGGCCAGGGTCCAGAAGGAGAACGGCAAGGAGATCGAGGCGTACACGGGCGCCCTCAAGAAGCTCCTGCCGATGCAGCGGGCCGACTTCGCGGGCCTGTTCAAGGCCATGCAGGGCACACCGGTGACGATCCGGCTGCTGGACCCGCCGCTCCACGAGTTCCTCCCCAAGCGGGAGGAGCTGCTGGTCAGGATCGCCGTGCTGGAGGCGAAGGGCGCGAAGAAGAACAAGGCGGCGATCACCCGCGCCGGGAAGATGCTGCGGGCCGTGGAGGAGCTCCACGAGTTCAACCCGATGCTCGGTCACCGGGGCTGCCGCCTCGGGATCACCTATCCGGAGATCAGCCGGATGCAGGCCCGGGCCATCTTCCAGGCCGCCCTGCAGGTGGCGAAGAGGGGGACTCCGGTGAAGCCGGAGATCATGATTCCCCTGGTGGGCTGCGCGGAGGAGCTGAAGCGCCAGCGGGCGATCGTGCTCGAGGAGGCGAAGGCCGTCCTCGGCGAGGGCGGCTCGGGAGTGGATTTTCTGGTGGGAACCATGATCGAGGTGCCCCGGGGCGCGCTCACGGCCGACGAGGTGGCGAAGCACGCGGAGTTCTTCTCCTTCGGCACGAACGACCTGACCCAGATGGGCTTCGGGCTCAGCCGGGACGACGCGGGGAAGTTCCTCGCCTACTACCAGGAGAACGGGATCGTGGAGAAAGACCCCTTCGTCACCATCGACGCGGGGGGCGTCGGGCAGCTCGTCGAGATCGGCGTCCGCAAGGGGCGCGAGACGAAGCCCGGGCTGAAGATGGGAGTCTGCGGCGAGCACGGCGGAGACCCCGCATCGATCCGCTTCTTCCATGCCGTGGGTCTCGACTACGTCTCCTGCTCTCCCTACCGGGTGCCCATCGCCCGGCTGGCGGCGGCCCAGGCGCAGCTCGAGAATCCCCGCAGCAACTGAGGCCGGCGGCCCGGCGGGCGTCCCTGGGGGGACGCCCGCCCGACCACCGGGGCGATGCTCACCTACTTCCGCTTTGCCGACGGCCACATCGAGCGCCGGGACGCGGTGCGGAAGGAGGACCTGTCGGGTCCGGAGGGGGTGGTCCACTGGGTGGACCTTCAGGAGCCCGACCCGGAGGAGGCGAAGGTCCTCGAGTCCGTGTTCGCGGTCCACCCGCTGGCCGTCGAGGACATGTTCGCCGAGCTGCATCACCCGAAGATCGACGAGTACGAGGGGCAGCTCTTCATCATCGTCCACGCCGTCCGCTTCGACGTCCCGAGCGACCGGCTGGTGACCTCCAAGCTCTCGGTCGTGCTCGGACCCAACTACCTGATCACCCACCACCTCGGTCCCCTGGTCTCGATCGACGTGGCCCGGGAGCAGTGCCAGCGCGACCTCAACCCGGCGCTCCCGAAGGGAGCGGACTTCCTGCTCCACCAGATCCTCGACAAGCTGTTCGAGCGCTACTTCCCGAACCTGGAGACGCTCCAGGACAAGATCCAGCTCGTGGAGGCGGAGGTCTTCCACGACCCGACCCAGGAGACGCTGTCCCGGATCTTCCAGCTCAAGCGCGACGTCATGGACGTGCGGCGTGTCTGCACGCCGCAGCGGGAGATCGCGAATCGGCTCGCCCGGGGGGAGTTCGACCTGGTCAGCCACAAGGCGGCGGTCTACTTCCGGGACATCTACGACGACCTCTACCGCCTGGTGGACGTCTCGTACTTCTACCAGGACATGGTCCAGGCCACCCTGGACGCCTACCTGACCGCCGTCAGCAACAGGCTCAACGAGACGATGCGGCGCCTGACCGTGATCGGGGCGGTGCTGATGCCCCTGACGCTGGTGACCGGCATCTACGGGATGAACTTCGAGTACATGCCGGAGCTGGGATTCCGCTACGGCTACTTCGCCGTGCTCGGGCTGATGCTGGCGCTGTCGCTGGGACTGATCCTGTGGTTCAAGCACAAGGGCTGGGTTTGAGCCTCGTCCGGCGTCTCCCCGACGAGGTCGTGGACCAGATCAAGGCCGGTGAGGTGGTCGAGCGGCCGGCCTCCGTGGTGAAGGAGCTGGTGGAGAACGCCCTCGACGCCGGCGCGCACCGCGTGGTCGTGGAGATCGAGGGAGGGGGCCGGGGCCGGATCCGGGTCAGGGACGACGGGAGCGGCATGAGCCGGGAGGACGCGGTGCTCGCCCTGGAGCGGCACGCCACCTCGAAGCTGCGCCAGGTGGACGACCTGCGATCGATCGCGACGCGGGGGTTTCGGGGGGAGGCGCTGCCGGCGATCGCCAGCGTCTCGCACCTGTGGCTGCGCACCCGGGCCGACGATGCGGAGGGGGGGACCGAGGTGGAGGTGGACCACGGCCGCGCCCGCGGCGTGCGCGACGTGGGGCATCCCCGGGGGACGACCGTAGAGGTCGCGGACCTGTTCGCCTCGGTGCCGGTGCGGCGCAAGTTCCTGCGGACCGAGGCCACCGAGGCCGCTCACGTGGCCGAGATGGCCACGCTGATGGCGCTCCCGCGGCCGGAGGTGGGCTTCTCGTTGCGAGCGGGGGAGCGCACGAGCCTGGACGCCCCGGCCGTCCAGGACCTCGAGTCGCGCGTCTACCAGCTCTTCGGGGACGCCTTCCTGGACGGGCTCGTCCCGGTGGAAGGGGAGCTGGACTGGGTGCGGTTGAGGGGCTACGTGGCGCGTCCCGAGCGGGCCTCGGGTCGCCGTCCCGTGCTG
>Ga0299906_10003946_pt1 | contig 12181 bp, 25 predicted proteins | sample RVTome_14_FD_200259 | JGI IMG/M metagenome (GOLD analysis project Ga0299906, IMG submission 200259) | Soil microbial communities from uranium-contaminated site in the Upper Colorado River Basin, Wyoming, United States - RVT145D125 (version 2) ...
TACAGGCGGCGGGGGTGGTGGCGGCACATTGCCACCGCCTGACCCGGAACCACAAATCATTCCGCCGCCACCGCCACCGCCACCACCGCCACCACCGCCGCCACCGCCGCAGCCCGGGCCTCTCAAGATCGGCCCACAATTTATTTTCGGTGGCCAGCACGGTGGAATTTTCGGCCTGCGCTTCGGTGGGGACGCTGAACTCCCCCCGGACGTGCTCCGCAGGATGGCCGCTCAGGACGAATTTCTCGCTGGCCGCTCCTTCGGCACCCAAATCCGCGCCACCCGCGATCGCGGCGCCGCTCCCGGGACCGAAATCGCCGCTGCGGCACGATCGGACGGTCCCCCTGGCCTGCGTATCAGGGAGCCGGGATTTGACGTGCCAGGGAGGCGCGTAGAGCGTTCCCGCCGGCCCGGTGTCGGGTTGTTCGATGTGATCGATGATTTTCTACGGAGGGTTTTCCTTGTCCGCGACTGACTCGATTCACCCTGGCGACCCACCACCTCTGGATGAAATCTCCCCTCTTCCCCGGCCGTGCATGGTCTGCGGCTCCGGGGACGATGCGCTCGAGCGGCGGGTGACGTTCGCCCTCGGCGAAATCACCGTTGACGTAGGGGCGGTCTTTTGCGGCCCCTGCGGTGAAGAGCTCCCACGGCGGATCATGCAGCTCGCCGATTCCGCCCCTGGCCGTGCCGTCCTGACGCTCCTGGGGAGTCGCCTGGGCCTGCAAGGGTATTAGGCGACTCCCGGCCTTACTCCCACCGTTCGCCGAGTTACAGAACGGGGGATCTTTCGGCTACAGATCATTGGACGCTATGCAAAGAGCGCCGACAGAGCGATCTCCCCACCGGCCGGCCGGCCGTGCATCGGGGGCGGGAACTGTTCCCGTAGAGTCGCCACCGGCGCCGCGTTGTGTCGGATCCGACCGAACACAGCGTCACCCCGGCCGGCCCGCGACTGCCGGCAGGCCCTACCCCGTGGGGAGTAGGGCGGGAATGCATGGCGCCTGGTCCCCCCCGCCGCCCCCCCTGGAGTTTAATTACCAGGCGGAGCCCTACCTACGCGCGCGCCCCGTCCCGCAAGCGCTACGCTTGTGGGGCTACGCGCGTGCCGGGGCGCGCGGGATGGTGCGATCCCCGGGGTAGAGGCGATCTTCCCGCTGTCTCAACAGCGGCAGCCCCCACCCCTCTGATCGTCGCGGCTCGTACATTGTGAAAAGTTTCACAAGCTCCTGCATGGCCTGTTGGGAGCGGACTTGCCGCGGATTACGCTACGGGCAGCCGGCGCCCCAGGCGATCGAGTCGGCGCCCAGCTCGCCGGCAGTGAACCGGAAGGCGGCGAACCCCCCGAGCCCGGGATCCTGCAGCTCGACAGGGTTCGCCGGCGATGGCGGGCTCCAGGCGAAGGCGGTGTACACGGCGCAGTAGGTGGCGGGATCGTCCTGGCAGGGGACCCAGCCGCTGATCTCGCGGCCGGCGACCTGGACGGACACGGCGAGATCGAACGTCCAGCAGAGCAAGAACAGTGCCGCGGCCGGCCCTGTCTGTCCCCGGCCGCGGCTGTTCATTACTCCCCCTGCGGTTCGTAGCTGATCGTGTCCAGGATGAACAGCTCCCCCGGGAACCCGCCGGCGGCGATGCGCGCCAGCTCGTCACGCGCGGCGCGGTGCCCATCGCACACCGCGAGGATTGACAGCGTGCGCGCGGTGCAGACATCCCCGAACGTCACCGGTCCGCCGACGTCCGGGGTGCAGACCAGAGAGAGCGTTTTGTATGCCGGATCCGGCTCCTGGTCCTGGTCCGCCGCGGCGGCGCTTTCGGTATCGGGCTGCGGATCCTGTTCTGTCTCGTAATGACCCCTCACCGTACCCTCCCTTTGTGCCCCCTCGGGGCAATAGGTGCAGCGGAAGCGCCGCAGGTGATGATAACCGAAATGAGCGGGGAACGTCGCGGCGTGCCCACACGAAAAGGTAATCCGATAGAAGGCTGGCCTACAGATCGGCTGGACGTTTACGGCCGTCACCGGCTGCCCCATCTTTATGATCATAGGAGCTCCAGGTATTTCGCGACTTGATCCTCGGGGATGGAGAGATACCCTTGCGTGGTGGAAATGGAGCGGTGCCGCAGCTGCGATCGGACAAACTCGGGATCGCGCGTTTTGGTGTAGAGGTAGGACGCGCGATAGTGACGGAGGCTGTGCAGCGTCCGCCCGGGCGGGAGCCCGGCGAACCTGGCATACAGGCGGAACACCCGGGATGCGTTACGCCGGGTGATCCCACCGAACAGCAAGTCCCGCGGCGCCAGGGGGCGAATCCAGCCCCGCACAAGCGCGACCGTCGCCGGTTCGAGATAGACATCGTGCAGGCGTGGCCGGCCGCGCTGCTTCAACGTGAGCACCCGAACAAACGCGGGGCGGTAGGAGAGAAACAGATCGCGCACCCGGACACTCAGGGCCTCACTGACCCGTAGCCCGGTCCGCGCGAGGAATTGCAGCAGGAACAGATCGCGGCCAGTGCTGGCGCCCCGGCGGCGCCGCGCGGCGTGGATCAACGCGGCGTATTCGGTCGGCGGGAGCGCCCGCGCCGGCGCCAAAGGGGAACAAATCGGTTCGGCCGCGTGCGCGCGGACCCGGCGTCTTGCCGTCGTCACGATCCCCCCTTTGTTCTCATTTTGCCCGAAAGGGGAAGCTGCAGCTGATGAAGCGCCGGAACGTCCGTTCCGCGGCAGTAAATCGACCCCTCGAGACCGTGCAGGCGTGGATAGACCTTGCCGTCCTGGCCGGCCATGCCCGCGGACACCCACCGGCCGCACACCTGGCAGAGCACGCGGCGCTTTGCTCGAGCAAGCCTTTTCTGAGTTACTCGCCACTTCTTCCAGCGTACCGAGTCACGAATTGACCGCGCGCCTCGCGCGCCCGGATGCAGACGGAGCAATGCCACCATGACACACTTTCAGGAGCGCTGCACAGCTCGCGCTTATTCTGGTTTGTGGGGCAGCCGGTCGCATGAGCGTTACTGCATACATGTCGCGGCGGCTCGACGATCCGCGTGGTGGGCAGGTGCTTTGTCATCGGCGATCCTCCCTGTGATGTGCCCCTTTTACCACAAAAAGGAACAGCGGTCAAGAGAGAATCAGGGCCGTGCATACGCCCCCGATGAAACCGATCGCGGCCCCCCCGCCTACTGCCAGGGGGATCCAAAACCGATCATGAGCCGCGGTCACGCACCGGCAGAACACCGGCTCCCCCTTGCAGTCAGGCAGGAGGCGGTAGCCCATTGCAACAATAATCGAATGGTGCTCGGTCATTTCCCCTCCAGTAGGCGACTCGGCGGCGGCTGTACTCTGTGATCCCGACGGATCACGCGATGCCACCGTCCTACGCATCGCGACAATTCGATCGGTATCCTTGCGCGCCAGGCGGATTTCATACGGTGAGCGTGATCGTCAAACGGTGGCTTTTCGAAATCCCCTTGTCGGCCGAATTTATTTTTTCTGCCGGTCTGTGGCAACAGAGGCGGCACCCCGTCACCCCATAGATACCACGGCCCCATCACCCCACTTGGCGGCCCGATGAATGGAACGGCCCCCCTGACATTCTCCAGCACCAGTGGCGCGCGCAGCAGGATGGCGAGACGGAAGCAGGCCGTTACAATCGAGAGGTCCGGAGTCTGCGCGCTAAATTTCCTGCATGACCCATACGGCAAGGTGCGCCTAGCAAACTCAGTGCACGGCGGGGAGGCGACGACCAGATCGCACGCGGGCAGATCGGTAACCTTCAGCTCGCGGACGTCCGCGATTATTTTCTCTCCCGGGAATGGCTCGAGTCTCGGGTCGATCATTTCCGTCACATCAACTCCCGTGACGTCCCAACCTTCCTCCACCAACCCGAAGGCCCACCATCCGAGCCCGCAGCAAAGATCTATCGCCCTCATTCTTTTCCCCTCCAGTAGGCGACTCGGCGGCGGCCGTACTCTGTGATCCCGAAGGTCAAATCCCGGATCCGCTCCCCCTGGTCATACTTGACGGCGCGGTCCCGCTCCAGGCCGCGGAGCCCGCCGGCGTCGAGCAAGCTCCGCGCCCAGAGGATTCTAATGACCCGGCTCGCTTCGCTGAACGACTCGCCGGTCGATTCGGCCACCAGTTCGACGCTCAGCTGGCGCCCGGCCCGACTCTCGAACAGCTGCAGGACTTGCCTTAAACTGGCCATTCTGGTACTAGTATGTCCTATGGTCGACTTCGATCGCAAGCTGGAAACCGTACCCCGGCCCCGGGCGGTCAAGATCAGCGGCCGGCCCTGCACGGTCTGCCGGCGCGATATTCAGCGGGCGCTCGTGATCCGAATCCGACTGCAGGGAAAGACCGCCGGCCTGTCCTTCGATCTGAATTTCTGCGAAAAGTGCTTGCTCGACGCCTGTGTTTCGATTCGCACCGGCAGAGACCATCTCTGTCACGTGATCGTGAGGTAGCTATGAGCGAAAAGACCAAGACCAAGGGCGAGGCGGTGATAGAAGAGCTCGCCAAGCTCCGCGAGGAACAGACCAAGACCGCGGAGCGTATCGCGGCCCTGGAGTCGCGCGTCCCGGCGCAGTCCGGCGGCGACCCCGGCCCGCTCGATTGGTTCGATGAGCCCGAAACCGACCCCGCCGGCGACGAGTAGGCACGGGCGGCGCCCTGGCCGGCCGTCTCCGGCCGGCGGTGCGCCCCCGGAGTCGGCAGCGATCCCCCCCGCGGTCCGGCAGGACCCGGCCGCGCTGGGGGCAGAGGCGGCGCGTCTCGATGCCGCGGCCCAGGGGTCGCGCTCGAGCTCCGCGGCGAAGGCGGGGGATCCCGCGGCCCCTGGAGCCCCTGGATCCCCCCCCGTCATTTCTCCCGCGTTTGCCAGGCGGCGCCTGGGGATGCTCCATAAGGCGCTTGTCGATTTCTCGGCGGAAATGGCCGGCTCCCCTTACCGGCTCCGCGATGCCGAGGTCGACGAGCTCGGCGAGTGCGGCGATCTGGTGTTCCGCCAGACGTTCGGGGAGCATTACGAGACCCGTCTCCCCCTGGCGGCCTACTTCGGCACGCTTCTGGCGATCGGTGCGGCGATCTGGACGACGCGCGGCACCATGCGCGCGCCGGACAAACCACTCCCGGCAGAGGCGCCGGCGCCCCCGGAGGATCGCGCGCGTGCCGCGGTCGCGCGGGAGGGGTTCGGAGACGACCTTCATGCGCCGCGGCTGTAATGCCGGCCGGCTGTACGTTCATCGCGGGTCAGACCGGCATGGGAAAGACGCTCTGGCTCCGCGCCCACCTGGCGTCGATCCCCCGGTTCATTGTTTACGATCACATGGCCGAGCTCGGCGGCATCGCCGGCGCGCGCACGGTCTACACGCTCGCCGAGGCTCTGGCCTATGTGCAGGCGAACCGCTCCGGCATGCTGCGCCTCGTCTACCAGGAGATCCCGACCCCTGCATCGTTCGACTTTATTTGCCGACTGGCGCTGTTGGCCGGGGATCTGTACGTGGTTGTCGATGAGCTCGATCAGTTCGCGGGATCGTTGCGCCCGGCGCCGAGCGCGGCCTTTCTCAACACGATCCACCGTGGCCGGCATCGGGGCGTGGCGGTCATCGGCGCCAGCCGGCGCGCGGCCGAAGTGGCGCGCACCTTTACCTCTCAGTGCCGGCGCTTCATCATCTTCCGGACCACGGAGCCGAACGATCTTAAATATCTCCGCTCGATCGTCGGCGATCCTGTCCTGGCTGCGCGCACGCTCGACCCCCTGACCTATCTCGACTTCGATCTCGTCACCGCGCAGCTCCACCGGCTTGACAGACCGGGAATCCCGGCGTAGGCTCCAGGCGACGATCGGGCCCTAGGCCCCTGTGACGCGGGGGCCCGACAAGGATATCGAGGACAGCCTTGTCGGGCCCTTTCCTTTTTTTCGGAGGTACAGACCAATGGCGCGCGGTTCGATGGTTCCTCGCAGTCCCCAGCAGTTTCTCTGGTTCGCCGTCGCGGTTGCGTTGGCCGTGGCGTTGATCTTCCGCATCCCCACCGTTCGCGGCTTCGTCACCGGCGGGTAGTCCGCCAGCTCGAGGCGGATTCCCCGCCACTGTCACGGGGCGGCGGCCGATCGATCGGGAGGTCTGATCCATGGCGAACGACATCAAGCGCACCTTGTCCGATCTGGTTTTCGCCGGCGCCGGCGCGCAGTCCCTTCTCGATCTGCCGCGCGATTCCGTGATGAAAGAACTCGAGCTCGAACTGACGCTCCGTCTCGCCACCGGCGCCGCGGCGGGAGTCGGCACGCTGTCCGAAGGCGGGATCCTGTCGGCGATCCGCCGCATCGAGATCGTGGCCGACGGCGCGCTGTCGATCTGGAACGTGGATCCGGTCTCGCTCTGGATCCTCAACGGTCTCTGGAACGGCGCCTGGAGTCAGCGTGACGCGCTGGCGATCCCGGCCCCGGCCGGGTCGAACACGCTGCAGGCGTCGCTCGAGTGCCCGTTCGCTCTGCCGTTCAGCGAAAATCCCAACGTCACGTTGCTCAACGCGCAGGCGCTGAGCTCGCTGCAGCTCCGTATTACCTGGGGGGCGATTGGGGATCTGACCCAGACCCCGAACGACACCACGATCGCGGCCACCACGGCAATCACCCCGACGTCCCATGAGATCCTCGGGCTGTCCCCGCGCTCGCCGTTCAGCACGTTCAAGGTCACTCAGATCAGGCAGCTGATCAACGCGGCCAGCAACGCGCTCCAGGTGGACCTCAACCGTGGAAACATCCTCCGCGGCTTGCTTTTCATGCAGCGGAACACCCTCAACGGAGTGCTGGACCTGAACGACGGCATCCTGAACGAAGTCAGTCTCGAATCGTCCGAGCTCAACCGCGGCCTGTTCGTGCACAGGCGCGTCCGCATGACCGACACGGACGGCACCGCGCGACCCGCGGGAGGATTCGAGATCCGGAACAACATGCGCCGGCTGTACGGTGTGCCCGACTACTACACCGTATTTGCCGGGCAGCAGCAGGCTCCGGCCGGCGCAACGTATCTGACCGGCTTCGGGCAGCTCGAGTTCATGGAGGACAAGCGGACCAGCTCCGCGATCCGGACTCAGCTGTTCACCAGGCTCAACGCGATCCTGAACGTGAGCGCGCCGGGGACGACCCCGGAGGTCGTCATCACTCAGCAGGAAATCATCCCCGCGGCGCGGCCGCGGGCGGCGTAACACCCACCGAAAGGGCGCCGGCCGCGGCTTCTGAAAGCGGCCGGCGCCCGCGGTGCCCGGAGGCAGCACATGCGACGACGTAAGCGGCTCCCGCCCCGCGGCAAGTCGGGGCGGTTCAAGTCGCGCCGGCGCGGTCGCCGGCGTAAGAAATGAGTCAATACAGCGGCGGCGCCGGCTTCGACTACATCCCGAGCCTCGGGCTACCGAGCGGTGGCGGCGCCGTCCCTCCCTCCCTCGGCGCGTTCGATTCCCGCTATATCGGCCCGGGCGATCCGCGCTTCATCGGTCCGGTACAGCCGGCGGGAATGCCCACGTCTCCCGACCCGGAAAAGGGATCCTGGGGCGACGTGCTCAAGGGACTCGGGCAGACTGCCGGCGAGCTCCTCCTTATGCGCTACCTGTCGCCGAAAACCGCCGTCCCCAGGGAGCCGTTAGCGACGCGGGACAAGGGGGATCTCGGCAGCGGGATCGAGCTCAACGTGGTTCCCGGCGGTCCTCTGGACCCGGCGCGTAACACAGGCGGGATCGGCGCGCCAGGCGCCGGCGGGACGTGGCTTCTACTCGGCGCCGTGATTGTCGGCGCGATTCTCATTGTGCGGGGGTAACAATGGCGGCACTCGTAACGGCCAACGTCGGCAACGCGATCGCCGGCGGCATCGTGATGGAAGAGGCGCCCGACCTGGGATACGCGACCTGGCCGGAGTTCGCCCAGAAGACCACCGGGCAGATCCTGGACATCTTCGCGCAGCGGGTCAGGGAGCGCGGCGCCGACCCTAACATGATGGCCGACAACGGCGTGTCGGCTCCCGATGTCCCGGCCAACGGCGGCACTCCCGCGCTGCAGCTCGCCGGCGGCGGGATGATCGGGCTCCTGATCCTGGGCGCGGCGCTCTATTTCCTGTCGAGGTAAGCGTGGCAATCGTCCGCGCGATCCCGGTCCGCGTGAGCGGCCCTGTTTCCGTCGCACAGGCGGACGCGGCGCTGCAGGGGATCCCTCTCGGGCTCGGGATCACTCCCCTGCACGTCCGTCAGATTGTCGAAGAGTTCGACGGGGCGAACGTGGTGACCTATGAAGTCGAGATCGACCCGGTCACCACGGCACGGATCGACCTGGCGCGCCGGCTCCTGATCGAAAACACGGTCCGCGCGGTCGGCGGCGCCGCTGTGTCGACAACCGGCCTCGAGGCGAGCTCGACCGATGCTCAGCTCGGCGGTGAGTTCGGCCGCATGGACGCGGCGCGGCGCGCGGCCGGCGACCCGGTCGGGTTTCTCGACGGCTTCCTGGCCGACCTTGGGAGACTCGGTAGCGGCGTCAAGACATCGCTCATTGCGATCGCTATCATCGCGGCGATCTGGCACCTGACGACCCAGGGACCGAAGATAATCCAAGGCGGCAAGCGCGCAGCGGCGGCGCTCTGATGGGCGCAGCCTTCGTGGTGGTTATGGCGGTGGCGTTTTTCGCGCTACTGTTCCGGCGCCAGGCGGCGGCGCCGACCCCTCCAGCTCCGCGGCGCGCGGAGCCCTCGCGCGCCGACATGCCGGAGGCGCCGGCCGATCTCAGCTGGTCCCGCGGCGACCTGGAGAGACTGATCCGGCAGATCAGCGCGGAAGAGCGTTTCGAGCTCCCGGAGGTCGCCATCGCGATCGCGCGCGTGGAGTCATCGATGGACCCGCGCGCGGTCAACCCGCTCGACGGCGGCACCGAATCCCTCGGCCTCTTCCAGATGAAGCTCTGGCTTGCCCAGCATTACAACCCGTCGATCTCCGACCGCGCCGACATGCTCTCCCCGGAGCTCAACGCGCGCGCGGCGGTGCGCTGGCTGTCCGATCTCACCAGGCGTTACCTGCCCGAGTACGGCCTGGACGGCGTGATCCAGATGCACTCGTTGGGGGAAACGAAGTTCCGCACGGGCACGCGCAACCCCGGGTATCTCGCTAAAGTGCGCGCCGAGCTCGCCAATGTCGCCGCGGGGCGATGATGCCGGATCGCGTCCCTCTCCCGCCGTGGATCTATCCCCCCGACGATTACACGCCCTTTCAGCAAGCAAGCCCGGTGCAGAATTTCTCCGCGTCGAGCACGCTCGATCGATTTCTACTGTTTCGCACGTCGCCGGCGCGCTGGACCCGGATCGCCTACGTGACGATCTTCAAATCGGACCTGCCGGCAAACAGCGCTCAATTTCGGATCAACTACAGCGGCGGCCCGACCGGGGCCTACGGCCTCGGCGTCAACGATTTCTATGGGAGCGTGCCGATCTACCTGGTCGTGGAGCCGGGCGCCGAGGTCGAGGTCCTGATGATGGGTCAGGGCGGACAACCCGGGCAAATCATCCTGACCGGATGGGAGTTCGTCCCATGAGTGCGCCCCGGCCGCTCTGGTATCCGTCCCCGAACGCCCTTCCGCTCGAAGCAACCTTCCGGGCCAACATCGGCGCCGGTGTGGAGGTCGAGGCGTTCACCATCCCGGCGCACCGGCCGCGGGATCTCCGGCTCTACGCCCTCGAGCTGGGCTCGTCCCATACATCAACGGCGGCCGCAACGAATCTCCGTATCCGCGCCCAGGTGGAAGGACTTCATGAGTGGCGGGATATGCGGCTCGCGCTGCACAGCGACCCGGCGATCCTACCGCTTTTCTACACCCTCCCGGCCGGGGCGACCGGCCCGGTCTCGATCGTGAACAACGGCGGCGCGCTGAACAACGTGTGCATTCGTCTCGCCGGCTTCTACGACGATCAGGGCGCGCTTTCCCGCTACGGTCCGGAGTGCTACCGGCCCGGGCTGCGGTCGGCGCCGTTCGCCGTGTTCGGTGAGGTCGCTAATCCGCCCCTGAATGCCGAGACGGTTATTCTCGACTTTCGCGTGCCGTTCATCGGTGATTTTGTTCGCCTCTACGCCTGGTCCGTGCACGGCTCGCACCTGTCCGCTAATGGCTACGACGCGCAGCTCTTCGGGGATGGACTCGATACGGGAGTGATGGCGGTCCCGGTACGCAACGGATTCGGCCACATCGTCGCACACTGGCGCCCCTGCGCGTGGTTCCTGCGCCCGGGGGCTCAATACCGCTTCGTCATCATTCCCCGCGCCAATTCTCCGTTCACCTCCGTTGGACTGGTCGGGTGGCATGGTCGCGTTTAGGGGCGTTGGAGACGATTTCAAGGCGGGCGGAATCACGCTGGCGCTTGCGCCGGGCGCGATCGCGGACGTTCTCCGGCGGCCCCTGGCGCGGCCGGGCTGGGATCTGTATCTCACGTCCTTTTCGCTGCGGTCGACCGCGGCGGCCGGCCCCGTGATCCCGTGCCTGCTCAGACACAACGGCCGGGATTTGATAGACTTCCCCGTTATCGGGAGCCTCGCCGGCGGCGAGATCCCGCTACCGTTCATCCGCCTCGAGGCGGTGGGGGAGATCGTGGTGACGGTCACTAATCCCGCGGGCGGGGCGTCTGATTTCACCGCGGGACTGCGGGGGCGCTATGTTTTTGGTAGAGGAGTTCGTTAGCGACGTGTCGCCGTTCTGCATCGATCAGACGATCGACCGCGAGGCGCGCGCTGGATGGTGTGCGACCGGGGAGGCGGTCACGGTCAATCCAGGGCAGGAGCTCGATATTTTGGTTTTCCAGACTCAGGAGCCGGTCAGGATCGCCCGTGGCGTGCTGTGCGACAACGGTGGATCCAGTGCGGTAGGGCAGCTCCGTATACGCGCGGCCGGAGCGCTCCTGGAGGAGTCGGGGGAAATCGAGGTCCGGTCTGGATTCCCGACGAATGCGGTGATCCCGATCAACGCGCTCATTCCTCCCGGCGTCGAGTGCCGGGTGAGTTTTGAAAATCAATCCGCGCCGGCCCTGGCGCGGACAATCATCCTGTTCCTATCGGGATGGCGGGAGGCGCGTTATGTGGCGTAGATTTCTATTGGGCGCGGTCGCCATGACGGTCAGCGGTGCGATCTCCGAGTACGTGGGCGGTATCCCGGACCCGATGCGCCGGGCGCGCACGATCGAGGTCCTACAGGATCTCAAGCGGCACCTGGCCGGCTCCAGCAATTCGACCCGGCGCGCGATCGCCGGCCTGATCCCGTTCTGATGGACGGCACGGGCTGGATCGTCGAGACCGCGAAGCAGGTGCCGGCCCTGTGTGTGCTGGCGTGGTGTGTCAAGGTGTTTCTCTCCCACCTGTCCGAGCTCTACCGGGCACAAAAGGAGATCAACGTCGAATGCCGCAAGGCGATCGATAAAAATTCTGAGGTCCTGGGGCGAGTCGCTGAAGTGATCCGGCGATGCGCCACTGGGCGGGAAGGGTAGACCATGGGCCTGCGCGAGGTACGCGGTGTTTTCCCCGGGTTGATGGCGCCGTTGCCGGAGCCGGTGACGCCTGTCACCGGCACGCTCCCCCCGATCACCACCGGGAGGATCAGCCGGAGCGGCCTGATTACCCAGCCGATCTATTCGTCCTCCGAGTTCGATGAGATCCGATCGTTCCCGGTGCGCTCCGGGGATCCGGTCGTCTCCGGCGTCGACCGCGAGGCGGATCCTCCGGCCGGACGAATGACCCGAGAAGCGTCAGATCAGAAGAGCCCGGCCAACGGGATCGCCCAGCTCGCCCTGATGGCGGGCGCCCTGTTTTTCTGGAGGTAGACGCAATGCCGAGGATGCAGACCGGCAACGGTGGCGGGGGCGGGGGTGGTGGGGGCGGGGCAGCCGGCGCGCCAGGTGGGGCGGCGTTAACGTCTGCGGCCAGGAGCGGTCTCGGACGGCCGACGCTACCCACCGATCCCGGCGCTACCCTGTATTCCGGCGCGTTGCCGACAGGGTTGAGAACCGAATTAACAATCGACCCGGACGAGGATATTTTCCGCCTGTTCCGCGGGCCGGCTCCGGGATCCCCTGGAGCTCGAGCGGGTAAGTTCGGTCCGTTCGGGCGCGGCGGGCCAGCGTCTTCGTTCGGTTATTTTATCGGGTGGGGAGATACAGGCGGCGGGGAT
>Ga0299906_10003947_pt1 | contig 12180 bp, 8 predicted proteins | sample RVTome_14_FD_200259 | JGI IMG/M metagenome (GOLD analysis project Ga0299906, IMG submission 200259) | Soil microbial communities from uranium-contaminated site in the Upper Colorado River Basin, Wyoming, United States - RVT145D125 (version 2) ...
GATCTACAACAATTCCAACGGCTCGGTCGAGGGCAACAACCCCTTCCAGATCGCCTGGCTTTCCGATGTCACCCGGGACCAGAAGCTGCGGCAGATCGCCGAACTGGCCCACAGCCGCGCGTACGAGCCGCCGGACCGACAGATCGTCTTCGAGGGCAACGTGCCGGCGGACGTCGATCGCAATCATCTCCTCAACAAGCTCCTTCGCCGCGATGACTGGCCGCGCGATGTCGCGGCGGTCCATGTGTGGCTGGGCGACGCCATCGCGATCAAGGATCCGACGTGCGTCACGTTCCGGCGGCAGTCGGGGAGCAATCTCATGATCGTCGGGCAGCGGGACGAGGCCGCGCTGGCGATGATCGCCATGAGCCTCGTGAGCCTGGCCGCGCAGCACGCCCCGGATGCCGCCCTGATCTGCGTCCTGGACGGCACGGCGATCGACGCCCCGACGGCGGGCTACCTTCAGCGTCTGGGCGCGGCGCTGCCGCACGAGCTGCGCCACGTCGGCTGGCGAGATGTCGAGTCCACGCTGGCCGAGATCAGCGCCGAGTGCGAGCGGCGACAAACCGAGGACGACACGACGGCCAGGGCGATCTACGTGGTGGTGAACGGGCTCCAGCGCTATCGCATGCTGCGACAGGCGGATGACTTCAGCTTCTCCATGAGCGATGACAGGCCCGCTCGCCCGGACAAGCTCTTCGCGACCATTCTCCGCGAAGGCCCGAATTTCGGCATTCACACCCTGCTCTGGTGCGACACCCTGACCAACCTGGAGCGGGTGTGCGATCGCGCGGCGTTGCGCGAGTTCGACAACCGGGTGCTCTTCCAGATGAGCGCGCAGGACTCGACGAACCTCATCGACTCGCCGGCGGCATCGAAGATCGGCATCCGTCGCGCCCTGATGTTCAACGAGGAGCAGGGCCAGTCGGAGAAGTTCCGACCGTACGCGCTGCCTGATGAGCACTGGCTTCAGCAGGTGCGCGAGCGATTGACGGCGCGTCGGCCGAAAGTCTCGGAGGCGTAGGGAACCCGCAACGCCGCGGCGCGCCACACGCTGCGCCGCGGCACCACGGGCCGCGTTCTGTGCCCGCGTCTACCAGCGGCCGCGATGACCGCGGTAGCCGCGACCGCGATGGCCGTAGGATCGGTAGCGATAGCTGTGCCGCGGGTAGTAGCAATGGCCGCGATACGGACGGTAGGAGCGGCTGTGCCCGTAGTAGGGGCGCGAGTGCCCGTAGCTCTGGTAATAGAAGGGCCCGCGCCCGTACCCGCCGCTGAAGCTGACGCTGTAGCTGACCCCCGAATGGCCGCGCGACCCGGCCTGGGCCGGCATGGCCCAGAATCCCAGGGCGGCGATGAGGGCCACGGCGATGGTGCTGAGTGAACGATTCCGCTGGATCATGATGATGCTCCGGTCGGGAGGGTTTATGGGTGCGTCTCGACGATCGATGGCGAGCCACTGCGGCCGCATCCACACGCGAGAGACACCGACGGCCCCGGGGCAATTCCACGCCAATCGCCGGCCCGCCGATCGGTCGACCGCGGCAGCGCCCCGGCAGCGTCCCGGCACGGGGCGTCTTTGTGAATTGTTTCACAGACTTCCACCCTGATCACGCCCGGCTGCCGCGTGTGCGGTGACGGTGTCGGCGTCAAGACGACGGATGAGTGACAGGGCCTCCATCGCTTGTCCGATTGGCGGCCGGTCCGGACACTTCAGGTCGTTGTGCCTTCGAGGCACTGAGGTTAGGATTATCGTGACTTTGGGCTGTGCATTCGGGGCTTGAATCGCGTGGATCATTGTGCGACCGGGCGACACAGGAAGGGTCACCAATGGCGAAGAGAATCAGCGGATCGGTCGGCAAGGGCGGCAAGAACAAGCCGGACGATGTCAAGGCCATTCAGCAGTTGCTGAACCAGCACAAGAGCGCGGGCGGATTCGGCAAGCTGCCCGAGGATGGAAACGCCGACAAGAAGTTCTTCGCGGCCATCGAGGCGTTTCAGAAGAAGGTGCTGTGCATCAAGGCCGATGGACTCGTTGATGCGAACAGCAAGACGCTGGAGGGGCTGAACAACAAGGCGGGGTTCAAGCCCACGCCCGAGCCGGAGCCCAAGGGAGCGGGCGGAGGCGGCGGCGGGGATGACGATGATGACGGGGATGACGGCGACCTGTTCGATGTGGAAGGGTTGCGCAAATGCATCCGCAAGCTCATCAAGGCCGAGCACCGCTTCGCCTTCGCGGTCGCCTCCAAGCCCGAGGACTGCAAGCTCGTCCTCAAGCGCAAGGGCAATCCCAAGGTCCTGGCCCAGATTGTCAAGAAGAAGACCGAGCTTCCCAAGGTGACGTTCGGCATGGCCGGCCCCGACAAGGACGACAAGCAGACGCTGGTGCTGAACATCATGGGCAAGCAGTTGCCGGGGATGGCCAAGAAGGGCAAGCAGTTGCTGAAGATCAACAAGCTGATGCCTTACAAGAAGGTCAAGCTCATGATCGACGGCCAGGAGGTTGAGGACCTGCCCGACGATGAGGGCGAGGCCGTGGCCCGACCGGAAGGCGGCGCGGGCGAGCCCGCGCGGTATGCCATGGGAGAGGACTCGGGGCCGATTCCGGATGCCGTCAAGGCCAAGATCGCCCGGACACCGCAGGTGTGGAACGCCACCCGCCGCAGCGTCGCGGCCAACATCGGCCAGCTCAAGGGCGCCGTGCGCAAGGCCTTCGCCTCCGAGGGGCGCGACATCCTGGCCGGCATCGACAAGGACATGAGGACGCTCGACGGCGTGCTCACCAAGCTGGATGACCGGCTGGCCAAGTCGCTGGAGAAGGCGGCGAACGCGGGCAGGCCCGCGGAGTTCCACACCGAGATCAAGAACGCCAAGGCGATCCTCGCCGGCTACATCAAGACCATCGGATCGGACCCGATCATCGCGCACATCGACGCCAACCCGTTCGGCGTCAAGACGGAGCTGCGCAAGACCCTCACGACGTCGCTGACCGGCATCGCCCAGGCCATGAGCGTGCGCGGCATGCCGAACTGAGCGTGGGGACATGCCCCGAGTTGAGGGCCCGCCGTGGCCTGCACGGTGGGTCGAGGACGGCCTTTCCGAGCCCCGGATCGTCTAGGAAGGAATCTGGCCATGGCCAATATCGCATCGAAGAAGCTGAAGGGTCTCAAACTGCGGCGAGTTGAGGGCGTTGGCGGTCCGTCGAAGGCGCAGCGTGACTGGGTGAGCAAGCTGGCGTCGCTGGGCGGGGATGGCGGGGATGCCGGGGGCGGCGAGGTGGCGATCGGCGGAGACCCGGTGGTAAAGGGGTCCGGGGGCGAGGAGACGAAGAAGGACCGTCGCCTGAACGCCGATCAGATGCAGTTGCTCAATGACTCGGTGAAGAAGGGCATCCTGCCGGCGATCCCCGGCATTCCCGGGGGGGAGATTCCGGGCAAAGTCATCGACGTGCTGCTGGGGGAGCGTTCAGCGCAGGTTCGCGTCAGGAACAACACGCAGCAGGCGCTGGTGCTCGATCCGCTGAGTTTGCGCGAGGTGGACAACGAGAAGCAGATCGGGATCTCGCACGGCAAGTACAACTCGCTGCCGCCCGATGAGATCAGTCCGGGCCAGGGCGCGGAATTCCTGTCGTCCAGCAATTCGATCCTGGGGCTGACGACGACCGGGGCCGAGGCCCGCATCCGCTACTTCCTGGCCGATCGATCAGCGGGGTGGGTCATCCACTTCGACAACTCGCCATTCCAGAAGGCCAAGGGCGATGCGCTGGCGGAGGGTCCGAACGCGGGCCAGTTCGTGGCGCCGCCGCCGGTGATCAACGATGCGACCAACGCGGTGTTCGCTTTTGAGTTCAAGCCGAAAGGCGGCACGACGCCGCCCGGCCCGGGGCCCGTGCCGCCCGGACCAGGACCAGTGCCACCGGGTCCGACGCCAACTGGCCCGGACATCGCGGCGAGCTGCATGATCACGGTGAAGAACAACACGCAGCAACCGCTGACGCTGACCGATCAGGGTCACGAGCGCGGCGATTTCATGACGTTCCCGCCGGCGACGCTGGCCCCGGGCGCCAGCGGCCAGTTCGTCTCCATCGAGACGCCCCAAGCCAAGGATGACGGGTGCAAGGGCTTCCTGGTCTACCAGGTCGGCACGCCGATGGCCGCGGTCTGGCGCGTCGAGTGGGACAACCCCGAGGGCCAGAAGAACACGGCCAACTCGACGCTGAACCCGCAGGGTGCCGGCTTCTCGGCTCTGGAGCAGGTGGGCCAGGGCGAGGAGAACGTGCCCATCAACTTCACGCTTTCAGGAGGAGGCGCCCCCGGACCCGTGCCGCCTGTGCCCCCGGTTCCGCCGATTGATCCGCCGGTCGATCCGCCGGTCGATCCGCCGCCCGTTGAGCCGGACTTCGTGCCGCCGCCCGAGTCCAAGCAGCCGACGTTGCGCAAGGGAGACAAGAGCGCGGACGACTGGGTCGAGTACATGCAGTTCCTCCTGCGGCAGTCCTTGGGCCTCGACAAGAACAGTCTGCCCTCCAGCGGGGATTTCGACGCGAAGACGCACGCGGCCGTCATCAAGTTCCAGAAGCAGAACGGCCTGCTCGTGGACGGCGTCGTCGGCAACCAGACCTGGGCCGCGCTGCGCGAGGATAAGCCCGAAGCGCCAAGCACAGACGGTCGCAAGCCCCACACTTTCGTTGAGAAAGGTGCGGAAGCCCGCTGGACCATCGAGAGCGAATTCAACAACGCCTACGACGCCGACAAGGACTCGTTCCTGCTCGCGGTCGACACAGTGGGCGACACGCCCATCGAGAAGGCAGAAGCCACCGTGCGGATCACACCACCGGATACGAAGCCCAAAGTGGTCAAAGTGCCGCTTGTCTTCGTGCCTGCGAAGAAGTTCTTCAAGGTCCAGATCGACAAGTTCAAGAAGACCTTCCCCGCGAAGGATCCCAAGGCGGCCATCACGGACTACCTCGTTGAGGCCTACCTTCCCAAGGATTTGGGCGGCGACTTCTACTCGGCAAAGATCAGGGAGAGCAAGATCTCCGTCTGACCATCGACTGGCCGCCCGCGCCATCGCGCGAGCCGCCGCTTGACGGTTGACAATTCAGTTCATGCGCGGCCGCGCTTGTCACCGGTGTCCGTCGCGGACCATTCGCTGACATCAGGCGCGATGGCGCCTCGACCAACACTGACCCGGCGACGTCGTCGGGCCGATACGGAACCTCGTGCGAAGGGGCACGACAATGGCCAATGCGGCGGCGAGCGGAACCAAGGGCCTCAAACTGACGAAGACCCCGAGCGCGGGCACGGGCGGTCCGAGCAAGGCCCAGCGCGACTGGGTGAGCAAGCTGGCGAGCATCGGCGGCGGCGGTGGGCCGAGCGGCGATTCTGCCGCGCCCGCGAGCGTTGAAGCCGATGTCGCTCTGCCCGTTGGCGGCAAGGAATCCACGCCCGCAGGCCGGGACGTCGCCGCAAGTTGCCGCATCACTGTCACCAACAACACGCAGCAACCGTTGAACCTGACGGACCAGGGCCACGAGCGCGGCGACTTCATGATGTTCCCGCCGGCAACGCTGGCGCCGGGGGCGAATGCGCAGTTCGTCTCCATCGAAACACCCAACGCCAAGGATGACGGGTGCAAGGGGTTCCTGGTCTGGCAATTGGGCAATCCCATGGCCGCCGTGTGGCGCATCGAGTGGGACAACCCGGAGGGCCAGAAGAACACGGCATCGTCGACACTCAATCCGCAGGGGGCCGGCTTCTCAGCCCTCGAGCAGGTCGGGCAGGGCGAGGAGAATGTGCCTATCAACTTCACCATCTCCGGCGGCCCGGCCCCCTCCACGGTGCCGCCCGGTCCCGGACCGGGGCCGGTTCCGGAGGCCAAGTTCGAACCGCCGGTTGAAGCCGTACCCAAGGGCGGCGCCGACGGCGCGAAAGGCGGCAAGGAGGCCGCGCCGGCAGCTCCGGCATCATCCATCTCGGGTCCCGTGGGCAAGGGCGGCCGGAACAAGTCGGATGATGTCAAGGCCATCCAGACGCTGCTCAATCAGAACGGCGCCAAGCTCGCCGTCGATGGCCTGATCGGGCCCCAGACCATCAAGGCCATCGGCGTATTCCAGAAGAGCAACGGGCTCGCCGTTGATGGAAAAGTCGATCCCGGTGGCAAGACGTGGTCGGCACTGACTGGCGGCGGTTCTTCGGGCGCCGCCGCGCCTGACGCGCCCACGGGTTCCGGCGCATCGGGTGCCGGGGGGTCGGCGGGGGGCGCCGGGAGGTCCGCGACCAAGACGTCCGGCAAGGCGCCGGCCGGCGCCTCGACCGGCGGGGGTGCATCGCCGGGCCCGAACGGGACGGACATCGGCGCGGCTGCGCCGGATGACGCCCCCGCTGCGCCCGGGAAGTCCAAGAACAAGAAATCGGGCGTTCCGGACGGCGAGGTCGAGGTCGGCTGGGGTGACAAGGCCATCGGCATCAAGAAGAGCAAGGACGGCACGACGATCACGATCAAGGAGGACCGCACCCTGCCGCTCCTTGCGAAGAACTTCATGGTCTGGGTCATCCCCTGCTACATCAAGGGCGGCGTGAAAGCGGAAATCGCGGGCTCGATCACGATCGGAAAGAAGACCGGCGGCGGTCTTCAGGCGACGGCGGCGGGCACCCTCGAGCTCGGCGTGGGCGGCACTGGGGGCGGGATCACGGCCGGCCCCTACGGCGCCGTGCAGTTGGCCGCGAGCAATTCGTGCTCCGTCACCTACGACGAGAAGGACGGGCTCGACGTCCAGCCCTTCACCTTCTCGATCACGGGTTCCGGCAAGGTCGGCATCAAGGTCGAGATCGACGATGGCCCCAAGGCGGACATCAACCAGGAGTGCTTCAACTGGGAACTCTTCGTGGTCAATGTTGGCCGGTATTCCAAGGGCAAGTTTGAATTCGTCGATATGAGGGCCGGCAAGGACCTCCAGCGACTCCTCTCCGGGCTCGAGGCGCAGGGACCGAAGATCGAGGCCTTCGTCGAGAAGTACGCGCCCGACGCCGTCAAGAAGGCCGCGGAAAAGGGCGCCAAGTGGGCGGCCGAAAGCGATGAGGCGGGCAAGATCGCCGACGAGGTTGACAAGGGTGTGAAATACATCAAGGACAAGACCGGTGTCGATGTCGGCGCGGGCATCGAGGAGGTCGTGCAGTCGCTCATCGATGAGCATGGCGAGACCTCGCAGGAGGCGACCGATCGCGTCAACAAGGAGATGGAGACGTTCGACGCCAGCGTGGACGACTTCCACGCCGTCATCGACGCCAGCGGTCTTAAAGGCGAGCTCAAGCCGTTCCGTAAACCGGAGGAGTACAACGCCATTGTCGATGTCTGGCAGGCCGAGACCGAGCTCACCGTCAAGGGCAAGAAGGCGCCCGGCAAGTGGCGCGGCATGGTCGAGGCCCTTGTCAAGACGGCGCGCGAGCGCAAGGCCCAGCAGAAGACCCAGCAAAAGGCCGCCGAGCAGGAGAAGAAGAAGCAGGAGGATCAGGCCGTGCAGGCCGCCGTCGCCGCCATGGAGGGCGCGCGTCCTGCCGCCCAGGGCCCCGGCAATGTGCTCTACAACAAGCTCCAGAAGACCCCCAACGCCGCGGCGAACCAGATCCTGATCAAGGGCCAGCAGGCGTACTTCGCGGCCGAGGCCAAACGCAACGAGGCGCTTGCCGCATCGGGCCCGGCCAAGGCCCAGAAGGCCTCGGAAGCCAAGGCGCTGTACGAGCAGGCCCAGGCGACATTCAAGTCCGGACTGCAGCAACTGTAGCGCCCGGCGGCGTTCTCGCATGTCCCGAAGAACGGTTGAACGGCGAGAGATCCCTTCTGGCTGACGATGCGCCGTCGATTGCCGCGCGCGGGACTCTGATACACTCACGGCATGGTGATGCCCGTGGTTGTGATTGCGCACGATGAAGTGCGCGGGCTCCTGCCCATGCCGGAGTGCATCGACGTGATGGCCGATGCCCTGCGCGCCTATTCGGGCCGCGAATGCACGGTCCCGCTTCGATCAATCGTGTGGCTGCCGGATCGAACGGGCGGACTGGGGCTGATGCCCGGGATCCTTGTGTCCGCGGGTCAGCCGGCCAACCACGCCCTGGGCCTGAAGATCGTCACGGTCTTCCCGAAGAACGAGGGCACGGCCTACGAATCCCACCAGGGCGCTGTCCTGCTCTTCGACCCTGACAATGGCCGCCTCCTGTCGATCATCGACGGTTGCGAGATCACGACCATTCGCACCGCAGCCGTCAGCGGCCTGGCCACGCGACTTCTGGCGAGAGCGGATGCGACGACACTGGCGATTCTCGGCACGGGCACGCAGGCCCGATCCCACATCGAGGCCATGCTGGCGGTGCGGCCGATCACGAGCATTCGCATCTGGGGGCGGGACCCGGCCCGGGCCGAGGCATTCGTGCGGCAGGCGTCGGCGCGCCACGGCGTTGCCGCGGAAGCGGCGGCAACCGCCGAGCAGGCCGTGCGCGGCGCGGACATCATCTGCACCGTCACCGCCGCGCGCGAGCCGATCCTCAACGGCCAGTGGCTCGAGCCGGGGACCCATGTCAACGCCGTGGGCGCGTGCATCCCCGTCGCCCGCGAGCTGGACACCGAGGCCGTCCGGCGCTCACGCCTTTTTGTGGACAGCCGCGAGTCGGCGATGAACGAGGCCGGCGACCTGCTCATCCCGATGCGCGCGGGCGTCATCGACGAGAGCCACATCGTCGGCGAGCTGGGCGAAGTGCTGCTGGGCCGCATCGAGGGCTGTCGCGGCGATGATGAGATCACGCTCTTCAAGTCGCTGGGGCTTGCCGTGGAGGACCTGGCCGCCGCGCGTCACATTCTCGGCAAGGCCCGGCTCTCCCAGCGCGGCATCGAGGTCACCATCGGGGCGCTGCGCCATGAAGCCCCTTGAGCCGCTCGATCTGCCGGCCATCGAATCGGCGCGGCAGCGTCTCGGCAGCGATGTGCTGCGCACGCCGCTCGTGCGCCTTCAGGCGGACGGCGGCCCGGCGGAGATCTACCTGAAGCTGGAGAACCTCCAGCCGATCGGTTCGTTCAAGCTGCGCGGAGCCCTGAACGCGATGCGCAGCGCGCCGCCGGAGGCGCTGCGCGACGGTGTGTACACGGCCAGCGCGGGCAACATGGCCCAAGGCGTGGTGTGGGCGGCGCGGCAGCTCGGCATCGTGTGCCGGGTCATCGTGCCAGAGCGGGCGCCGCGGGCGAAGACGGATGCGATTGAGCGCCTCGGCGGCGAGGTGCTGCGCGTGAGCTTCGACGAGTGGTGGCGGATCATGCTCGAGCACGGGCGGGACGGCATGACGGGGCTGTTCATCCATCCGTTCGCGGACGAGGCGGTCATGGCCGGCAACGCCACGATCGGCCTGGAGATTCTTGAGGATCTGCCGGAGGTCGATGCGGTCATCGCGCCGTTCGGCGGCGGCGGGCTGAGCGGCGGCATCGCATCCTGCCTGCGTCTGCGCCAACCGGCAACAAAGGTCTACGCCAGCGAAGTCGAGACCGCAGCGCCCCTGGCGGCGTCGCTGGCGGCGAAGCGGCCGCTCGTCATCGAGCATGCGCCGAGCTTCGTCGATGGCATCGGCGGCAAGAGCGCGTTTCCCGTCATGTGGCCCCTGGTGTGCGATCTGCTCGCGGGTTCGATTCCGGTGTCGCTGCGGCAGATCGCCGACGCCATTCGCCTGCTCATTGAGCGCCACCACATCGTGGCGGAAGGTGCCGGGGCATCCTCCGTCGCGGCGGCGCTCACCGGCCGTGCCGGCGGGGGGCGGATCGTCTGCATCGTCTCCGGCGGCAACATCGACAGCGCACGCATCGCGGCCATTCTCGACGGCAGGGTGCCGGCGCCGTAATTCGCGGTTCGTTAGCGGTCGATCACGCGGCGCGGCGGGTGGGGCGGGCCGCGCGCGCACCGTCGATCAGGGCAGCGCCGATGAACTCGAGCGCGGCGGACCAATCCCGCTCGATACGATCGTCCCACCTGCCACCGGACAGCTCCTGAAGGCAATAGACCATCGTGTCGCGCATGGTCGCCGAGAGGTCGGACACCTGGTCCAGCCCCGGGTGGAGCGATCCAATCTCGCGCGCGGCCGCGGACAGTCGCTGCGGATCGTCGAGCGCGCTGACAACCGGGTCGATGGCCGCGAGCAGCCGGCGCTTCAGGTCCGCCAGGCCGGCCGGAAACCGACCGCGCAGCGAGGGGTTCTCCGTGAAGAGTCTTGAGAAGAAGAGCTCGATCAGCTCGTCGGCGCAGGAGGCCAGGCCGGTGCAGCATTCCTGGAGGCGGTGGGATGTTTCAGTGTTCATGGCGCTCCTTGCGGACGTGGCGACGCGAACTCGGAGCCGGCAGGCCGCGCGGACGGCTGCGGGACGGTCAGGAATCCATCATCGAACCGGAGTCGATGTCGATGCACCGGCGGCGACCCGGCGCTGTCGCCCGTCGTCAAACCGTGGCGTCTGTGACGTCTGCGGCAGGGCGGCGGGGCGGCGCGATAATCCCCGGCTTGTTCGGAGAATCAGGGTGACGCCATGGGAGCCGGGGCCCGGAGGGCGTCGACATCCACGTCGGCGGCGCCGATGAAGCGGGTGGAGGATCCGACGATGGCGACCGCCGTGCCCGCAAGGTGCAGCAGCGCGAAGCCGGCGATGATCGCGGCGCAGGCGCCCGATTCCGCCACCAGGCCGTCCGTGAACCGCAGCACCAGTCCAGCCGTGGTCGGCCCGACGAGAAACCCCAGATTGCCCGCGGCGTGATACGCGGCCATGCCGGAGGGACCGCGCCCGGCCCGGACGACGACCGACAGCGAACCCGCGAAGAGCGCAGCGCCTGCCGCGCCGAAGGCGATCAGCACCAGTCCGAGGGGCGCTGCGCCCAGCGATGCCGTCGGAACGATGCCCGCGAAGGCGAGGGCGAAGACGATTCCTGCGGCAAGGCGAAGCCGCACAGCGCCGAATCGGTCGGCCAGCATTCCGGCGGGCCACGCGCCCAGAGCGGTCATGAGCATGGACAGGCCGATGACAGCGCCGATGGGACCGCTCCCCAGTCTCGCGTGGGCGACAAGGTACAGGGGAACCGTGCTCACGAGCACGCCCACGACCGCGCGATCGGTGAACATCATCACGAGCGCGGGCCACAGCGGGCCGAGCGTGCAGGCGTCAGGTCTGGCCGCAATCGCCTCGGGCGCGGCGGGCCGAGATGCGCGGCGGCTGAGCCCGCGCGCGGCCGCCGCCACCAACAGGCACGCGAGCGCACCCGCCCAGAGCGAGAGAACTGAATCGACCATCCCCAGCGCTCCGCCGATGCCAATGCCGCAGGCAATCCCCAGCATCAGGCTGGTGGCGGCAGCGCCCATGCGGCGACCCTTGGTCTGCGGTCGACCGGCGCGGGCGATAGAGTCAAACAGGAACCCGTACACCAGGAGGTCTGCCGCGCCTTCGGCGAATCGGACCAGCAGCGTCGCGGTGAATCCGATGGGCAGGGCCATGACGGCCAGCAGGAGTGCGTTGATCGTCGCGGCTCCGACGATGACCGCGCCGTCGCCGCACGATCGGCGGATGCGTCCGATGGCGCCGACGATCGCCAGCGCCCCCACGAGATTGACGCACATGAACGCGTGGGCGGCGGCGGGGCTGACGTCATGGCGCTGCACCATCAGGTCGTGCAGGACGGGGACGACCATGGCATCCGGCAGCGCCGAAATGAACAGCAGCGCCAGGGGCAGGCCCAGGCGGCGCTCGAAGGCAGGTTCAGCCGCGACGGTGTCAGGCATGGTCCATAATCTGCTCGGAATCGACAGGAGCCGGGCGCCCGGTCACGGTCCACGCATCGTAGCCGACCGTGCTCGTCGAGCCAGCACGCAATGCGATGTCACAAGGCAAGACGACAACGGCCATTACAGGCCATCACCGCCGGGCCGGCGGAACAGGGTCTGCCGCGCTATGGCGCGGCGGCCCGGTCGGCGGCGGCGGCGCCATAGACCTCGTGGCGCGGACGCTCGCGCAGCACCGTCTCCCGCCCCCAGTTGGCGACATTGCGAAACCGTTCCGAGGCGATGAACGCACGGAACGCCGACTCGTCGGACCATTCGGAGACCAGCAGATAGTCATGCGGGGCATGCACATCGCGGTACAGATTCGTCCGCTGGTGACCCGGCA
>Ga0299906_10003948_pt1 | contig 12178 bp, 12 predicted proteins | sample RVTome_14_FD_200259 | JGI IMG/M metagenome (GOLD analysis project Ga0299906, IMG submission 200259) | Soil microbial communities from uranium-contaminated site in the Upper Colorado River Basin, Wyoming, United States - RVT145D125 (version 2) ...
CACCCCGGTCGCCACGCTGCCGCTCACGGACGAGACGCGCAATGCGCTGCTCGAGGAGCTGCGCATGCCGGGGCCGGAACGCCTGCGCTATGTGGCGGACGCGTTCCGCTCCGGCATGCCCCTCGCTGAGGTGCAGCGGGCGTCGCGCATCGACCCGTGGTTCCTCGCGCAGGTCGAGGACCTGGTCGGCGAGGAGCAGCTCGTCGAGTCGCAGGGCATCGCCGCACTCGACGCCGCGCGGATGCGCGCACTGAAGCGCAAGGGATTCGCCGACAGCCGTCTCGCGCGGCTCACCGGCGCCACCGAGCAGGCGATCCGGGAGCGCCGCCACTCGCAGGGCATCCGGCCGGTCTACAAGCGAGTGGACAGCTGCGCCGCCGAGTTCGGCAGTCCGACCGCGTACCTGTTCTCCACCTACGAGGAGGAATGCGAGGCGCGGCCCACGGACCGCCGCAAGATCGTGATCCTCGGCGGCGGTCCGAACCGGATCGGCCAGGGCATCGAGTTCGACTACTGCTGCGTCCACGCCGCGCTTGCGCTGCGCGAGGACGGTTTCGAGACCGTCATGGTCAATTGCAACCCGGAGACCGTCTCGACCGACTACGACACCTCGGACCGGCTGTACTTCGAGCCGCTCACCTTCGAGGACGTGATGGAGATCCTGCACGTCGAGAAGCCGTTCGGCGTGATCGTGCAATACGGCGGGCAGACGCCGCTCAAGCTCGCCAAATCGCTCGGCGCGGCCGGCGTGCCCATCGTGGGCACCAGCCCGGACTCGATCGACGTCGCGGAGGACCGCGAAAGGTTCCAGAAGCTGGTGGATCGGCTGCAGCTGAAGCAGCCGCCGAACCGTACGGCGCGCAACGAGAACGAGGCGGTGCGCCTCGCGGTGGAGGTCGGCTACCCGCTCGTGGTGCGGCCCTCCTACGTGCTCGGCGGGCGCGCGATGGAGGTCGTCTTCAACGAGGACGACCTGCGCGCCTACATGACCGACGCGGTCCGGGTCTCGAACGACAGCCCGGTGCTGCTCGACCGGTTCCTCGACCTCGCGATCGAAGTCGACGTGGATGCGATCTGCGACGGCAAGGACGTCTACATCGGCGGCATCATGGAGCACGTCGAGCAGGCGGGCGTGCACTCGGGCGATTCGGGCTGCTCGCTGCCGCCGAACAGCCTGAGCCCGGCGCTGCAGACCCAGATCCGCGAGCAGACGCGCCGCCTGGCGCTCGCCCTCAACGTGATCGGGCTGATGAACGTGCAGTTCGCGATCCAGGGTGGAGTCGTGTACGTGCTCGAGGTCAACCCGCGCGCGTCGCGCACGTCGCCGTTCGTGTCGAAAGCCACTGGAGTGCCGCTCGCCAAGATCGGCGCGCGCGTGATGGTCGGCCGCACGCTGGCGGAACTGGGCATGCAGCGCGAGCGGGTGCCGAAGTTCTACTCGGTCAAGGAAGCCGTCTTCCCGTTCGCGAAATTCCCGGACGCGGACCCGATCCTGGGGCCGGAGATGAAGTCCACCGGCGAGGTGATGGGCACCGGGCACAGCTTCGGCGAAGCCTACGCGAAGGCGCAGACGGCATCGGGCGTGATCCTGCCGACGCGCGGCGTCTGCCTGATCAGCGTGCGCAACCGCGACAAGCCCGGCGCCGTGGACCTTGCCAAGCTCCTCATCGCGCGTGGCTTCGAGATCATCGCCACGCATGGGACAGCAGCGGCGCTCGAGGCCGCGGGCGTCGGTTGCCGCCGCGCGAACAAGGTCCGCGAAGGACGGCCGCACATCGTCGATATGATCAAGAACGACGAGATCAACCTGATCGTCAACACCACCGAGGGCAAGCAGGCGATCAGCGAATCGCGCTCGATACGCCGCGAAGCCGTGGCTCGCAAGGTGACGTACTACACGACGCTGGCCGGGGCGTTCGCGACCTGCGAAGCCATGGACCACCTGCAGGACGTCGAGGTCAATCGCCTCCAGGATCTTCACAAGGAGGTTCAGATATGACCCGTAAACCATTGACAGTAAATGGTGCTGAGAGGCTTCGGACGAATCTGAGGCAGCTCAAGACCGTCGAGCGCCCGCGTATCATCCAGGCGATCGCGGAAGCCCGCGCGCACGGCGACCTGAGCGAGAACGCCGAGTACCACGCGGCGCGCGAGCAACAGGGTTTCATCGAGGGCCGCATCAAGGAGATCGAGCACGTGCTGTCGCACTGCGAGATCATCGACGTTGCGCTGCTGCCGGCGAGCACGCGGGTCGTGTTCGGTGCGACCGTGCAGCTCGAGGATCAGGACGACGGGTCGGAGGTCAACTACCAGATCGTCGGCGAGATCGAAGCGGACGTGCGCCTCGGTCTCCTCTCCATCAGCTCGCCGATCGCGCGCGCGCTGGTCGGCAAGAACGCGGGCGACGTGGTCGAAGTGGCTGTGCCGGGCGGCAGCAAGGCCTACGAGATCGTCGCGGTCCGCTACGCCTGACGGCGCGGTCAGTCGGGCAGCAGGATTCCCGGCTTTTCGGGATTCGCCCGGTAGAAAAGCGCCGTGTGTCCGATCCGCTGTACCAGTTCGGCGCGCGTCGCGCGTGCAAGCTCGCCGAGCAGCGTATCGCGCTCGGCGCGATCGCCGACCCGTGCGCGCAGCTTGACGAGCTCGTGATCGGCCAGCGCGCGATCGAGTTCGGCGATCAGGTTGGCGCCGCCGCCGCCCTGGCCCACCATGACGATCGCCTTTTGAGCGTGTCCAAGCCTACGGAGATGCTTCTTTTGTGAATCGGAGAGCATGGAGTCTCGAGGAAGGTTATAGGCTGGAGGCTGGAGCCAGAGATTCCTCTGCGACCTCCAGCCTATAGCCTATCGCCTCCAGCCTGATCATGGCTCGCCGTACCAAGAGTTCCGCCCGCTGGCTGGCCGAACATGCCGCCGATCCCTACGTAAAGCGCGCGCATGAGGAAGGCTGGCGTTCGCGAGCGGTGTTCAAGCTGGAGGAGATCCAGCGCAGCGACCACCTGCTGCGGCCGGGAATGACGGTCGTCGACCTGGGAGCGGCCCCAGGCGGCTGGAGCCAGTACGCGGCGCGGGTCCTCGCCGGCCGGGGGCGCGTGATTGCACTGGACATATTGCCGATGGCGCGGCTGGCCGGTGTCGAGGTGCTGCAGGGCGATTTCGCCGAGCAGGCAACGCTGGACCGCCTGCTCGAGACGCTGGGCGGCGCCCGGGTGGATCTTGTTTTGTCCGACATGGCCCCCAACACAATGGGCATCGCAGACGTCGACCACGACCGCTCGATGCAGCTGGTGGACCTCGCGGTGGCCTTTGCGGCGCAGGCCCTGCGGCCGGGCGGTGATCTGCTGATGAAAGTTTTTCAAGGGCGGGAGTTCCAGCCTTTGATCGGGCGACTGCGGACGACGTTTGAAAAGGTGAAATTGCGCAAACCGAAGGCATCGAGGTCGCGCAGCCCCGAGCTGTACGTTCTGGCACGAGGGTATCGATTGGTGTAGTGTCGAGCGGCTACTTTCCGGTGCGCGGCCCTGCTCCCGGCAGCCGTTTTGAGGTCAATGAATTGAACGATCTGGCCAAAAATGTCGTCCTCTGGATCGTGATCGCCGTGGTGCTCGCGACGGTCGTGAGCAATTTCAGCGCCCGCACCGCGGCCGTCCAGGAAATGCCGTATTCGACGTTCCTCGAGCACGTCAAGGACGGCTCCGTCTCGCAGGTCACGTTCACTGGCGACAAGATCAACGGCATGCGCAGCAGCGGCGATAAATTCGTCGTCTACAACCCCGAGACCGACAACTCCGCGCTGATCGGCACCCTGCAGGATCACGGCGTCACCTTCGGCGCCGCGGCGCCGGAACGACAGTCGTTCCTGCTGCAGCTGTTCATCTCCTCGTTTCCGATCCTGCTGCTGATCGGCGTCTGGGTGTACTTCATGCGTCAGATGCAGGGCGGCGCGGGTGGCCGCGGCGCCATGTCCTTCGGCAAGAGCCGTGCGCGGCTGCTGAACGAAGACCAGGTGACAGTGACCTTCGCCGACGTCGCGGGCGTGGACGAGGCCAAGCAGGAGGTCGGCGAGATCGTCGACTTCCTCAAGGACCCGGCCAAGTTCCAGAAGCTCGGCGGCAAGATCCCGCGCGGCGTGCTGATGGTCGGCTCCCCCGGCACCGGCAAGACGCTGCTCGCCCGGGCGATCGCCGGCGAGGCAAAAGTGCCGTTCTTCACCATCTCCGGTTCCGACTTCGTCGAGATGTTCGTCGGCGTGGGCGCCTCGCGCGTGCGCGACATGTTCGACCAGGCCAAGAAGCACGCGCCCTGCATCATCTTCATCGACGAGATCGACGCGGTCGGTCGGCATCGCGGCGCGGGCCTCGGCGGCGGTCACGACGAGCGCGAGCAGACGCTCAACCAGCTGCTGGTCGAGATGGATGGCTTCGAGGGCAACGAGGGCGTGATCGTCATCGCGGCGACCAATCGTCCGGACGTGCTCGACCCGGCGCTGCTGAGGCCGGGCCGCTTCGACCGCCAGGTGGTCGTGCCGCTGCCCGACGTCCGCGGCCGCGAGCAGATTCTGAAGGTTCACATGCGGAAGCTGCCGCTGGCGGAAGATGTGCGGCCGTCGATCATTGCGCGTGGCACGCCCGGGTTCTCGGGTGCGGATCTCGCGAACCTGGTCAACGAGGCGGCGCTGTTCGCGGCACGCGCCAACCGTCGCACGGTGACCATGGAGGAGTTCGAGCGCGCCAAGGACAAGATCATGATGGGCGCCGAGCGCAAGTCCATGGTGATGGACGAGAACGAGAAGAAGCTGACGGCCTACCACGAGGCCGGTCACGCGATCGTCGGGCTCAGTGTTCCGGACCACGACCCGGTGTACAAAGTCTCGATCATCCCGCGTGGTCTCGCGCTGGGTATCACGATGTTCCTGCCCGAAGCGGACCGTTACAGCACCAGCAAGCGTCGACTCGAGAGCCGCATCGCCACGTTGTTCGGCGGCCGGGTCGCGGAGGAGCTGGTGTTCGGCCCCGAATATGTCACTACCGGCGCGTCGAACGACATCGAGCGCGCCACCGAGATCGCCCGCAACATGGTCACGAAGTGGGGCCTGTCCGATCGGCTCGGGACACTCACCTATGCGGAGGAGGACGGCGAAGTCTTCCTCGGTCGCTCGGTGACGCAGCACAAGCAGGTCGGCGAGAGGACGCGCGACACGATCGACGAGGAAGTGCGCCGCGTCATCGATTCGAACTACGGGCGCGCCCGCGCAATCCTCGAGCGCGAGACCGACAAGCTGCACAAGATGGCGGAGACTCTCATCAAGTACGAGACGATCGACGAGGGGCAGATCCGCGACATCATGGCCGGCCGCGAACCTCGCCAGCCGGACGATTGGGAGGATCGCGATGCGCCGACCACCGGCAGCCGCCCGCGTGAGCGGCACGAGGGCGACGCGCCGTCCGGAAAGCCCGCCCCGCAGCACTGAGCGTTCGATGATGCGCCCGGCCCAGCCGGGCGCGTCGTATGCGGTAACCGAAAAACAACCTCGATGAAGCAGTTGAACTGCCGTGGAACGGCGCTTGCGCTCGACCAGCCGGTGGTGATGGGCGTGCTGAACGTCACGCCGGACTCGTTCTCCGACGGCGGTCGCCACGCGGACGCGAGTGGCGCGATCGACCAGGGCCGGCGCATGGTCGACGAGGGCGCGGCGATCATCGACGTCGGCGGCGAGTCGACGCGGCCGGGCGCTGCGCCGGTTGCGGCGGAGGAGGAGATGGCGCGGGTACTCCCGGTCATCGAAGGCCTCTCCCGGACGGTGGCGGTGCCAATCTCGGTCGATACCAGCCAGCCCGAGGTCATGCGGGCGGCGGTCGCGGCCGGAGCGCGGATGATCAACGACGTGCGCGCGCTGCGCGTGCCCGGCGCGCTCGAGGCGGCGGCCGACAGCGGCGCCGCGGTCTGCCTGATGCACATGCAAGGCGAGCCCGGCGACATGCAGGCGAATCCCCGGTACGGCGACGTGGTGCGCGAGGTCCGCGAATTCCTCGTCCGCCGGGTCGACGAGTGCATGGCCGCCGGCATCGCGCGCGAGCGCCTCTGCGTCGACCCGGGAATCGGCTTCGGCAAGCGGCCGGAGCACAATCTCGCGCTGCTGGCGAGGCTGGAGGAACTGGCTGTTGATCGGGTTCCACTGCTGGTAGGCGTATCGCGCAAGTCGCTCATCGGTATCATCACCGGCCGCGCGTCCGGCGAGCGGCTGGCCGGGAGCATCGCGCTCGCCGCGCTTTGCGCGTGCCGCGGCGCCGCGATCCTGAGGGCGCACGACGTGGCCGCGACGGTGGATGCAGTCAAGATTGGCGCTGCGCTGCGCGGCGCAGGCGTCGCAAGGAGTTGAACGTGGCGAGAAGGTACTTTGGCACCGACGGGGTGCGCGGGCGGGTCGGCGAGTATCCGATGACCGTCGATTTCGCGCTGCGGCTTGCGAGCACCGCCGCGCGCGTGCTGGCGCCCGCAGGCGGCCAGGCGCTGGTCGGGAAGGACACTCGGCTGTCCGGCTACATGTTCGAAGCTGCACTGGAAGCGGGTTTCGTTGCAGCCGGCGTGGACGTGCACCTGATCGGTCCGCTGCCGACGCCCGGCATCGCCTACCTGACGCAGCGTTTCGGCTGCGACTTCGGCGTTGTGATCAGCGCGTCGCACAACCTCTTTGACGACAACGGCATCAAGTTCTTCGACGGCAGCGGCAGCAAGCTCTCCGACGAACGCGAGGAGGAGATCGAGCGCGAGCTCGAGAAACCCGCCGTGACGCGCGCCTCGAATGCGCTCGGCCGCGCGACCCGGATCGATAAGTCCCGCGGGGTGTACCAGGAGTTCTGCGCTTCCACGCTGCCGAAGGGAATGGACCTGCGCGGCCTCAAGATCGTCATCGATTGCGCCAACGGGGCGGCGTACAAGGTCGGGCCACGGATCCTGGCGGACCTCGGCGCCGAGATCGTGCCGATCGGCTGCTCCCCGAATGGCCGCAACATCAACCTGAACTGCGGGTCGACGTCCCCCGAACTGCTGCGGATGATGGTCCCCGGCGTCGGGGCGGATGTCGGGATCGCGCTGGACGGCGACGGCGACCGCCTGGTCATGGCGGACGCGCAGGGCCGCCTGATGGACGGCGATCACCTGCTCTACGTCATCGCGCGCGACCGGCGCGCCCAGGGCGAGCTCAAGGGCCCGGTCGTCGGCACGGTGATGAGCAACCTCGGTCTCGAGCACGCGCTGGCGGCGGAGGGCATCGCCTTCATGCGCGCGAAGGTCGGTGACCGCTACGTGCTCGCGCTGCTCAAGGAGCACGGCGGCGTGCTCGGCGGGGAGACATCGGGGCACCTGCTGTGCCTCGACCGGACGACGACCGGCGATGGCTTGGTGAGCGCCCTGCAGGTGCTGGCCGCGATGAAACGCACCGGCCAGCCGCTGTCGGAGCTGGCGGCTGGCATGCCGCACTACCCGCAGGTCATGGTCAACGTGCGCGTGCAGGAGCGGACCGACCCGGCGAAATCCGCGGCGATCCAGGCCGCCGTGCAGAGCGCCGAGCGGCAGCTCGGAGCCTCCGGACGGGTGGTGCTGCGCGCCTCCGGGACCGAGCCCGTCATCCGCGTCATGGTCGAGGGCCGCGAGCCCGGCGAGGTCAACCGCCTCGCGAACGAGCTCGCGGAAACGGTGCGCAAGGCCGTCTGACCCGCCGCGGGCGAATTGCTTTCCGGCAGACCCGCCGCTAAGATCGCGCGCCTTTCACGGGCCGGCCCACCCCCTGGTCGCGGCCTGCCCGGACGCTGGAGAGCCGGATGCGACAGCCTCTCGTTGCAGGCAACTGGAAGATGCATGGTTCGCGCGCGGAGAACGCGGGTCTCGTGAGGGACCTGCTCGACGCGCTGCGCCCTGAGCCGTTGGCCGAGGTGTTCTTGTGCCCGCCCTACGTCTACCTCTGGGAGACCGGGCGGGCGCTCAAGGATACGGACGTCGAACTCGGCGCGCAGAACCTCTGCGCCGAGCCGCAGGGCGCCTTTACGGGCGAAGTCTCGGCCGCGATGCTCAAGGACGTCGGTTGCCGCTACGTGCTCGTGGGTCACTCCGAGCGACGGCAGATCTTCAACGAAAGCGACACGCTGGTCGCGCGCAAGTTCGTCGCCGCACAGTCGCATCGGCTCGTGCCCGTGCTGTGCGTCGGGGAGACGCTCGACGAGCGCGAGGGCGGGCGCACGCTCGACGTGGTGTCCAGGCAGCTCGACGCGGTCCTGTCGGTGAGTGGCGTGGCATCGCTCGGGACGGCTGTCATCGCCTACGAGCCCGTCTGGGCCATCGGCACGGGCCGCAATGCGAGCCCGGAGCAGGCGCAAGAGGTCCACGGCATGATCCGCGCCAGGCTGGCTGCCCTGGATGCTACAATTGGCGCATCCGTGAGGATCCTGTACGGGGGCAGCGTCAAGGCGTCGAACGCGCGGGATCTGTTCTCGATGCCTGACATCGATGGCGGGCTCGTCGGCGGGGCGTCGCTCAAGGCTGACGAGTTTGCGCGCATCTGCGCGGCCGCGGATCGATAACGGAGACGAATTCGACATGAACTGGGTACAGACGCTGGCGGTCGTGTTCCACGTGCTGCTGGCCTTCGCAATCGTGGGACTCGTGCTGTTGCAGCGCGGGCGTGGGGCGGACGCGGGCGCCGGTTTCGGCGCCGGAGCCTCCGGCACCGTCTTCGGGGCGCGGGGCTCGGCATCGTTCCTGTCGCGGATGACGGCCGTGCTTGCAACCCTGTTCTTCCTGACGAGTCTCGGGCTGTCGTATCTTTTCAGCCGCGACGCGGCCGTACCCACCAGCGTGATGGATCGTGTCCCGGCGCAGCAGGCTCCGGCCGAGCCAGCCGTCGTGCCCTCGGCGCCTGTTCCCGAGGACGCTCTGCCGGACATGGAAACGGCCCCGGCGCCCGCAGGCGAGTGATCGAACGCGACGCGGATGTGGTGGAACTGGTAGACACGCTACTTTGAGGGGGTAGTGCCGCAAGGCGTGAGAGTTCGAGTCTCTCCATCCGCACCAGCAGACAAGAAGGCGAGCCACGGCTCGCCTTTTTTTATAGAATTACCTGCTAACCAGGGCACACCGGAATCCATCGAACCGATGCTCGTAGAGTACGTGCCGGTCCTGATCTTTCTCGCCGTCGCCGGCGGGCTCGGCGTGCTGTTGCTCGCGCTCGGCTACGTGTTCGCCCCGCATCGCCCCGACCCCGAGAAGGCCTCCGCGTACGAATGCGGCTTCGAGGCGTTCGAGGACACCCGCACGAAATTCGACGTGCGGTATTACCTGGTGGCGATCCTGTTCATCGTCTTCGATCTCGAGATCGCCTTCCTGTTTCCCTGGGCGGTCGCGCTCGACTCGATCGGCCTGATCGGCCTCGCGGCGATGGCGGTCTTCCTGCTCGTGCTCGTGGTGGGGTTCATCTACGAGTGGAAGAAGGGGGCGCTGGAGTGGGACTAGCAGCCTCCGAACTGCCCGAACGCGGCTTCGTCACTACGAGCGTGGACGCGGTGATGAACTGGGCCCGCACTGGCTCGATGTGGCCGGTGACTTTCGGGCTGGCCTGCTGTGCCATCGAAATGATGCACGCCGGCGCGGCGCGCTATGACCTCGACCGCTTCGGCATCATCTTCCGGCCGAGCCCGCGCCAGTCCGACGTGATGATCGTCGCCGGCACGCTGGTCAACAAGATGGCCCCGGCCCTGCGCAAGGTCTACGACCAGATGCCCGAACCGCGCTGGGTGGTCTCGATGGGTTCCTGCGCGAACGGCGGCGGCTACTATCACTATTCGTATGCAGTCGTGCGAGGCTGCGACCGCATCATCCCCGTCGACGTGTACGTGCCCGGCTGCCCGCCCACGGCCGAGGCGCTGGTTTACGGTCTGATCCAGCTGCAGAAGAAGATCCATCGCACGCAGACGATAGCCCGCTGAACCAGCATGAGCGACACACTGGAAACCCTTGCCGAGAGCATCGGTTCCCGTTTCGGGGACCGGCTGCGCCGCATCGGCTCGCGCTGCGGCGAGCTCACCTACGAGGTCGCGCCGGCGGAACTGGTCGAGGCGTGCCGGACGCTGCGCGCTGAGGCGGTGTTCGGCTTCGAGCAGCTGATCGACCTGACCGGCGTCGACTACCTCGACTATGGTCGCGACGAATGGACGACCGAGTCCGCGACGACCAGTGGTTTCAGTCGCGGCGTCGAGAGCAATAATGGGGACAGTCCCCTGCGGGGACAGTCCCCCGAGCGGCGATTCGCCGCCGTGTATCACCTGCTCTCGATCGCGAACAACCGCCGCGTGCGCCTGCGCGCGTACTGCGAGCCGGGCGAGCCGCCGATGCTCGATTCGGTGATCGACGTGTGGAAGTCCGCGGACTGGTACGAGCGCGAGGCGTTCGACCTCTACGGCATCGTGTTCCGCGGCCACCCGGATCTGCGCCGGATCCTGACGGACTACGGCTTCATCGGCCATCCGTTCCGCAAGGACTTCCCGCTGATCGGCAACGTCGAGGTGCGCTACGACCCGGCGAAGGGCCGGGTCGTCTACGAGCCGGTGTCGATCGAGCCACGCACCCTGGTGCCCAAGGTGATCCGCGAGGACAACCGCTGGGGAGCGGCGTTGAAGGACAGGGCGCCCGGCCATGGCTGAGATCCGCAGCTACACGATGAACTTCGGCCCGCAGCATCCGGCGGCCCACGGCGTGCTGCGCCTGGTGCTCGAGATGGACGGCGAAGTCGTGCAGAAGGCGGACCCGCACATCGGGCTGCTGCACCGCGCCACCGAGAAGCTCGCCGAATCGAAGCCCTTCAACCAATCCATCGGCTACATGGACCGGCTCGACTACGTCTCGATGATGTGCAACGAGCACGCCTACGTGCTCGCCATCGAGAAGCTGCTCGGCGCCACGCCGCCGCCGCGTGCGCAGTACATCCGCGTCATGTTCGACGAGATCACGCGCATCCTGAACCACCTCATGTGGCTCGGCGCGCACGGGCTCGACATCGGCGCCATGACGGTGTTCCTGTACTGCTTCCGTGAGCGCGAGGACCTCATGGACTGCTACGAGGCGGTCTCGGGCACGCGCATGCACGCGACCTACTACCGGCCGGGCGGCGTTTACCGCGATCTGCCCGACTCGATGCCGCGTTACCAGGCCTCGCGCTTCCGCAGCCAGAAGCACGTCGACCGGCTGAACGAACGGCGCTCCGGCTCGTTGCTCGATTTCATCGAGGACTTCACCCGCCGCTTCCCGGCCTGCGTGGACGAATACGAGGCGCTGCTCACCGACAACCGCATCTGGAAGCAGCGCACCGTGAACATCGGCGTGGTGACGCCGGAGCGGGCGCTCAACCTCGGGTTCACGGGGCCGATGCTGCGCGGGTCGGGCGTCGCCTGGGACCTGCGCAAGAAGCAGCCCTACGAGGTCTATGCCGGGATGGACTTCGACATACCGGTGGGCGTCAACGGCGACTGCTACGACCGCTACCTGGTGCGCATCGAGGAGATGCGACAGTCGAACCGGATCGTCCAGCAATGCATCGGCTGGCTGCGCCAGAACCCGGGCCCGGTGATGATGGACGACCACAAGCTCGTCCCGCCGACGCGCGAGGAGATGAAGCGCGACATGGAATCGCTGATCCACCACTTCAAGCTGTTCACCGAAGGCTATTGCGTGCCGGAAGGCGAGTCCTACGCGGCGGTCGAGGCGCCCAAGGGCGAGTTCGGCATCTACCTGGTGTCTGACGGCGCGAACAAGCCGTACCGGCTCAAGTGCCGCGCGCCGGGGTTTCCGCACCTCGCGGCGCTCGACGAGATGGTCCAGGGCCACATGCTGGCGGACGTAGTTGCGGTGATCGGCACGGCGGACGTCGTGTTCGGGGAGATCGACCGGTGAGTTCGCGGCGAGACGCGACCGCGGGCGCGCTGTCCGAGCACGTCCGCGCGGAGATCGACCAATGGCTCGCGAAGTTCCCGCCGGACCGGCGCCGCTCCGCGGTCATTGCCGCGTTGCACGCAGTGCAGCATGAGCACGGTCATCTCAGCCAGGAAAACATGGACGCGGTCGCGGCCTATCTGGGCCTGCCGCCGATCCAGGTGTACGAGGTGGCGAGCTTTTATTCGATGTTCGAGACCACG
>Ga0299906_10003949_pt1 | contig 12176 bp, 8 predicted proteins | sample RVTome_14_FD_200259 | JGI IMG/M metagenome (GOLD analysis project Ga0299906, IMG submission 200259) | Soil microbial communities from uranium-contaminated site in the Upper Colorado River Basin, Wyoming, United States - RVT145D125 (version 2) ...
GGCTTCTTGCCGCCCTTGCCGCCCGACGGCCGCACGTCGACGTGCTTCGCCTTCGCGCGCAGCGCGCCCACCGTCGCCTGCCCGCGCGGCACGTGCTGGAAGGGGTCGAAGCGGAAGTGTCGCATCGTGTTCGCGTGCGTCATGGCGTCGATGTCGCCGTCCGAGACGCCCGCGAGGCTCCGCCACAGGATCTCGGGCGAGTTCGGCCAGGTGCTGTCGGAGTGCGGGTAGTCGCACTCCCAGCTGATCGTGTCGATGCCGATCAGGTCGCGGTTGCGCACGCCGGCGGCGTCGTCGATGAAGCAGGTGACCACGTGCTCGCGGAACAGGTCGCTCGGCAGCCCGCCGCCGAACTGGTTGTGCGTCCAGGCGTGATGGTGCTTGTAGACGTAGTCGGCGCGCTCCAGGAAGTAGGGGATCCAGCCGATGCCGCCCTCGGAGAGCGCGAAGCGCAGGTTCTTGTAGCGCGGCAGGAACTTCGAGTAGGTGATCTCGTTGGCGAAGTTGAAGAGCGTGATGGGCGTGCCCGTGATCATGATCTCGACGGGCGCGCTCTGGTCCTGGAGGTTCATGCCGGTGCCCGAGCCGATGTGCACGCACAGCACCGTGCCTTCCTCGTCGCAGGCACGCCAGATCGGCTCCCAATGGTCGCTGTGCAGGGACGGGTAGCCGAGGCCGCTGGGCGTGTCGGGGAAGGTGACGGCGTGGCAGCCCTTCCTCGCGACGCGGCGGATCTCCGCGGCGGTGGCCTCCGGGTCCCACAGCATCGGCAGCGCGAGCGGGATGAAGCGGCCGGGCGCGCCGCCGCACCACTCGTCGATGTGCCAGTCGTTGTAGGCACGCGCCATCACCTGCGCGAGCTCCTTGTCGGGACAGCGCGAGAACAGCTCGCCGGTGAAGCCGGTCATCGACGCGAAGCAGAGCGAACCGAGCACGCCGTTCGCGTTCATGTCGTCGAGACGCGCGGCGAGATTCCAGCAGCCCTTGCGCAGCTGCGCGAGCGTGGTCGGCTCCATGCCGTACTCGTCGGGCGGCCGGCCGGCCACCGCATTGAGACCGACGTTCGGGATCTGTTGGTTCTCGAAGAACCAGGCGTCGCTGCCGTCCTGCTTGGTGAGCAGGCGAGGGGCGCGCTCCTTCCATTTCGCGGGCACGTGGCGCTCGAACATGTCGGGCGGCTCGCAGACGTGATCGTCGACCGAGACGAGGATCATGTCGTTCATCTGCATGGGGCCCTCCCGGTGCGCTGGGCGCAACGCCCCGGAGTATTTGACGGATCGTCAGATCGGTCAACTCCCGAAGCGTGCGCGCAGCTCGTGCTTCAGGATCTTGAGCGTCGCGTTCCGCGGCAGTGCCTCGACCAGCTCGAGCTGCTCCGGGATCTTCTGCGCCATCAGCCCGGCCTTCCGGCAATGCGCGTGCATCTCCTGGAAGCTCAGCGGCTCCGCCCCGGCGCGCAGCTCGACCACCGCACACACGCGCTCGCCGCGCTCCGCGTCGGGCAGCCCGATCACCGCCACAGCAAAGACGCTCGGGTGGGTCTGGAGCAGGTCCTCGATCTCGCGCGGGCTGATGTTCTCGCCCTTGCGGATGATCAGCTCCTTGCTGCGGCCGGTCAGCACGACGTGCCCGTCCGCGCGCACATGGCCGAGGTCGCCGGTGCGGAAGAAGCCGTCTTCGTCGAAGGCCTCGGCGCTGAGTGCGGGATCGGTGTAGCCGAGGCACAGCATCGGGCCGCGCACGCGGATCTCGCCGCCGACGACGCGCAGCTCGCAGCCCGCGACGGGCCGGCCGTCGCTGTTCGCGAGCTGCTCGTCGCTGTCCGCGGGCGTGCCGCTCGCGATCATCGGGCACTCCGTCATGCCGTAGCCGTGCACGATCGGGATGCCGAGCTCGCGCCGCACCTGCCAGAACAGCTCGGGCGGCTTCGGCGCGCCGCCGCCGGCGAGCAGGCGCAGCGAGGGCAGGATGGGAGTCCCCGGCTGCTTGCGCTGCTCGTTCAAGAAGGCCTGATAGAAGGCCGTGCTCCCACCCGAGATCGTGACACCGTGACGCCGGAATACCGCGAGCGCCTGCTCGGGCACGAAGCTCTCGAGCAGCACCACCGACATACCCTGGAGCAGCTGCATCACCAGGTAGTCGGGCCCGCCGATGTGCGTGTAGGGGAAGGGGATCGAGCCCATGTCGTCGGAGGTTGCAGAGAGCGCCACGGCGATCCCCGTCCCGCCCGCGATCAGCGTCGCATCCGTGTGTCGCACGCACTTCGGCGCCGCCGTCGTGCCCGAGGTCGAGTAGATCCAGCGCACCGCAGCGCCGTCACGTGGCGGAGGCGGGAGCCGAGCAGGGTCGCCCTCGGGCAGCACACCGTCCGCGAGGAGAACCTCGAAGCGGCCGGCGGCGTCGTCTCGCAGCGCGCGCGCCATCGCGAGATGGTCGAAGCCGCGGAACACGCCCGGTACCACGAGCCAGCGCGCACCCGTCTGCCGCAGCACCGCAGCGACCTCGCGCTCTCTATAGATGGGGAGGATCGGGTTCTGCACCGCGCCGAGCCGCGCGAGCCCGATCGACAGCAGCACGGCCTCGATGCGCGTCGGCAGCTGCCAGGTGACGGGCGTGCCCGGCCCGATCCCGAGCGCGAAGAGGCCCGCCGCGATGCGCTCCGCGCGGGCGCGAAACTCCGCGAAGGTCAGGTGCCGGTCGTGCTCGTCGATCAGCATCGTCCGGTCCGGGCTGGCGGCGCAGCGCTCCTCCAGCAGTTCCCAGAGTGTGTGCGCCGCCACTTCAGACGGGGCAGCTGACCCCGGTGCCGCCGAGGCCGCAGTAGCCGCCCGGGTTCTTGTGCAGGTACTGCTGGTGGTAGTCCTCGGCGAAGTAGAACTTCGGCGCCTCGCGGATCTCGCTGGTGACCCCGCCGTGGCCGCGCTGGCCGAGCGCCTTCGCATACGCGTCGCGCGAGGCCTCTGCCGCGGCAAGCTGCTGCGCGCCGTAGCAGTAGATCGCCGAGCGATACTGCGTGCCGACGTCGTTGCCCTGGCGCATGCCCTGTGTCGGGTCGTGGCTCTCCCAGAAGAGCTTGAGCAGCGCGCCATAGCTGATGCGCGCCGGGTCGAACACCACGCGCACGACCTCGCTGTGTCCGGTGAGTCCGCTGCACACTTCTTCGTAGCTCGGGTTCGGCGTCGAGCCGCCCGCGTAGCCGACCGCCGTGGTCCACACGCCGGGCGCCTGCCAGAAGATGCGCTCCGCGCCCCAGAAGCAGCCGAGGCCGAAGCAGGCGAGCTCGAGGTCGTCCGGGTAGGGCGGCAGCATCGGGTTGCCGAGCACGGCGTGGCGCGCGGCGACCGGCATCTTCTCGGCGCGGCCGGGCAGCGCCTGCTCGGGCGCCGGCACGCGCAGCTTCTTCTGCAGGAAAGCCATGACGGGTCCTCCTCGCGACGCGCAGCAGGATAGCCTTCGATGCGCGCAGCATCGCTTCCGGTACTCTGCGCCCGATGCGCATCGCCACCTGGAACGTGAACGGGCTGCGCGCCCGCCAGGACTTCCTGCTGGCCTGGCTGCGCCTGCGCGAGCCCGACGTGGTGGTGCTCCAAGAGCTGAAGCTGCACGACACGCAGTTCCCCCACGAGCTCTTCGCCGCGGCCGGCTACCAGGCCGCGGTGCACGGTCAGAAGAGCTGGAACGGCGTGGCGGTGCTCGCGAAGAAGCCCGTCGCGATCGTCCAGCTCGGGCTTCCCGGCCGGGAGGAGCAGGGCGCGCGGCTCGTGACCGCCGAGGTCGAGGGCGTGGCCGTCAGCAGCGTCTACATCCCGAACGGCAAGCACACCGGTCACGAGGACTTCCCGGGCAAGCTTGCCTGGCTCGACGCGCTCGCGGCGCATCTCGCCGCCGCGCACCGCCCGGATGCTGCGCTCGTCGTGGGCGGCGACTTCAACGTCTGCCCCGCGCCGCTCGACAGCTGGAACGAGGCGGCGCTGCGCGGCCACATCTTCCACACCGACGAGGAACGTGCGCGCTTCCAGCGCCTGCTCGACCAGGGCCTCTTCGACCTGTTCCGCGAGAAGAACCCGAGCGCGCGCGAGTTCTCGTGGTGGGACTACCGCGGCGGCGCCTTCCACAAGGGCGAGGGCCTGCGCATCGACTTCCTGCTCGGCAGCGCGCCACTGCTGGCGCGCCTCCGCTCCGTGACGATCGATCGCGAGTGGCGCAAGAAGCAGGCCGGGCTCACCGCCTCCGACCATGCGCCGGTGATCGCGGAGCTGGACTGAGCAAGCGAAGCGCGCAGTGAGCCGAAGGCGAACGGAGTCACGACAGCTCGGCTCCGAGCCACGGGACGTCTCCCGGTGCGCAGCCTGGATAGGGCTCCTAGAACACACTGCTCGCTCCTGCCGCGAGCAGCAGCGTGTAGACCAGCACGCGGAAGCGGCGCTCGTCGAGACGCTGGTGCGCCCATTCGCCGGCGGCGAGCGCGCCTGCGAGTACCGGGAGCAGCGCACCGGTGGCGAGCGCCGTGCCGCGGTCGAGGCGCCCGCCGAGCGCGTAGGCGACGGTCAGCGCGCTGCCGAGCACGAGCCATACACAGGAGAGCGTGGCGCGGAAGTTGCCCTTCGCGAGTGCGCTTCGCCCCAGCGTCCAGACCAGCAGCGGCCCGCCGGTCGAGAAGATGCCGTGGATCACGCCCGCGCCGAGCAGCGCGGTGACGCGCGCTGCGGGAGCGAGCGGGCGCGCGCCGGCCTCGGGGCGGGAGAGGCGCCAGAGCTCGAGCGCGGCGAGCGCCACCACGAAGGCGCCGAACAGCCGCCGCAGCACCTCCTGCGGCGCGCGCTCGAAGATGATCAGACCGACGCCGAGCCCGAGCCCCATCCAGGGCAGGATGCGCGCGAGCAGCAGGCGCCAGTCGATGTGCGCGCGGCCGCGCAGCGCGAGCGCGGCCGAGACCACCAGGCCGAGCGGGACGAACACCGGCAGCAGCTCGCCGATCGAGAACAGGTGCACGCCGAGCGCGAGCGCGATCACCGTCGCACCGAAGCCGGCGGTGGCCTCGACCGCGAACGAGAGTGCGACGACGCAGGCGAAGAGCCAGAAACGCGGCTCGCCTACTTCCAGTCGAACTTCTCCCCGAGGCTCTGCTCCGAAACCGCCCAGAGTCGCGCGGCGGCCTCTCGGTCGAGCGCCCAGGCTTCGGCGCCCATCGAACCCGGCGGCGGCGTGGTGCCCGACGCCTGGCAGTCCTCGAGGTAGAGACCGCCCTGGCCTTCGAGCTCGGGAGCCGTCACCGCCCAGCACTGCGTCGCCGCGCCCTGCTGCGGCGTCTTCCAGCCCGGCATGCCCGAGGACGAGCGCTCGCGCGCACGCGACTGGAGCTGCGCGATGTCCGCGGGCTGGAGGTGACGGCCCAGCTCGGTGGCGATCATGCCGGGGTGGAGGCCGAAGGCCCGCACGCCGTGCGGCGCGAGGCGCCGGTCGAGCTCGACGGCGTGCAGCACGTTCGCGCTCTTCGCCTGCCCGTAGGCCAGCCACTTGTCGTAGGGCCGGCGTTCGAAGTGGATGTCCTCGAACACCACGGGCGAGAAGCGGTGGCCGCCCGAGCTCGTCGAGGCCACGCGCGATGGCGCGCCGGCGCGCAGCGCGGGCGCGAGCAGCGCCGTCAGCAGGAAGTGACCGAAGTGGTTCGTCGCGAACTGCAGCTCCCAGCCTTCGGGTGTGCGTTCGAGCGGGCAGGCCATCACGCCCGCGTTGTTCAGGAGCAGGTGGAGCACGCGCTGCTCGGCGAGCCAGCTCTTCGCGAAGGCGCGCACGCTGTCGGGCCGGTCGAGCGCGAGCGGGCGCACCGACAGCTTCGCGCCTGGGTGTGCGGCGCGGATCATGCCCGCCACCTGCTCGGCCTTCGCGGTGTCGCGCGCCGTCAAGGTGACGGCGGCGCCGCGCGAAGCGAGCGCACGCGCCGTCTCGGCGCCGAGCCCGCCGGAGGCGCCGGTGACGATCGCGACCTTGCCGCCGAGGTCGATGCCCTCGAGCACCTGGTCCGTGGTGGACTGCCAGTCGAAGCGCCGCGCGCTGGCCATGAGATCCTCCAGTCCCGCGACTCTACCCCGCTTCACAGAACTTTACGCGGACGCAATCGGGGCGAAGCAGCCAGCTCCGATGCTCGAAGTATTCCACGCGCCCGAACCCAAGGGAGATTCGCATGACCGACAAGCCCCGACGCTTCTGGACGACCCGCCGCGCCTGGCTCGCAGCCGGAGCCCTCGGCCTGCTCGGGCTCGGTGCGATGGGAGTCGCGGCGGCGCCGCCCGCGCTGTTCGCGCACGCGCGCCACGGCTTCGGCCACTTCCGCTCGCACGGACTCAGCGAGGAGGACATCCGCTTCACCGTGAGCTGGGTGCTGCGCGAGGTGGACGCCAGCGACGAGCAGGTGGCCGCGGTGACCGCGATTGCGACGCGGGCCGCGACGGACCTGAAGGCGCTCCATGCGGAGCACCGCTCGCGCCGCGACGCCTTCACGCAGGCGCTGGTCGCAGCCGATCGCTCTGCTCTCGAGACGCTGCGCGGCGAAGAGCTCGCGGCGGTCGAGGGCGCGTCGCAGCGCATCGTCAGCGCGCTGGCCGACGCCGCCGAGGTGCTGACGCCCGAGCAGCGCCAGCGCCTGGCGGAGGCGCATGCGCGCCACCACGAGCAGCACGACTAGCGCGGGCGGCGTGGGGCGTGTCGAGGCTAGCGTTGCCCGACGCGCCCCGGATATCGCCTTGACGCAACGCGTGCTGCTCATCGACGACGACGCCGCGCTCACGCGCCTGGTGAGCGAGTACCTCGCTGGCGCTGGCTTCGCGGTCGAGGCGGCGGGCGACGCGGCCGCCGGCCTCGCCGCGCTGCGGCGCGCCGCGCCCAGCGGTCGCCCTTTCGATCTGCTGGTCCTCGACCTGATGCTGCCCGACGCCGACGGCCTCGAGCTGTGCCGGCGGCTGCGCGGCGACGTCGATGCGGCGCTCGCGGCGCTCCCGATCGTGATGCTGACCGCGCGCGGGGACGAAGCCGACCGCATCGTGGGCCTCGAGCTGGGCGCCGACGACTACCTGGCAAAACCCTTCCACCCGCGCGAGCTGCTGGCGCGCATGCGCGCGGTGCTGCGGCGCGCGCTGCAGGGTGCGGCCCGCGGCGAGGCGCCGCTGCGCTTCGGCCGCCTCGAGATCGATCGCGCGGCGCGCGTGGCGCGTGTGGACGGCGAGGAGCGCGCGCTCACCAGCCACCAGTTCGACCTGCTCGTCGCGCTCGCCGAGAGCGCAGGCCGCGTGCTCTCGCGCGACGCGCTGATGTCGCGACTGCGCGGGCGCGACCTCGAGCCCTTCGATCGCAGCATCGACGTGCACGTCTCGCGCATCCGCGCCGCTCTCGAGGACGACCCTGCGCGGCCGCGCCGCATCCTCACGGTGCGCGGCGTCGGCTACGTGTTCGCGAGCCGACAGGACGACGAGCCGTGAGCCGACTCTATCTCCGGATGTACGTCGCGTTGCTCGCGGTGGTGATCGTGTTCTTCGCGAGCTCGTCGCTGCTGTTCTTCTGGCACCGCGGCGACACGCGCGAGGGTGCAATGCTCGGCGCCGCCGCGAGGGTCGCGTCCTTCGCGCTCGCCGCACCCGAGGCACCCGCCCCGGACCAGAGACAAAGCCTCCAGGAACTCTCGACCGTTCTCGGCCTCGGCGTCGCACTCTTCGACGCCGAGGGGCGCCGGCTCGCGGAGGCCGGCAGCTTCGCGCCGCTGCCCGACGTCTCGCGCAGCGAGAGCTATCTCGAGGGCGGGCCGCGGCACCACGCGCTGCTGCTGCGGCTGGCCGACGGGCGCTGGCTCTCGGTCCGCTTGCCGCCGACGCCGCACCGTCATGGCGGCTTCGTCGCGAGCCTCGCGCTGCTTGCCGGCCTGCTCGCACTCGTGGCGTGGCCGCTCGCGCGCAGCCTGACGCGCCGCATCGAGTCGCTGAGCGCGCGAGTCGAGGCCTTCGGCCGCGGCGAGCTCGGGGCGCGCGCCGAGGTGCGCGGGAGCGACGAGGTCGCGCGCCTCGCGGCGAGCTTCAACGACGCGGCCGGGCGCATCGAGGCGCTGGTGGCGACGCAGCGCACGCTGCTCGCGAGCGCCTCGCACGCGCTGCGCTCGCCGCTGGCGCGGCTGCGCGTCGCGGCCGAGCTGATGGCCGGCGATGCACCACCGGCACCCGAGCGCGTCGCGGCGCTTCGCGATCAGTTGGCGCGCGAGGTGGCGTCGCTCGACGCCGCCGTCGAGGAGCTGCTCGCCGTGAGTCGGCTCGAGCTCGGCGCCGCGACGCAGGTGCCCGTCGACGTGCTCGCGCTCGCGGCCGAGGAGGCCGCGCGCGCCGGCGCCGAGCTGACGGGCGCGCCCGCGAGCGTGACGGGCGACGCGCGCAGCCTGCGCCATCTGCTGCGCAACCTGCTCGAGAACGCGCGTCGTCACGCACCGGGAGGGGCGGTGGCGCTCACGGTCGAGCCGATCGATTCGGCGTGGCCGGACGCAGGCGCGCGCATCGAGGTGGCCGACCGCGGCCCCGGCGTGCCCGAGGCCGAGCGCGACCGCATCTTCGAGCCATTTGCGAAGGGATCTTTGGCGCCCGCCGAAGCCGGCGTCGGCCTCGGCCTCGCGATCGTGCGCCAGGTCGCGCGCCACCACGGCGGCGACGTGCGCGTCCGCGCCCGCGAAGGCGGCGGTAGCGTGTTCGAGGTGACGCTGAGCGGACGCGTCACGCCTGGTTAGGCGCGCGCGGTCCGCGTAGCGGCAGCCAGTGCCCGCCGGCGCTCCACTGCCGCCAGCCCCAGCGCAGCCAGCCCACCAGTGCCTGCGCCACCCACAGCGCCCAGGCCAGCATGACGAGGCGGTAGAACCAGAGCGAGAGCGACAGCAGCCACGGCTGCGGCAGCAGCGCCGCGGCGCGGTCCTGGTACCAGCGCAGCACGCCGTACTCCGAAGCGTTGCCCGCGATCTGCATCGAAGGCGTGCCGAGCAGGCCCATCTGGATCGCGATCAGCAGCGCGACGAGCGCGGCGAGCGTGAGCCCGGCGAGCACGATCTGGAGCAGATCGAAGGCGGCGGGCGAGCGCGTGCGCTCGCGCTCCGACAGTCGCCCGCGCCAGCCGAGCGCGAGCAGCCACACCGCAACCAGCGCGGCGGCGGGCAGCGGTGCCTGCGTCAGGCCCACGCCGAGCAACAGCCAGTGCCGGGTGCGCAGCGGCGTCCACGGCACGCGCCCGAGCGCGATCGCGAGGACGGCCACGACGCAAAGGATGGGCCAGAACAACAGCGTCGGGCCGAGCCGCGGCCCGCCCACGAACAGCAGCCAGCGTCCCTCCGCTGGCGTGATCTCGACGTGCGCGTTCACCGACGCAAGCCCGAGATCCACGGCCGGGCCCTCGAACCAGGCCGAGATGCCGCGCGGCTCGCGCCAGGCGAGCCCGACGGCGTGCGCGCCGGGCGCCAGCGCGATCGGAACGCGCCGCCCCTCCTGCCTCAATGGCTGGACGACACCATCGAATGTCAGCTCGGTCAGCTCGGCGCCCTCGGGCAGCGTCACGAAATGTTGCCCGCCCTGGCTGCTACGCAGCGCGAGCGCGAGCGTGGCGTCCGTCGCACGCAGCCCCGGCCGCACGCCGAGCTCACTGCGGTCGATGGTGAGCGTGTCGCCGCCCGCGCCCTCCGGCTTCTCCACCGCGAGCGAGAGCTTCTCGCCCGGCCAGGGGCGCCATTCGCGGAGCCGCCGGCCGGCGGCCGGGGCATCCACGGCCGGGATGCCCTGCGGCGTCACGTGCCAGAGCGGACTCGGGTCGAGGCGCCACACTTCCGTCCACGCCACGTCGCGCGGCGCTTCGAGGCTGAGCGACGCACTCGGGGCGAGAATGCTCGTCCAGCCCGTCGCGGCCGCGCCCGGCGCGAGCGTCACCAGGGCGCGGCCGTCCGCGACCTGTACGCCCGGCGTGGTGACCGACTCGCCCGGCAGCAGCGGCACCTCGATCAGCACGGCGCCTTCGGGCGGCGCAATGCGCAGCACCTGCGTCGTGGCCTGCCAGCTGAGGCCGAGCGAGAGCGTGCGCTCGACGCTCACGAAGGGCGGGATCGCCGTCGGCTCGAGGCTCGCGGCGGGCTCGGCCGCGCTCGACTCGGCCGCGGCGTCGCGCACGAGCTGGAGCGCGCCCGAGGCGCGCCCGTCCGGGCGCACGCCGAGCAGCGTCCAGCCGCGCGGCGGGCTGGTCAGCTCGACGCGCTGCGGCCTGAGCGGCAGGGGGATCTCGACGTTCGCCCGCCCCGGGAGCCCGCCCGCGAGCAGCAGCGTGTGGTTGCCCGCAGCCAGTCGCAGCCAGAGCTGGCCGTCGGCATCGCGTCGCACCGCGTCCGCGGCGACCCCGTCGATCGCGATCACGTCGGGCTGGAAGCCGGCGCCCTCGCCACCGCCGGGCAGCGGGACCGCGCTCTCGGCAGCGACGTCGACCGACAGGCGCAGCTCGAGCCGGTTCGGGCTGACTTCGAGCGCGAGGCGCGAGGCGGTCGCGCAGCTCGGATGGCAGCTCGGCGCCTCGAGCAGGCGCTCGCGCAGCTCGCCGAGCAGCTCGGGCGTCGGAAGCTCGGCGCGGGCCTGCGTTGCCGCGAGGGCGACGAGCGCAACGAGCGTCGTGCCGATGATGGGTGGTGCGCCGCCGCGGCCGCGCCTGGTGAGCGTTCCGGCGAGGCGTCCGAACACGAGCAGCACCAGCGCGGCCAGCAGCGCGACGCGCAAGATCGCGAACGCGCCCGAGAGCCAGGGCGGCAGCAGCCAGAGCACGAGCTCCTGCCCGCGCGGGGCGGGGCCGCTCCAGTGCAGCGTGACGAGCTGCCAGGCCCAGTCAGGCCGTCCTGGACCGGTCTGGATCTTTGCATCCGGGTCGGGCGCATAGTCGAGATAGCCGAGCGAGCGGGGCTTCCGCTTTGCGTACGCGGCCGGCGCCTGGCTTGCCATGACGCGGCCAACGGATTCCATCGCCGGCTCGGCGAGCACCTCCGGTGCCTGCGCCGCCTGTCCCTCTACGCCCTGCGCGACCGCTGCCTGCCAGGGCCTCTCGAGTGCGGGGAACAGGCCCGCGCGCAGCTGCGAGACGGCGAACGGGATCGCGAGCACGACGAGCGCCGCGAGCGAGGCGAGGCGGAGGGCGCGCACCGCGCTCGCGAGGCGGCCCTCCGGCACCACGCGCCGCAGCGCCTCGGCGGCGAGCACCGCCAGCCAGACCCACTGCGGGGCGCCCGCCTCGGTGTAGGTGAGCGCGAGGGTCACGAGCGCGAGCACACCGGCGGCGAGGCCGAACAGGCGCAGCGCGGCCATCGCCACCACCATCACCACGAACAGGTCGAGCAGCGTCCAGCCCGCGATCCAGGTCGGCGTCGCGCGGTCGACGCCCGAGGCGTGCAGCAGGCGCCAGCCGGGCGGGAGCTGGAGCGTGGCCGCGAGCGCGTCGAAGTCGTGGTCCCAGCCCACGGCAGGCAGCCGCCGCGCCCCGCTTTCCACGCGGCTGTCGGCCTCCAGTGCGAGCGGGCCGAGCGGTAGCTCGACACCCAGCTGTGTCACACCCGTGCGGCGCGTGACGGGTTGATCGGCACCGTTCACGGCCGCACGTCCGAGCGTCGTCGAATCCCCCATCTCGAGCCGCGTCGCCGCGCGCAGCTCCCCCTCGATGCGGTCGGCGACCGTCGCGCCGCCCCCGTCGAAGTCGAGATGCCAGGTGCGCTGCAGCGAGAGGCGATCGGCGCCGCCAGCTTCGTCCCCGCGCCGCTTCGCGACCAGCCGCAGCCCGCCGCCCGGCTCGACGCGATACGCGGGCAGGCTCTTCCACGCTTCGGGCAGCTCGGTCTGCGAGGGGTCCACCGAGGCCGCGCCTTCGATCTCGATCAGGCGCAGCTCCGGTCGCGTCTCGACCGACCACACCTCGCTCGCGTCCCACGGCGCGCCGTCCGGCTGCGCCGGCAGCACGAGCTCGTTCACGGGTCCGCGGTGCCGCGCCACCAGCTCGAGGGTCCAGTTGCCCGGCCGCAGCTGCACGCGCAAGCGGCCATCGGGCTCGAGACGCGCGGGAAGCGGGCCCCGCAGACTCACCGGCACGAAGCCGTCCGGCAGCGCGCGGCCGAGCAACTCGTCGCGCGCCGCGCCCGCCAC
>Ga0299906_10003950_pt1 | contig 12174 bp, 12 predicted proteins | sample RVTome_14_FD_200259 | JGI IMG/M metagenome (GOLD analysis project Ga0299906, IMG submission 200259) | Soil microbial communities from uranium-contaminated site in the Upper Colorado River Basin, Wyoming, United States - RVT145D125 (version 2) ...
TGGACCATCAAAGGCGAAGCATACTTTAATCTCAGCTCAATGACAAGCGGTCAAGAAAACATTATCTCATTTGAGTTTGAGGCTTAAGATCGTTTAGATTAAACAAACATAACTTTAGTATCTTTTTTTGAGTCCAAAGATCCAAGATGCTGCTTAGCTCATATTCTGCAAATAATCTAATTCATGCTGCAGAGTTTTTACTTGATCTCACCAAGACTCTCAATGGAGAGATAACAAATCTCCAAAAGCTAAAGGATGAAGTTGAGCAACAACAAGAAGAAGCACACAAACAAGGCCAGATTGTCAAAAAAATGACCAATTACTTAAGTGACGAATTAGGAAGACTGGAACTGCGAACAGATAATTCACCAGTCTTGCTTGGTAGTAACTTAGAAAAGCTTACTCAGACGGAAACCAAACTGCGTCTTTTGAGGGGAAGGCTAACTGATTTCGTAGAAAGTGATGATGCCAATAATCTGAAAAAATCTGACTCGCCACTTGCAGATGCCCTAAAACACTACGAGTCGTTTTTACTTGAGCTTACCAACACGTTAAATGAGAAAATACCGCAACTTGAAAAAATAATTCACAGAATCAGAGGAGAAAGTAGGGAAGCGCAGCAGCAAAAGCTCTTGTTAAAAGAAATTGTAGAGTTGTTCAACGATGAACTTGAGGAGCTTGATCTGGCATTCTGTGAGTTGAAGGAAAAGACAAGTGTATCATAAAATAATAAAATTATGATAATTTGTCTATATGAAAAAAAATTTAGAAAAGTTATATAAGATCTGGGGGCAGATTTTAAGCAAATGGCAGAAGCATCATTAGCAGCATTTGGCTCAGCAATTGGGGTTTCCATTGCATTGGCAGTAGTCTTATTTGCACTACGCGGCAAAGGTCATCCTGAAGCACTCGAGTAAACAGCCCTCTTTAGCTTTTTTACTTTTTTTACCTAGTTTACTTTTTGATACTAAACATTTCTGATAATGAAAATTGTTTGCCTTCGTGTCTTTTGATATAACATCTTTCATAATATTGGCAGCCTGAACATTCCAGCGACGGCTCAAGAATTGGCGCCTTTTTCTCTCCAATCAGATTGCTAAACACTCGCACTCGACGCAGTATCTCCTCAAACATCTTCTTTTCCCTTAATACTGAAAAAGACGACTCTCCTCCATCATTTGTGATGTATATGACTACGCCGTCAGTCTTGTTAAAAATCCACATACATGCATTAAGATACAAAATATCTGACGCAAAGGGCATTTCAGGAAGAGAGGAAACCATCTTGAAGAGAATTACAATATCGTCTACTATCATATCTGCTTGACCTTTGAACTTGATCTCATCTATGGCAAACTCGCCGACCTTGGAGCCATATGGTAGCTTTCTAATTAGGCCTTCAAATAAACTACCAAAAACCCTGTTTTCTGGTTCTAATCTATCAAACCTATCAAAATAAGATCTCCTCAAACATCGAACAACCTCATGCAGGAAAACTGTCTTGTTGTCTTGCGGATTGGACAGCTGCATCTCTGTTTCTTTTGTTATTGCATCAATGGCGCTAGAAACGGTATCCCTATAGTTTCTGTCCCCCATCATGATGCTTTTTCACTCCTTAGCTGAGAAGCCTCGTAAGTTGCTTTGAAATTCTATCGGAAAATGCAAGTGTGACAAAGTGCAAGCCAAAGCCAATTACTGCACCGACTAGAAGATTTGATGTAGTAAAATAGATCCCTAAAAACACGCCAAGTGCTGGAATTGTAAGAATTAAGGCCAAAAAGGTGCTAACCCAAACAGTGTTTACCAATACCTCGGCAGTAATTTCGGTTTTCTTTTTGTGAATCCTTATCATTAATGGCTTTACGAGCCCTGTACCATATATAATTGCAGATTACCCTTGTTCTTCTATTATGAGCCTTGACATCGTTGTTTGTGGCGCGATTTTTTGCTCAACTGCAAAGGCAATTGCAGAAATGTTTCTTACTTCATAGGCAGTAAGCTTTGTGATTCCAATAATTGTTGCAAAGCTGAACATTTTGGTAAATGATCTGTTTACTGCCTTGTAGATTGCCATCTCAAACGAATGCTCAAACTGCGATATTGCCTCAATACTGTCTTCTGTTTGTGGCACTAAATCCTTGTAGCGAGTCGTTAGGAGCTCATCTAGAACATTTTTTACAGAATCACAAGAGATCATCTTTCCAAGTAAATCTTGCGGAATGCTTGGAGTGTGGGTTACAATGAGGTTCTTTATCTGTTCTTCATCTAGACCCCAAAACTTGCCCCTCAAAATTGAAAGTATGTTATAAAAGTCAATGTCCATTCCAGCTAACCTGACTACGTCTCTGTCCCTAGAAATTCGAACGGCACGACCAAGTTGCTGATACAAAATTTTGTCAAGAAAAACATCAAAGATTTGGACATTTTTTTTCTCATTGTATAGCGCAGCTGCTTTTGCTACTTCCTCACCAAACTCAATTGCACCAAGGGTTGTAACTGCTTCTTCAAGATCCTTTGAAACGAGGGCTTTTACAACAATGTCTCTTTGGTTAATGAGCTCTTCTGCATGCAGGTTAAGGTGAGGCTCAATCTCTTCTTGTGATTTACCAAGTGCCTTTCCCTTCAGGATCTGCTTTAGGTTGGTAATGATGAATTTAAGATAATATACGTCCAAAATATCAGAGTGACCGGCAGTTTTGCTAATTGAATAATGGATATCTGCAAGCTTACTTCTAAGCGCAGATTCGACTTTGGCTGCAGTAAAAGGCTTTGATATCTTAGATATTGCATCAGCATATTTCGTGTTTTTTATTCTTGTAATGAGCTCATCCAAATCTCTCGATTCTGCCAAAGTCTGGAGTTCTGCCCTTGTTAGCAGTCTTCCACGTTGGCTAAATGATTTTACTGATGCAAAAATCTTCTGTGAACCGGCAGAAGCCATTATTTTGTCGTGTATTTACAATGGATTTTAATGTTTGGGGAATTTTTGCCAAATTATTTGAAATTTAGTTGATGCTCTTAAGAAAATTCAACGCTTTTTCCTTTTCTGATTTGGACATGACAATAAAACTTTCGAGAAATTCCTTCTGAATCAAAATTGTCTCATCTGATACTTGCATAAATCGTGTCTTGTCAAATGGTAAAAGATCGTCAATCCTACCATCACAATATGCCTTAACATAGCTTCTAAACAAAGAATAAACAAATCGGGGAGCAAATTTTACCAAAGTTTCAATTTGTCCCTGAAATTCTTTATCGACATCATGGTGTTGAGTAAAAAATTTCTCCAAAATCTTCTCCCTACCAATAATCTCATCTAGTGCTACCGAAACCAAAAGCCCTTTGTTTGTAAGCTGATAGTAAGGCATGCCTTTTTCTTGCAATGCCCTAGGCCCCCTTCTCAGTGGCAGTCGTCCCGCCTCCTCAACAATTCCAAGTGGAATGAGTATCTCATCAAAGTCACGAAATATGCCAGAGTAGATATTCTTCCAAACCGTCCCGTTTTCTTGAGCAATTTTCTGAGCAATTGCAGTTCTTGTCATCTGTGAAGGATTGTTTTGCGTTGCTAAACTAACAATTATGGCCCTCTGACGCAGTGCTTCACCTGTTAGCTCGTCATGTTTTGTCTTAAACGTCTCAAATATGGCAAGTTTTGTTTCTATGGTATTACTCATAGCATAATTTTGCAATTTTATGTTATTATCTTAAAATGAATCTATATAACAATTTACTTTTTTTGTGACTGAAACTTCCCTATCCTTAAATAATTTTCACTTTTCCAAACCTCAATGAAGAACAGGAATCACAAGTATGCTCTATTGCTTGTGATAGCAGTTGCCGCAACATCAACGGGAGTATTATCTCACGCTTATGCACAGCAAACAACCGACGGAATGGATGGTTATGTGCTAGGCACAAGTGGGATTTACACCGGAAACGCAAATGAGTGTTGGTATGACAACGGCGAGGGAGGAATGCTTCCTTGTAGAATTGATACTGGCGATACCGCATGGATACTTACAGCAACATCTCTGGTCTTATTCATGACCCCAGGTGTCGCATTCTTCTATGGCGGTTTGGCCAGATCAAAGAACGCTGTCAACACTATTGGCATGGTCTTAGTTGTAATGGGTCTCATCTCAGTACAATGGGTCCTTTGGGGCTACACGTTAGCCTTTGGTCCAAATGACAATGACGCAAACCTCTACATGGGCGCACTAGACTATGTTGGATTCAACAAAGTCTCCCACTATGCACCTCTAGGTGAGCTTGGTCCATGTGCAGATACATGGTCAGCAGCATATCAAATGAATGCCATGGTGGACGCCGAGCAGTGTAGTGTAGGTTGGCCAGGTACAGTACCACACCAGATGTTCGCAGTATTCCAATTGACATTCGCAATCATCACACCGGCACTAATCGTTGGTGGACTGATTGACAGAATCAAGTTCAGCGCCTTAGTGATCTTCATTCTCTTATGGGCAACCTTTGTCTATGACCCACTAGCACACTGGGTCTGGGGCGGAGGATTCATCGGAGGAGGATCATTAGACCTCAATCCAGATCTGTCACCAAGCTTCGGACTAGACTTTGCAGGCGGAACCGTAGTCCACATATCATCCGGATTTGCAGCACTCGCAGGTGCACTAGTCCTAGGAAGAAGACTGGGATACGGCAAGGTCCCAATGGAACCACACAACATACCGTTTGTGGTCTTGGGAGCAAGCATGCTCTGGTTTGGTTGGTTCGGATTCAACGCAGGAAGCGAAGTGATGGTCGATGGCATTACTGTAAGCGCATGGGTTGTGACAAACACCGCAACAGGCATGGCAGTACTCACATGGCTGCTTATGTCATGGGCACACACAGGCAAACCAAGCATTGTAGGTGCAGCAACAGGTGCAGTAGCTGGACTAGTAGCAATTACACCAGCCTCAGGTTGGGTAGGACCTATGGCATCAATCATAATCGGAATTGCAGCAGGAACTATATGCTATGGATGCGTTGCATTCAAGAATTCCAGAAAATGGGACGATGCACTAGACGTCTGGGGAGTCCACGGAATGGGAGGCTTTACAGGAGCAGTGCTCACTGGAACATTAGCTAGCCCACACATCTGGGACACAGGCGACGGAATCGGCGCATGGACTGGAACACCAGAAGGCTACGAGCAACAAGCTATCAACATCATAGGTGCGTTAATGTCTGTAGGATACGCATTTGGCGTCACTATTGTCATCCTAAAGATAATGGATGCAGTATGGCCAGGCGGAATCAGGGTCACTCCAAAAGAAGAAGAAATTGGACTTGATCTAGCACAACACGGCGAAAGAGCATACGTAAACGAATAAAACCCAAAACCTCTTTTCTTTTTGTTTTTTTAAGAAAATGAATTTAATGTTTATTGAATCTAGTTGAACTGTGTTAATTACACCAAAAGAGCTTGCAAAAGAACTGGATAACCCAAACCTAATACTAATTGATTGCCGCTCCTTTAAGGAATACTCACAAGGACACGTTCCAGGCGCTGTAAACTTGGATTTGTTTGGATTTCACTGGTTTGATACATCAAAGGAAGGACTCGAATCCTTTAACGAACAAAGCAAAAGAATCCTATCGTTTGTGGGAATCACTGATGAAAAAAAAGTGGTATTTTATGACGATGTATCGGGGATGCTTGCAGCAAGGGGAGTTTGGTTGCTGCTATACTTCTCACACAAAAACGTCTTGATGCTAGATGGTGGTATAAAAAAATGGCAATTAGAAGGATTACCACTGGAACAAAAAACAAATGGATTTACACCATCAAAATTTGACGGAAAGATAAACCTTGACATCATAACAGGATATGAACATCTAAACAAAAATCTGAACAGATTGCTGATATTAGATGCACGCTCAAAAGAAGAATATGATGGGGATGTAATTAGGGGAGCACGTCGCGGTCACATACCGGGTGCAGTCAATATTGATTGGAACCTCAACATATCGGAAGATGGGGCCTTTAAGGACGAAAAATCCCTTTCCGAACTGTACAAGTTTCCAAAAGACACAGAAATTGTAACATACTGTCAGGGTGCATATAGGGCTGCAAACTCGTTTTTAGTCCTAAAAAAACTCGGCTTCCAAAATGTCAAAGTGTATCTCGGGTCTTGGGGAGAATGGGCAAACAGAATAGATCTACCGGTGGAATGATTACTTTTTTTTCCAGATTAGCTGATTGTACAATAATTCTGGCACAACCTGTCTGAACGGCTGTGCTCCCCCATCGTACCACTTTGTAAAGAATTCATAGAGATGAAGCCTGAGGGACTGGATGTAAACAATTAATCCTTCAATCATCATGATACCGATATTTCCACCAACAATCATTGCAATTCCGGCTGGTGATGAAAAGCCACCAAAAGACGCAAATGAGTTGTTTACAGTAAGCAACAAGGCAGCATGAACTAGCAGCATGATCCCAATTCGCGCATAGCTAATTGTGTGCGAGAGACACTCTACTGTTTTTCCTAAAAACACTTCCATTACCACGTTAGCTACACTACCCCCCTCCTCTGGATGGTGTTTCGTATGCAAAATCCCACCAACCATCATTACTACCATTGATGCTATGACTACGATTATTGAAATTCTTGTAATTATCCAGACTTGAGCCCAGTCGCCCAAAAATACGGTTACCCATGGAACTGCCTCAGTATGAACTCGAGAATACATATTAGTAACATCATAGCCTGAGCCGATTGCGCACATCATAACTACTACAATCCCACCATACAAAGTCAAGTTTGGAATTGCCTCGGTAAACATTATCATCTTGTGACCTTCCCTGTGTAGTTTCCTGATTCGAAGTAGGAATGCCCACACGAGGTGGATTATTCCCAAAAATATTGAAACCTTGAGTATTGTGATGACCTGATCAAAGGTTAGCTCAGCTACGGTAATCACTCCCACTAACCACGAAATTGGATGGAGTGGACCTTCAAGTAATTTTTCAAAAGGTTCTAGGTGATCTATGTGGAATCCAAACATCTCACCTACTCCAACACCTGCGACAGCAGCAGATGCACCAGAAATTGCAATTAACATCCCCCACCTTGAGAGGGTTCCCTGCCCTTTGAGTTTGAAGATTAATCCAAACCCCATAAGCAAAAGACCATGCCCCAAATCTGCAAACATTATTCCATAAAATATTGGCCACATCAAGGCGATCATTGGAGTCGGATCTGCCTCACCGCGCTTTGGAATTCCCTGACTCCTGGTTATGACTTCAAAGGTTCTAATCCATCTTTTGTTATTAAACAGAGTCGGTCTGTTCTGCAACATTTTTGGATCTCTAATGTCTTCTGTAATCGACATCCATTGTTTTGTAACGTCCTTAAACTTGGCTTCCATGTTTTTTGGAATGTATCCCTGAATTACTGCAAATCTTTTTGTTCCGCCAGGTTTGCGAAGTGTCTCTAGTACTTCTTTTGCAAGAAAAGCACTCTCATGTAAAGACAAAATATCGCCTCGAATTGATTTTTTTGTTGTCAGAATCTCCGCTTGTAATTTCTTTTGTTTTTGTGTAAGCTCGCCTAGTTTTGACTCGATTAACGAATATGCCTGCGATGGAACCTGCGGCAGCTCACGTGGAATTACAAATGGGTTGGAGTTGAAAGCACGAAAGACCTTCAGAACTTTATCTGCATCTGTTGCACTAGCAATCACAATAACTGCAACTTTGTCCTTTGTCTCAAGCTCGTAGCGGTATATTGTTATCCCTTCTAGAGAACGACTTATCTCAGCAAATTTGTCAGAATCAATCACAAAAAGATTGGTGTAAAAATGCTTCATTAATCCAAAGCCCTCAACATCCACATTCAGTTTCTTTACTACATCAAATGTTTCCTGTATTGTGGAGTACTCATCAATGGATTTGCGCGTTGCAGCTGCCTCTTCTAGTAGTTTGGCAGGTTTGTCGATAATTTGCGGGCTTTTTTGCTCTACATTAGCTATCATGGTCTGGATCTCGTCAAGCTCGTATTGTTTTTTCTTGATAACAGTACCTTTGAACAAAATTTCCATCATTCCAACTTGTAGCGGAATCTGAAGTCCCTTCACAACGTCATCAATTGACTGGTAGGACTTTTGAGCACGCAAGAGCAGATCATCTATTTCTGGTGTTACAATGTCGTTTTCTGTCTCTATTTTATGAAACCATTCAAATTCAGCAAGGCGAGAAACTGCATGTGGCGATTCTGATCTAGGTAAAATTATACTCCCTAATTTTAGCTCAGCAACAACCAAGTCAATTTACGGTTTAGAGGACGATTTTAAAATCTTTCCAAACATTAAAATCCATTTATGCCTGCAGCCAAAATAATGGGTGTTGATTCTGCACTTGAACGCACTGTAGAAAAAATTCTTCAAAGCACAGAAGAACAGATCTTGGCAAGCCTACAAGGATCCCTAAAATCATCACAAGAGACACTTTCAAACTCTAGAGCCTTGCTGGAACAAGAATATGACAAAATACTTTCTGAGGGCAAAAAGGAGGCGGAAAAGCTAGAAAAACAAATCATAGGTAATGCAGATCTTGAGGCTAGAAATAAACAACTTTTGCTTGTTGAAGAGTCCATTGAAAAGGTCTTTGATGCTGCTATAAAAAAAATCAAAGACTCTGATCGCAATAAAGATTACACTAAATTAATTTCATTGTTGTTAGAAGAATCGATTAACACCATAGGCACTTCTGATATTATAATTCAAACAAATTCAAAGGACAAGCCAGCTGTCGAGTCCTCACTTTCAAAATTTCCAGGAGCAACACTTTCGTCCGATCCAATTGAATGTCTTGGCGGAATCAAGGTTCAATCAAAGGACGGCACTATGACATTTGATAATACAATTGATGCAAGGATTGAACGTCTGAAGCCTTTAATAAGGAAGAATATTGCATCAAAATTCGGAAGGTAGGGTATATGGTAGCAAAGGGTAGGATTGTTTGGGTTAGTGGTCCTGCAGTAAGAGCAGACGGAATGTCTGATGCAAAAATGTATGAGACCGTTTCTGTAGGTGATGCAAAGCTCATTGGGGAGGTAATTCGTCTTACGGGAGACGTTGCATTTATTCAAGTTTACGAATCTACAAGTGGATTAAAACCAGGTGAGCCTGTAGTCGGAACAGGAAATCCGCTAAGTGTTTTGCTTGGACCTGGAATCATTGGACAAATTTATGATGGAATTCAAAGACCATTAAAGGATCTTGCACAAAAGTCTGGTTCCTTTATCGGCAGAGGCATTACAACAACGCCAGTCGATATGTCAAAAAAGTACAACTTCAAGCCTCTCGTCAAAGTAGGCGATGAGGTTAAGCCTGGTAGCGTAATTGGCACAGTAAAGGAAACCGATCTAATTGATCACAGCATAATGGTTCCCCCAGATCATCCTGGTGGAAAAATAAAAAAGATTATCGGTGAAGGCGAATATGATCTTGAAACAGAATTAGCTACTACCAGTGATAGCAAAGTTCCACTCAAGATGTATCATTATTGGCCTGTTAGAAAGCCGCGACCATACAAGAGCAGATACGACCCGACCGTTCCGCTTCTGACCGGCCAGCGCGTCATTGACACATTCTTTCCAATTGCAAAGGGAGGAACAGGTTCAATTCCGGGAGCATTTGGCACAGGCAAGACAGTCACTTTGCACCAAATTGCAAAGTGGGCAGATTCTCAAGTTGTAGTTTACATTGGATGTGGTGAGCGAGGAAACGAAATGACCGAAGTACTCGTCGAGTTTCCACACCTAAAAGACCCAAGGACTGGTAAGCCACTCATGGACAGAACGGTTCTTGTTGCAAACACAAGCAACATGCCAGTGGCTGCAAGGGAGGCAAGCATCTACACTGGTGTAACAATTGCAGAATATTATCGCGACATGGGCAAAGACGTAGTTCTAGTAGCTGACTCAACAAGCAGATGGGCAGAGGCCCTAAGAGAAATGAGTGGAAGGCTAGAAGAGATGCCAGCAGAAGAAGGATATCCATCATACCTCGCATCAAGATTGGCAGAATTTTACGAAAGAGCAGGACGTGTGAGAGCACAAGGCTCCCCAGATCGTGATGGCTCTGTAACTCTAATTGGCGCAGTCTCTCCATCTGGCGGTGACTTTACCGAACCAGTAACAACCCACACGATGAGATTCATCAAAACCTTCTGGGCACTTGATGCCAAACTAGCATATTCAAGACATTATCCATCAATTAACTGGATGAACAGCTATTCTGGATATCTATCCGATATTGGCAAGTGGTGGAGCGAAAACGTTAGCAAAGACTGGTTTGAAACAAGACGCGAGGCATACGGAATATTACAAAGAGAGGACACACTAAAAGAAATCGTAAGACTCCTTGGACCTGAAGCACTTCCTGATGAAGAAAAACTGATTCTTGAAGTAGCAAGAATGATAAAAATTGGAATCTTGCAACAAAACTCTTTTGATGAGGTCGACACGTATTGCAGCCCGCAAAAACAATTCAAACTCCTGACATTACTTGTTGAGTTCTACAAAAAGGGTCAAACTGCGCTAAAGGAGGGTGCATCACTTGCGGACATTAGAGCAATGCCAATTATTGCGACACTACTCAAAGCAAGAATGGAAGTTAAAGAAGATGAATTAGCCAAACTAGATCAGCTGATGACCACGATAGATCAAGAATTCAAAAAGATTACTGGAGTAAAGGTGGCAGCTTGAGCACACAGGGCGGAGTTCAGTATAGTAAAATTGCAGAAATCAAAGGTCCACTAGTAATTGTAGACGGAGTGGAAAGCGTAGCATTTGATGAGCTTGTAGAAATCCAAATGACAGACGGACAAAAAAGACTAGGCAAAGTACTAGAGGTTGGAAACAGAAAAGCAGTTGTTCAGGTCTTTGAGGGAACAACAGGCCTTTCAATTTCTGGGACAAGTGCCAAGTTTGCCGGCAAAGTCATGGATATGCCAGTATCAGAACAAGTGCTGGGACGAGTCTTCGATGGTCTTGGAAGGCCAATCGATGGGCTTCCTGATCCAATCGCAGAAAAATTCATAGACATTAACGGAGCGCCAATGAATCCAGAACAAAGAGAATATCCACGAGACTTTATCCAAACAGGCGTCTCCGTCATTGATGGAATGTTAACACTTGTCCGGGGCCAAAAGCTTCCAATATTTTCAGGATCTGGAATGTCGCACAACATCTTGGCAGCACAAATTGCAAGACAGGCTGCAGTTGTTGGAACAACTGACGAGTTTGCCGTAGTCTTTGCAGCAATTGGCGTACAGTTCTCTGAGGCAGAGTATTTCAGAAGAAGCCTTGAGGAATCTGGTGCGCTAAAACGAAGTGTGTTATTTTTGAATCTCGCAGACGATCCTGCAATTGAAAGAATTATCACACCAAGAGTCGCCCTTACCGTAGCTGAATATCTTGCATACGACCTTGGTATGCACGTGCTAGTAATCTTAACTGACATGACAAACTATGCAGAAGCACTAAGAGAAATTAGTGCGGCAAGAGAAGAGGTTCCGGGAAGAAAGGGATATCCAGGATATCTCTATACTGACCTCTCAACAATTTATGAAAGAGCGGGAAGACTACAAGGTAGAAAAGGCAGTGTGACACAGATGCCAATTTTGACAATGCCATCAGATGATATCACTCACCCAATTCCTGACCTTACTGGTTACATTACGGAAGGCCAAATCGTCCTTGGACGTGACTTGTTCAGACAGGGAGTGTATCCGCCAGTAAACATTCTGATGAGTCTGAGCAGAATCATGAAAGATGGTATCGGCGAGGGTAGGACAAGAGTAGACCACCAAGAAGTTTCCAATCAAAACTATGATGCGTATTCTAGAGCACAAGAGGTACGTGCACTAGCGGGCATTGTTGGAAAGGCAGGTCTTACTGGGGTTGACCTCAAGTATCTAGAGGTGGGCGACTCGTTTGAAAAAGAATTTTTGTCTCAGGGCGTTGATGAAAACAGGACAATTGAGGAAACACTTTCACTTCAATGGAAGGTAGTATCACTTTTGCCAAAAAACGAGCTAACCAAAGTTAAAGACAAGTATATCGAACAATATTACAAGGAAAGATAACTAGATGTCATTTGGGCAAAACGTTGTAGCAACTAAAATCGAGCTGCTCAAATACA